>Ga0315273_10001027_pt1 | contig 30850 bp, 30 predicted proteins | sample YL17G02_0_MG_FD_205753 | JGI IMG/M metagenome (GOLD analysis project Ga0315273, IMG submission 205753) | Sediment microbial communities from Yellowstone Lake, YNP, Wyoming, USA - YL17G02_0 | ecosystem: Environmental > Aquatic > Freshwater > Lake > Sediment | place: USA: Wyoming | collected... | reverse complement strand
GCCTCGCTCGCATCCCAAGCAGCTTCGGATTTTAAAAAGGGCGATGTTGAATGGCATCGGAGACAGTATTGATTTGTGATCGCTGTCACCTGCGCGAAGTCTTTACCAGAGGGCTGTCCGGGACTTTCTGGAATAGGGGTTTTCGGCTCAAGCTCACGTTGAGAGCCGCAACCCCAGAACATAAAACCTATCAGGACATTCCGCATTAACAGACGCATACTAGCTCCTCATTGCACATCGCGAAATAGGTTTAGATCGTCTATGATACGCTGTATTGACGCCTGCAGCTGGATGAACCCGATGCTCCCTCCTTGAAGTAACTGACCTACCTCTTGTGACGCAGTCTGAGAGCCGGCTAAGCGGTTCAAAAAGTCCGCTTCGGAGATATATAGAAAAGCCGCCAACTCTTTGGCTGTGTAGCCGTCCCTCATCTTATCGATAAGCCCTGTGTTCATCGCGTCCGGTCCACCGCCGTTGATTCCAAGCTGGGCCAATGATGCGGCATGGTCTTTATTATCCTGGGCAATCACAGAGTCTAATTGCGCTTGAGGCTTGAAGAAGATCTGGCCTAGTAGCTTATCTGACGCAGAGAAAGGGTTATCTTTGATCTGCCGAGCGAGATCATCCTTCACAGCGAGCACGAACTGCGTGTGACAGCCTGCGCAGTCCCTTAGAGTAATCGAAGGGTCAAGACCAAGGGCAGAAGTCCTGGTATTGACCACGACCGTTGTAGGAGCAACGTCGGCTCTTACACCGGCTCCGTTATAAAGTGCTCCGACAAATAGGCCGTTGGGCTGCCTACATAAAATCTCACCAGCGTTATGGATCAAAGTCTGTTTGCTCCTGGCTTCTGGCGGAAAGGGGAACAGAAAAAAGTTAGACTGCGTAATAACGGCATTAGCGTCAACATCATAGGTGTTCCAGCAAGGCCCGTTGACACCTTCCATGCGACGAACTTCCCGATTGTGGTCGGGCGCGATCTGCGAGTCAGCAAGCCCAGCAAGGAAAATATCTCTGTCCCTGTCATCGAACTGCTTTTGCCGATTTATGCCTTGCTTCAGCCAGAAATCATTTTCTGCTTGAGGGACTTCTTTGATCTGATAGTAAACAGAAGCCTTGAACGCGGTCTCAAGGAAGATCTGAGCATGCATCACCGGTATCCGCTTTTGCGTGATGAACTGAATATTTTTAAACCGCGTGGTCTGAGAGACGATCTTGATCACCGCGTTGTCTTCGATCAAACGCCATACGAGAAGGCCTTTGCTACCGAAATAATCCCTAAGATCCACAGCCCATATGGTTTTGCTCGCGTTCACGGGTCTCATCGTCTCGATGAAGGTCGTATTGCTGAGAAGGTTTAGGCCAAGGTTTGTCCCTTGACCGGCGATCTTTGTATCATCACCAAAGTTTTGAAAATTTGCTGCAGATAGGTAAACTGTATTCAGGGCATCAGCAGAATTGAGCGATAGAGCATCAGACAGTGCAGCATCCTCGACTTCATCATTCTCGATGGTCGAGTTGGAAGGCTTAGCGATCGGAGGAATAGGCCCCTCCGGTCTTTGCTGTGGCGGTTCCTGCAATTGACCTCCCTCTCGAACGACCGTGGTTGTTTTCCCGCAGCCGTAAACCAGGGCAGACGCGAGCAAGAGGCATTCAAATATTCTTTGCATCGTAAAGTTCCTGGGTTATAACAATTTAAGGGATAATCAAGACATAATAGCATGGGACATTTCACGCGGGCAATTGCGTCACGTTGCACATGCGGCAATAAAATAATAGGTGGATAATGGCAGGTAAAGGAAGACCAAAAGGCTCACCCAATAAGGCATCGATGGGCTTTCGTGAAGACTTAGCTAGGCTCAATTTTTCCTGTGCTGAGGAAGCCGTTAAGCTCTATGAAACCCTTGAGCGGGAAGACATTAAGCAAAAGTGCTTAGAGATGATAGTGTCTTATTCACATCCAAAACTAAAGCCGGTCGACGAAAAAGGGCAGGCCAACGACGAGAATTTAGCAAGCTCGCTGCTCACGCAGATACCGCCCGAAGTCCTAGTCGAAGCCTATCGAATAAATGCGGCGAGAAAAAAGACGAATGCTTCTACCTAAAACCCCGATAACTGAACGTCAGCTTCTCGACGCTCTCTGGCTTTCCGGGAATCTCGAATTCCTCCTGTGGCCTCAGCAGCTTCCTATTTGGTATCAGCTCCAAAATCTCCCCAAAGGCGTTGTAGAGTACGTGGTTGACTGCGCTCGGCAGTTTGGCAAATCGACAATCGGCGCCTGCTACGCTCTCTCCGAAGCCATCAAGCATAGAGACTGCTGTATCCTCATCATGGGACCGGACACGAAACAAACCAAAGATATCGTCGGGCCTAAGATGCGCTTTCTAACTAAGACCGCACCAAATGGGCTGATCAAGCAAATGAAGGCGGAGAATAGGTATCACGTCTACCATGACCTCAAAAAGTCAGACGATTACACCGAGATCGTGATCGGTGGGCTCAACGAGAACAGTAGCTCCCAGAGGGGTAAAACAGTTCATAAGATCATCTTGGAAGAGATCGTCGACGTTCCAGAGGATGATTACCTGACCTCTCTTCGCTCGGACCTTGGGCCCGCTCTTACCCACAGCGTCGACGGGAAAATCATATTCCTCACGACTTTGCCGAAATACCCGAATCATCCCTACATTACGACGACGATACCGAATGCAAAGCTGAAAAACGCCTATGCCTGCTTTACCATCAACGACAACATCGCCCTAAACGAGGAACAAAAAGCGGCTTGCGCGGAACGCTGCGGCGGCGTCGACACTCCCGACTACAAGCGAGAATACCTGTGTGAGGTCCACCGAGATCCACGTTTAGTCTGTCTACCTGACTACGACTCACGCTTTAATGTCCGAAACTTTGAACTGCCTATGCGCTGCTTCATGTCGGTTACAATCGATTGGGGCGGAGTGAGAGATAAGACCTGTGCGATGCTTCACACCTATGATTATCTTAACGACATCGATCTGTTCTGGGATTGCCGCGTCTTTGAGCCCAATACGCCAACCTCTGAAATCATCACAGAATGCCGACTCATGGAAGCGAAGCACAATATCTATGCTCGCTATGTCGATGCTCCCCCGCAGCTTGTGACGGTCGACCTCATGCAAGACTATAACTATGAGGCTCAGCTTCCCGAAAAGCTGGATTGGAGGGCAGCACTGAACACCTTGAACGTGCGGTTTCAGCGACGAAAGGCCCTTATTCATCCGCGTTGCAAGTTCCTTATAGTCTCAGCAGAGTCTGGGATCTTGAATAAAAACAAAACCGACTTCGATCGCAACGAGGCCTTGGGGCATATGGACGGCGTTGCTGATATGATGTATGCGGTACGGATGCAGTCGCACGACAATCCTTATACCAGTGAATTTTCGATGGACTTGCCTGTAAATCAGGCAGTACTATCGCCGAATCATCACATACCACAGCGTCAACAAGAGTCTGAGTATCAAGAGGCAATTCCCGTTAAGGGCTTCGGACGCTTTAGGAGTTGATTATGGTTCGCGTCTTGTGCAAATTGTGGGAATGCATTCTCAAACATGGTCGATATACGGATTTCAGAGTGGTCGATCTTACGAGTGAAGAACGATCACTCTATTTAGCGTTTCAGATGCACGAGGACAAGGAATGGATGCAGATGTAAAAGATTTCGAAGGTCTTTGGCCGAAGAAAGGTGAGCGATCTTATCCCATAATCATTCGGAGAAAAGATGGCAAAGTTAAGTCTCTCGAGGATATTCGATTCGGGCCGAGTGATTCAGAGTCTCAGCAAGCTGGGGGCTGGAGACCTGGAGGACTTCATCCTGTATCTAGCAGACTTTGCAAGCCAGACCGTAGGAGCCTTTCGCAAGACCCTGACGGTGGAAGACAACCTAGATTCAGATGTCCGAACTGTGGATTTGAAGCATTCGCAGATCCTCAGCATCAATCTTCAAACGAAGAAAGTCCCGAAGCATGTTTGGATAACTAAGGTCGTTCCGATGTCCGCAGCTCCTCTTTCCTTTGCCTGGCAGATGGGGACTGATGCTACGCTTCAAGTCAAAGCTGTCTTCACTGGCACTCCTACCGATCCCATCGCTACGACTCTCATCATTCTTTTCTGATATATTTATCTTGCCCTTTTGACTCATAGGCCGGAAAATAGGGGAAAATTACCTCCCGCTTACCGGCCCAGAATCATGAAAGGCAACACCTATGGTCGATGCATCACCTTCAGCTGCTCCTACCTCAGGCTCCTCGCAAGTTTCCTCGTCTCAAAGCTCTGAAGCTCAAACAGGAGTTGAAAATGCTCCCGATACGATACCGGAGTGGAAGAAGGTTAAACATAAATACAAGGCGATGGGAGAGGAGTACGAAGTTGACTATGACGAGCTGGTCAAGCGAGCCGAGAAGGGCCATGGTGCCGAGAAAAGGCTGGCTCAGGCGTCCAAGGTGGAGAAAGAGGCTAAGGCACGGCTGGAGAAGCTAAAGGACCCGCAAGCGGAAGACTTTGAAGAACTCATCGAGCTGATTGGGTTTGACAAGGCTAAGAAATTCGCAGACAAATTGGTGTGGGAGCAGATACAATGGGACGAGAAAAGTAAAGACGAGCAGCAGCGCCTGATAGCACAGCGAAGAGCAGAAGACGCAGAACGTCAGCTTCAGGATATTAAGAGTAAAGCTGAAGAGTCTCAAAAGTCCCAGCTTCAGCAACAATCGATGCAAGTCATCGATAACGAAATAAAGCAAGTCTTGGACGAAGGTCGAAAGCTGGGATTATCCGTGGCGGACCTCCCAGAAGTGACCGAACTGATTATAGATGAGATGCTTGCTTATCTGGAATACGTAGACCAAGAAGAGCAAGCTGGTAGAACTGTCCGATCATCTCCACCATCCCATGCGGACGTGCTGAGAAAGATTCAAGAGCGATATGATATTCGCTCAAGCGCTTACACAAAGCGTCTTTCAGCCGAACAGCTGATGAAAATGCTCACAAAAGAGCAGCTCTCAGCACTACGGCAGCAAGAAATCGATCAGCTTTACGCTCCTACCCGGCAAGGGCGAAGCACTCCAAAAGCAGAGTCTGATTTTCAGGGAAGACCCAAAGCGCAAAAAGTCATGAGAACTGAAGACTTCTTTAAAAAAATGGACGAAAAATACTCAGGAGGGCGTTAAGCCATGCCATCACAACCGCTATTTTTCTGGAATGAAAAGCACGCTAAAAGCCAGCCTAACGTGCTGGATTTCACGTATCAAATCACTGCTGCTAAGACCGTTTCCCCTGTTCCTCAGGGCGCTGATTCTCTTACTTCTTTCGATGCCATTACCCAGGCTACGATCGATAACTATCTAGGCGTCGCTAACGACTTCCCAGCTACCTACTTCGATGCAACGGCGATGGGTACCGATGCTTTTGCTGGCATTATCCGCATGTCGGGCTCTCCTTCGATTCTGGCTCAAAGCTTTCAACTGCTAAAACTTGAAGCACGGGTCATGAGCGGTACCGGACTCGGAACCGTTTCCGATCGTGCTGCGTTCGGCTCTGTGGGTATGACAGCCTCTACGCTGGAAACAGCTACGGCACAGTCTTCCACGGGTAACCTAGCTTTCAAAATTGTGGTATCAGGCCTTGATGCCTTGACCTCTGGGATGATCATTGCGCGCCTTTACTGGATCAGCAAATAATCGAAATAAAAGAAAGGGGAATAAGATATGTCAGCAGTAAGCACACCGGATGTAGTCAACTTATTTAAGAAGGTTTATGGACAGATCCATGACCTTTTGCCTGAAGACTATTTGCTTCAGAAAGCTATTCCGTTCAGCGAAAAACAAAAAGTCGGTGAGAGTTGGGTAGAAGCTGTCATCCTCACTAACGAAGTGGGCTGGACGTTGGGTGGTTCTTCGATGACAGCTTTCGAGCTGAACCCATCGAGTGCAGGATCTGTGCAGCAAGCAACGGTTGTGCCTTATAGCACTGTGCTTTCTTCCATCGTTCCTTGGGGCGTTATTTCTCGCTCTGCAGGCGGAGGAGAGAAAGCTTTTTACGATGGTACAAAGCATGTCGTAAAGAATAACCTAAAATCCCATGGCAAGCTGCTTGAAATCCTTCGCCTCTATGGGCAGGCACCGGCACTGCTCGGCTACGTTTCCTACTACACAGGAACGTATCGCGGAATTTCGTTTACCAACGGCACAGGTACGCTGAGCATCAACGGTACCAACGTAACCTTCACGAACGGAGTCAACACCACTTCCAACTGGATTTTGTTCGGCCAAGGCTCGTTTGCTGCTGGGATTTGGGTCGGAACGGAAGGCGTTGTTGTGCAGCAGCTTGACTCTGCAGGCGCGGTGCTCAAAGAAGGTAAGATGGTCGCGGTAGATCCTCTGCAGGGCGCTATCCAGGTGGATTTCGTGCCTACCGTGGCGTCCTCCACCACTTCGAACCGAATTTGTTTCAAAGGTCAGGCGACTGCTCAAGAGATGGTTGGAATCAATAACATCCTCTCTCAGACTGGGACCTTGTTCGGTATTTCAACCTCGACGTATTCCCTTTGGAAAGGGAACGTCATCAACAACAACCAGCAAAAGCTTAGCCTGAACGGAACTCCTGGAATCTCCGGACAGCTTACAGGCATCCAAGGTGCCGTGGCTCAAGCCGTTGCACGCGGTGGCCTTGACGGCGATATCGATATGTATGTGAATCCTCGAAGCTGGGCGAATCTTATCGTCACAGAGTCCGGGCTCCGTATGTACGACGAGAGCTATAAGCCGGGCGGTGCTGAGAACGGCTTTCAGACGATCACCTTCTGGTCGCAGACTGGAAAGATCTCTATTCATGCTCACCGGATGGTAAAGGAAGGCGAAGCTTACGGTCTTCACCTTCAGGGCGACTGGTCTCGTTCTGGATCTGCAGAAATTTCGTTCACCGTGCCTGGCATCCCCGGCGAAGTGATTTTTCCTTTGCAAAACCAGGCCGGCTATGCTTTCCGTTCCTATGCAGATCAGTACATTTTCTGTCATGCTCCGGCAAAATCGTTTGTTATCAATAACATTAACGATGAAGCTGCTTAAGTTTCAGCTGTCTTTCTAAGAGTGGCTGGGGATTTTTTCCCCGGCCCGTTTACCTTAAGGGCGACTTATGTCGACTAACGTCCAGTGGCCAAGTATCGGTGGAACTATATATTCGGTGCCAGCTACGGGCGAGGTAGGCTGGGGCTCTCTATCGAATTACCTTATTGCTCTAGCGAATGCGCAGGGTACTACAAATCAGAAAGTCGCCTTTCGTTTAGCGACCACTTCCCCTGTAACCGTTGCTTCATCTACAGATTGCATCGTCTCGATAAACCGAACCATTGCCGGGCCTACCTCTGTCGTGTTGCCGAGCGGAGTGCAGGGACAAACGTTTAACATTTTGGATGGCAAAGGTGATGCTTCAACCAACAACATTACGATCACGACCACGGGCGGCGCGACTATCGACGGCGCTGCCTCGTTCGTTATCTCTTCAAATAACGACGCTATCAGCCTGGTCTATAACAGCTCCGATAATAACTGGAACATCTACACTCAGATCCTCAGCTTTGCTCCTGGATCGGTTGCAAGGTCAGCTATCGCAGCGGCCACTCCCGACTGGGTTGTGATAAATAACGGTCTCGGTAATTTATCACAAGAACAGTATCTATCCACATCACGCGGCGGTCTTGCTCAGGACGTAAGCTTATTAACCGGAGTTTTAAAAGGCTCAGGCGGAACTATATCAGCATCCTCGATTGTGGACGCAGACGTTTCGGCTTCGGCAAATATCGGCGCTACGAAGATCCAATACGGCGGACTGAATAATAGCACAGGCCTTATCTCGGGCGGGGTTCTCTCGATCAACGCCGATCCGACGAAATTCGATATGACAGCCGGAACAGGGCTCATCGTAACGTATACGACACCCACAGCTCCGACCATAAACTCTTTGAGCTGGGGAGCTTTCACAGCTCAGACGGTCACCAATATCGCGACCAACGATATCAGCTATATCCTCCTCACATCGGGCGGGACAATTCTTCAGCAGACTACTTTCCCGACTCCTCAGCAGCAGCGTGACAATATCTTTATCGGCCGAATGAATCATAGTAACCGAGTCACAATAAGCTTTACCGATACCTTAGCCGACAATTCTCAATCGATAGCAAACCAGTATCAGGACCTTCTGGACGCGATCGGCCCGTTCAACGTCCAGGGTAATACCATCTCATCCAACGGCGCGAACCTTACCTTTAAAAAAGCCGTAGGTAAGATGTTTAGCCGCTACTATCAGATCTCAACCATCCCGACTAACCCGCATGTTGTGACGACTGCAGCCAATACCCCTCAGTCGTTTGCCTACCGCACGCAGCTCGGCGGTACCACGGGATCGGTAACGAATATCGATCCGACCAACTATGATGTAGGCGGCGTGATTACACCGGTTCCAGGCGCAGTAGCGACCTCGACGATTCAGCGGGTATTTCTCTTTCCGAGTAACAATGTCCGCATCCAATACGGCCAGAATACCTATTCGAGTCTTGCAAACGCTATCGCCGCGATCAGCACGGAATCCTTTGTTATCGATCCAGGAATTGCCGGCTTCGCCATTCTCATCGGTTATATCGTTGTGCAAAAAAACTGCGTAGCGCTCAACGCTGCTACGGCTTCCCTTCTGAACGCTGCACGATTTGATTCAGGATCTAGCGGCGGAGCCATCGCTACAACTACGCTACAGACCGCCTACGATATTTCCGTGGCGCCTCTCCTCACGCTCTCATCCACAATCGGCACGTTCGGGATTCGCGATAACGCGGCTCCGATCGGTGTCGATCTATTCAGCGTGACCGACACGACTGGTGCCACTAAATACCTCGAAATAGACGCGCAAGGGGTGAAGGGAACAGCCTTTACGACAGCGTCGAGAGCTCTCACTACCAACACTAACAGTGCGATAGCAACATCCTCGACCACGAGCACTCAGCTTGCCCTTCTCGATATCGCTAGCGGGCGCACAGGGACAGTGAACCTTGTTTACAGCTCAAGCCCTACTCTTACGACTCCGGCCCTTGGAACCCCGTCTGCGCTCGTTTTAACGAATGCGACAGGATTGCCGCTCAATACGGGTGTCACTGGGACGCTGCCGATCACATCGGGCGGAACTTCGGTCACGTCTGTAACCACGACTCCTACTGCTTCATCATTCGCCGGTTGGGACGCGAACAGCAATTTGTCGGCTAAAAACCACATCCAGGGTTATTCGACAACGGCTACAGCTGCAGGCACGACGACTCTAACCGTTGCTTCGAACTATCTGCAGTATTTCACGGGAACGAGCACTCAAACCGTCGTGATGCCTGTTACATCGACTTTGGTTCTCGGCCAGCAATTCATGATCGTCAATAGTTCGACAGGTACAGTTACCGTCAATAGTTCGGGCGCGAACGTGATCCAGGCCATGGCTGCCAACACCATGCTGCACCTCACCTGTGTCCTCACTTCGGGTACCACGGCTGCGAGCTGGCAGGCAACCTACGGTAGTAACTCGGGCGCTGCCTCTAGCGGTTCTGGCGTCAAGAACTATATCACCTCGTCGAATATGGCCGAGGGATGGGCTGTTTCAGGCGCAGGAATCACGATAGGTAACGAAACTACAGCCGGAAATTTACCTGACAACATCACTCAAACTACCGCAATAAAGATTACGCGCGTGTCTGGAAACACAGACTACGCTTACTATCGATGGACGATGGATCAAGCCGACTACAGCTTTTTGTGCGGTATCCTATGGTCTCAAGCTACCACGGCAACGGCGGGCGGCTATGAACTTCAGCTTTACACAAATACGGCGTCTAACTACGGCGGAAGCTATGTTCAAATCACTCTTCCGACGTCCTCTATTCCGACTGGGACAACAAACTTTCAAACCAACGGCCTAGCAGGGGCTTCAGGTACGCAGTATATGGAGCTTCGGATCGTCGCTAGGACAGCTGCCGGCACGACACCGCTCTATCTCAACGCCGTGACCTTTACGCCGAATCCTCCTGCGCAGGGGGCTGGTATTAGCCGAGTTAGTTCAGTAACGGCATATACCATGTTTACCAACGCCGCTATTGCATCGCCAACAACAAACTCATTAACCATTGAGCAAATTGGGAGCAGTGTTCGCTTTCGAGGTATCTGGGGAGGTGGGACGGCGACAACTTCAACAGCAAACAATGTAACATTTAACCTTCCCTCAGGTTACACGATAAATACGACAGCTTTGGCTTCTGCATCAGTGCGAGATGGATTTGGATCGGCTACATGGGCAACATCAGCACCAAGCAACACATTGCTTATGCCTACGTATGGGACGACTTCAACCATCATTTTCCGTAAGCAAGGCGGAGCAAACCTAATAGAAAGCGATCTTTCCTCGGGTACGGTCTTCTATTTTGATTTCACGCTCCCCATCAACGAAGCCACGGCCACGCTGAACCTCGGCGCGGGCGCGCAGGTTCAATATTTAAGCAACAGCACAGCTTGGGGAACAACTAACACAACGGCATTTCAGTATGGTCCAGCAGGTGCAGCAATCACGGGTGCTGCAGCAGCGAATTTTACTCAGCGGGTGCGGGCGCAATATCCGATTCAAGTCACTGACCAAATCATCTTGGAATTTCAAGAGACATCCACAGCCGTATGGCAGCCTGTCGATGTATTTCAATCAACTGGTAGCTTAAATATTTCTCCATATGTCTTCCGTGCTACGGCAGTAGCTGACGATGCAGGAGTAGCATTATCGAGAGTAAGCGGAAGTACCACGGATATTGACGTAAAGTTTATGAAGCGGGCGTGGTCTCGCGGTGATGCTTCTGCCTATCATGATTGGACGAACGGATGGTTTTGGCGACTTAAGATTCTTACTCCATCTTCCCCCGTAGGCTTTGGCGTAGCCAACACCAACGCATTCGGCCTTGTGGCTCCGACCAAAGGCACTTTTCAAATGACAGTTACTAGCGGGCAGGCTGGTTGGGCCACGCAGCGGGCTTCCGGTATCTACTACCAGGATCAAGATGGCAACCATCGGCTGAAGTTTAATGTATTTGGAACGTTTACTTCAGCAACACTAACAAGCGTTTCAGCAGCCATTACTGGCGTCACGTTTAAGAATATAGCCAACTATTCTCAGGCAATATCTGGACTAATGCTAGCCGGTGGTTCGGGTGCAATACTTGGAACATATGTCGGCCCTAATACTGGAAACTTAAGCCTTAGTTGCGCCTCTTCGACGACTTGTACTGGAGTTATTTGGTCCGGCGACGTCGAACTCGAATCACGACCTTCATGGGCATAATATGATCGTAAAAGACGGTAAAAAATGGTTTATAAAATCAGAATCAGGAAAGATTCTCGGTGTGTTTGCCAGCAAGAAAGCTGCCGAAGATCGCCTGCAGCAGATCGAGTATTTCAAGCATAAGAGCGATGCGCGGATAAAAACCGACGTCGTAAATCTGCCCGACTGCGTTGAAACGTTGCAAGGTCTGAGGCCCGTAAATTTTCGTTTTTCCTCAGCTCCTGAACAGATTTTATCGGGTTTTATAGCGCAGGAATACATCAATGTCTTTCCTGACTACACGATGAACACAGACAACGGAGTCGATCCTTTGCCTGAACATGGCCAACCTTGGGAAATTGATTTAAGTGTGCTCGTACCTTATTTGGTCGGCGCAATAAAAGAATTGCAATCACAAATCGATGAATTGAAAGGACTGTAACATGGGCGTAGGCGAATCTTTCCGAACAGGCAACATCTATCCTGGTATGGCTTTGGGCGAAGCGGTGACTAACGTCACGCTCTCGGCAGATAACACCGTTGTAAATCCTGGGCGTCTTCCCTTTCTTCGGCTGACATCCGACAACGCTACGGCGACAAGCCGAACTTTCTCCCTTACCAATGGCTCGGTGGATGGGCAGATTTTGCACATTTGTCTTGTGGGCGGATCAACGTTTAAGTGCGAGCTCCTCAGCACGGGTAACGTGCTCCTTACGAGCGGCACATGGACAGCGAGCGTCAACGATTATCTCGAGCTTCAGTGGGATCAGCTCTCCGCTATCTGGCGGGAAGTATCACGAGATCAATCGATCACGCAAACCTTGGGCGGAACGTATACACCGACCATGACCGTGGGCACTAACGTTGTATCCGCTTCGGCTTTGCCTGCGACTTATCAAAGAGTTGGAAACACGGTTTACGTCTCGGGGCAATCCGCAGTTGTAACGACTTCGGCAGCTAACACAGCATCTATTTTCTATGTATCTCTTCCAGTCGCAAGCAACCTTGCAGCTACTACCGATCTCGCCGGTAACGCAAATCGAGCTGCGGCATCGGGTACAGCATATTCTCCTTGCACCGTGATAGCGGACGTGACGAACGATCGAGCTGAGATCGGATTTAACTCTACAGCCACGGCTTCAAGCCTCGCGACATGGACCTTTTCGTACACCGTCTTGTAATCAAACTGGCGTACACCTCGGGAGGGTGCTAAAATGATAAAATCAGCCATGCGAGCGGCCTTAAGAGACACGCTCATGAAGAAAAAGCAGTCTCTGAGGCATGAGAGGGGGAAATCTCATGTGGGAGAAGATGACGGAGATAATCCTGATGATGCTGAGGGTATATCTCGGCTCGCGCAAAGGCCAGGACTGTCCAGAAAAGTCGACGAAGCCGAAGAATCCGGAATGAGCGACCTCGAGAGCGCGCATCCTTCCGATGTTTCGAGCGAAGAGAGCGACTCCTCGCAAGAGGAAATGGATGAGCCTGTTTCTGAAGCTTTAGCCGAAGGAAACTTCAAGCCAGGCGATTGGCGAGAAGAACAAAAAGAATTTATGACCAACAAGAAGAAAAATCTTGGCGGCAAAACTGCGGTCATGATTTCGATCGGTACAAAAGGTAAAATGTCAGGAAAACCCATCAAAAAAGGGTAATTTATGACAATTACCACAGACGAGTTTTTAGCCGATGTGAAAAGGCTTATTACGATTCCGAGCAATCAAACTCGGTTTACGAATGCCGACCTATTAGCTTTTGGCAATCGAAAGATGCAAGACACGCTCGTGCCAGTGATCGACTCACTGCAGCAGGAGTTTTTTGTCACGCGTTCGCTTGTGCCTATCCTTTCGTGGGTGAATGAATACGGCATTCCTCCGCGTGCTTTAGGTCGTAAACTCCGTGAGGTGAAAGTAGTTTCCCCGTCTGGGGGAAGGGCGGACTTTCCCAAGATCGCCGTGGAAAGAGAGCAGTTCTACCGTGCCTCGGGTACTCCGTTCGGCTTTTACTTTTACGGGGACAAGATCGTCGTGGTTCCCGTTCCTCAGGCCGATGGCTATAGCCTTCAACTATGGTGGTTCCTCGGGCCTGGAAAGCTTGTGCCTGTCTCTGACGCTTGCACCGTGGTCTCTTTTACTTTCGGACCTATAACCGATGATGTCGTCGTGTCGAGTGTACCGGCGACGATCTTTGTAAATTCTACGGTCGATTTCATTCAAGGCGTGAGCGGGAATAGTAGCTATGCGATTGACCGAGTTATTACAGCTATTGCTGGCACTACTTTATCCTTTGCTTTGGGCCAAGTGCCTACCGATATTGCTGTGGGCGATTACCTATCTATTGCTCAAACTGCCCCCATAGTCCAAATTCCGGACCCTGCTGAGCCATACCTTGTCACGCTTACGGCGATGGAAGTCCTGCAGGCTATCGGCGACTTTGAAGGGCGGGATGCTTTGAAAGAGACGCGGGATCTTCAGGATAAGAACTTAAAGCTCCTGCTCGAGCCTAGGGTTGAAGGTGAGTCGACTCCGATCATCAATGACTATGGGTTTGTAGGCGGTCCACGAAGAGGGTTATGGGGAATCTGGGGGGGGAGCGTTTAATGCCTATCTCATTTCCAGAAATTAGAAAGTTCTCTGGCCTATACCTCCAAGCCAACTCGTTTGACGTCCCAGACGGCGCTATGGAAGTTTGCAGCAACGTCGAAATTCAAAGCGATGCGATATTGTCTAAAACCCATGGTTGGTACACCTATTACACGTCTCCGCTCAATAATCCGATCAGAACGATGGTTACCTACCAGAATTATCTGATCATGATCGGAAACGATGTACGCTATATCAATACTTTTGATCAAATCTCTCCCGATGAGGACTATTCTCCGCAATATAACGCTGTGGTTCTAACGGGCGAAAGCTATAACCCGCTCGATCCTTATCGAACAGCCGAGCAGAATAATAACCTTTACTTCACAACTGGAAGCGGCATTTTCAGGCTGGAAGCTTATAATTCCACCGTGCAAAAAGCGGGCGTTCCTCCTGCTCTCGACCTGAAAGCTATGGAAACGGGGACGGCAGCGGGGCCTTTGCCTGCAAATTCCGAGACTGGCTATAGGATCTTATTCGGTCGAAGGGATGCGAACGGAAATCTTCTCCTTAGTTCTCCATCTGACATAGCTTACGTCGGCTTTGGGCCTACGGGGACAGGACTTAGTTACAGTTCCACTGGGCCTACGCCTTTCACTGTTACGGTGACCACGACAAGCCCTCATCTTTTGGTCGTAGGCGATCAAATCGTCGTCACTAATGCTTCGGACACCGATGCTAACGGCACTCAAACCGTGAGCGCTACGCCTACAGCTCTGACCTTTCAATTCCAGGTTGTGAATAACCCCACAGGTGGAACGCTAGACTATACTTTCAGCCGCCAGGCTACGCTGGAATTTTCTATCCCATCGGAGATAAATGACGCCACTTTCGAGTGGTTTTATCAAGTCTATCGGACTACCAGCTCTGCCGGATCTGACGTATCTCCAAGCCCTGATTTCGCCCTAGCTGCAGAAGTCAATCTGACTCAAACCGACCTTGACCTCGGCTATATCCTCTATACCGACACGGTGGACTCTAGCCTACTAGGCGCACAGCTGTACACCAATCCGAACACGCGGGAGGGCGAGCTGCAGGCGAACGCAAGACCTCCCTTGGCCCAGGATATCCAGCTCTATAAGAACTACATGCTCTATGCCAACGTAAGCACTAAGCAGCGGCTGTTTTTAAACCTCGTGAATCCTGCAGGGATAGCAGGCGGGAACTTCGTAATATTTGTCTATAACTCAGTCCAGGAAAGCTATCTAGCGGTTTCAGGTACCGCGTTAGGTAATAAAACTACTGCTGCTACTAGTGTTGCAGGCATCACTAACGTAGTTATAACCTACGCAAACCACGGTGCATCAACGGGTTGGACGGTAGACATTGAAGCTGTTACGGGAAGTGTTCCACGTGGAACATATACGATTACAGCCTCGACCGTTAATACATTTACGATAGTTTCGACGGGAAACACGGCCACTGCGATTACTTTTTCATTTCTCACGAACGGCACTTTCCCGGTCTTCTTTTCTGATCAAACATCGTCAAGTGTAGGGGTTCAGGTAGCGAACACCGCCTATGCTTTGGTGAAAGCTATCAACCGAAATAGCGCCTACATGTACGCTAATTACGCCTCAACATTTGATGACAATCCCGGCCAGATCAGGATAGAATTAAAGGCCTTCGACGCCACCAATACTAATCTCTTCGTGAGACTTCAGACCAACTCGCCGCAACCATTTATTCCACCTTTGCCGACCTCATTTCTATCGGGTGTGCAAGTATCGTCGCAAAACGACGTGCTACCCGATACGATCTTTGTAAGTAAAATCGGCGAGCCTGAAGCAGTGCCTATCGTCAATTTCTTTCGGGCCGGCGCTAAGCAAAAAGCGATAAGACGAATCTTCACTCTTCGTGATTCGGTTATCATCCTAAAAGAAGATGGCATCTTTAAGCTGACAGGCGACACGATCGATCAGTTCTCGATCACGATTATAGACGGCACGGTCTTGGTCGACTCGAGCAAGGGTGCTGACACGATCAACAACTCGGTGATGGCCCTATCTAATCAGGGACTGGTTAGCATCAGTGAGACTTCAGTACAGATTATAAGCAGGCGTATCGATGATCCTATCCAGCCGATTGTGGGCCTTGTGAATGTGGATGTCTTTGCATCTTTCGGCTACGAGTCCGGCCGAACTTGGTATTTTTGTCAAACAGACCAACGTTCCGGTATTGCTCCCATCACTTACATGTTTAACGTGCTCAATCAAAGCTGGACCACGACCGATGTCATCTTTCAAGCCATGGCCCTAGGCCCCGATGGGACTATTTACGCGGTGCAAGGTCAAGAAAACACGAAAGTGCTTCGGCAAAGAAAATCATTTAATCTCGTCGACTACAGTAACGAGTTCGCCGTCGGAACAGCTCAGGCTACCGGAACCAACACCGTTTACGCTGTCATGGTCAGCGGGAATATTTTCGTCCCGTTGCCGGGGGATGTCGTCCTTTATAACCAGCTTATTAATAGGATTACATCGGTGGCCGTGAACGGGATCGGCTATGATCTGACCTTTGTTTCCGCAACAACAATACCCGGCACCGGCGATGCTGTTAATTTTTACCAAGGCTTCACCTCCGATATGACCTTCGCCCCGTTTCACGCTGGGCAGGTCGGACGGGAAAAGCAATTCAGCCAATTTCAGCTACACCTTAGGCAAAACATGATCTCAGATCTTCTGATCGATTTTGCTAATGAATCGATACGGGGATCGGGCATAACCGATTGGCAGGCGCAGCTTGTAACGCAGAGTACGGCTACCGCGATAGAGGGCTGGGGCGATGGTCCTTGGGGACTCTTTGAGTGGGGATCGACAGCGACGAGCGGGAATATTCAGATTGTGAACGGGACGTATCCTTCGCTTATAATCAGGACCTACATCCCGTTATTTGCTTCACGGTCGACGTTTATTAAGGCGATATTGAGCAACAGACAAGCATGTGAACCGCTGCTGATACAGAGTCTTTCGTATGCGGTGCATGGGTATTCTGAGCGCGTCACTCGATAGGGAGTCACAATGGTATTAGATTACAAAGGGTCGAGCGATTCATATTGGTGGGCCGACCAGGACCAATTCAAGCTTGTGAGCCATCTTCATCCGTATAACGACCACGGAAATAAGGCTTGGGGAAACAACCCAATTTATATGACTTGGTTCAGAAACCAACTAATCTATTTTAGCAATGTCATAGCGCCCAGTAACTGGGATACTAGCCTTATCTTCAAAGGCAAGCAAGGCGAACTGATTCAAATGCTCGTCCCGATGTCGCGCTCTCTCATTCGGCAGATTGTAGGAATTGTGACTAAGCAGGATCTCTACTTTCGCTGTCTCGTCAATCCAGGCGATGGGTCGATGAAAGACTATGAGCAGCCAAACCTTATGGAAGCTGCGAGGCTCGGCAATGCACTTTGCAAGGACATCGTCAAAAACCAGTTTCTAGACCTAAAATATGCTGATTCTATCGAGAACGGTATGGTTACAGGTATGGGATTTATGTTCGTTCGGTGGCGAACGGACAAGGGCGCTTTCTTCACCAAAGACATGATTGGAGCTAGTCACTTCAAGGGTGACGTTGCTATTTCGGTACCGACCGTCTGGGACGTGAACTTCGATCCTCAAATTCCTAACCCCAAAGACTGGCAATGGGTTCAGGTCCGTGAAATTCATAATCGCTGGGACCTTATCGCCCAGTTTCCTAAGCTAAAGCAGGAACTCCTAGCGCTTCCCAGCGTGAGGCAGCAGCAGGGCTGGTTTAATATTCAGGCATCGATGTGCCCGTCGGATGACGACAACGTTTACATTTGGAACGCCTTTCATAAATCTTCGCCTGCCTTGCCTGAGGGGCGTTTCATAGCATATGGGTCTTCTACATGTATTCTATACGATGATATCAACATCTATGGTGAGCTTCCTGTTTATGTTTCCCGCCCAGAGGCTATTCCGAATACAGGTCTTGGGTATCCTTTTTATAGTAATTTGCTCCCACTACAGGAAATGTATGATACATGCCTCTCGAGCATCGCTACCAATAACAGTTCATTCGGAGTGCAAAACATAATCGCGCCAAGGGGTTCGGGGATCAACACTCAGGCAATCCTCGGCATGAATTGGATCAGCTATACACCGCAACCAGGAGTGCCGAACGGAGGAAAACCGGAAGCGCTTCAACTCACGCAAAGCGCACCGGAAACCTATAAGTTTTCGGAAATGCTCAAAGGCCTGATGATGGAAATCTCACAGGTCAACTCTGCCCTACGCGGTGATCCTCCACCGCAAGTCAGCTCAGGGACTGCGATTGCCACGCTTACGGCGACCGCCTATGAGACGATTAACGCGACGGCTAAATCCTCTAGGCAGATGCTGCACGAAGCTGTGCTGGGAGCTATCAACTGTTATCGGCGCTTTGCATCGGTGCCTAGAAGTCTGAATACCTCGACCGGTGGGCAATCGTATTCTAGGGAATTTGAGGGGAAAGACCTGGACTCGGTGAAAGGCGTAGAGCTTCAGGAAGTTAATCCTTTGATGAACACTCTCCCGGGCCGTGTCGAAATTGCCAAAGACCTGATTAATATGGGGGCTGTGACCAATACCAAGGGTTATTTTGCGGTACTCGAAGGTGCCCCACCGGAAGAACTTTATAAGAATGAATTGAGCCAAGAAGATTTGGTCAATAACGAAAATGAGTCGCTGATCAAGGGCGAAGAAATTGTAGCTGTGAATATCGACGATCATGCGTATCATATTATGATGCATTCGATTCCTTTGAACGATCCTAAGGTGAGGCTCGACAAAAACCTTTCGGGTCGATTCCTGGAGCATATCGCCGAGCATAATCAGCTGGCTCATGAAATGGACCCCTTCTTCGCAGCGATGATCCAAACCGGGAAGATGCCTCAAGGCGGTCCTCCTCCTCACATGCCTCCTCCAGGGATGGAAGTTCCGCAGCGTCCGCAGCGGGCCCCGCAAGAGCCCCCGGGGACACCGGCCAACGTTGCCAAACCCGCGCCCGATTTGGTCTCTAAGATAGGAGCTAGATAATGGCTTACCTTTTTAACTCGCTCTCGGATGATCCAGAGGACCCAGGAAAGCAGAATATCTTTGGCGGCCAGCAGACCAATCAGGGGACGACGACTCAGGCCGGAGGAACCGATGCGATTCAGAAAACATCTACGAGTGGCTCGGTATCTTCGCCGGGCGTCGGAGGGTCTGCAGCAGGCCCTCCTGCTCAGTCCACAGCGAAAGCTCCAGCGGGCTATAATCCTCAGGCTTACTCGTCTGCTTACTCGTCTGCGGCGTCGAACGTTCGACTTCCGGCGCAATCGCTGAATAGAGCGGGCGAGTCCTTAGCAAAAGGTGAGCAAGCGCTTCAAGAGAAGGCGAACAGTTATCAACAAAAAGCTCAGAAAGAGGCTGAAGGTTTTAAACTCAGCTCTGATACCCTTAAAAATGCGATTGGTGGCAAGTCAGAAGATTTTCAGACTGTTTCTAAACGTCTATCGGGCGGTAGTCCAGCGCTTTTCGGTGGCTTTGGTGGACTGGATGAAGTTCCTAATATCGATTACGTGAAAGATTTAGGCTCTCTTTATCGCGGCGAAGCAGGGCCTAGCTATACGGGCGGTCAGGCCCGATTAGATGCGTCTCTTTTAAGGCAAAACCAAGGCTTTCGGCAGCAGCAGTCTGATCTGCTAGCTCGCCAAGAGGCGCTTCGAAAGGCTGACACGTCGGCACAAGAGACGGAGACGAAAAAGGCTCAGGATATGCTCTCAGGCGCTTATTCGGGAGCTACAAATGACATTAGGAGCCAGCTCGGAGGCTATGCTTCGCAGATAACAAAAGCAGCCCAAGATAGAGAAGCTGCAGAAGACGCAAGGCGTGCGGGCCTTGACCCGTCTAAGCTTGCCGCGAAAGATATTGAAGCCCTAAAGGCTGAAGCGAAGAAAAACCTAGGCGGTGAAGCAGCTGCACGGTGGATTGATGAGGGTAATATAGACTTCAATCCCTATATTTCGATGAATAGGGACGTGGATTGGAAACAGCTTTTGACTGCAGACGATGTCGATCAATACAACCGCGCCGAGGGCCTGCTCGGAAATTCCGACACTCTCACGCAAGATTTGGGCGGAGTGCCCAAAGATTATGAGTTCAAAAAAGACGCGGCCTATAATGGCCTTTTGGACCAAATCAGGCAGAGGCAATCGGAATGGGAAGCAAAGGGCGGCCCACTGCAGGATTGGAAGCCGCCTACGCCATCGCCGGGTGACTATCAGCAGGCCGGTCCTCCCGAGCTGAATATACCACTGGATCAGCCGATGGAATCCATCTTCTCGCCTAGTCCGGGCGCAGCACTTCCATCGATGCAGAATGCAGGCTCCGGGATCAATTCGTCGATGACATTACGCGGCCAGCAAAAGAAAAGCTCTAAAGCGGGGAGGAGAGAATAATGGACCCAACGTTAATCGCAGCCGGTATTGCAGCGGTATCTGCGCTGGCTCAGGAATATTCTGCCTCGCAGGCTAGGGGCGCTAGTAAAAAGCAGCTGAACGCTATAAAAGCGGCGTTCGAAGCTATTGTGCCTCCTGGCTACGATATCTCAATCAACGATCCGCCGAAGTACATTACCCAGCAGCTCGAAGGCGCGAAGCTTGATTTCTCGCGTTTAACTCCTGAAACTTATAAAGTCGTGGCTACCTATGCACCGCAGGCGGCCCAGTTTGTTGGCGAATCGAGGCCTGAGCTTGTTAAGGGATCCGCTGCACAAAAAGAAGGCAGAGGCGCTCAGATCGATGCTCTTCGTCAGCTTCAAGCCGTGGCGAAAGGAGAATCTCCTGAACTCAAGATTCGCATGCAGCAAGCCGCCGATCAGGCCCAGGCTCAAGCGCAGCAGAGAACTCAATCCTCACTTCAAGATGCCCAGCGCCGAGGTATGCTTGGTTCTGGTCTCTCGTTTGCGTCCGCGCTCCAGGGATCTTCCGACGCGATGCAGGGCGGGGCTGCTCAGTCTCAAGCAGCAGCCATCGCGGCATATAAAGATAAGCTTGCTGCTATTCAGGGAGCAGGGCAGATGGGCCGCCAACTATCTCAGGATGAACTAGCTCAGGAAGCGGGCAACACCGATATCATCAACTCGTTTAATCAGCGGACATCAAAAAATTATCAAGATTACCTGAACCAAAGGGCACAGATGCAAAACGACGCGCAGCGATATAACATAGGCCAGCAGCAAGACGTATCGAATCGAAACGTAGGGCTGGGCAATGAAACGCAGCGCTATAACTTAGAGAACAAAAACCGTTTGGCTCAGATGAAGTATCAAAACGATGTCGGTGAGCGGAACTACCAGAACACCATCGCCGAGCAGCAGGCTAACTGGGGTGCTCGTGAAAAAGATCGGCAAAACGATCTGCGTCGGCAGGCTTATCAGGATCAGATGTCAAAGCAGTCGGCTATGTCTGGGATCGGCTACCAGCAAAACGCGCAAGCGATGCAAAGTGCTCAGGACCGAAATCAAATGATCGGAGGCATAGCAGGGGCTGCAGCTGGGTATTACGGCGGGAAGGCCAGCGCTCAGTCGCAAAAAGAAGCTCAGGACAGGGAAGACGCGCGCTGGGATAAATACTATTCCCGTCCGGCCGATAAATACTCCTCGGCTCGTTCTTATGATTCTGCTTACGGCCAAAGTTAAAAAGTGTTCCACGTGAAACATATTTTAAAAAGTGTTCCACGTGGAACACTCGGAGGAAAATAGAATGCCGATTCCAGGCGTGGACGATGAAGACCTAGAACTCGATATGTACGGCGAGCCAGTTACAAACGATGAGAGCGATATTGCTCCGGCAAGACCGATCCCAGTGACTCCAAGTGTCATGCCAAATACACCTAGAATCCCTGACGATCCACGCGAGAAGATAAAAGAATATTTACGCAAGCAAGAAGCCCAAGGGCAGATGCCTATGTCGCCGGACTCACGTCACGCAGGCAGGGCTCCGATGGAAGCCTTGCAAGATAATAACAGGGATCTAGGCCTAATCGGCCTATTCAATAGCGCAGCAAATGCAGCTGGCACCATCGGGGGAAAACAAGCCTCCGGTGGTGGACTCGATAAGTACCTAGGCCAGCTTCAGGGGCAGAACGCCCAGACCATGCAGGGCATCAACCAGGATCGACAGCAAGTGCAGAGCGATGAAGATCGGCATCTGAAGATTAAGCAATACATGCAGCGTCAAGGGTTCCTCGATGAGGCGGCGAAAACTAGGACCGCAAATGAGGATAGGAATTTTAAGCAGCGACAAGAAAAAATTGATTGGGATAGAGCGCACCCAAGAGACACCGGTCAAGCAGAACGCAAAACAGCAGGTGATCGCAAAGTCCTCGACCAGGAGTTAAAGGACTTGGAAGCGAGAATAAACCCTAGCGGCCAGCGTGCTGGGTCGATGGCTAAGCTGAATGATAAAGTGCTTCAAGCTGAGGCGGTCGAGGGCTTAATTTTCGACGAGAACGGTCAGCTTAAAAAAGATATCGATAAGAGGCAAATCCAGGAACTCGCCAAAGGCTTAGATAACCTACTAACAAGCGGGGTTTCAACAGTTAGTGGAGTGCATGAACTGGTACCTGTTTCGGCCCAAGGCAATCTGCAATCCCTTCAGGAATACATTACTGGTATCCCTACAGGTGGGGCGATGAATGATTTTGTTAAAAAGCTTGCTGAGACTGTCCAGCGAGAAAAAGCTATCCGCAAAGATCAGCTTGTAAAAGCGCAAGTTTCCGGTTTAGGCGTTGCTGCTAATCTTAGAAAACTGCACCCAGACGAGTATTGGGATACTTTGAATCGGCATGGTTTGCAGAAAGAAGATTTTGATGAAGGCGGAATGTATATTCCAAAAGCAAAACCCGCTAAAAAAACCGAAACACCGCCCCTACCTTCGGCTGCAGGTTTCAAACCCTTGCATGAAATGACGCGCGAAGAGAAACTAAAAGAGCTGCAAGAACTGAACGGAGGTCAGCCGTGACCGATGAAGAACTTGATAACGCGCTACTCGATGCTAGGCTTACCAAAGCTAGGCAGAGAAAGACTTCTGATGCTGGTTACGACAGTAACTTCATGTTGAAAGGTGCATGGGATCAGGCTAAGAAATTCGGCGAAAGTTATGCAAAAGGCAGCTCGATTGGGGAAAGTCTTCCGGTTATCGGAAAGCCTATTGCGGACCTAGGTACAAAAATCGCCTCCGGCTTAGAGGCAGCAGCTGAGACTCCTTTTTCCGAGAGCAGCTTTGGCCAGCTCTACGATAGGAACCAAAAAGCAGCCCAAAAGGCAGAGGCCGAGCGCAACCGCTACGATGCGGCAAGTCCTTTGGCATCCTTTAGCAAATCGGCTTTGGCAGGATTGACGGTGCCCGGTGTTTCCGCTTCGCGGACCTCGAAGCTGATCCCTGAAGCCACGAGCTGGGCCGGAAGATTGTGGCGTTTCGGTGCTCAAACTGCTGAGCGCGGGGTTAAGGCTGCTGGAGTGTCGGCAGCGGACACTCTCTCACGCGGTGGATCGGGCGAAGATGCCATCGACTCGGCAAAATATGCCGCTATGTTTCAGGGCGGTGCCGATGTCGTTCCGCAAATCGCCAAAGGCCTTGGGCATGGTTACTCACGTTTCGTGGCTCAAATTCCTGGGGAAGACCTTGCTTATTACCGGGCCAACCGGCCTGCTGTTCAGTCTATAGATCCTCAAAACACCTATGAGGAGATGTCGGCAGCGGGTAGAGAAATGAAAAAGCGTGGAGAGCTGATTGGCGAGCAGGCAGGACGCAGTGAAGCAGAGGCAATCCGGCAAGCTGAAGCTGAAGCAGCGCTAAAACGAAATCAATACGCTTCCACAGCTGTGCGGGAAAGATCGGAAGGAATGGGGCAGGCTAGGGAATTGAAAGAAGGCGTAGCAAAAAGCGAAGCTCAGGATCTAGCAGAGTCTGAAAATGTGAGACGAGGGCTGGCAACGGATATCGCTGCACTCCCAAAAAAGGCGCGGGCTGCTATCTCTGCTTCTTCCCAAGCTGCAACCGAATTAGCAATCGCGTCTGGTAAAAATGTGAAGATTGCGCCTTTCCGTGCCGTGGCTCAAAGAAACCTTAACGATCTTCTAGTAACCTTGTCTGATGAAGGCGGGGAACAGGCGCAAGCTATTAAAAAATGGCTTTCTAGACTGGATACTCTTGAAGACAAAGTAATCCCAGTCGCTAAATTTAGGCGTTTGACGCAGGATCTAGACGACGATATAGAGCATATTTACGCAGCCCAGGCTGCAGGTCAGAGGATAGGACCGGGTGGACGTGCGCTGATGGACATCAGGCGCGGAATGTCGGAAAAGGCTAAGAAGATAATTCCGGGCTATCGGCAAGCGATGAAAGAAACGTCGACAAAAATGGGTCCTTTAAAGGATTTTCAAGAGCAGTTTGGCAATGATCCTGATGCTATCTATAGGCAGATGGGAGACATACACAGCCCGGGGCGCGAGGCTAGGCTGGGCGCTTTGGAAGCTGCTGATACTGCTTTTGGTGGCGGAATTAAGCCTAACTTAGACAAATTAAAAGACATCCAAGGCCGCGACTATGCCCCTCAGCTTGAGAAAGCAAAAAGCATCGAAGGCCTAGACTACGAAGGAAACTATGAGCTTCCTAATTTATTTGTAGAGGCCGAGAAAGGGCGGAAAATAGGCGAGGCTGCTGAAAAGTTCAAGCCTGAATACGCTCGGGGAAAAGACATAGCCGACCTTAGCAAAGGTCTCGGCAAGGACGAGAATGCCCGCGCTTTTATGGAAAAATACGGACGGCGGCCAGAGCAGTTTAACGACCGAAGGAAGCAGATGGAAGCTATCGCTCTAGCTGAGGGTAAGCCTATAAATTACTATACTGATCAAGCACGCAATGCCTACGTGAAGCGGGCTATGACGGGCGGTCAGATACAGGGCTCTCGTCTTACAAAGCTCGGAGCAGAGGCAGGCGGTGCCGTCGCTGAAGCTGCTGGCATGCACGGCGGCAGTAAAATCATGAGTTTTCTGGGATCGACTGCCGGCGCGGTGTCGGATGTCGTCGGGAAAACTGTGGTTAGAAAGATAGTCGATGCGATCGACAGCCCTCGAGGCCAAAAGTTCGCTCAGATTTATAGCGAAGCCGCCAAGCGGGGCCCACAGGCTATCGCGATCACTCACACGATGCTGATGCAAAAAGACCCAGAATATAAGCAATTAATGGAGGAAACAGGGCCATGAGAATATGGGATTCATTCATACCGATTCAGACGGCGGTTACTAACTTTACATCGTCTGCGATCCCTACGGGAGACAACGGCAACGTAGCCGTGGGCGTGACTATTACCGGCGCGGACGTGGTCGGAACGCTATCGCTTCAAGCTGCGTTCACGCAAGACTTCGCTAGGCCTTTTCTGATTCAGACGGCGACGGCGGTCACGGCATCGGCAGATACTCTGATAAATTTAACAGATATCAACTATCCCTACGTGCGGGTGGTTTGGGTCTATACGTCTGGTACGGGTAACCTTACCGTTGACGTTTCGATCAGGCAACAAATACTGAATCGGGGCGGGTGACGCAAGAGACAGTCCCCGATAAGGGGACCATCGTTCAGTACCCTTTCCAGACTTGGAGCAAAGCAAGGACGATGCTTCTCAGCATAAAGTCCTTGGTTTTTTCTTCCATCGGAATCACGCGGTAAGGCAAGAGGTAAGGGTCGGTTTTCTCTTCATCAGAATAGCTTTCCCCATACTTCCAGCCTGTTTTTAGCTTAACTTCCAAATTCACATCGTGCATTTTACTGCATTCTTCGTAGCCGTTTGGGTTAGCAGCTGTGCTAATGAAATAGGCTGCTTTCTGAAGCATCTCCGCTTTGTACAGGTCGGGTTCATATTCCCACGGGCTGTCCAGTCCTTCGTAGGCGTTCAAAGCCTTGTGAGCGATGATGCAAATCTCTTCTGTGGTCTTCCGATGGTCTTTCTTTTCCTCTTCCGGTTCCCAATCGTCAATGATCATCGGTGCCGGAGCCTTAGGCTCCTCGGGCTCGTTCATGAAAGCCTTAATCTCGTCGTGGGAAACTTCGGTTAATTCTTCGCTCATTTTTTTATCTCCTTTAAATATTTTTTAGCCGTCGCCGTCGCCGGAGCCGTCGCCGTCGCCGTCGCCGGAGCCGTAGCCGTAGCTGTCGCCGGAGCCGGAGCCGTCGCCGGAGCCGGAGCCGTAGCCGTAGCCGTAGCTGTCGCCGGAGCCGGAGCCGGAGCCGTAGCCGGAGCCGTAGCCGTAGCCGTAGCCGTCGCCGGAGCCGTAGCCGTAGCTGTCGCCGTAGCCGGAGCCGGAGCCGGAGCCGGAGCCGTAGCCGTAGCCGTAGCCGTAGCCGGAGCCGGAGCCGTAGCCGTAGCCGGAGCCGGAGCCGTAGCCGGAGCCGGAGCCGGAGCCGGAGCCGTAGCCGTAGCCGTAGCTGTCAAGACTGTCAGTCATCCCAACGACTCCTTGAAAGATTTTCTCTTGCGATATCTGTGCAAGGAATGATTTCGATTGCTTCGGTCAATTCAATTCTTTCCACCGGCTCGCTGATTCTTGAATAATCATCGGAAACTCCTTTGATGGAAACTTCGTTTAGAGTATTAGCACCACGCCAGCGCCATATTCGTCGAGCATCCCTTAAATGTACTTCTTTTCCTTGTTGGAAAATCAAAAGACCGCAGTGAACTCCTGCGGAAAAGGTTCTAACAATAACAAATTCGCTCATTTTACTGCTGCTCCTGTAGGCCTGGTTCTTAAATTTTCGATCAGCATGTCTGCAATTTGGATTGCACTGATCGTAAGATTGTTTGCATTCGTCGCACTAAAAGTGAAATCTCTTTCGCGACTTATCAGGCCTTGCAGCATCTTCGCTGCGATATACTCACGTTTCGTGAACCGATCGTCTGCGTCTCGGATCTTGTTGTTTAGGTCGGCGAACGGGTTAGCCATTTATGGCTCCTATGTGACTGGGTGTAGTGATCATAAATCAGGTGTTGGCTGGAGGGAAAGTGACATACCTATAGCCCTTGCTCAGAAGGCGTTTCAGCTTTTTGAGGGGTTTTATGATCATCTTTAATCCTCAGCATGATCAGCTTATTGACCTCCGCCTCTAGTTCCTTGATACATTCGATCAGCTGCTTTTTCGTCATCTGTTTATAATCTAGGTATCTAGGCCTAAGGTTCACTCTTTCCCCCAATCGAATTCTATAGTCCATCTTGGAAGATCAAGGGCAAGAGTAGAACTCCAAGCGTGCCAACAAAAGCCAAATCTGATCCAATCATCGCTTTCATCGAAGGGTCTTTATTCTAGGTATCCACTTCACTTGACTCTTCTCCTGAGAAACTCCGCAATAAGCATGGCGTCCACGATACCGTCTTGGGCTTTCTGCTGTTTTTCGGAAAACGTAAAGGTTTCCCACGGCCAGAGATTTTTCGCAACCGAAAGAGATCTCTCCTTCGGCCCTGGCCCATCGGCCCCCTTGTGAAGCTCAGCCTGCCATGTAACGGGCGGAATATACTGCGCAGGGACGTAGAGGAGCCTAATCGCAGCTTCTAGCTGCCCGAAGTTTCGGCCCGTTGTGAACGCGGATTTAGCCCCTTGAACTTGGGGCAACGTCTGAGCTTTTTCACAGGCGATGATGAGCGATGGGAATGTATTCTTGACGGAGTAGAGGAATTTATAAATATCGAGTACGTCGGAAGGCATCAAAGTCTTGTCTAGCAAGTGTCCTGTGACGGTTTCAAGGACGACAAGACAGCCTTTTATACCGGGATCTATCCCTACAACGACCTCGTGTTGCGCCATGCGGACCTCTGAGCTGGGGTATTTTGACCCAGCCTATCAGAGGTCTCAAAGGACCGCAATCATTGCACGCTCTCCGCGCCAATGAGATCGGCTAAAGGTTTACCCGCGACTTTCTTCGGGAAGTTGCGAGAAAAGCCGTCGACCGCTTCGGTGTCTTCGATCTCTTCTTTCGTGAGGATGCCCTGACTACACTCGGGGAATTCGGTAGCGATGAGCCAGGCAGCAGCACGATAGCGGAGCATAAGTTCGGTGCCGTTTTTCCAAATAGGGTTCTTATCCCACCAGCCCCAGTCCTTAGCGAGTTTAACCGAAATCTCAGGGCCTTCTACCGTGCGACCGTTTCTAGTCTCGGCGTGACAAACGCAGCGCCAGTTGTTGGGATCGGACTTATCGAGGACGTATGTCAGATCTTTTAAAACCGTGCTTTTAGCGAGTTGGATAAGAGCTTTCGCAGACCACGCAGGGCGACCGTGCACGATATATAGGCCGTTCATCACGAACATAGGGGGAAGATTCATGCGATGGGCCATCTCAACTGCGATATAGCAGTTAGCAGGATTACGCTGATAATCCTTAGGAACTATCGTAGCGGTAGCATAGAATTGCGCGCGCTTAAAGAGCTGCACATCCATTTCTTTCATGCCCATAGCTTCGGCTGAAGTAATCTCGGTCACGGCCTGTGCTTGCGTAGCGGGTGCGGTTTCTTCGCTCATGATTTAAAACTCCAAAAGAACGCTTGTATCACGCGCGGGCCAACGGTTCAAGGACATACACTGCCCATAGGCTTCGATTCCTTCTGCACACTTTTCCCAGCCTTTTTCGAAGGTTTCCGGTTTAGTCTGGTAGAGCGCAATCTCATAGGGAGGATTTTTCTCAACGACGATAAAGACAAACTCCCGCATATTGCCATCGACGTGCGTGTATGCCATATGGCGATACCATGCCGCCTGAATGTCATACCCAAACCTTTTCCCGGTCCACAGAAAGTCCCCGGGATCATCCCTTGTCGTTTTCAGGTCCAAAATCAGCCCGCTACTCATCGCATCGACCATGGCCTTACTCTTGATCGGTCCGAAAGCTGTAAGCTCCTGGCCATAGATTTCCGCCTCTCTCACAGGGCATGACGCGATCAGACGCGACACGCTGTGATTTGATGCGATTGACTCGGCCATTCCGCTCACCGTGGCGTACTCGTCGGCTGTCAGGCAGATCGAATCGGGGTTAGCGGCTAAAAAGGCCTGACCGGCTTTGCTCTGGAATGTCTGGGTTTGGTCATAAAGCAAAATCCTAGGCCGTTCTGGCTCTAGGACTATGTTGTGAAGCGCTCGACCGATGCGAAAGTCTGAACTGTCTGCTTTTTCGGTATCGGTCCAGTAGCGGAATTTTCGGGGGCTTTTGAGGATCTGCTTTATGCCGCTGTTACTCAGGGCTTCGTGCGAGAAGTAGGTTTTACTCATCTGTCATGCTCTTGCTCAGATCGCGGAACATCGGCTTTTTGCACTTCTCTATAACCTTTCTGATTTCTAGGACTGTGTGCCCTTTAGCTTCGTAATGCCTCACTATTTGACGCAAGGAATGTTCTTTGCGGAGGGCCCGGATTGCAGGAACGGAGAGTTTAGTCATGCTCGGAGTCCCTAACAAGATAGAGCTTTTTTACTTCCTCTACATCTTCGCCTTTTGCTCTAGACATAAGAAAATCGGTAGCTTGTAAAATTCTGTCTAATTTTACCTGCATTTTGGTTAGTTCCTCTTCTTGTTGATCCAGCTTTTTGAAGAGTTGTTTCATAATACTTCCTCACAAGGATACCCACCGATTCATCGGTGGGAGGAATTGGAGGGATCTATCTCCCAGATCGGAGATAATCCAAAATAGGTGCCGGTCTTTCCCGGCCCAGTCCGTGCTCTTTGAACCATTCCTGAATCTCGCTAGTCTTGAACTTCTCATAACAAAGCTTTTTGAAAGCCTCTAGATCTACGGTCACGGATGCGAGATTTTCTGTTACTGATGCTACTTCGCTTTTCAAGCTCGCCACGTCACTGCGTAAATTTACTACTTGTTCTTTCAGCATCTCATTTTCCTCTATCTCAATAGTGTGTTGCAGGTCTTCAAAATCACGCGGCGAAAACGGCGCAGAGTTTGATAATTTCAGAAGTTTCATGATCGAATTCGCTTCCTCTTCAGTGTAAATCTGCAGAGAATTCCCGTTGTACGACGAATTAAAACGAGTCCATTTTACTTGATTTGTCACATCGGGATTCCAACCAACTCGATTCGTGATACCTTTGAAACGCTCTATCTCTCCATGTTTGGCCATAATTACTAATGCGTTAGTCAATGTTCGACTATCAATATCGCCATATTCTGTCAACCCTGCAATCGTTGACACTATTGATTTTTGAGTAAGAGGCTGATTATTTGAACGATTCATTTGCCAGAGAAAATGACGGCATATGCCTATGTAGTCCTTTTTGCGCACAGCTTCGACGAAATAATGAGGATGATTGATTTTATTAAAGCGAGTGGATGGTTGAATGTAGGATTTAGTCATGCTAAGGCTTTCATAATGTTTAGAGTACTGACTTTGTATCAAAGAATACGGAGTTGGGAAAGCTGGCCCAAGTGGCCAGTTTTTTTTTGACTAAAGGCTGTATATGCCAATTGGTTGCACTTCTCATAAGTGCAGTTGCCATTCTCATAAGTGCAACATTTTGACCTAACCCTTGTCCCCCAAGGCACGGATTTTACCCTCTTAATATCTTGCAAACTGCACTCGATCGGAGCCCAAAACCCAATCCAAACCCAAATCCCCTCCCACGTCTTTATGACTCCTTGAGTTCCCGAGTTACCCATAATAAAGCCCTCAGTGAAAAGGAGACTGAGGTCAACTACCCGCCTCTAAAGAGGCAGGCATGTAAGGAATAGGTCCAAGCATGTCTCATGTTGACCCGCCCGAGCAAGAGGGGCAACTCTCAAGCTACGTTAGGAGCGAATCAGATAGGTACCCCC
>Ga0315273_10001026_pt1 | contig 30858 bp, 29 predicted proteins | sample YL17G02_0_MG_FD_205753 | JGI IMG/M metagenome (GOLD analysis project Ga0315273, IMG submission 205753) | Sediment microbial communities from Yellowstone Lake, YNP, Wyoming, USA - YL17G02_0 | ecosystem: Environmental > Aquatic > Freshwater > Lake > Sediment | place: USA: Wyoming | collected... | reverse complement strand
CGCGTGCGCGGCGTCGGTCTCAGGCGGATTCGGCTAGCGCGCCGACGACCGGCTCGAGGTCGGCGAGCCAGCGCTCGGCGCGCTCGGCGTAGCGCCGCAGGCCCAGCTCCGCGAACGTCGCCCGCGCATCGAGGAGGTGACGATCGCGGCCCGCGCGGTCGCCGCCGAGCTGTGCCAGGCGTCCGAGGCCGAGCTTCGCGTGCGCGGCCATCGCCCGCAGGCCGATCTCGGCGGCCACCTCTCCGACCTGCTCGAAGCAAGCGGCCGCCTCGGCGTGGTGTGCCGTGCCGAGCTGCGTGAGCACCTCGCCGAGCGCCTGGCGCGCCAGCATGTCGCGCAGGCGGCCGCCAGCCCGCTCGTACGCGAGGCGGGCGGCCCGCTCGGCGAGTGCCAGCTCGCCGACGCTGAGCAGCACGTCGACGATCAGCCGGACGTAGAGCGAGAGATTGCTCGCCATCGCGAAGCCGTCTTCAAGCGGACGGAGGTAGCGCTCGGCGGTCACGCTCTCGCCCAGTTCGCGCCGCGCGCCGAGCGCCACCGCCGCCGACGCGCGGATCGCCGTCACGCTGCCGATCACCTCGGCGATCTCGAGGCTCTGATCGGCCCATCGCTTCGCCTCGGCGTAGTCGCCCCGCACGAAATGCTGCTGGGCGAGGACCGAGGCCATGCCGCCGCGCGAGGTGCGGTTATTGGCTCGCACCGCCAGATCGTAGCCGGCCTGCGCGTCGGCGATGGCGGCGGCGACGTCGTCGCCGCCGTATACGAGCATGGCGTTCTGCATCCACAGCGCGGAGAAGTAGAGGTCGCTGAGGCGCTCGCGGTGCCCGGTCTCCTCGAGCCGGCGGAGCACGCACTCGCTGACCCGCCGGGCGCGCTCGATCTGCCCGTCGTACAGGTAGCTCAAGCCGAGAGCCCGGGCGATCAGCGAGGCGCCAGGCAGGCCGCTGTCTTGCGCGAGGGCGTATCCGCTCTCGACCAGCGCGAGCCCCTCCGCGAAGCGCTCGCGGCTGCCGCTCATGGCGATCATGCCGTGGTAGGCGCGAAAGCCCGCAGCGGCCTCGGTGTCGCCGAGGGCCTCGGCGAGATCGCGCCCGACCCGCGCCGCGTTCTCGACGTCGATGGACTGGGGGGCCGCGACGTACACGACGGCCATGCGGCACAGATCGAGCGCCGCGCTCAACGTCAGGCGCCGAAAGTCATCGTCGACCTCGGCTCCCTCGGCGAGCGACGCGTAACCGAGTTGCCAGGCCTGACGATAGAAGTCGGTCGCGTTGGGATAGGACGGCAAACGCTCGGCATGGCGCGCCGCTGCGAGCAGCGCGCCGAGCGCCTTTCGGCGATTGTCGCTGCGCGAAAAATGATGCGCGAGCAGCGCGACGTGCTCCGCGCTACCGTCGTTCGGATCGGCCTCGAGCAAGAGGCCGATCCGCTCGTGGATCAGCCGGCGCTCCTTCAGCAGCAAACCGTCGTATGCCACTTCCTGCGTGAGGCTCTCGCCGAACCGGAACTCGTCGTTGGAGAGCACGTTCTTGCGATGCAGGATTCCACGGCTCTCGAGCGAGGCGAGGATCGTCGCCACGTCGACCCCCTCGTCGAGCAAACGCACGAGCTGATGGCGGTGAAACTGGCGGCCGAGCACCGAGGCGACCTGAACGACACGCTTGGCCTGAGCGCCGAGCCGGTCGAGGCGCGCCGCGATCACCTCGCGCACGGTTCCCGGGATCAACACCTCCTCGATTGGCCGCGTGAGTCGGGCCCGTCCGCCCTCGACCGTGACGTATCCCTCTTCGAAAAGCGCCCGCGTGATCTCCTCGGCGAAGAACGGACTGCCTTCCGCTTTGGCGAGAATCCGAGCCTCCAGATCGGCCGGCAGAGGCCCGGCGGCGACGGCCCGAACGATCGCCAGCGTCTCGTCGTCGGAGAGCGCGCGCAGCGACAGGCGGGTGAACGATACTTGCGCGCGCCACGTGGCGTGGAAGTCCGGGCGATGCGTGAAAAGCATCATCACGCGGGAGCGGGAGAGCTGCGACACGGCGAGCTCGAGAAGCTCAAGGGATGCCTCGTCGATCCAGTGGAGATCCTCGATCACGAGCACGACCGGAGTGCGCTCGCTGACGCGAACCACCAGGTCGGCGAGCGCTTGAAAGGTCTCGCGCTTGATCTCGTCGGGGGGCAGATCGGCCGGCCGCTGAGCGACCGAGTGGTCGTCCGTGCTCACGGAAAGCATCCGGCAGAGAAAGGGATAAATCTCGTCGAGGCGCGGATCGAAGTCGCGCACCCGTTCGGCAATCTTCTCGCAGGCGCGGGTCGGCGAATCGGCAGCGCGGATGGCGAAGAACTGCTTCAGCATGAGCAGAAACGGCGCGTAGGGGATCTTTTGCTTCAGGGCCGAGCAGCGTCCCTCGAAGAACACGACAGGCGCGACGGCGAGACTCTGCCGGAACTCGAAGAGGAGACGCGACTTTCCGGCTCCCGCATCGCCGACGACGGTCACGACCTGCGGCGAGCTGCCGCGCACGCGTGCGAAGCAGTCGGCGAGCTGCGACAGCTCCTCGTCGCGACCGACGAGCGGCGTCAGGCCGCGGGCTTCCGCGGCGCCGAGCGACGTCGTGATCTCGCTACGGCCGAGAATCTCGTAGGCGTTGACCGGCTCGGCCTTGCCGCGGATCGCGAACGGACCGGCCGCCTGGACCTGGAAGAAGCCGCGGACCAGACGATGGGTGGATTCGCTTGCCAGGATCGATCCGGGAGCCGCGAGCGACTGCAGGCGAGAGGCGAGATTCGTGGTGTCGCCGATCGCCGTGTAGTCCATCTTGAGATCGTTCCCGACCGTGCCGACGACGACAGGTCCGGTGTTGATCCCGATCCGTGCCATCAGCTCGAAGCCGCGTTGGGCGCGAAGCGCTCGATTGAACTCGGTGAGCGCCAGTTGGATCTCGCAGGCGGCCCGCACCGCGCGGTAGGGCGCGTCCTCGTGCGCGACGGGCGCTCCGAACAGCGCCATCAGACCGTCGCCCGCGAGTTGGTTGACGATGCCCTCGAAGCGATAGATCTGCCGGAACGCGAGCTCGAGGTACTGGTCGAGCAGATCGCGGTATTCCTCGGGATCCATGCGCTCCGCGAGCGCGGTCGAGCCAACGAGGTCGCAGAATAGCACCGAGACGAGCTTTCGCTCCCCCGCGATCGTGCCCTGGATGCCGCGGATCTTTTTCGCCAGGTCCTCCGGGATGTGGCGCGCGAGGCGCCCCAAGCGCTCCTCGGAGGGAGCCGGAGAGGAAGTCGCCGCGGGCGTCTCGGTGGCGGGGCTGCCGGTGGTCGCCGCCAAGGCGAAGCCGCATTGCGGACAGAAACAAAATTCCGGGCGGACCGGCGAGCCGCAGCTCGGGCACGTCTGGGCCGTGCCAGCGCCGCAGGCATGACAGAACTTCGCGCCGGCAATCCGCTCGGTGCCGCAGGTGAGGCAGCGCATGGACCAAACTTCCTCCGCAGATGCGCCGAGTCAAGCGAGTCTGCCGCGGCGCGGCTCGCGGCTCCGCTACGTCGGCGAAGGAGAGAGCAGCAGATGGAGCGCTTGCGGCAGGTCGCCCGGCTCCAGCGCTCGGCTGCGCGCGAAGAATTCCGGCAAGCACTCCTGGTAGGCGCGATCGAGCCGGAGCTCGCGACCGTCCCAGGAGTTGCGGAAGATTTCCATCGATTCGGCCGCGAGCTCGGGCAGGTCCTTGTACCGTCCGCGCTCCTTGAGAAGCTCGGCGGTGAGCGCGTACATGAGGAGGCCGCCGGGGATCGCGCCGAGCGCGGTCGTCGCCATCGCCGGATAGCACAGGCGCGCCGCGCGGGCTCCGAAGCGGCGGCCGATCTCGCCCATCGTCTCGCGCTGGAGGTTCTTGGCCCCCGCAAGCGGGCCCATCGCGTACACGGGATCGTCGGGCGGATAATCGTAGTCGCAGAACGCCACGACGCTTTCATTCGCGGCAAGGAGCCCCGCGCCGGCCAACGCCTCGGCCCACAGCAGCGACGAGGTGCCCATGAAGCGATTGGTGCGCTCGATGTCGGCGTCGGTCGCGACTTCCACGTCGACCAGCCCGAGCCTGCGAACGCTCTCCGGGCGGGAGAAGTCCGGCACCTGCAGGACGGGGTGAAACGCGACGTCGAGATCTTTGACCCGAGTGGGGCCGTGCTGCGCGTAGCGCTTGGTGGCGCCCGCGGCGATGCCATTGATGAGATGGACGACCTTGTGACGTTGGCGAAGCTCGGCGACGACCGCCTCGACGGTCGCGGGCCGGGTCGCGTCGTCGTTCCAGAAGCGAGCCGTCAGACCCGCCGCGGCCGCGGCTTCACAAAGCGCTTGGACGTGGAAGAAGCCGATCTGCAGCTTCTCGCTGTCGTAGTGAACGCCGTAGACCGGCGCCCTCTCGCCGAACAGCAGCTGAATGGCGAGCGCGCGCGTGATTCCGTTCGATCCGCCGAGAATCAGCACGGCAGCGTCCGGGCGGATCGCCGTGCCCTGGGGACGAACGATCGCACGGTGCTCGGCGAGGCGCTGCGTTGCCATCGCCTTGCCCTGCGCGGCGAGCGAAGTGGCGAGCGCGCGCCGGTCGAGACCGCCGAGCGGAAGCTTCTTGAAGACCTCGAGGCTCATGCGCTGGATCTATCTCGCGTGTTGCGGCTTGCCAACTGGTCGTCGCAGCCTGCTGGTCGAGACGCAGCGCGGGACATGCTAGTGTGCCGAGGTGAGCGGTCGAAGCTGGCCTCGCCACCAACGGGAGCGAGGTACGACAGGCGCTCGGCTGCTCGCAACGGGAGGTGCCGATGGCGATCAAACATGCATTCCACGCGCATCTGACCTGGAAGAAGGGCGGCGAGGGGGTTGCGACCGGGAATCACCGCGTCGAGTTCGCGGGACGACCGGCGGTGGAAGTGTCCGCGGCGCCGCAATACCGAGGGGATCCGAGCAAGTTGAATCCCGAAGAGCTGTTCTTGGCCTCGCTGGTTTCCTGTCAGATGCTCACCTATCTCGCGCTCGCCTCGCGCGCCGGGATCGAGGTCGTCGCCTACGAGGACGGCGCGGACGCGACGCTCGCGATCGCCGATCGAAAGATGCGCGTCACCGAGGTCGTCCTTCATCCCCGCATCACGATTTCCGGATCGGCCGATGAAGCGAAGGCGCGCTCGCTCGTCGAGGCGGCCCACGACGGCTGCTTCATTGCCAATTCGGTCGCGTGCGCCGTACGGGCGGAAGTGGAAATCGTTCGCGCGCCGTAGAGCCGCGAATCATTGCCTTCCGGTTGCCGGGACGAAGCGCACCGGGAAGATCGTCCGGGTGACCGCCTTGCCCCCGGCGCCCTTCTCGATGAGCACGAGGTCCTGGATGCCGAGTGGCGGTCCGACGGGCAGGACTGCGCGTCCGCCGGGCTTGAGCTGCTTCAAGAGCTCGTCAGGGATTTCGGGGACGGCGGCGGTGATCACCATCGCATCGAACGGCGCGGCCTCGGGCCAGCCGCGAAAGCCGTCGCCGCTGCGCACGCTCACGTTGTCGTAACCGAGCTCTCGAAGCAGGCGCGCGGCGCGAGCGGCGAGCGGCGGCTGGATCTCGACGGAGAAGACGTGCGCACAGAGGCGCGACGCGACGGCGGCCTGATATCCCGAGCCGGTGCCGAGCTCGAACACGCGGTCCGTCGGGCGTAGCCCGAGCAGCTCGGTCATCTTGGCGACGATATAGGGCTGCGAGATCGTCTGATCTTCGCCGATCGGCAGTGGGCCATCCGCATAGGCCTGCGCCTGCCATGCGTCCGGGACGAAGCGGTGACGGGGAACCGCGAGCAGCGCCGCGAGCAAGCGGGGCTCGGTGATGCCGCGCTCGACAATCTGTTGCTCCACCATCGCGGCGCGCTCGGATCGGCGATCGGCGTCCGCTTCGGCGGCGCTCGCCACCATGAGCGCGGCGAGCATCGCGCCCGCGCCGACGACCCAGATCGCGATTCGCTTGCGGCGCACGGTCCGATCAGGAGGCAAGTGATTCGGGGGCGACGCGCTTGCCGAAGATCGCGCGGCGGAAGCGTCGATCCGGCAACTGCGATTTCAAGTAGACCCAGGCCGAAGAGCCGAGCTGGCGGAGGAAGCGCGGCTCCTCCGCGACCAGTCGTGCGATGCCGCGCAGAACATCGGTCCGGCGGTAGAAGATCGAATAGAGATGATGGAAATAGGTTTCGAGGATTTCCTCGTTCAGGCCGTTCGGGATGAACACGAAGTTCATGGCGTTCATCCGCTCCCAATCCTCATCGAAACGGCCGAACTCGCGAATCGTCGGGTAGGCGGGAGTGCCCGGGTACGGGGTGAATTTCGTCACCTGGCAGAGGTCGAGCTCGACGATCTTGAGAAACTCCGCGGTCTCCTCGAGCGTCTGTAACGTCTCCGTCGGGTGACCGATCATCACGTAGCCCTTGGCGCGAATGCCGGCGGCACGGGTCATGCGCAGCGTCTCGCGCATTCGGGGTAAACTCACCTCGCGCTTGACCACGTCGAGGATCCGCTGTGAACCGGACTCGATTCCGTAGGCGATCTGCCAGCAACCCGCCCGCTTCATCAGCCGCAGCGTGTCCGGGTCGAGAAGGTTCGGGTGGCTGTTGCAGCTCCAGGTGAAATCGAAACCACACGCGAGGAATGCCTCGCAGAGCTCGACGACGCGCTTCTTCTTCACGGTGAAAAGGTCGTCGTAGAAGATGATGTGCCGCACGCCGAAGTCGACGAGGTGCTGGCAGTGGCGGAGCACCGACTCCGTCGTGTGGTAACGGCCGAGCTTGCCCGACGTGGAGCGATCGCAGAACGAGCACGAGAACGGACAACCGCGGCTCGTGACCAGCGTGGCGACCGGCGACCTCCGGTAGCTGAAGAGCGACGGACGGAAGCCGTGCGGAAATCCGCGGACGAGATCCCAGGCAGGGAGCGGCAAGGCGTCGAGATCGGTGAGGTAGGGGGACCGGGGATTGGCGACGATCTCACCCGCAGGCGTGCGATGGACGAGGCCGGGGCACCCCTCGATCGCACGCCCGCAGCGCAGACGTTCGAGAAGCTCGAAGAAGGAGATCTCGCCTTCGCCGATGATCGCATAGTCGAGATTCGGGAAGGCGGCGAGCGTGCGTTCGGGAACTGCGCTCACGTGCGGCCCGCCGACGACCGTGACGAGCTCGGGTACGGAGCGCTTGAGAAGCCCGGCGATCCGCGCCGCGTTGGTGATGGAGATCGTGGTCGCCGAGAAGCCGACGACGTCCGGTCGAAACGCGAGGATGCGATCCGCGACGCCGCCCGGCGTCTCGCCGCTGCCCTTGGCGTCGAAGATCGCGACGTCGTATCCGTTGCGCCGCGCGACGGCCGCCAGCACCAGCATGCCGATTCCCGGAATCGATTCCTCGGTCTGGCGCAGCCGATCCATTCTCCGATCCCAGAAGACGTACGGAGGCTCGACCAGCGCGATTCGCCGGAGCGTCCGGCCCATGCTCATGCGCGAGCTATAGGCCAACTCGCGGGCACTGCCAAGCCGCGGCGCGAGCGGAGTGGTAAGGCCTCCGCTTCTGCCGGAGGACGGCTACCGCACTGTGCGGAACAAGGAAGAGCGCGTGGGTGGGCGGTCGAGCCGTATTCGGGTCGACCGCCCACCCACGCCACCGCGCGAAGCGCGGAAGGCGACACCCAAGGCGCGGCTCGAACACCAACACGCGCGCGGATCATTCTGCGACGGCCTTGGTGAGTTCTTGCAAAAACTGAAGCCTTACACTGGCCTTACACGGAGTGCACGTTTTCATTTCGCGGCTTTCCCGATAGAAGCCGCGTGTGCCTGCGCAAGAATCCGGGGCGCGCGCGGCGGCGACTTCCTGGAAGCTCGGGATCAGGATCGCCGTCAGCGCCGGCCTGCTCGTGTATCTCTCTCGCCGTGTGGACTTCGCGGAGATCGGCCGCTTCCTGGCTCGCGCCGACGGCGCGCTGCTCTGCGCCGCGCTGGCGCTCTACCTCGCCGGGCAGTTGCTTTCGGCGATCAAGTGGCGCCGGCTCGCTTCCGCGGTCGGCTTCCGCGCGAGTCCGCCGCGCTTCGTCGCGTATTACTTCATCGGCATGTTCTTCAACGCATTCGGCTTCGGCACGGTGGGGGGGGACGTGGTGCGCGCCCTCTATCTCGCGGGCCAGGGCGGTCGACGCGGGCTCGCCCTCAATACCGTCGTGGCGGACCGCGTGAGCGGTCTCGCGGTGCTGCTCGCAATCGCGCTCGGAGCGCTCGTGCTGTTTCACCACTACGACCTGCCCGCCTGGATTTACTGGGGGGTGATCGTTCTGGCCTCCACGGTGCTCGGCGGCTGGCGGCTGCTGCCGCGGGTGCTGCCGGCGGTGTTGCCCCGAGAGAACCGCCTGCGTCGGCTCGTCGAGCAGGACCTTCAGCCGTACTGGAATGACAGTCGGCTCTTGATCGACATCGGCGCGTTGTCCTTCGTGTTTCACCTGTCACAGATCGGCGTCTTGATGATCCTCACGCGGGCGCTCGGACTCGCCGTGCCGTGGTCCTACTGTTTCATCCTCGGGCCGTTGGTGAACATCATGGCGGCGATCCCCGTGAGCATGAACGGCCTCGGCGTTCGCGAAGGTGGATACGTATTCTTCCTCGCGCACATCGGCATCTCCCGGGAGTCGGCGATCGCGTTCGCGCTCACCTGGTTCGCCGTCGTGATGCTCGCGGGCGTCGCAGGTGGAGCCGTGTATCTCGGCTACCGTCAGACGCCGCGCGCGAGCGGGTGATCCTGAAAGCGGGTCGGAAGTCAAGGTTTCGATGCTGCGCTGAGCCGCATGGGACAAGGACGAGGGAAAGAAACTCCTTGACAAAGATTTTACCGCTACCTAATGTCGCGTAACTTTTTGGACGGAGGGTGGGGCATGACTAAATCGCAATTCGTGGCAAAGCTGGCGGAGCAGTCGGGGTTGTCGAAGAAGCAGGCGGACACCGTTCTGACTGCGATGGTCAACATGATCATCGGTGCCGTGAAGAAGGGGGATGTCGTCAAGATCCCGAACCTCGGCGGGTGGAAGAAGCGGAAGACGAGCGCCCGGATGGGGCGCAACCCGCAGACCGGCGAGCCGATTAAGATCCCCGCGCGCGTGAAAGTCCGCTTCAGCGTCGCGAAGAGCTTCAAGGAAGCCGTACTCGGCGCGAAGAAGTAGCTCCTTCTTCGCGAGGCTGGCCGGGAGCACGCGCTCGGCTGGGCCTGTCGACTGCCCGGCGGAGCCCGCCGGGCAGAGCGGAACGGGCCGAGGTGAGCGCTGGACCCGGCCTGCGCTCGCTCGCTGTCGGCCCGTACCCGTGAGGCCGCAGCTCGTTGCGTAATCTCCTCTACATTCTGGTGGCATCGGGGCTCGCCCTCCAGTGGGTCATCGTGCGAGCCTTGCACCTCGGGGCCGGCGATCCGCTCGTCGAGAGCGTCGCCGCCGGCGCCGCCATTTTCGGCTCCGCCTTCCTGCTCTCGTGGGCGGCGGAGGCCGCGCAGGTCGACATTCCGCGGGCGCTGGCGATGGCGTTCCTCGCGCTCATCGCCGTGCTGCCGGAGTATGCGGTCGACATGTATTTCGCGTGGCAGGCACCCCATCGCGAAGGCTACACGGCCTTCGCCACCGCCAACATGACGGGCGGCAACCGCCTGCTGATCGGGCTCGGCTGGGCGACCGTGGTGGCGACGGGGTGGCTGCGCACGCGATCGCGGGCGTTCCTGCTCGACCGATCGCAATCGGTGGAAGTCTTCTTTCTGCTCGTTGCCACGCTCTACTCCTTCGTGATTCCCTGGAAGCAGACGATCAGCCTCTGGGACTCGCTGATCCTTGTCGGGCTCTTCGCCGCCTACATGGTGCTGGCGGGCCGCGCGGAGCACCAGGAGCCGGATCTCGGCGGCCCCGCCGAATCGATCGCCGCCCTTTCGACCGGGAGGAGACGCCTGGTGGTCGTCTTCCTGTTCGTCTACTCGGCAACCGCCATTTTGCTCGCGGCCGAACCGTTCGCCGAGGGGCTGGTGGCGACGGGACGAACGTTCGGGGTCGAAGAGTTTCTGCTCGTCCAGTGGCTGGCTCCGCTCGCCTCCGAGTCTCCGGAGTTCATCGTCTGCATCCTCTTCGCGTGGGGGGGGAAGTCGAACGCCGGCATCAGCACGCTCGTGTCGTCGGCCGTCAATCAGTGGACGCTTTTGATCGGTATGCTGCCGATCGTCTACAGCGTTTCGGCCGGCGCGCCGCTGGCGATGCCGCTCGACGAGCGACAGATCGAAGAGATGCTGCTCACCACCGCGCAGTCGATCTACGCGGTGTCGATCATCGCGGATCTTCGCTTCAGCATTCGCGAGGCGATGATGCTGCTCGCGCTGTTCGCGTGCCAGCTGCTCTTCACGGATGCCGCCGCGCGCTACGCCCTGTCGGGACTCTATCTGCTGATGACCGTCGTCATCGTTGCCGCCGGCGGAGCGGAGAAGCGACGCGCGTTCCGCGAGCTGCCGGCGTTCATCTTCGGCCGCCGCGAGTAACCCCGGCGCTCAGCCGAGCGCGCCTTCGGAGGAGAGAGCCTCGATCTCCGCTTCCGAGTAGCCGAGGACTTCGCCGAGCACCTGCCGATTGTGCTCGCCGAGGCACGGCGCCGGTGCCGCGACCGCGCAGGGATTGGCGGAAAGCGTCCACGGAATTCCGGCGTGATGGCGAGCGCCCACCTCCGGATGTGGCAGATCGACGAAGAAGCCGCGCGCGTTCAGGTGGGGATCCTCGGCGAGATCCTGATTCGTCATCGTCGGAAACGCCGCCACGCCCGCCGCCTGCAGACGCTCCGTTGCCTCCTCGGCGGAAAGGGTCGTCGTCCAGCGCGTGACCCGTTCATCGAGCGCATCTTCGTTCCGCTTGCGCTCGGCGGGGGTGGCGAACCGCGGGTCAGCGGCGAGGTCGGCAGCTCTCATCACCGAGCACAGCGCGAGCCATTCCGCGTCGGTGCCGACGGCAATCGACACCCAGCGATCCTGTCCAGCCGAGCGGAACACCCCATGGGGCGCCATCTGCGGGTGGCGATTCCCGTCGCGCGGCGGTGGCGCCCCGTTCATCTGGTATTCGAAGAGCGCCTCGGGAAGCAGGCTCGCGGACGCCTCCCAGAGGGAGACGTCGATGAATTGGCCTTCTCCGGTCCGTTGTCGGTGGCATAGGGCCGCGAGCACCGCCAACGCGCCGTGAAGGCCTGCGGTCGGGTCTCCGTAGGAGACGCCGACGTGCATCGGCGGCCCGCCCTTGTACCCCGTCACGGACGAGAAGCCCGCCAGCGGTACCGTCGCCGGTCCGTACGAAACGAAGTCCTGATCGGGGCCCGAGCGGCCGTATCCGGAGATCGACAGCATGATGGCGTCGGGCTTGAGCCGCCGCACCTCCGGGTAGCCGAGACCCATCCGATCGATGACGCCGTTGGCGAAGTTCTCGGCGACGACGTCGCTCGTGGAGATCAGGCGGCGCGCGACCTCGAGGCCGCGGGGATGCTTGAGATTGAGCGTCAGCGAGCGTTTCCCTTGATTGTACTGGTTGAAGTACCCGCTGCGGTTCAGGCCCGGCTGAAAGTCGGCGAAGGGGGGCAGAAGCCGGGTCACGCACGGCCGCTCGCGCGTCTCGACGCGGATCACTTCGGCGCCGAGGTGGGCAAGCTGCAGAGTGCAGAATGGCCCCGCCCAAACCCACGTGAAGTCCGCGACACGAATTCCCGATAGTGGTTTGCCGCTCATCGCTCTGCGCCTCGCGCCGCGGCAGCGACCTCGGCCATGACCTCTTCCGTGTGCTCGCCCAGCCGAGGGGCGGGCCGGCGAAGCTCCCAGGGTGTTCGCGAGAACAGGTAGGGCGCACCGGGCGCGCGCAGCGGAGCGACGCCGGGCAGGGTGAACGAAACGAAGAAACCGCGCGCGTTCAAGTGTTTCGAGGAGAGCAGACTCCCCATCGTCGACACCGGAGCGATCGGCACGCGGCGGCTCTGCAGATAGTGGTAGATCTCTTTGACGGTTTGCTCGGCCATCCACTCGGCGATCATCGGCTTCAATGCGTCCCAGTTGGCGCCACGCTGCAGCCGATCGGAAAAGATGTCGAGCGCCGCCCACTCGGGACTCCCCATGACCTCGACGAATGTCTGCCATTGGCGCTCTTCGACGACGCAGAGGAACACCCAGCCGTCTTTGCATTCGAAGAAGTCGAGCGGCTGGATCGGCTTGTTGCCGAGGCGGGAAGCCGTGAGCTGGCAATAGGGCCAGAAGGGGTAGGTGAGCTCGAGGATCGTCACCAGGCACTCTTGCGCGGAGACCTCGACGTGCTGACCCCTTCCCGTCGACTCGCGCGCGAAGATCGCGCCGAGCGAAGCGACCGCCGCGTTCAGTCCCGCCTGGAATGCGGCCTGGTGGCCAAACGTGCGAAGCGGCGGCAGGTCATCGGTCCCCGGTCCGCCTCCGTTCAGGCACGCGAGGCCGCCGGCGTTCCAAAGGTTCAGATCGTAGGCGCTGTAGTCGCGATGAGGCCCGGAGAGCCCAAACGGGGTGATCGACGTGGCGACGAGTCGCCGACGATCGTGGAGCACCACGTCGGGCGAGAGGCCGTAGCCGGGGAGCTTCGCCGGCGCGACGTCGTGGATCAGCAGGTCGGCACGGTCGAGGAGCTTGGCGAGGGCGGCGCGATCCGCCGGTGAATCGAGGTCGAGAACGATGCCGCGCTTGTTGGTGTTGAGATACAGAAAAAGGCCGCTCGCTTCGCGGTCGACCCGGCCGCCGGGAAACGGGCCGACCTCACGCGTGAGATCGCCTTGCGGAGATTCCACCTTGACGACGTCGGCGCCAAGATCGCCGAGGAGCTTCGCGGTATACGCGGCGATAACGCCGGACCCCACCTCGACGACGCGGAGATGCGAGAGGGCTCCAGTGTTCATCGCGCGCCCCTTAACACACACGCGACGCCGCGCCAAACGGGGCCGTCGCGCCGTGCGCTCAGTGAAGGCCGCGCGGCGAGGGAACCAACTTTAGAACTTCCTTCGGGTTCGCAGGCTCGTCGACCTTGCCGAGCGCCAGCATGAGGTCGGTGTGCGAGTACTCCTCGACCGGCCATTCGCGGACGAGCGTCCAGTCCGCGGCTTCCTTGAACAGAAGACGCAATCGCTTTTGGTCCTCGGTCAACCCGACCGCGACCCGTTCACTCGGCGTCGTCGAGAACAAGACATAGCCCGCTCGCTTGGTGGTGACGAAGTACATGGGGGTCTCCTCAAATCTCTCCATCGGCCGTGGCGCACACCCCGAGCGAGTCGAAGCGCACTGCCTGCGAGTATCCGAGGAGGCGCAATCCCTGGTCGTCGAATTGTCCGGCCGTGACGAATCCTCCGTCGCTCGTCGCGCTCGACGACCAATCCCAGTCTGTCGCGAGAAGCCGCTCGCCGCGAACCGCTGCATAGAGAAGCGTATCGTAGACGATCTCGACCGCGCTTCGTCGCCGCAACGATAAACCGAGGAGGTGACTGCGGTTTCGCAGCTCCTCGTCTTGCTCGGGATAGGACAGGTTGCGGCTTCGCGAAAATAGACCCTTGTCGACGAGCGCCCAGCCCGGCCGGCACGTCTCCTCGGTCGCGAACGATTCGCGCGCGTACCAGGGGTCCGATGAAGGCTTCGGGGGGTTGGCGTGGCCGGGAAAGCGCGATCCGAGCTCGGCAATCGTCAGTGGCTTGCCCGCGGCGGTGCGCGCCACGCGCAGAACGAGCATCATTCCGTCGTCGGCGGCGCGCATCAGCTGATCACGCCCGAACGGCAATCGCTCGAGGGCGGCGCGCTTCGCGGTCGACATCGCCGGCAGCGGGTCTCCACCGACGAGCGGCGACACCTCGTCCCAGCCGAGGAAGTCGCCAGCGAAGACGCGCCGTGCGTCGGGGATGAGCGCGTGCTCCATGAGGAGCGCATCCTAAGGAATCCACCGAACGCAGACAACCGAGGTCGCCACGTTGCCAAGCGGCAACCGGTCGGTTAGGAACGGCCGCGATGGCGATCTTCGAATACCAGCACCGCGTTCGGTATTTCGAGACCGACCAATTCCAGGCCGCGCATCACTCGCGCGTGTATCTCTGGTTCGAGGAGGCGCGGACCGAGCTGCTGCGGGCGCTCGGTCGCCCCTACCAGGAGCTCGAGAGTGCGGGCATCTTCTTCCCGGTTCGGGAGGCCGCCTGCCGCTACCGCGGCCTGGCGCGCTTCGACATGTTGCTGAACGTCGCGATCGATCGAGTCGAGGTGCGCGGCGCGAGCCTTCGCTTCGACTACCGGGTGACCTCTGCCGAGGTGCCGATTGCCGACGGCCACACCCTGCACGCGTGCGTCGATCGCCGCGGCAAGGTCGTGCGCTTGCCGAGTGACGTGCGCGCGCTCTTCGAGACTCCCTAGCCGCCGAGCTGATACATGTCGTGGTTTTCGGTGGAGCGGCCGCGATCGAGGGCATGTCCGGTCGGCTTGGCAGCGACCGCGCGTAGCAGGATCGCACGCACGGCTTCGACGCCGCCGCCCGACCGGATCGCGCGCTTCACGTCGAGCTCGTCGTCGTTCAGCAAGCAGAGATGGAACTTGCCGTCGGCGGTCAGGCGCATGCGGTTGCAAGTGCCGCAATACGGTTCGCTGACGGGGCTGATGAAGCCGATGATCCCGCGCGCCTCGGGGAGGTAGAAGTTCTTCGACTCGTCGGCAGGGTTCTGCGACGGGAACGGTACGAGCAGGCCGAGCGCGTCCTCGATCCGCCGGCGCGTATCGTGATTCGAGACGAACTGGCTGCGCGCAACCGCGGCGGTATCGTTGCGGCCGAGTGGCATGAGCTCGATGAAGCGCACGTGCCAATCGCGTGTCTGCGTGAGGGCAGCGAGCTCTACGACGTCGCGGTCGTTGTAGTCGCGCGCCACCACGGTATTCAACTTGAGCGGCGTGAGTCCTGCGCTCTCCGCGGCCTCGATTCCCCGCCAGATCCTTGCCAAATCCCCCCAGCGCATGATCTGGCGAATTCGCTCTTCGTTCAACGTGTCGATGTGGATGTTGACCCGTCGGAGGCCGGCGCTCTTCAGACGCTCGGCGAGCTTCGGCAACAAGATGCCGTTCGTCGTCATCGCGATCTCGCCCATGCCGACGATGGAGGCGAGGCGGGTGACGATCTCGATGAGATCGGAGCGTAAGGTCGGCTCGCCGCCCGTCAGCCGCACACGCCGGAAGCCGGCGGCGACGGCTGCGCGCCCCACGGTCTCGATCTCGGCCGCGCTCAGCAATTCTGCGGGTGGCGCGAACGAGAGCCCCGTGAGCGGCATGCAGTACACGCAGCGCAGATTGCAGTGATCGATCAGGGAGATCCGCAGGTAATCGATCTCGCGTCCGAAGCGGTCGGTGGGCATGGGCTCCGTTCCTTCGCTCAGAACACCCGGGCGCGCAGGTCGCGGATCAGGGCTTCCAGAAAGTCACGGTACGGCGTGTCGGGAAGTGAAGCAAGAGAGGCCGCGGCATTGCGGGTGTAGGTGATCGCTTCGTGTCGGACACGCTCGAGAACTCCGCTTTGGCCGATCTCGCCGAGACCCTCCTGGATGTCGTCCTCGTCCGCATCGAGCTGCTGCCAGACGCGCGCGAGCGACGGGCTCCGTGGCAGGGCGAGCACGATCGGCAGCGATGGATTGCCGTCGCGGAGGTCGATGCCAACGGGCTTTCCCGTCTGCGCCGGGTCGCCGATCACGTCGAGAAGGTCGTCGATGACTTGAAATGCCATGCCGATCGAGCTGCCGCAGCGCCCGAGCTCCTCGACGAGTCCACGCTCGGCTCCGGCGACGCGGGCGGCGATGCGCGCGCCGGCCTGGAAGAGAGATGCGGTTTTGCGGCGGATGATCTCGTGATAGTCGGCGACCGAGACCGCGGCGTTGCGGCGAAGCCGGGCCTGCATGATCTCGCCCTCGGTCAGCGCGATGCACGCGTCGGATGCCCAGCGCACGATGGTCTCCTCGAAGCGCCCGCAGATCTCGAAGGCTTTCGAGAAGAGGAAGTCCCCGGTCACGAGGGTGTCGGCGGCGCCGAACTGAAGATAGGCGGAGGCCCGCCCACGGCGCACTTCTCCGGCATCGATGATGTCGTCGTGAAGGAGCGTGGCCGAGTGGATCAGCTCGAGCGCGGCGCCGAGGTCGATCATGTCCCGCGGGTCCTCGCCGCCGCAAGCCCGGAACGCGGACATCGCCACGAGCGGGCGGATCCGTTTGCCGCCGGCGCCGATCAGATGGAGCGCGATCTCGATCAGGCGCGGCTCGCGGGAGCGGATCGTCTCGTGGATCTTCCGCTCCACGGAAGCCATGTCCGCAGCGAGCAAGTCGTCTGCGGCGTGGCTTTCCGCGAGGGAGAATTTCGGCGCGCTCGTCACCGGAGGGTCCGTGAAGGACGTGAGGTATCGGCCAATGGGTGGTCAATGTCAACGAAGGGAAAGACGCGAACGATCTTCCGCGACACCCGATTGAGTTTTCGCCGAGCGCGGGCTAGTCCTGTCCCTCATCTCCGTGTCACTCCAAGAAGAGATCGATTCGCGCCTCGACCGTGTCGCGTTTCCCGGCTTTCGCCACAGCATCGTCCGTTACGGTCTCGTCGAGGGCGCGCGCGCCGAGGGCGGTGACATCACCGTGACGCTGCGGCCCGTCAGTACGCGACGCGAAGTCGCGCAAGAGATCGCCGAGCGTATTCGCGAGGCCCTGTCGACGCTTCCCGGGGTGCGCTCGGTCGAGATTGCGACTGCGGCTGCTGCGCAAGCCAGCGGCCAGCAACTCCACACGCACACCCGGGTGGCGGAGAGCCAGATCGCGATTCCAGGGGTGCGCCGCGTCGTAGCCGTATCGAGCGCCAAGGGAGGGGTGGGCAAGTCGACCGTCGCGGTGAATCTCGCCATCGCGCTCCAGCAAGCTGGCGCCAAGGTCGCGCTGATGGATTGCGACGTCTACGGCCCGTCCGTGCCGCTCATGATGGGTGTGGAGGCCCGGCCGCGCTCGGTCGGCAACAAGATCGCGCCGATCGAGCGCTACGGCGTGGACATCATGTCGATGGGATTCTTTCTCGACGACAGCTCGCCGGTGATCTGGCGCGGTCCGATGGTGATGGGGCTCGTGCGTCAATTCTTGCGCGACGTGGACTGGGGCGAGCAGGACTATCTGATCGTCGACATGCCGCCCGGCACGGGCGACGCCGCGCTCACGCTCGCGCAGCAGGTGCCACTCTCCGGGGCCGTGATCGTCACCACCCCCCAGGGGGTCGCACTCGCCGACGTCGAACGCGGCATCGGTATGTTTCGCCAACTGCAGGTACCGCTGCTCGGGATCGTAGAAAACATGAGCTACTACGTTTGTCCGGACTGCGGCGAGCGCGACGAAATCTTCGGATCGGGCGGTGGTGATGCCTTGTCCCGGCGCTTTGGAGTCGCACTCCTCGCGGAGCTTCCGCTTTTGCCGGACGTGCGCGAGGGGGGGGACGCAGGCCGGCCGATCACCGTGACTCACCCCGACCACCTGGTCAGCAGGCAGTTTGCGATGCTTGCCCGCTCGGTCGATCAGGCGCTCGGGATGGCGCGCTAGCGTGGGCTGAACGCCCGGTCGAATCGAGGTTCCCCGATCGCTTTACAACGGCAGCGGCGTTCCCTATAAATTTTACCTTTAACTACGTTTTATTCAACTCGGGGGTGAGATCGGCATATGGCTAGAGTTCGTCTCGGAATCGTGGGGGTGGGAAACTGCGCCTCGAGCTTGCTCCAAGGGATCGAGTATTACCGGGACGGCGAGGGGCCCAAGCGAGGTACGACGGGTGGGCTGATGCACCTCGATCTAGGCGGGTATCGGCCGGGCGACATTCAGGTAGCGTGCGCCTTCGACATCGACGAGCGAAAGATCGGCAAGCCCCTGGAGGTGGCGGCCCTGGCGCCCCCCAATTGCACCCAACAGCTCTTCCCCAAGCTCCCCAATTACAAGATCCGCGTCGAGATGGGTCCGATTTTCGACGGGTTTTCCGACCACATGCTGCAGTACCCGCCCGAGCAGCGATTCGTCCCGTCTTCGGCACCGGCGGTGGACGTCGCACAAGTCTTGAGGGCCACGAAACCGGATGTGGTCGTCAGCTACCTTCCGGTAGGCAGTCAGAAGGCGGCCGAGCACTACGCGCGGGCGTGCCTGGACGAAGGGGTGAGCTTCGTCAACTGCATGCCGACGTTCATCGTCTCCGACCCTCAGTGGGGCGAGGAATTCGCGCGCAAGAAGATCCCCGTGGTCGGCGACGACATCAAATCGCAGCTCGGCGCGACCATCGTCCACCGTTCGCTCGCCAAACTCTTCGCCGATCGCGGCATCCAGCTCGAGCGCATGTATCAACTGAATACCGGCGGGAATACCGACTTCCTCAACATGCTGAACCGTGAGCGTCTCGACTTCAAGAAGATTTCCAAGACGGAGGCCGTACAGTCGAACCTCCCGGAGCGCATGGACAGCCGAAACGTCCACATCGGGCCGAGCGATTACGTGCCGTGGCAGAAGGACAACAAGGTGTGCTTTCTGCGCATCGAAGGCAAGGGGTTCGGCGGCGCGAAGATCGAGCTCGAGGCGCGGCTGTCCGTCGAGGACAGTCCGAACTCGGCGGGCGTGGCAATCGATGCGATCCGCTGCTGCAAGCTCGCGCGCGACCGCGGCATCGGTGGGCCGCTGCTCGGAGTCTCCTCCTATTTCATGAAGCACCCGCCGCGACAGGTCTCGGACGACGTCGCCCGCGAAGAGGTGGAGCGCTTCATCCGCGGCGAGAGCTCCTAGGCGACGCCCTGATTTCCCGGGCGTGAAACACTTCCTGCGCATCGCCCTGAGCCTCGGGCTCTCCGGCGTCTTCCTGTGGATCGCGGTCCGCGGGGTTTCGTGGCGGGAGACCGCGGCGGCGCTCGGCGCGGCGCACGTCGCATACGTGCCCTTGATCTTCGTCGTCGGAGTCGTGTCGCTCTATTTCCGGGCGCTACGCTGGGGCGTGCTGCTCCGACCGATGGCCAAGGTGAGTCCGCAATCCCTGTTCTCCGCGACCGCGATGGGATTCGCCGCCAACATGCTGCTCCCGCTCCGGGCGGGCGAAGTGCTCCGCCCCTGGTTCCTCGCGCGGAAGGAGAATTTGCCGCTCGCGCCGACGATAGCGACGGTGGCGGTCGAGCGACTCTTCGACATGGCGGTGCTGCTCCTCTTCTTCGGCGTGGCGACGCTCACGCTGCCGCTGCCACCGGAGTGGAAGCGATACGGCTGGTTCTTTCTCGCCACCTTCGCCGTATTCCTCGCCCTGTTGGTGGTGCTACAGCGGCTTCCTTCCCGAACCGTTGCCGTGCTCGGCCTGGTCCTGACGCCGTTCCCGGTGCAGATCTCCGCTCCGTTGCTCCGAGCGGCCCACCAGTTCGCCGATGGACTCGCCAGCCTGAAGAGCGCCGCGGCGATCGGGCTCGCCATGATCTACTCGCTCGCGGTCTGGCTTGGGGTGGCGGGGGCCTTCGGCCTGGGGATCGCGGCCTTCGATCTGCCGGTGCCGTGGGTCCGCGGCGCACTGTCGCTGACGGCGATCGTCGCCATCGCGGTCTCGGTCCCGGGCGGACCGGGATTCATCGGCATGTTCCAGGTGGGCTGCGAGGTGGCGCTCGGAGTATACGGGATCGCCAAGAGCCTCGCCTTCAGTTATTCGGTGCTCGAGCACGTCGTGCAGTTCGCCAGCAGCGTTCTCCCTGGTCTATACTTCTTTCTCAGGGAGAATCTGAGCCTGAAGGAAATGCGCGCCGAGGCGTCCGCGGCCTCCATCGCGGAGTCCACGGATGGGCCGTAGATGCCGACACTGAGCGAAAAGACGGTGGTCATCGGACTCTCCGGAGGCATCGCCTGTTACAAGGGCGCGGAGCTCGTACGTACGCTCGTCAAGGAGAATGCCCGAGTTCGCGTGATCATGACCCGAGCCGCGCAGGAGTTCATCACGCCGCTCACCTTGCAGACCCTCTCCGGACACCCGGTCGCCACCGACGCGTTCGACCTCACGCAGGAGTCCGAGATCGGCCACATCCGGCTCGCCGATTCGGCCGACGTGCTGGTGATCGCTCCCGCCACCGCCAACGTGATCGGCAAGCTCGCTCACGGAATCGCCGACGATCTGCTCAGCACGGTCGCGCTCGCGACGCGTGCGCCGATCGTCGTCGCGCCGGCAATGAACGTGAACATGTTCCGCAATCCCGCCGTACAGGCGAATCTGGCGCAACTGCGCGAGCGCGGCATGCGGATCGTCGACCCAGACGAAGGTTTCCTCGCCTGTGGATACGAGGGGCCGGGTCGCCTCGCCTCCGCGGCAGCGCTGGTCGAAGGCATCAAAGCCGCGCTCACGCCCCAAACGCTCGCGGGCGAGCGGGTGCTGGTGACGGCAGGTCCGACGCGCGAGGCGATCGACCCGGTGCGCTTCGTCTCCAATCGCTCTTCGGGGAGGATGGGCTTCGCCGTGGCAGCGTCGGCATGGCGTCGCGGCGCTTCGGTCGTGCTCGTGACCGGGCCGACGAGCCTCGATGCGCCGCCCGGAGTCGAGTGCGTTCCGGTGACCACGGCCGCCGAAATGCGTGACTCAGTTGTCGGGCGCGAGTCGTGGGCCACGGTCATCGTGATGACGGCGGCGGTCGCCGACTACCGCGTAGCCAACCCAGCTCGTCAGAAGATCAAGAAGGCGAGCGGCGCGCTGCCGCTGACCCTCGAGCGAACGAGCGACATCCTCTCCGAGGTCGGCGCCCGCCGGCGGGCCGATCGGCTGCTCGTCGGTTTCGCGGCCGAGACCGAGCACGGCATCGAGCACGCGCGGCGGAAACTGCGCGAAAAGCGGCTCGACCTGATCGTGCTGAACGACGTGAGCCAGGCCGACGCCGGCTTCGACGTCGACACCAACCGCGTATGGCTCATCGGCGCGGAGGGCGAGGCGGAAGGCTGGCCGCTGCTGGACAAGGAAGAGGTAGCCGAACGGCTGATGGACCGGGTTGCCGCCGTGCGCAAGGCAAGGCCCCGTGGAAACGGCAAAGCCGAAGGACGAGCGCGGGGGGAACGGGTGGAGTCCTAGTGTCCGGACTCAGGACACTAGCCGAGCTCCGGCACGCACCCTTCGCGGCACGCCTCGTCGAACGCTTCGAGAAAGCGCCGCTGGATGTCTTCGATCGGTACGCGGCGACGACGCAGCTCGCGGAGCTTGCGACGGATCTGCTTGGCGCGCCGCAGGCTCTCGTGGCCGTTCGGATCGTAGCGCAACACCGTCGCCTGCTCGCCGTGCTCCAGCAGATCCCGGATCGCGCCGATACACAGGCCGTTGTAACGATCCATCTCGCTTTCCGCCAATGAGAAGCGAGAGCGTGCGGTGATCCGGCGCAGCGTCGCCTGCCAGCGGCGGAGATGCTGGAGCGTCACCATCGACTCGAAGATCCGCTTGTTCGTGCGAAACGAGAAGAGGGTCTTTCCCACCACGCGCTCGACCAGCGCGTCGCATTCGGAAAAGTCGCGGTTGGAGACGCCGCGAAGCAGGTCGCGGTGCGCGTCCTCGAGCTGCGCGTCGAAGCGCGCCTCCCAGTAGACGTGACGCCGGGCGGCGCTCGGGAAGCTCGTTACCAGCTGGGTCGGAACGAAATAGTTGTGCGAAACCGTATCCGAGCAGAGGTGCGACAGGTACCCGTAAGCGAACGCTCTCTCCGGGGGTGCGTTCGCCGCACCGAGCATCTTCCAACCCACGCGCCAGCTATGACAGTGGGTGTACATCGACCGCGTGTAGCGCTTCACTTGGACGATGTCGGCGGCGATCGTACCGTAGAGGTATTCCCAACGGTACTCGCCGAGCAGTCGTTGTAGCGCTGCCGGGAGGTTGGTAAGGTCCCGCAACGCCTCGGCGCCGTGATAGAGGTGCGTGACGGGACCCCACGCCCAAGCAGAGTCCGGAAGAGCGAGAAGGATCACGGCAGCGCCGACGAGCGCAAGCCAAGGCATCCTGGATCCGAAGCTATATTGGCGGACATCACCCGACAAGAGAGACTACGCGCAGTGATCGGCGGCTTCCGCGCTTGGGTGGAGGACGCACGCGATGCATTTGTCGACGGCTTTCCTCGGGGGGAGCGCTTCGTGCGGCCAACGTCTATCGAAGTCTCGCCGCAAGCGCCGGCCGCGGCCACGGGCGGCACCGCGCTCGCCGCGGTGCGCGAGCAGCTCGGCGACTGCCGCCGCTGCAAGCTCTGCGAGCGGCGCACGCAGATCGTGTTCGGCGTGGGGAACCCGGGAGCCGAGCTCATGTTCATCGGCGAAGGACCGGGAGAGGAGGAGGACCGCCAGGGCGAGCCCTTCGTCGGCCGGGCCGGCCAGCTGCTGACGGAGATCATCACCAAGGGCATGGGACTTCGCCGCAGCGACGTCTACATCGCCAACGTCGTCAAATGCCGACCGCCGGGGAACCGCAATCCCGAGCCCGATGAGATCGCGGCCTGCCAGCCGTTCCTGCTCGCGCAGATCGACACGGTCGATCCCAAGGTGATCGTCGCGCTCGGCAAGTTCGCCGCGCAAATGCTGCTCGAAACCGCGACCCCGATCAGCAAGCTACGCGGCCGCTGGTTCTCGTTTCGGGGCCGACGCCTGATGCCCACGTTTCATCCCTCGTACCTGCTGCGCAATCCAGCCGACAAGAAGCTCGTCTGGGAGGACATACAGGCCGTCATGCAGGAGCTCGGCCTACCCCTGCCGAAGAGCGGTCCGAAGGCCAGGGACTGAGGGCGGCTCCGTCGGTTTCATGCGCGTCGAGGAGTTCGACTACGACCTGCCCGTTGATCGGGTCGCGCAGTTTCCTCCCCGAGAACGTGGCGCGTCGCGGCTGATGGTCCTCGATCGCACGCGCGGGACCTGGACGCATTCGGATTTTCGCCTGCTTCCGCAGTGGCTCACCGCGGGGGATCTCGTCGTTCGGAACGACACGCGGGTGATGCGTGCGCGTCTGCGGGGGGAGCGCGAAGGCGGTGGCGACGTCGAGCTGCTGCTGCTTCGCTCGGAGGGTGAGGCCGAAGGCGGAGAAGTATGGTGTTGTCTCGCCCGGCCGGGACGTCGGCTGCGTCGCGGAAGCTCGGCGAAGCTCCCGGGCGGAATCGTCGCGACCTGGCTCGACGACGGTGATGACGATGGCGTCCGGCGCGTCCGTCTCGATGCGCCTCGCGCCATCGCCACGCTGCTCGAAGAGATCGGCGAAGTGCCGCTACCGCCTTACATTCGGCGAGCGCCGCGAGAAGAGGACGTCGTCGCGTATCAGACGGTCTACGCCCGCGCGCTCGGTGCGGTCGCCGCCCCTACCGCGGGACTGCATTTCACCGAGGCGATGCTCGATGGGCTCGGTCGCGAAGGTATCCAGATCGTCAGTCTGACGCTTCACGTCGGGCCGGGAACGTTCTTGCCGGTCCGCAGCGAGCGGATCGAGGAGCATCGGATGGCCGCGGAGCACGTGGAGATCCCGGTGCAAGCCGCGCAGGCAGTGGCGGCCGCCAAGCGAGAGGGTCACCGCGTGGTTGCCGTCGGTACGACGACCGTGCGTGCTCTCGAGGGCGCACTCGGCGATCTCGCGCCTCGGGCGCGCTCGACGGAAGTTGACGCCTTCATCGTACCGGGCTTTCGCTTCCACGTGGTGGATGCGCTGATCACGAACTTCCATCTGCCGCGCTCGACGCTGCTCATGCTCGTGGCGGCGTTCGCGGGCAGGGAGCTCGTGCTCGATGCCTACCGCGAAGCAGTCGCCGAGCGCTACCGTTTCTACAGCTACGGCGATGCCATGCTGATCGTATGACCGAGCGGCCGTTTCGTTTCGAGGTGCTTCGGCGGGACGTGGAAAGCCGAGCGCGGAGTGGCCGCATCGTGACCGCACGAGGCACCGTGCAGACGCCCGCGTTCATGCCGGTCGCGACGGTCGGGGCGGTGAAGGGGATCACGCCGGACGAGCTCCGCCGCCTCGGTGCCGAGATCGTGCTCGCCAACGCATATCACCTGTTTCTTCGGCCTGGTGCGGACGTGATCCGAGAGCTCGGCGGTCTCTCCAAGTTCATGGGTTGGGACGGGCCGGTGCTCACGGACAGCGGTGGATTCCAGATCTTCAGCCTCGCAGGGCTCGTGCGCCTCGGCGACGAAGGCGTGCGCATCCGCTCTCATCTCGATGGCTCGATCCACGACTTGACCCCGGCTCGGGTAGTCGAGATCGAGGAGGCGCTCGGCGTCGACATCTTGATGCCGCTCGATGACTGCCCGCCGTATCCCTCCGAGCAGGGTCGCGTCGAGGAATCCGTTTCGCGCACCGCCCGCTGGCTCGGTCGCTCTCGAGCCGCTTGGAAGAGCGAGGGGGCGCTGTTCGGTATCGTCCAAGGCGGCGTGTTCGAGAATCTGCGGGCACGGAGCGCGGAGCTCGCGGTTGGCCTCGATCTGCCCGGCTACGCCGTCGGCGGCTTGTCGGTCGGCGAGCCGCGCCCGCTCTTCTACGAAGTCGCTTCGGCGACCGTCGATCGCCTGCCCTTCGAGCGCCCGCGCTATCTGATGGGAGCCGGGACCCCCGAGGATCTCGTCCGGCTAGTGTCGATGGGTTACGATCTCTTCGATTGCGTGCTGCCGACTCGCAACGCGAGGAACGGGACGCTCTTCACGTCGACCGGCCGATTGAACATCCGCAACGCCCGGTTCGCACGCGACCCCACACCCATCGATTCACGCTGCGACTGTCCCGTTTGCCTGCGCTTCAGCCGCGCCTATCTGCGTCATCTGGCCGTCGCCGGAGAAATCCTCTCGGCCGTGCTCAACACGGTTCACAATCTCGCCTTCTATCTGAAGCTGCTCGGCGACATGCGCCGAGCACTTGAGCAGGAGCGGTTTCCGGAATACACATCCCGGATACTCGTCGACCTGTCGGGGGAGGGTGAGGAGGGAAAATGAATCAGCTGGTACTCGCCCAGTTGGGGGGTGGGGATGGGCCCTCGGCCTTCGGGCCGGCGGTGATGATGACGGCGATCTTCGCCATCTTCTACTTCCTGGTGATCCGCCCGCAGCAGACCAAAGAGCGCCAGAAGGATGATTTCCGCAGCAAGCTGAAGAAGGGCGAGGAGGTGCTCGCGGCGGGCGGACTCTACGGGCGCGTCGTCGACATCAAGGGAGCGGTGATCTCGGTCGAGATCGCTCCGAACGTCCGCGTGCGTGTGGACCGCAAGAGCATCGAGCCGTTGGCCGCGCGACCTGCCAAGGCGGAGGAAAAGGAAAGCAGCGGATCATGAACCGCAACCTCCTCTATCGGACGCTGATCGTGGCCGCGGTGACCTTTGCCGCCGCGATCTATCTCCTCCCGTCGCTGGTGGGCGCGCTGCCGTCGTGGTGGAAGTCCGTCCTGCCGGATCAAGCGATCCGCCTCGGGCTCGATCTGCAGGGCGGCATGCATCTCGTGCTCGAGGTGCAGACCGAGAAAGCGCTCGAATTCAGCGTCGAGCGCACCGTCGAAGATCTCAAACGCGAGCTTCAGAGCGCGCACGTGCCGGTTGCGGGAATCGCCCGCGACCAGAGCCGGGCGATCGACGTCCAGCTCACCGAGGGCGGGAAGGCCGATCAGGTCGCCGGGATCATGAAGGACCGCTTTCCCACCTATCAGCGGGTCACCGCCGACGTACCCGCAGGGCAGCTCAGGTACACGCTGACGCCGAAGGAGATCGAGCGCATCCAGGAGTTCGCGGTCGAGCAATCGCTCGAGACCGTGCGCAACCGCGTCGACCAGCTCGGTCTCTCCGAGCCGATCATCCAGCGCAGTGGAACCGATTCGATTCTCGTCCAGCTGCCGGGAGAGACCGATCCCGAGCGCGCCAAGGGGATCATCGGCAAGACGGCGATTCTCGAATTCAAGATCCTCGCCGAGAACAAGACCGCGGAGAGCGTGCTCGGCGGTGAAGATCCCTGCCGGCTGCGTGATCCGGAACGCAGCCAAGCGCTCGCGCGCGCGAGCAGCCGAGCGGGCGGCGGGCTGGAGGTGCTCTGCGGCATGGAGACCGAGCCGCTGTCGGGGCACAGTCGGCCGATCGCCTATCTGATTGAGAAGAAGACGTTGATGACCGGCGAGGTGATCGCCGACGCGCGGCCGCGGCCCGACACGAACGTGCCGGGCAACTACCTCGTCGAGCTCACGTTCAATGCGCGCGGAGCGAATCTCTTCGAGGACATCACCTCGAAGAACGTGGGCCGCCGGATGGCGATCGTGCTCGACAACACGGTGTACTCCGCGCCGCGCATCCAGGAGCGGATCGCCGGAGGCCGCGCGATCATCACTGGCAGCTTCGACATTCGCGAAGCGCGCGATCTCACGATCGTGCTCCGGGCCGGGGCGTTGCCGGCTCCGGTGACCATCGCCGAAGAGCGCACCGTGGGCCCATCCCTCGGCCGTGACTCGATCCATCAGGGGATGCTTTCTTTCGCGGTCGGAGGCGGATTGGTCGTCGTGTTCATGGCGATCTACTATCGAGGGGCCGGTCTGCTCGCGGACGCCGCGATGCTGATCAACGTCGCCTACATGCTCGCCGGGCTCGCGGCGTTCGGTGCCACGCTCACGTTGCCGGGCATCGCCGGCATCGTGCTCACCATGGGCATGGCCGTGGATGCGAACGTGCTGATCAACGAACGGATCCGCGAAGAGCTCCGCGCGGGCAAGACGGTCCGCGGCGCAGTCGAAGCGGGCTACGAGCGTGCGTTCCCGGCGATCGTCGACACCCACGTGACGACGTTTCTGTCGGGATTGATCCTGTTCCAGTTCGGCTCCGGACCGGTGAAAGGCTTCGCGGTCATGCTCTGCATCGGTCTCGTCACCACGATCTTTACGGCCTACTTCTGCACGAGGGTCTGGCACGACATTCGCGTTCAAGTGCACAAGATTCGTGCCGTCTCCATCTGAGGGCGCGCCGCATGTTCGAACTGATCAAGCCGGGAACCAACAACGACTTCGTCGGCTATCGCTTCTATGCCGTGAGCGCATCGATCGTGGTCATCGTGGTCGGCATCGTGTCGCTGTTTCTTCGCGGCGTGAACTACGGTATCGACTTCGCGGGTGGCACGCTGGTGCAAGTCAAGTTCCAGCAGCCCGTCTCGATCAACGACATTCGCGCCGCCCTGGAGAGCATCTCGGCCAAGGACGTGACCGTGCAAGACTTCGGTACGGGACGGTCGAACGAGTTCATCGTGCGGATGCTCGAATCCGACCCGGAGCTCAAGCGGGGGCTGCCGCAGCAGGTCGGCACCGCCCTCGGCGAGCGCTTCAAAGGGAAGAGCGACTTCGAGGTGCTGCGGGTAGAAAGCGTCGGCCCTCGTGTCGGGAAAGATCTCCGGCAGCGGGCGGTGCTCGCCGTTCTGGCCGCCACGATGGTGATGGGAGGCTACATCGCGGTGCGCTTCGAGCCGCGATTCGGCATCGGTGCGGCGGTGGCGTTGCTCCACGATGTGATGGTGGCGGTGACCGCGCTGTCCCTGACGCGCCTGGAGTTCGACCTGACCACGGTGGCGGCGCTTTTGACGATCGTCGGCTATTCCGTGAACGACACCGTGATCGTGTCCGACCGAATCCGCGAGAACATGCGGAAGAATCGTCGCGAGCCGCTGGCCTCGGTGATGAACCGCAGCATCAACGAAACGCTCAGCCGCACGATCCTCACGGCCGGAACGGTGCTGCTCGTCTTGCTGGCGCTGTTTTTTCTCGGCGGCGAGATCATCCACGGCTTCGCCTTCACGTTGCTCGTCGGCGTGATCGTCGGCACGTATTCCTCCATCTACATCGCGAGCCCGATCGTTCTCTACATGGACTTCAAGCCGCGCGCGCGGGCCAAGGCTGCAGCGTAGGCATCGTGCAGGCTCGATGACGCGAACGGCGAACCGCTGGTCGCTGATCGAGCCCGACGCCGGCGCGGAGGCGGTGCTCGAGCGCGAGCTCGGCGTCCGGTCTCTGCTGGCGAGGCTGCTCGTGAACCGCGGTCTGCGTGGGCCGGCGATCGCCGCGGGCTTCCTCGATGCCTCGTTGTCGCGAAGTCTCCGCTCGCCGATGCTCTTCGGGGACATGCAGACGGCGGCGCGTCGGATTCTCGAAGCCGTGCGGCGCCGGGAGCGGATCGCGATTTACGGCGACTACGACGTGGACGGAATCACGGCGAGCACGCAGCTCGTGCTGTTCCTGCGCGAGCTCGGGTGCGAACCGATGCTGCACATTCCCCACCGCATGCGCGACGGCTACGGGCTCAAGGTCCTGGCGCTTCGCGAACTCGGCGAACGCGGCGCTCGGCTGGTGATCACCGCCGACTGCGGCGCCGCGGCGCATGCGGAGATCGCCGAAGCGGGGCGTCTCGGTCTCGAGCTGATCGTTTGCGACCATCATCAGAACCCGGCCGTGCGGCCTCCCGCCCTGGCGGTCCTCAACCCAGTCGTCGCCGACGCCGGCTTCCCGTTCGCCGGGCTCAGCGCTGCGGGAGTCGTCTTCTACTTGTTGATGGGTACGAGAATGCTGCTCCGCGAGACGGGCGGTGCCGTACCGGACCTCAGGCGTTATCTCGATCTGGTTGCCCTCGGTACGGTCGCCGATCTCGTTCCCCTCCTCGAGGAAAATCGCGTCCTGGTGAAATACGGCTTGCGGGAGATCGGCCGAAACCAACGGCCGGGATTGCAGGCGCTCCTCGAGGTGAGCGGCGTCGAGGAGGTGACGATCGACACCCTCGGCTTCCGCCTCGGGCCGCGCCTGAACGCAAGCGGGCGGCTGGCAGATGCCACCCGGGCGGTGGAATTGCTCACCAGCCGCGACCTGACGGTTGCCCGCCCACTGGCGAGCGAGCTCGACGCTCAGAACCGCGAGCGACGCGGCATCGAGGGAGCGATCGTCGAGGAAGCCGAGCGGATGATTGCCGCGATGGAGGACCGCGAGCGGCGCCGAAGCTTCGTGCTCGCCTCCGAGGGGTGGCACGCGGGCGTCGTCGGGATCGTCGCTTCTCGTGTGGTCGAGCGTCATTTCCGACCCGTGGTGCTACTCGCCATCGAAGGCCACATGGCGCGGGGCTCGGCACGAGGAATCCCGTCGGTCCATCTCTTCGAGGCGCTCCGCCGCTGCGGGGATATGCTCGAGCGCTATGGCGGTCATCGCATGGCGGCCGGCATGACGATCCGCACCGAGCGCCTGAAGGAGTTTGCCGATCGATTCGAGGACGCCATCGCGACGACGACACCGGAGGCGGGATTCGTTCCCGAGCTTCTCGTCGACGCGCGACTCGACCCCGAGGATCTGGGCCCGGAGACGATGGAAGACCTCGAAAAGCTCGAGCCCTGCGGGCAAGCGAACCCGCGCCCATTGTTTCTCGCCGAGGGGCTGGAGGTCGTCACGAGCCGAATCGTCGGCGAACGCCACCTCAAGCTCGGCTTGCGACGCGGTGGAGCCCGCAAGACCTTTGACGCGATCGCATTCGGCAGAGCGGACCAACAGCCGGCGGCCGGCACGTCCATTGACCTCGTCTTTAGCCCGGAGATCAGCCGATGGAACGGCTACGACCGGCTTCAGTTGGTCGTCAAGGATCTGCGAAATTCATCCGCTAAAACAAATGGTTGAGAATAATTTCCAACTGGGTCGAGAGTTTCTTGACGGTTGTAACACGCGGTGTTAGAAATTTCGCTTGACGGTCGACTTGCATCCGGAGCCCGGCTTGTAGACCAGATTCTCCGCGGGGATAGACGGATGATCGAAAAAGACGATGTTCTTTTGAACAGCAAAGAGGTCGCGCGACTGCTGGATCTGAGTCCGGACACCGTCAACGAATTCGCGCGCAAGAGCATTCTTCCGGCGTTCAAGAAGGGCAGGCAGTGGCGCTTCCGCAGACGCGACGTCGCCTCGTTCAAGCGCCAGTTGCACGGAGCAACGGCAGCTTAAATAGCGAGCTGCTCCAGCGTCTCTTCGATTTCGAGAGTCAGTGACGAGCGGGGCGTTATTGGCGGTTCCTTTGCGAGACGGTTTGTGCCAGGAAGCAAGCGAGGGTTGAAGATGGCGCTAGCCGGAGCCGAGCCGCACGAGAGCAAGATCTACTACGAGTTTTCCCATCTCTACGATCGGATCTTCACTCGCTTCTTCTTCCCGCGCATCGTCTCCACTCTGCGTAGCCTAAACATTCCGCCGGGTGCGACGGTCCTCGAGGTGGGCGTCGGTACGGGCCTCTCGCTCTCGGCGTATCCGCGCCACGCTGAGGTCACCGGCATCGACTTGGCCCCCGAGATGCTCGAGCAAGCGCAGGGAAAGGTCAGTCGCGAAGGCTGGCGACACGTCCGTCTCTGTCAGATGGACGCGCTCGACCTGAAGTTCTCCGACGGCGAATTCGACTACGTGACCGCATTCCACGTCGTCAGCGTCGTTCCCGACCACGGCGGTCTGATGAGGGAGATGGTGCGAGTGTGCAAGCCGGGCGGCACCCTGGTGGTGATCAACCACTTCCGCAGCGACCGGCGTTGGCTGGCCAAGGTCGTGGACAAGCTCGATCCGATCACTCGCAAGCTCGGCTGGCGGACGACGCTACAGTGGCCCGAGCTGTTTGCGCATGTGCCGCTACGCATCGAACGGCGATTCAAGACCTCGCAAAGCTCGCTCTTCACGGTGCTCATCGCCAAAAAGCCGATCGAGAGCGCTGCCTGTTGTCGGACCGCCGCGCCCTAGCGTTGAAGCGAAAATCCTTGGACGCGTAGAGCGTGCCGAGCCCGCACCCGACCGGGACGCGTCGCGACCGCCCGATGAGTCGCGGAGC
>Ga0315273_10001025_pt1 | contig 30860 bp, 33 predicted proteins | sample YL17G02_0_MG_FD_205753 | JGI IMG/M metagenome (GOLD analysis project Ga0315273, IMG submission 205753) | Sediment microbial communities from Yellowstone Lake, YNP, Wyoming, USA - YL17G02_0 | ecosystem: Environmental > Aquatic > Freshwater > Lake > Sediment | place: USA: Wyoming | collected... | reverse complement strand
TCCCGCCAGCCTTAGCAAATAAAGGGCGAAGTTCATCAAAGCCTCTGCCGTCCACGCGTTTGTTTTCTTCAATGGAATATTTATGGACAAAATCATTTATAGCTTCGTGGAATAAATTTCTGGGAGCACGCAATTGTGCTTCGTTCATTTCAGGAAATTTTTCAGAAAGCAGAGTAAACCATTCGTCCTCCAAAGCATAAATACTTTTTTTGCCAGCTTCGCCAACGATATTTTTCATCTTTGGCAATATTTTTTCGTCAAAAAGTTTTTTTATTTCCTCCGGCATTTTATGGACCGGCATTTCTAGTTTCGGTTCGCCCATTTCTTTTATTATGCCCTCCTGAAATTTCTGCAATTTATCTAGTTCTTCCGATGCTTTTTTAAGCGCTTCCATTAGCACTTCCTCGCTGACTTCGTTGGCGCCAACTTCAATCATGTTCGCAGTGCCGTTTTTGCCGCAGACAATCATGTCGAGCTCGTATTTCCCCGTTTTGTCAGAAGGCAGAACGCCTGATGTTCCGTTTCTTGTGCAATAAGTGGGGTTAATGACAAATTCGTTTTGCCCCTTCATTTTCCCTATTCTTACAGCAGAAACCGGCCCATTCCAAGGAATTTCTGATGTTCCCAATGCCAAGGAAGATGCAATAACACCCAAAATATCTGGGTCGTGCTGGTCCAAAGAAAGAACGGTGATTACCACCTGCACTTCATTGCGCATGCTCTGGTCAAAGAGCGGGCGAATAGTTCTGTCTACTACCCTCCCCGAAAGAACAGCCTCATCAGACGGACGGCCTTCCCTTCTTATAAACCGAGAACCCAAAATTTGCCCGGAAGCGTAAAATCTCTCCTCGTACTCAACCGAAAGAGGAAAATAATCCGCCTCCTTTTCTCCTTTTGATATAACAGCCGTAGCGAGCACCACAGTATCACCCATTCTCAAAAGCACCGAGCCGTGGGCATTTTCAGCCAAATCTGTAAATTCGGCTATTAATTTTTGGCCTCCAACTTCTACCTCATATTTTTTTGATTTCATTTATTTTCTGGCGGGCGAGTTTTGAATGTTTTTATTTCCAACGTCCAATATTTGGAAACAAAAATATTCAAATCTTAAACCCGCGGTTATTTTAATAAAAGTACTATAGCATATTTTTTTAGTCCTCACCCCCTACCCCCTCTCCTTGGCAAGGAGAGGGGCCGACACACTCCACATCACACTAAACTCTAGATGGGGTGAGGACTTGATTTGACTTTTAAATTGAGGAGTGTTAATTTGATAGAAGGAGGTACACTATGAAGAATCCACTCGAAGAGGCCAGGGAAGCAATGAGTGAAATCATGGAAAACATAGTGTCTCGCGACCCTCGAGACAACAAGGTTCACATCAGTGCTCGCGCGATGATTTTTATTAAACAACTTGGATTCGGAACTCGCGCAAATGTACAGATTGCAGGGAAATGGACTACCGAAATCGAAGTCGGGCCGGTCGTCTTCGTCAACGTGGGAAACAAACAGCTCATTTACCAATAATCTGCCACCGCGGCAACAGAAATTCTGTTCGCCCCGGTGAGCAGGATTTTTGTTTTCAGAAATCACTTCCTCGCTTCAATAATACTAGTTGCCACATTTGCTGGGACGATAGCGTAATGGTCAAATTCGATGTTAGCGGTGCCGCGGCCTTTTGTAACATTTTGAGTATAATATTCGTCTTTACTGTTGACAGTGATATAGCAAATTTGCTATACTTGTTGGTAAGCGTTCTTTAGATTAGAATTAAGGAATGGAAAATTTCATAAAACCCATTATTACGGACGATGTCTTAGAGTTTATTGAATCCCTGCCAATAAAAGATCAGGACAAAATATTGGGATCAATCGGGGCTTTCAGCAAAAGACAATTTGATGCGGTGTATGTAAAACAGATATTCGGAGAAATTAAAGAATTGAGAGTCAGAAGATACCGGTTATTATTTTTTGTCGCCAATGATTCAGTGCATTTTATGAGAATATTCGTTAAGAAAACGAACAAAACACCAAAGAGAGAAATTGAACTTGCGATTAAATATTTCAGATCATTTAAAAATCTAAAATAAAACTATGAAAAAAATAGCAGGACATAAAGTTTATACATTTGACGAAGTGCTAAAGAAACTAACGAGGCAAAAAGGCTTCAAAGAAGGCTACCAGAAAGAAGTGGCCAGATTGAATATGATTCATCAGATAAAACAGGCCAGACTTTCCAAAAAGATGACCCAAGAAAAACTCGCCAAAAAAGCCGATATGCCCCAATCGGTCATTGCTCGCATTGAAAGTGGCAAAAGAGGGCTTTCTTTTTCAACCATAAGCCGTATAGCCTCCGCCCTCGGCAAAAAAATAGAATTAGTCTAAAATCCCCTTATTTCCCAACATATTTCCCCAATCCACCAAAATCGCTTGACCCGCACACTTAATCTAAGTGTGCGGGTTGACACCACCGCCCAATTATGCTATACTCATAGCTGGTAAGCACAACTCCCGCTACCCCTCAAGTAGGACAAACGCAATCATGCTTCATTTTCCGCCCAATGGGCAAGGGAGAACAAATGAGAATGATTATCGAGTACCCATTTTTTCACGAAGACGGTCGTATCCCAATGTCGGAATGTGGTGGACTACTGCAACTGGTTCACAACATGTTTGTTGCAGTGAGCGAGCGGGTCACGCTCCCCGCGGACGAAACAGAGCAACTGGTGCTCCATGCTAAAGTATATCGATCGAGCGGGGGCAAACCGAAAGCCTATTGCGAAATCAGCCGGCTACGCAAGGGAAAGTATCGTCCCGGTTTATTTCCAAATGGTGGTGAAATGGTGGTTGCACTGGCAACCAATATCAACATCACCGAGGAGGGTGGAACGGAAACCAAGTTCGGCGACGGAATTGAAGAAATTGTGAACAGCCTACAGGAACCGGCATAATGCCAAAACGCTCTGGAGATACGCGTTTAACTCTAGCCTCGCATTAATACTGCGGGGCTTTTTCATTAAAAAATGAACTGTCCTTCACTTTTTTGAGTCAAGTATTTTATTATGCATAAATTTAAATTATGATGGATTACAATCACAAAAAAAAGATTCTGATTTTGGGAGACACGGGGCGAAGCAAAGGCGCTTTTGCAGAAAAACTTTCAAAGAAACTAGGCATTCCTCATCATCATAAAGAAAAAATAGTTAAGCTTAATTCAATGAAAGATATTGATAAATACCTTGAAGCTATAAATCAATTTTAAGCCTCGCTAATTTACCAAACAATATACTTGAGATATAATCACCTCATGCTCAAAGCTCATAATTTAATCAGTTTGGAAGGTAATCTTCTTGAAAACGCCATCAAAAATGATTTTGGTCTAGAAATTACAGATACGGAGAAAATTACAACAGGCTATGTTAGTCAGGTTTTTAAAGCTAAACTTCAAAATCAAGTCGTATTCGTAAGGATAAATAAAGATCCAAATATTTTTAAAGTGGAGCAACTTGGATATCAAATATTTAAAAAACAAGGAATACCTGTACCAGAAATAATTGCATTTAAAGAAAAACCTCAATCAATTGGTTATCCGGCAATGATCATGTCTTCTGCAGAGGGATCTAATTTAGATAAAATAGATATACCCCAAGAACAAAAAGATGTTATTTACGAGCGTGTCGGCGAGCTGTTAAGAAAAATCAACGAGACAAAACTAGAAGGGTACGGCTCTCTAAAAATAATAAATCAAAAATTGGTAGGTGAGTTTTCAAGCTGGAAAGAATTCTGTGATTCACAAGAAGAAAACAATCTTAAAGTTCTAGACTTTTCATTTAAAAACAATTTTTTGACGAATAAAGATTGTGATAAAGTTAAAAAGATTTATGCAGAAATTGCTTCATTAGATTTTGGAAAAGCATCGCTTTTACACAGAGATATGTATCGCCCGCATTTCTTTGTTAAAGATAACGATATTTCTGGTGTTATTGATTTGGGATTATTGGCGGCTGGAGATCCGCGTGACGATATTGCAGTGAGTTTATCGTTTCAAAATCTCGAGCAACAAAAATATTTTAAAAAAGGTTATGGTGATTTGGCTAACGACCCCGTTGTTAATAAATATCTGATAACCATGCTCATTAGGAAAATGCATTTTAGATCACAAGATGAAACAAAGGGTAATGTTGATATACTGCTTCCAATTCTTAAAAAAGCTTTGGGGGAGTTTTAGGTCAGAGATTTCTCTTGTTCATTCCGGAATCAAAGAAATCAATCAGTATCTTGAATCTCTAAATAGCAAAGAAAAACTTGAAGGTGACCTTTTGGGGCAGGTAAGGGAACACTTATGCAAAGGTCACCTTCTGGGAAGGAAATTACTTCCTCGATTCAACAATAGAGAGCGCGACGTTTGGAGGCACGACGGCGTAGTGGTCAAATTCAATATTGGCAGTGCCGCGGCCTTCGGTCATGGAGCGGAGAGTAGTGACATAGCCAAAAAGTTCGGAAAGGGGCACTTTGGCCTTGACTACTTTTAATTCCGCTCTGTCGCCCATGCCCTCAATAAGTCCTCGCTTGGAAGAAAGGTGCCCAGTAATATCACCCATAAATTTCTCCGGCACTACCACTTCTAATTTCATAATAGGCTCCAGAATGACCGGTTTGGCTTTCTTGGCCGCCTCCTGAAATGCTTGCGAAGCGGCAATTTTATAGGCGATTTCAGAAGAGTCCACGTCGTGGTAAGAACCGAAGGTAAGCTCGCAGGAAATATTTGTCATTTTGTATCCGGCAACGATTCCCCTTTCCATAGCTTCCTTGACACCCTTTTCAACTGCCGGAATAAATTCGGAAGGGATGACCCCGCCCTTGATGGAATCAATAAATTCGAAACCCTCACTGCGGTGGACATTTTTCTGTTTCTTTTTACTCACCACCTCCGCCGCTAAAGGCTTGATATTGAGCTTGACATGTCCGTACTGCCCCTTGCCTCCTGTCTGCTTGATATATTTTGTTTCCGCCTCCGCCATACCGGTAATAGTTTCCTTATAAGCCACCTGCGGAGCGCCCACATCGGCTTCTACGCTAAATTCCCTTTTCATTCTGTCCACAATAATATCCAAATGCAGTTCGCCCATGCCCATGATAACGGTCTCGCCTGTTTCCGAGTCCGCTTTGATGCGGAAAGTGGGGTCTTCGTCAGAAAGCCGCTTTAGGGCCATGCCCATTTTTTCCTGGTCGGCTTTGGTCTTCGGCTCGATACGCAAAGAAATGACCGGCTCGGGGAATTTGATTTCTTCCAAAATTATAGGGTTGTTTTCATCGCAAAATGTGTTGGAAGTTTTAGCGTCTTTAAGGCCCACAGCCGCGGCTATTTCTCCGGCAAAAACTTTTTTAACTTCCTCTCTCTTGTCGGCTTGCAAACGCACAATGCGCCCCAATCTTTCTTTATCTCCAGTTGAAGCATTGTAAATATAAGAGCCGGATTCAATAGTGCCGGAATAGACTCTGAAGAATGTCAGCTGACCAACGAAAGGATCGGCTTGCAGTTTGAAAGCTAGTGCTGAAAAAGGTTCGGAATCGTTCGGATGTCTTTCTATCTCCTCCCCGTTTCTCGGGTCAATACCCTTTATGGCAGGCATCTCCAGGGGGGAAGGCAAATAATCAACCACCGCATCCAAAATCAATTGCACTCCTTTGTTTTTCAAAGCCGAACCGCAAAAAACAGGAAAAACTTTATTGGCAATAACCGCTTTTCTCAAAATCTTTTTTAAATCAGCCACAGGAACTTCTTCTCCTTCCAGATATTTATGCATAGCGGCATCATCATTTTCTACTATTCTTTCCACAAGCTCAGCTCTGTATTTTTCGGCATCGGCTTTCAAATTTTCCGGTATTTCCATTTCGACCGGCATTTCTCCGAGCTTGCCTTCAAATTTGTAAGCTTTCATTGTAAGCAAATCAATTTCTCCCTCGTGTTTTTCTTCCTCGCCCATCGGTATCTGCATGCGAACAGCTTTTTTGGAAAGCCTGTTTAAAATCGACTGGTATGACTTTTCAAAATTGGCGCCGGTCCTATCCAGCTTGTTTATAAAGCAGAGTCGGGGCACAGCCGCCTCCTCGGCGTATCGCCAGTTTGTTTCCGACTGCGGCTCCACACCGGCCACTCCATCAAAGACGATTACGGCTCCATCCAAAACTCTCATTGACCTTTTTACTTCCACCGTAAAATCAATGTGCCCCGGAGTATCAATAATATTAAAACGAATTTTATTTTCCTTCTTTTTTCTTTCCTCTTCCGGCAAATATGTCGGTGCCCAGAAACAGGTGATGGCGGCTGCGGTGATAGTGATGCCCCGCTCTCTCTCTTGTTCCATCCAGTCAGTGGTGGTGTCTCCTTCGTGAACCTCGCCGATTTTGTGCTGGCTGCCGGTGTAATACAAAATGCGCTCGGAAGTGGTGGTCTTTCCTGCGTCAATGTGGGCTATGATGCCAAAATTTCTGACTCTTTCCAGTGGGTAATCACGTTCCATAAAAAATGATAAAAATAAAATTCCGTAAGGAACACCAAAAATATACACTATTGCAACAAAAAAGGCAAAAGATTAAATAAATACGTGTTGACAGGGAAATGGGTGAGAGTAAAATGGCAGTGGAGAACTTTCCATCGGACATATGCCAGCCGACGAGAAGTAAGGCCAGCAGGAGACCGAAACAGAACTTCTGGTCCGCGGAGAGCGAACGACTGATCCTGCCTTCAGTAGCTCAGGCTTATGCCAAAAACGGCCGCTCGGTAGTGCACCCGGGCGGCTATTCTTTTTATATATCTTGACAAGAAAATGGGTGGGAGTAGTATGTTGTTGCTCTTTGAATGAGCGTAAGCCAACTAGCTAGTGACAGAGCTCTGATAGACCCTCGGTCGCAATACCCAAAAAAATGGGTGCGGGGCCACGGCAAGCCACTTCTATCACGCATACCCATTGAAAAGGTGCTAGAACGTTCATTCCACAGAAGGAGCAGCCGTCGGTACTGGTGAAGTACACCGACGGCTCTTTTATTTATACAAAATATTAGACTACCACGCGAAATGGGCGAAGGCTTTGTTGGCTTCAGCCATTTTGTGGACGTTTTCACGCTTTTTGATGGCCTCGCCTTCGTTTTTGGAAGCCAAAATTATTTCTTCGGAAAGTTTTTCAGCCATGGGCTTGCCCTTCTTGGCTTTGGCGGCATTAATAATCCATTTCATTGAAAGATAGCTCCTTCTTTCCGGTCTCACTTCCCTCGGCACCTGATAGTTGGCGCCTCCCACTCTGCGGGAACGTACTTCCATAGTCGGACCGGTGTTTTTTAGGGCAGTTTCAAATATTTCCATCGGATCTGCCACTTTGGCTTTTTCCTTAATCAAATTAAAAGCAGTATAGACTACCCGTCTTGCTGTATTTTTCTTGCCCCTCTCCATCACATAATTTATAAACTTCTCTACTTTCTGGGAATTGAAAATTATATCCGGTCTGACTATATTTCTGTTTTTAACAGCTCCTCTCATATTTTATTTTGTCTCTTTGGGTCTTTTAACTCCGTAACTTGATCTGGAAGTTCTCCTTTTCTCTACCCCTCCGGCATCCAGTCTGCCTCTCACTATGGTGTAACGCAGGCCGATATCTTTCACTCTGCCGCCCCGAATCATCACCACCGAGTGTTCTTGCAGATTATGCCCCATTCCCGGGATATAGGCGGTCACTTCCATGCCGTTAGTCAAGCGGACCCTAGCGATTTTTCTTATAGCTGAGTTGGGTTTTCTTGGAGTTTTGGTTGTAACTTTAGTGCAAACGCCCCGTTTGAAAGGAGAAGGGAAATACACCGGCTTGTTTTTTATAGTATTAAAGCTGCGCGCTAAAGCCACTGCCTTTGATTTGGAGCGGAGTATTTTCCTTTTTTTTCTCTTTAATTGGTTTATTGTCGGCATAAGACAAGAATAAAATCAGCCTTCTGGCTGAAATACCAATCTAATACATTCCCGCAAAAAATGCAAATTGTCCTGTTTTACAGATTAATCGCCCTTGAGCATTTCTTTCACTTTCACAACTATTTCATCTATACCGTGGTCTGTTTTTATGAAATAGGCGAAGCTCCCATCCTGCACCGCCCGGGCAATGGCTTCCGTGTCTTCAACCACTGTAAGCACAATAACCTTGGCCTTTTCGCCCCATTTATCTTCTCTGAGCTTTTTAAGCATCTCCCAGCCATCCATTACAGGCATAATGATATCGAGCAAAATAATATCCGGATGAAGATTGAGGGCTCTTTCCAGACCGTCTTCGCCATTGAATGCCCCGACTGCGTCAAATCCGGAAATATTTAATTTATCAACCAGCACCGATCTTAAATTATTATCGTCGTCCACCACCAAAACCTTTTTTTTATTTTTCTCTTCCATATATTTTTAATAAGCTTTTAAAGTTTAATTATAAAAGTACTGCCTTTATCTTCTTCAGAGACAAAATGGATGTTGCCGCCCATTGCCTCTACTATTGATTTTATCAGATACAGGCCCAAACCGGTACCCTGGCTGCCAGCCAGACTGCGGACATTACTTGCCCTAAATAATTTGGTAAACACTTTATTTTGCTCTTCTTTTGGAATACCGACCCCCGTATCGGAGACAATTATGGCCTTTTCTGCAGGAGAATCTTTAAAGGTGATGGTAACAGCACCTTCGTTCGGTGTATATTTTACCGCATTGGAGATCAGATTTTGTATAACTATACGCAATAATTTAGGGTCGCTTTTTATATCTTTGAGATTATCGCCATATTGCTTGTCCACAATAATCTTTTTTTCCTCTATCTGAGAGGAAAGTTCTACAAGAATGCTTTCGGTGAGGTCAATGACGTTGGTTGGCTTTGATTCAATTTTAATGGAGCCGATTTCAATTCTTGAGACATTTAATAAAGTATCGATAAGATCGACCATCTCTTCGTTCACTTTGTGTATTCTGCCTATATAATCTCTTTGCTTGGGAGAGAGCTCCCCCGCATCGCCAGAAAGCAGCATATCCATATACCACTTGACTGCGGCCACCGGCGTGCGCAATTGATGCGAAGCAAGAGAGACGAATTCCGTCTTTGCCTTATCCAGCTGCTTTTGCTCCGTTATGTCAAAGATAGTGGCCAGTCCTGAACGTGCGGAATCTCTGGAGCTGTCCATCTCAAAAACAGACAGGAGCACCCATCGGGTGATGTTGTTTTTACCAATCATCCGTATCTCTTCATTGTTGATAGGAATATTGGCTTTGTAATATTGAAGAAGTTTTTCCACCTTTTCCGAATCTTCCTCCGACCCATAAGAAAAAAGATTATTGCCCTTGATTTCTCCTGCCACTACCCCAAAGAAACGCAGAGCGGCCTTGTTTAATTCGGATATTTCCCCTTTTTCGCTGAGAATAATATAAGGTGTGGGTGCTTCGTCATAAAGTTTCGTAAATTGCTCCAGCGAGGCGGTGAGCGATCTGGTGGCGCCCAAAACCTCAAGCTCTGTGCGGGTGCGCAGTGAAAGCAGCAGATAGATAACATAAGAAACGAGGACACTGGCTATAATGAGCAGTACATGAATAATTAAAAAGTGTATTTCCGCAGTAGACAGTTCGGTGTTGAAATATTTTTTGGGGTCCATCAGGAAATCTTTCATTAAAAAGAAGGACAGAAAGGCGACACTGAACAATATAAGAAGCACTACCAATGAAACACTAAGATGTTCTTTCAAAAGAATGCTTTTTCGCATAATAATTTAGAAAGGCGGCTGGCCAGCCAAAAAAGTAAACAAGAAATTAATAAAAGGGCTCATCACCTGCCAGAGAAAGAAAATAAAAACCAAAACAAGAACAAGGCCGAATTTTTCAAAGGAATCGCGTATGTTTTGCCACCTGTAGGGCAAAAAGGCAAAAAGTATTTTTGAGCCGTCAAGCGGCGGAATGGGAATGAGATTAAATATAGCCAAAGCAATATTTATGAAAACCACAAAACTGGCAAGATCCAAAAAGGGCTGGTTCAAAAATCCGTACTCAGAGATAAATCTTATAATTAATCCGAAGACGACTGCCAGAGCAATGTTGGCGATAGGCCCAGCCGCAGCTACGACGGCTTCCCCCCATTTTGCACTGCGGAGATTATAGGGATTGAAAGGCACCGGCTTAGCCCAACCGATAATAACACCGGTATGGAATATAATGAGAAGCAGAGGAACTATAAACGAACCATACAAATCAAGATGTTTTATTGGATTTAGGGTGAGACGGCCCTGATGTTTTGCGGTTGGGTCGCCCAAAGCCAGAGCGGCATAACCATGCGATATTTCATGGACTACCACAGATAAAATTAATATCACTATTCCAAATATATAATAACTCGTGTTGTCCATGTTCATATTGTAGCATATTTGCTTAATAGCTTTTATATGATAGTATCTAAGGCCTATGGCTAAAGTATGCGCAATCACAGGAAAGTCTTCGCAGATAGGCGGCTCCTATTCAAACAGAACCCGAGCCACTCAATTCAATCCTTGCGGCAATACAAGGAAGTTTGCCAACCTGCATAAAAAGAAAATATTCGTGCCCGAACTGAACAAATCTTTCACTCTCACCCTTTCCACCAAAGCAATCAAAACTATCCAGAAAAAAGGCGCCTATGCTACCCTGAAAGACGCCGGGGTTTTTTAAAAAAATAAAATAACAAATTTTGATCTGTGTGGGAACCCTTTAGGGAGGAACAGTCAAAATTTGTTATTTTGTTTTTTTATTTTAACTCCGAATTCACCCCATCGCTTTTAAAAACAATTCGTCCTTGTTCGTCGGTGCGGAGGATTTTAGCTCCGAAATTGTTTAGAGTATCCAAAACTTCCTGATTAGGATGGCCGTAGCGATTATCTTTTCCGACAGAAATAACCGCATACTCCGGAGAAACGGCAGAAACAAATCCCGCATTCGTTGAAGTTTTTGAACCATGATGCCCCACTTTTAGAACATCGTTTTGAGTTCCATCTAAAGAAACCAAATAATTTTCAATAGCAATTGGAGAATCTCCGGTAAAAAGAAATTCATTTTCTCCATAAACCAGTCTTGCTACAATAGATGACATATTTGTCTCCATCCCTGACGGATCTCTATCAGGAAAAAGAATCTGCAAAATTGCTCCATTTCCTAAATCAACACTCATGCCCCTTCTTGCGAAAACTTTTTTAATGCCTGTTCTACTTTCAGGGGAACTGCTTGATATTTCCCTTTCGGCAACTATTTTTTCAAGTTCTTCATAAGAAGAAGATTCTCCGGGAACTCCAGATTCCATAAAAATATTTACTTTGTATTTTTTTAAAACGTCGGGCAGGCCGCCGACATGGTCCTGGTCAGCGTGAGTAGCCAAAACTACATCAATGGAGCGATCGTAAAAAGGCATAATTTTTGATAATTCCCGAAGCACCGATTTGCTGGGGCCGCCATCAATGAGCATTTGATTTCCGCTTGGCGCTTCAATGTATATGGCATCCCCCTGCCCCACATTCAAAAAAGCAACGGTCAAAACGCCGCTCCTCTCTTCTCGCCAAGCGGCATAAAGGGAAAGGACGGCTCCCAGTAACAAAATGGCTAAAATTATTAGTCTTATTTTATGAATCTTCATTATAAACATAGTATAATACACCCATGACACAATTTATCGCCAAACAATTTAATATTCCGAAACTGAAAGGCATTTCAGAAAAAAATATTGAAGAGCATCTGAAGCTTTATGCCGGCTATGTAAAAAATATAAATTTGATTTTAGAGCAAGAAAATCCAAGATTGGGATTTGAATTTAATGGCATGAGAAATCACGAATACTATTTCGCGGGTTTAGAGAATGGTTCGACTCCGCTCAGCACAAGTGACCGCCTTTATAAAGAAATAGAGGCCACTTGGGACAGTTTTGATAAATGGCTAGAAAAATTTAAAACTCTGGCGACTACCCGCGGAGTTGGGTGGGCGATGTTTTATTATGACCCTCTTATAAAACAATTATTAAATGCCTGGGTTGATGAGCACCACTTGGGGCAGCTCAACGGCTGCAAAACAATTCTCGCTCTTGATATGTGGGAACACGCCTTCGTCGCCGACTACCTCCCCTCCGGCAAAAAACAATATATCGAGGATTTCTTCGCTAATCTAAATTGGTCTGTTATTGAAAAAAACTTTGCGGAAGCTACGAAATAATTTTATAAAAAGACGGGCCCTTGAGAAATTTGTAGATTCCTCAAGAGCCCAGAAGTCCAAAATCAGTCAATTTCAATGAACCAACGGTCTCTTAGTTCGGTTTGCAGGTTTTCACGGCGCATAAATCTATTCCAAATTTCGCCCCGGCTACCATTCAGCAAGGGGTATCCCCCGGCAAGGTTGGCCGCCAAACATATGGGGCCGTAACCGTCAGCTTTGTGGAATTTCTGATAAAATGCTTCCAGACACTCCGAGCCGGGAATTTTGTGGCCAAGGAAAGCCATGGTTGCCATGACATTCTCCAGATTATCTCGGGAAGGCACTAAAACAAGGACAAAGTTCCTGACAATTCCGTGGACTGCCAGCTTGAAGTAGTCCCCGACTTTGGGGACAGTCAAAAGCCCACAACTCTGCATGAACTCGTATTTGTCTATCTCAGCGAAGTCCGCCTTGAGAAAAATCGACAGGAGGCCGCTCTTGTATGCAGCTTCCAGCTGGTCAAGATCGACTTTTGTATTGTCGATCAACTGCAAAAAATGCTTCGCCTGTTTTAAGGTTGGTTCTTTCATAACCAATCCTCCTATGCTTGTGATACTCCTTAGGCCGAGACATCTCGGTGGTCGGGTATCGCTTGTTCTGGTTTTGTTATACTCCAATTTTCCAAAAAATCAAGATGATATGGTTTGTTTTTTCAATTTAAAATAAATAAAAGCATAAGTTGCATACCAAATAAAAATTGCCCAAAGAGGCAGAGAAGAAATTGAGAGAGTACTAAAAGGAATGCGGGCAGAAAGTTCGGTGAGACTAATTATTATTTGAGTAATTAAATATGAAAGAGCGCCAAATGGCCAAGATAAAAATGTGCCAACAAAAGACGGAAGGATTCCCAAAGCTCCCGTCAAAGCGCCGAAGCCCATTGCCCACGGAACGATAGGCAAGACAATGGGGTTAATTAAAAATGAAATTATCGAAATAAATCCCGACATTCTAATGAGCAATGGGAGGACAAAAAATTGGACGGCTAAAGTTGATGCAACGATTTCTCTCAAACCAAATTTAGTGGGAATAAATTTTGAAATTTTGTGGCGAGAGATGAAAGAGGAAATAAAAGGAGAGAATAATATGAGACCGAGCGTTGCCATAAAAGAAAGCTGAAAAGATGGGTCGTAAAAAAGAATTAAAGGATTCCAAAGAAGCATTAAAAATCCGGCTATAAAAAGCCACCGCAAAGCATCGGCCGGCCGGCCTAAAAATCTGGCCAGGATAGCGATGAGAGCCATAATGCAAGCCCTCAAAACAGTCGCCCCCAAGCCAACCATCACGGCAAACAAAACAATAAAAATAGCGCTCAAAATAAAGCCTAAATTCCTCTTGCCCAAAAAAGAGGTGAGATAGAAAACGCCTATGGCAATGATGGTTATGTTATATCCGGACAAAACCACAATATGAATCAATCCCACTTTTCTAAAATCATCCAAAAGCTCCTGCCCCAAAGATTGTTTGGCGCCAAAAATAACTCCGGCCAGAAGCGATGAGTTTGGTTCAGGCACCACAGCGGAAATTTTATTAATAAAAATATTTTTCAGGGAATAAAGAGAGACGATAATTTTACTTCCCCCGCTTTCTATCTTTTCAATTTGAGGACGATAAATTAAAAAGTGAATTTTGTCTTTTGCCAAATAAGAAATGTAATCAAATTCCGTTTCATTTTCATTATTAAAATTTTTGGGCATATCTAATTTACCGGAAACTTTTATTTTGTCTCCATATTGAAGTTCGGGGAAGCGGTCTGCAACGAGTAGGACCAAACTTTTTGAAAGATCGGGTCTAATTGTGTAACGCGAGGAAGTATCTCTGATGTCCGGCTCTTCGGAGATAATGGCTTCAAAAGAAATTTTTTGTCCGACGAGTTTATAAAGATTTTGGTCGGGAGAAACATCAACAAAAGTCATTCTAAAAATTCCCAAAGCGAGAGCAACGCCTACCGCAAAGAACATCGGGGATAATCGAGGATTTTCTTTCCAGACAACAAGAGACAAGACTAGAGACAAAATGAAAATTAACAAACCAGCGCTCCATCCAAAATGAAAAACCTGCTCAAAAACAATTCCTATAATAAATGAAACAATAAATTGGTATATCATAAAGACCCCGTATCAGGAAATTCGTTGAAGTCGTAAGTTTTAGAATGCCTTGCGAGGCTGACTGAGCCGAGCACGAGGAATTTTCTAGCAAGAAAATATCCGTGCATTATAAAACTTATGACGAAAAAGAATTTCCTGATTTTTCATTAGTGAAACACTTTGTAGCCTTGTTTTGAGCCATTATACAGCTTTACATTTTCCCCATCAGCAAAGCCTGTGGCGATTTCGTCGCATCTGTCATTAAACTCGTGGCCGGAGTGTCCTAAAACTTTTTTCCATTCAACTTTTCTTTTTTCCGTTTCTCCCAAAAGTTTTTCCCACAAATCTTTATTCAAAACTGCTTTTTTATTTTTGGTTCGCCAATTATTTTTTTGCCAATTTTTAATCCAAACTGTAATTCCCTTCATTAAATACTCTGAGTCCGTGTGTATTTCTATTTCTGAATTATCGGGAGTATTTTTTAACCCTTCAATCGCCGCTTCTATTTCCATTCTGTTGTTTGTTGTTTTTTCTTCCCTTCCTCCGATTTCTCTTACATTCTCCCCGTCAAAAACGATGGCAGCCCATCCTCCTGGTCCGGGATTTCCTTTTGACGATCCGTCCGTGTAGATTATTATTTTGTCCATAAAATTATTCTATCACGAAAAGAAATCTATGATGCGGAGGCGGATTTCAGATGAGCCGTTATAAAAGGATTTTTCAACGTTGGCGACCAAGTTTGTCTTGATGCCTTCCTTCAAAGCGTCGCCAAATTCATCAGGCGAAGCAAAAAATGAAATCGCCCTCATTGTGTGTGAGCCGTCGCGCAAATTTATTGAAAGATGCTCCTTGGCTTTGCCAAACCTGTTTATTTTTTCAGGAATAATATCGCGGAAAATAAATATGGGTTTTTCATTGCCAATTCCAAAAGGCGCCAATTTCAAAATTTCTTTTACGGAATCTTCTGAAATATCTTTCAGATTTAATTCAGCATCAACTAAAACCTCCAAATCATTATTTACAACATGGATGCTGGCCTCAATAAGGGCATCTTCAAGAGTATGAATTTTTTCATGGTCTACAGAAAATCCTCCCGACAATTTGTGTCCTCCAAATTCCAAAAAATAATCTTTTGCTCTTTCCATAAGAGCAACCAGATCGGTCGCTCCATCCGACCGGCACGAGCCCTTTATGAATTCCCCGCCTTCCCTGCCCCAAAGGAATACAGGCCTGTTGTATTCTTCTGCAATTGACCCCGCAGCGAGCCCCAAAAGAGCCGGGCGCCAATTGGGATTACCCAAGACAATAACTGGTTTTTCTCCTTCGTTTTCAATCTTTTCCCTTATTTTCTTTTTTGCCTCTTTAACAATACTGGCTACCGCACCCTTCCTCTCGTTATTTATATTATCCAAATGTCTGACATAAGCCTCTGCTTCCGCCTCGTCTTTAGCCGTCAAAAGTTTGAAGGCGTCTCTGGGGTGGCCCATCCGCGAAGCGGCATTAATGCGCGGAGTTATCATAAAACCAATATCATCCTCATTTAAATTACTTTTGTTCATCCGCAATGCCGTAAAAAGTTTAGAGAGTCCCGCCCTTCTGCTTTTTTGCAAAACTTTCAGGCCATAATAAGCCAGCACTCTGTTTTCACCAATCAACGGGACCATATCAGAAAGCGTCGCCAGACCCACCAAATCTAAAAGCCATTTTTCTTTGCCCACAGTCAAGTTAAAAGATTTTGTTTTTAGGATAGCTTCTATGAGTTTCCAAATAACTCCCGCTCCACAAAGTATTTTTTCGGGATATTTTGAGTCCCCTCTTTTTGGATTTATTATTGCAAACGCATTTGGCAAGTGTTCAGACTGCCCGTCAGCCGATGGGGCCGATTCGTGGTGGTCGGTAATAATAATTTCCATTCCGTGCTTTCTGGCATACTCAATTTCTTTATGGTCTCTAATGCCGCAATCAACGGTTATTAAAAGTTTTACTCCGTCTTTTGAAAGTTCTTCCACCCCTTCGCTATTAAGACCATAACCTTCAATGTGTCTGTCGGGAATATAGTTTATAAAATTATTAAAACCAATCATTTTGAAAAAATCGTGGAGAAGCGCTCCGCCGGGAATGCCATCGGCGTCATAGTCGCTCCATATTCCTATTCTCTCCCCGCTTTCAATGGCAAACAAAACTCGGTCCACTGCTTTTTTCATGTCAGGCAAAAGAAATGGATCGTGCAAATGATTTACAAAATCGGGATTTAAGAATCTTTCTTTCTCTCTCTTTGTTTTTATACCCCTGTTGTGCAAAAGCTGCTCTATCAGACTGTCTGATACTTTTTCTTTAACGCTGTATTTCCTGGACATAAAAAAGATGATATCATATAAAATATGGAAAATTGCATCTTTTGTAAAATAGCAAATAAAGAAATCCCCGCTCATATTGTTTATGAGGATGAAGATTTCGTGGCTTTTCTTGATATCAACCCTCAATCCCCCGGCCATACCCAAGTTATTCCTAAAAAACATTATCGCTGGGTCTGGGACGTAGAAAACGCCGGAAAGTATTTTGAAATCGTCCAAAAAGTAGCCAGAGCCCAGCAAAAAGCGTTCGGCACTAAATGGATAATTTCAAAAATAATAGGCGATGAAGTAGAGCACGCTCATATTTGGATTTATCCGGCCAAAGCAGGCGGCTCCGGCTCCGATATTAAAGGCGACCCGAAAGACTTCGAAGGAAACGCGGAGAAAATTCGTGAGGAAATAAAATAAAAATTTTTGTTTTAGTTCTGTAACGCTTCTATCCCAGGCAAAGTGCCGTTGGCGAGGAAGTCCAGCATCGCGCCGCCGGCGGTGGAGACAAAGCCGTGAGATGAAATCTGATTTTTGATTTCCGGCTTGAGAAGAACCAGAGTATCTCCCCCGCCAACAACAACTTTGGCATCAGACTCAGCGAGCATTCTGGCCAGAGCAACGGTTCCCGCCACAAAACCTTTTTCATAATCTCCCAAAGGCCCGTTCCATAAAACAAATTTTGCATTTTTTATCTTCTCAGACAATACCTCAAGAGTTTCGGTGTTAGCATCCAAGGCGGCATAATCACCGACGGGAAAAATTATTTTGGAATTTTCTGGTAAAATTTCCGAAGCCTTGACCGCTGAAGCGCCTCCTATAAAAACATCATCTGCAATATTTAAAAATTTTTCAACCAGGGGAAGTTTGGTGTCAAACTTGGCTCCGCCTAGTATCAGGAGAAAAGGATGCTCCGGCTCAAAAGCTTCGGACAATTCTTTGTATTCCTCTAAAAATTTAAGCCCTGCGAAGTGAGGCAGTAATTTGGGCAGTTCATCAATTGATGTGTGCTTGCGATGAGAGCAGGGAAAGGCTTCGTTTACATAAATATCGCCAAATTTTGAAAGTTGCTCGGCAAAATTTTTATCATTTTCTTTCTCCATCCAAAATCTCAAATTTTCAATGACAGCCACTTCCCCGTTCTGCAAATATTCTAAAACTTTTTTGCCGTCGGGCGATGAAGCATTCCAGGGATCGCGCGCAAATTTCACTTTGGTGTTTGGGAAAAACTTTTCCGCCTCCTTTACAACAGCTTCAAGAGAATCAGCGCCATCTCCGAGGTGGCTCATTATTATAACCTTGGCCCCTTTTTCCAGAGCAAAATTTATAGTCGGCAAAGTCGCTTCAATTCTGGAAGTGTCTAGAATCTTTCCTGTCTCATCTACCGGGACATTCCAGTCCACTCTCATCAAAACCATTGTTCCTTCTATTATCTCCGCTTCTTCAATTGATTTAATCATAAAATTATTTTTTCAAATCGGCCGCCTTTAGGATAGCGGAAAATTCGGAGGGGATGAGAGAGGCGTGGCCGACGAGAAATCCGTCTATATTGCCGTATTCCATCATAGCTCCGGCATTTTCCGCCTCAACAGAGCCGCCGTAAAGAATTCTGGCTCCATCGGCAATATCTTTCCCAGACAACTCGCTTATAACTTTTTTTAAAAACAAAACCGTTTCGTGTATATCGGTGGGAGTCATAGCCTCTTTGTATGACCTGCCTATAGCCCAAATAGGCTCATAAGCAATGATGATGCCGACTAAATGTTTTTTTTGCAGACCGGAGAGACTTTCTTTTATCTGGTTTTTAATAAAAGCTAAGTGATTCCCTTCCTTATCTCTCTCTTTTTCCCCAATACAGAGTATCGGTGTCAAATCAACATCAAAAGCGGCTTGCAGTTTTTTTCTGGTAATCTCTCCCGTCTCGCCCATAGCTCTTCTTTCCGAGTGGCCGATAATGGAAAACTTGGCTCCCAAATTTTTTATCATTCCCACACTTACCTCCCCAGTAAAGGCCCCTCTTACTTCGCTTCCGATATTTTGCGCCCCCAAAAAAAGATTTTTAGGATAATTCAACCTTGAAAACGGGTAAAGAAAGGGAAATGGCGGGCAAACAATAACATCCGTGTTTTTGAGTCCTTTGGCAAAAAGCCTTGTTTTATTAAAAATCTCCTTAGCTTCTTCCGGTGTTTCCGGATTCATTTTCCAATTAGCCACCACCAAATTTCGTCTTTTCATACCCCCATTTTACCACAATCATTCGATTTCTTTCCAGTTCAAAATATCAAAACCGCCCGAGGGACCGCTTGAAAAATTAACGTTAATGAGGCCGCTTTCATAAGTAATGGTGGCCCCGTTACTCATATTGATCTGACTTCCTGTGGCAGATTTGGCTCCGGCATTATTGGCAAAATTAATTGTGCCTTTCTGGGCGTTAAGAACTACAGTGCCGGCATTATTAGAGACATTAATAGCGCTGCCGCTGTTGCTGGTGGTCACAAGCAAGACATAACTGCCGGACTGACCGGAACCGGAAAAAGTTGCGTTGTTGGAAACATCAATGGTGCCGTCGGAGATAATGACTCCGCTATTAGAACCATAAGAGGGGGAGAGCCTGACAACGGCTCCGTTTGAAATATTGATATTGCCGGTTACCCAAATGGTCCCGGTGACATTAAGAATATGATTGTTGGTCGTGGTCAGATTGCCATTTATTTTTTTTGGTCCCAAAGAAGAAGATGAGCTGCTCAGGGAAACATCACCACTTATGACTCCACCGGCTTCAGCCGCATCCTTCCATTCTTCTATGTTGCTGTCAGAAATTGGAAATGATTCCGGAGAGGGGTCCGGCAGAGAAGTATCGCAGGATTTATTGTTGCCGCTCCCGCTCTGGCAATAAAGAGCGCCATGAACGGTGCTGTTGGTCACTGTGTGGGCGCGGGCGTCGCCAGTGCTGCCGGACCCAACGATAATGTTATCTATGCTGGCAGTCAGTCCGCCGAGGAAAATCTTAAAATAAGCATCCAGTCCGGAGGGAGAAGTATCGTTCCAGGTTGAACCATATTTGCCCACTTTGGCATTGCCGTTTGAATAATCGCCATTAGCGCCAACAATGTAATATCTGCTTGAATTGTTACCGCCGTCTAAAACAAGCCAGTAAGTCTGGCCAGAAACGAGTTCCGGGTTGGAAGAAAGCGGCACTTCTATCCAGCCAAGACTGCTGGTTACCAAAGAGGCAGAGAGTGTTCCTTGAGCCAAAGTATTCGTGCTCGGATTACCGCCATTATTAGTCACGATTCTGGCAGTCAAATTGCCGGGGGTGCTGATTTTGCGGATATAAACAGCTATTTTATTTATTGGAAGAGTCTGAGACACCCCGAAACTTTGCGCCAGATCCTCTTGGGCAGAACTATGGCCAAACTGTATTGTGGAAGCCGGAGGCATGGGCAAATCATTTGCTTGGTCGGTATTCAAAGCGGCCGTATTTGCCGCATAAGCGGACCCGGTAATGCGGGCGCCGTTACTGCCGCTTATGTTGCCGTTCGAGTAGACGTTGCCGTTTACAACCGCATTATTGCTCATCGCAATCCCGCCAGTGCCAGTTTGCAATCCATAAAAAAACGAGGCGCCGACGCCGGCAGCAATTTCAGTCTCAATTTTCCTGAAATAATCGTTGGCATCTCCAGTAGCCGTAATTACTTTGCTCCCGATTTCATCCGTTATGGTTGTGACTGCGCTATAATTGCCTATCGTAAGCGTCTGGGAAGAGGCCGTCGGCAAACCGGATTCCAGGCGATAAATCACGTCCTCAATTCCAGCCTCAGCTGCGTAAAGACTTTCCTTGGAGACAACCATCGATGTGGCCATGGAAATATGCCTGACTATCGGGTTGGTGATTCCTAAAATAATAATTGTAGCAACGAAAACAAAAAGCATGACGGCAATAATCATCACTTGGCCTTTTTGTTTGTTTGGAAATAAAAGCATGATTATTTTTTAATATGATCCCCGAAGGACAGAGAATCCGTAAAATCTCTCGCTTCTGGAAACAGATCCGATAGTGCCGGACATTTCCAGCTCCACTTTCACTCCTTCAGAAGTTGAAGTGGCAACACGAGTAAAAAGCAGGTAACTGACTACCCCGGATGAAGATGTCAGAGCTGTGGGAGTACCTTCGTCTTTGGAAATCCTAAGAACGCCGGAGGAAACGTCAAAAGCCATCTTATAAGAATTGAGGCTCTCATCAACGCCGGAAATTGTAAGCGTTCCCGGGTTTACACCCAAGGAACTCTCCCCCACCACAACACTTGAAGCATTGCGGATTTCCCTGAGCATGTTTTCCATAACAATGGCGCCGGAGCTTTCAAGTTCACGGGTGATTTTTATATTCCTGTAAACCCCGCCCATTGAGATAAGCATTTGGACAATGATGACCATAACGACTGTCAAAAGAACCATATAGAAAACGGTCTCTATCATGGAAACCCCGCGGTTTTTGGATAATTTTTTAGTTGTTAAAAATGTCGCTGACATATGTTGTTATTTCACGGGTGGTTGTGCCTGTGTCTTTTTGCCATGAGACCGCAACCAGCACTTTTCTGGTGCCTTGGTCGAGAGAACCGGAAGAAGCGATGTTTCCGGACACGTCTCTGTAGACTTCGGATAAGACGACACGCCTGTCAAATTTACTGTTAACAAATACGGGGGTGGTGGTCACTCCCCAGGCGTTATTTTCAAAAGTCAGGGTGTAGGAAGTGCCGGAAATAAGGGGCGCGATATTAGAATTCCAGCCGCTGTCTCGCATAAATTTTACAGCTTCAATGCCTTCCTCGGCCAAAAAGGAAGCCTGAAAAATGGACGGGTTTGAAGTGGAAATTTTTATATAGGAGACATACACTCTCCAGATAAAGAAAACGGATAGAGTGGCAATAAACATCATCACCAGTGCTTCCACCAAACTAAAGCCGCGATTTCTATTGATGTTCATATACATTTATTGTACCACTCCGGTGGAAAGGATTGTAATGGTTGTTGAGGCGCTATCATCCTTAAGCGAAAGAGTGATAGAGCCAAAATTGGAAGTGTTTCCGGTCAGCCGGTCAAAAATAATATCGGGAACGCCGAGGTTTAATGAATAAGAATAAAGATAAACATTTTTTGAAAATTCCATTATCTTCTCATTCGCTCCGCCGGCAACATATGGGTTTCCCTCAAAAAGAACCGCCTTGTCACTTTCCAAATGGACACCAAAGACCGACGCATCTTTTGAGGCCACAGAAAGCAACCTGGCGTTGCGGATGACAGCTGTTAATCCGGCGATATCTTTTTCAAGCGATTCTTTGCTGCTGAATCCGCCAAAAAAATAGAAGGTCATTCCCAAAATCAGGCCCATAAGGCCGATAGTCACCAAAATTTCTATCAAAGTAATACCCTTATTAATTTTCATTTTATTTAATCGCGTCAACCAAAGAATACGTTGGCAGCATCATGGCGACGGCGAAAACAGCCACAACGATGCCAATAAGAATCATGAGAAACGGTTCGATAATGGTGGAAAGATTTTTGGTCTTTTGGTCAACTTCGGTCTCGTAATAGACAGCTATATTGTTTAGCATATCGGCCGTTTTCCCGGTTTCCTCGCCCACCGCAAGCATCTCACTGACGAAAATAGGGTAAAGCTTGCTGTTCTCGTTTGAAAGGGAGACGGACAGGAGTTCGCCCATTTCTACTTTCTTGGCAGTATCAGCCAATAAGTTTTTAAAATAATGATTCTGCAAAACATTGCTTGTAATGCCGATGGCGCCAACAATATCCACTCCGGATGAAATAAGGGAAGAGAGTGTCCTTGCCGTTCTAGCGGCGTTGACCTCTTTGGCCATAGTTTTAATCATCGGCAGGTGCAAAGTGACAAAATCCAGGGAATCTTTTCCTTTCTGAGTTTTCAAGCCGGCGATAAATCCAAAAATAAGAGCAGCGACGGAGACAAGAACGACGATTATATTGGCTTTCAGAAAATCACTCATGGCAATAATAATTCTCGTCGGCAAAGGTAAAGCTATATTGAGCCCCTTAAAGGTCTCGGTCAGCAGCGGGACCATGTAAACCATCAGGATGACGCCTATAACGAGCATGACAGAAACAATGACGGAAGGATATATCATTGCCCCCTTTATTTTTTTGGAAAGAGTCTGGTTTTTTTCAAGCTGGTCGGCAACAATTTTTAGGGAATAAGAAAGCTTGCCGGATTCTTCGCCCGCTCTGGCCATTGAGACAAACAGGCTTGAAAATACTTTTGGATAAGCTCCCAGAGATTTTGACAGTGTCTCTCCCCCGCTTACCGAAGTGCCTATGCCATTAAGAATTTCAATAAATTTTTTGTTCCTTGATTGCTTTCCCAAAACCGACAGGGCTCTGGAAATGGAGAGACCGGCATCTATCATCACCGCAAGATTTTTGGCAAAAGTTATGGTTTCCTGGGGTTTTATTTTTTTCTTTAGCGAAAAAAAAGCGAAGGAAGACTTTTTTGCCCCCACTTCTTCAGCCGAAATGATTGATCCCTTACCCGAACGCACTGCGCCGTAAAGCGCTCCCTTATCGGAAAATTCCTTTGTCTCTTCATACTCTTCTCCGTCTTTTATAAATTTGTATTTGTAAAGCGGCATCCCGTTAGAGATAGGAAATTATATTATTTATTATTTCACTCCCCATCTTAATTTAATTATAGCTTAATTATTGCTATTTTAATTTCCGTGATCTCTAACGGGATTATTCCGACACGACACGCAAAACTTCCTCAATAGTGGTGAGGCCTTGTGCGGCTTTGAAGATGCCGTCTTCGAGCATTGTGAGCATCCCTTCTTTTTTAGCCTGGAGCTCTATATCTTCGGTTGCGGAGCCTTTTATTATCAAATCTTTTATGGCAACTGAAACGTTTAAAACTTCATAAATTCCTATGCGGCTTTTAAAGGCTTCCTCTCCTGCATCTTTCTCCGGCCTGAAAAATGGTATATTTTCCCAGCCATCTTTATCCCCTACTATTTTTTCTTCCCGCAAAACCTGGAGAACCCTATCAAGATTTACTACCTTGGAAATCGAAACCACTTCCGCCTTAGAAAGATAATATTTCTCCTTTTTATTAAAAAGTTTTCTGACTAATCTTTGGGCAATAACAACATCTATGGTAGAGATCAGAAGGAATGGCTCTATTTTCATATCAATAAGTCTGGGCACAGCGCCGGCTGCTGAGTTGGTATGGAGAGTTGAAAGCACCAAGTGTCCGGTAAGTGAGGCGTTAATGGCGAGTGATGCCGTTTCGTTGTCGCGGATTTCTCCAACCATTATTATATTTGGGTCCTGGCGCACCAAGGTACGCAAACCACTGGCAAAAGTTAATCCTATTTCCGGCTTTACTTGAGTTTGATTAACTCTTTTCATCTGGTATTCAATCGGGTCCTCAATAGTGGAAATATTTACATCGGGAGTGTTCAAAATATCCAGCATTGTGTAAAGAGTGGTTGATTTGCCGCTACCGGTGGGCCCCGTGGTTAGAATCATACCGGTTGTGTGCTGCAATGCCTTATGCAAAAGTTCCAGCCCCTGTCCGTGAAAGCCCAGGGATTCCAAAGTAAAGCCGGAGACGGATTCACGCAGAAGCCTCATAACAGTTTTCTCGCCGTAATAAACAGGCAGAGTGGAAACGCGGAAAGAAACCCTTTCTCCATTCATATCGATTTTAAACCTGCCGTCTTGGGGCAATCTTTTTTCATCAAGTTTCAGATTTGAAAGCACTTTTATACGCGCCACGAGAGAGTAGCCGATATGCTTGGGCAGTATCATGGCATCGTGGAGAATGCCGTCAATCCTGTATCTCACCAGAATCTGGTCTTCCAGCGGTTCTATGTGAATATCGGAAGCGCTTTGAATGATGGCATGCTTGAGCAAAGTATCTACAATCCGCACCACCGGCAATTCTTCGGCCAGTTTTTTCAAATCACCTAGGGAGGTATTCTCGGCCGGCAATTTTTCGGATATGGTTTTTATTTCGTCAGATTCGGTCTTTATAATATCGCCGAACTCATCTTTGAGATTTTTCTGGTATTGAATCAGGGCTCCACGCATTGATTCCGAATCGGTGAGGCGGGGCAATATTTTCAGGCCGACTTTTTTTCTTATCGAGTTCAGAGCCTGCAGATCATCAGTATCCAGCATAGCCACCTCGAGAGAATCTTCCTTTTTCTCGAAGGCGATAACATTGTGTTTTCTGGCAATAGGCTCGGGGATGAGGCCCAGAATGTCCCGGTTGAGAGTCTGGCCCTTCAGGTTTATAAAGGGAATGCCGAGGATATAAGCCTGAACGCGGCGAAGATCATCGTCGGAGAACTTCCCTTTTGATATGAGGATTTCGCTTATCGGTTTCTTTTTTGACTTGGCTTCCTTTTCAGCCTCTTCCGCTTCTGTTTTGGAAATGAGCCCGGCGTCAATGATGAAGTCTCTTATTTGTGAATCTTCTACATGCATAGTAAAGATTCATTATATCAAACAATGAGATAACAATAAAAAATTTCTGGGAACAGAAATTAGATTTGGCTTCTAGAGCGAGAGCGGATGCCTGGGATGAGATATTTTCTTGGATTCTTATCAAGGTCGATGAAATCATCGGCAACTTCAATAAGACGGGCCGATGTTGATTTGCCAAAGGAGGCTATTTCCACCTGGCATCCCCCGTTTTTCAAATACTCTACAAGCGGTACAAAGTCGCCGTCTCCGGTAACCAGAATAATGGCATCCAGTTTTGGAGCAAGTTTTATCGCGTCAATAGCAAGGCCGACATCCCAGTCCCCTTTTTTGGCGCCGCCGGCAAAAATTTGCAGGTTTTTGGTTTTGGTTTCAATTCCTATTTTCTCCAAAGCTTCAAAAAAACTTTTTTCCTCGCCAGATTCCGTGGTAATAACATATGCCACCGCCCTGGTAAGCGATCTTCCCGCCAAACCTTCTTTAACCACCTGGTCAAAGTTCACTTTGGCTCCATAAATGTTTTTAGCGCTGTGGTAAAGATTTTGAGTATCAATAAAAATTCCCACCCGCTGGTTTTTGTGTTTTATAACTGACATAAAAATTAAATTAGAGCCTGCAAAATAAATATGCTTGCAAGCTTTCTTATAAAAATGCGAACAAATTAAAAAAACGTATTAAGAAGTCTTTTTGAGGTCAAGCTTCTTAATGAGAGCATTATACCTTTTTACATCTTTTTTCTCCAAATATTTCATATGAGTCTTTCGGTCTGCAACCAGACCCAAAAGGCCCCGGCGGGAGTGTTTATCTTTTTTATTTTTCTTCAAATGCGCCGCCAAATCATCAATTCGGCGCGAAAGCACCGCAATTTGCACCTCCGGGCTGCCAGTATCGGTTTCGTGCACTTTTACCGTCTTTATAATTCTTTGCTTTTTGTTCTTTGTAAGCATTACTTCATAAGAGTAGCATAAAACCAATTTTTCCGCAAATAATTGACAGAAATACCAAAAGAAAGTAGCGTAGTCGTAGAATTGCGGAGGAATAACAAAATGAGCCAACCAATGACGATGCTTGCTCTGGAGTTTGCCGAAAGGGCAGAGAATGAGCCAGAACAGCTCCTTCTCTTCCCGAGAACGGAGGAAGACAGGTCGTTTACTTTGGAGGAAGCCACGCAGGAATGGAAGTCATTCAGAAGAGTGACGTCCAAGAGAAGTTTCCGCGACGTCCGCGGGATGGTATGGCCAACGGGAACAACCGGCTGTGTGGTAAACAAGAGAAAACATGGCCAAGGATACGCTCTCGTTGTCCAGATATCCAGGAGCGAAGGGGCCCCCACGTCCGTGCTAGTTAAAAGCGTGGGCGAGTATCACAGGACGTTCCGTCTCCATTCAAGTTTTTCCTCTTTTTCCTCAGTGTAGAAATGGGAGAAGCAACACATTGCGCTTCTCCCATTTGCTTTTATAGAAAATATTGTGCGACACTAAAAAATGATATAATTTACTTTGCTTCTCCCCTCTCCTGCATCTAGGAGAGGGGCTGGGGTGAGGTTATGAAAGATCTAGAACAATTAAAAAGGCAGTTTTTGGAATATGTGGAGATTGAAAGGGGCCGTTCTCTTAAAACCGTTGAAAATTACAATCATTATCTCTCAGTGTTTTTGGAGCAAACTAAAGCCCAAAAACCCAATGATATCAACGATAATATGGTGCGTGAATTCCGCCTTTGGCTTAACAGACAGCCGCTGAAAAACTTGGGGAAACCAAACGAGACTCTCAGCAGAAAAACCCAAAATTATTATCTGATTGCTGTTCGCGCTTTTTTGAAATATATGGCTCGGCAGGAAATTAAAACAATGCCATCGGAAAGAATAGAGTTGGCTAAAGTGCCGGAGAGATCGCTCGATTTGATAACAAACGTGGAGCTGGAAAGGCTCCTAAAAGCCCCAGAAGAGTCAGGAGAGAAAGAAAAAAATAAAAAGATAAAAACGGCTGAAGAAAATTCTGGCGCAACAGAGCTAAAAATTTTACGCGACAAAGCCGTTCTAGAGCTCCTCTTTTCTACTGGTCTGCGTGTTTCAGAACTTTGTTCCTTAACTCGCGACATAAACTTATCCTCTGATGAATTATCAATAAAAGGCAAGGGCGGTAAAGTGCGAGTGGTTTTTCTGTCGGACACGGCTAAAAAAAATCTTAAAGATTATTTGGCAAAAAGAAAAGATATGGATGATGCTTTGTTTGTCCAACTTTCCAAAAACGGCAAAACTCAAGAAAAGAAAGGCAAAAGCCTGGGCCTTACCCGCCGCTCCATTGAAAGAACCGTCAAATATTACGCCATTAAAGCCGGCATTTCTAAAAAAGTCACCCCCCACACCATCCGCCACTGTTTTGCCACTGATCTCCTTTCAAACGGCGCCGATCTGCGTTCCGTCCAGGCACTCCTCGGCCACGCCAACATAGGCACCACCCAAATTTACACCCACGTCACCGACAAGCACTTGCGTGACATCCATAAAAAATTTCATAATAGAAAATCCTAACAGAAAAATAGAAATCTTGACTCCTCCTCCCTAAAGGGTTCCCACGGAGCTCAAAATTTCTGTTTTTCTGTTATCATAATAAATATGAAAATCATTTCTTGGAATGTAAACGGACTAAGGGCAGTGCATAAAAAGGGTTTGTTTTTGCCGTTTTTGGAAAAATACAATCCGGATATTGTTTGTTTACAGGAAATAAAATCCCAAAAACATCAAAACGAGCTTGATCTAAAAGGATACGAGGAGTATTGGAACCCGGCGGAAAAAGCCGGCTATGCCGGCACGGCTATTTTTAGCAAGGAGAAACCGGTCCAGGTGATTTTTGGCTTTCTGGACGATTTAGCCAAAAAATATGAGCTTGAAAGTGACGATTTTGGAAATCCGAACAAGGAGGGCCGTATTTTAACGGCCGAATTCAACGATTTTTTTGTGGTCAATGTTTACACGCCAAACTCCAAAGATGATTTGAGCCGCCTTAATCTTCGCCATAAAAAGTGGGACCCGGCCTTTTTGGAGCATCTAAAAACCCTTCGACCACGCTCAGAGCAAGAAAACAAGCCTGTAATTTTTTGTGGCGATTTGAATGTGGCCCACACTGAAGACGACCTTACCCACCCAAAAGAAAACGAGGGCGAGCATGGCTTTACAAAAGAGGAAAGAGGAGGAATAGATAATATTGTCAAAGCCGGATTTGTTGATACTTTTCGCTATTTCACCCCACAGGGAAACGGTCATTATACCTGGTGGAGTCATTGGGCGAATGCCCGAGCGCGTAATATTGGCTGGAGAATAGATTACTTTTTTGTAAATAAAGAATTTTTGCCAAGTGTTAAAAATTCAAAAATTCTTCCCGATGTCCTTGGCTCTGACCACTGCCCTATCTTGCTAGAAATATAACCATAACAAAACCCCCAAGATGCGGTGGAGGATTTTCGCAAAACAAGGGGGCTTGTAAATAAAGAACATTTACCCAGCCCCTCTTTTATACACAATAAAACATTATGTCCAAAAGCGGAGCTGGGTATTAAAGAAAAGTTTCGTCAAGAAGCGCATTCATAAGAAATCGTATGATATCTCATTTTATAAATTAATGAGTGAAGATATATATAACCTATTCTTATGCTTAACCAAGCTTTCTTTAAAATCCGACGGCCATCGGATTATAAAGAACAAATGCTGATTAAATTGTCTTTTAAAAATGTCAGCTGTCTGATATAAATGTTATGTCTTTTACAATTGATGTAAAGGACAAAGTGTGGATAACTTCTTTGTGTGTTTATTCCACATGATGCTTATCCCTTATCTCCTTTATTTCTTTTTCCTCTCGTTTTTCCTTCATTTTTTTACCCTTCTCGCTTAATTCTCTTAAATCTCTATCAGACATTTTTGATAATTCAACAGTTTTTTTGTTCAAATATTCCTCAGTGTTCAGAGATGGATCTTCTAACACTTCCTCTAACAGGGCATTCAGCGTCTGCCCGATTTTAGGGCCAGGAGCGATATTAAGAATTTCCATAATCTTTCTTCCGTCAATTTTGAGCATACTCACTGAAACCGGATCCTTCATCACCTCCTCTACCATTGCTTTGTACTTTCTCAATCTATACGGGTTTTCCTTCGGTCTGCCAGTACCAATACGATCACACCCTCTCATGTCTATAAGGTCCCAAACATTTTCTTTGCCAACATGAGCAATAAGCCGTCTAACGGCTGAGAGAGATATTTTTTCAGTATCAGAAAAAAACATATGCCAGCGCACCAAATTGGTCACCTTCTCTATTGTTTCACGTGAAAATCTTAAATTTTCAAGTACTTTTTCAGTTACACGTGAACCTACAACTTCATGTCCATAAAAAGTCCATTGTTTAGTTTCGTTGTCCCATCTTCTGGATGCCGGTTTGGATATGTCGTGAAGAAGGGCTCCAAGTCTAACATGTAACGGATATTCCCTGTCCGCAGAGTGTTGAAGAGTTTTTAACAAATGTGTCCAAACATCAAAAGCGTGGGCCTTATTTTGTTCCACGCCTATACTTTCCTCCAGCTCGGGAATTACGTAGGTTAGCAATCCCAGCTTTTTTAAGAGCACAAACCCGCCACTCGGATTAGGAGACATAATAATTTTTACTAGCTCATCTCTTATTCTTTCACGAGAAACTTTTTTTAAGATATCTTTATTTTCTAAAATTGACTTCTCAGTATCATGGTCAAGAGGGAAACCAAGTTCCACGTGGAACCTAACCGCTCTTAATATCCTTAGGCCATCCTCAAAAAACCTTTCTTTTGCCTCACCGACGGTTTTTATGATTCTCTCAACCAAATCAGCTACACCAAAAAAGGGGTCCACTATTTCTCCAGTTTCCATATCATAGGCAATAGCATTTATCGTAAAATCACGCCTTTTCAAGTCGTCCAGTATGTTTTTACTGAATTTAATCCTATCGGGCCTCCTGTGGTCAGAATAAGAGCTTTCAATGCGGTATGGGGTTATTTCTACGATTTTTAAAGTCTCATCTTTTGTTTCCTCGTTTACCACACCAACGGTGCCAAAGTCATTTTCATAAAAGGTTTTGGGAATAGGGGAATGATCTCTTCTGGAACGGCATTTGTAGTGATATCCCAGTCTTTTGGCTTCCTGCCCATAAAAAGGTCCCTGACACAACCGCCAACCAAGTATGCCTCAAAACCGGCATCTTTGAGCGCTTTAGTTACATGGGAAACTTCTTCCGATATCTTAAATTTTCCTATTTTAGCTTTATTTAACATACCTGCGGCGCACCCGGCAGGACTCGAACCCACAATAACGCGTCCGAAGCGCGTCGTGATATCCATTTCACTACGGGTGCATAAGAAAATAATAACACAAAATACAGAGTAATCCTCTGTGCGACCAGGGAGAATCGAACTCCCGTCTCATCCTTGGCAAGGACGTGTTCTACCACTAAACCATGATCGCAACATTTTTAATCTATCATAAATATTCTAATAAACAAAATCATATCCAGACATTTTGTGTCTTAAAAGAGAAAACGGTGTAAAATGTCTTTATTGTGTAATTGGCTTTAGTTTTCAACAAAACTGGGGATAACTGTGGGGACATGGTGTATAAGTCATCCGTCGGTTGACGGA
>Ga0315273_10001024_pt1 | contig 30864 bp, 55 predicted proteins | sample YL17G02_0_MG_FD_205753 | JGI IMG/M metagenome (GOLD analysis project Ga0315273, IMG submission 205753) | Sediment microbial communities from Yellowstone Lake, YNP, Wyoming, USA - YL17G02_0 | ecosystem: Environmental > Aquatic > Freshwater > Lake > Sediment | place: USA: Wyoming | collected... | reverse complement strand
ACAACATCCGCGACGAGATGTACCGGTTCGCGCAGAACCTGGTCCAGTGCCTCCGCGATACCGCTCCTACCACTCCCGACGGACGGGCTCTCGTGAAGCCAGTCGTCGATGCAGCCTGGCAGGCGTCCATCGATCGAATGAACTGCTACCTCGACCGCTCGTCGAACTGCGGCAAGGGCATCAACGACATCGAGCCTTCCAACGAGCAGAAGGGCGACAACGAGCACGCGGCCGTATTCGTCCCGCTCGGCAACATCAAGACGCGCCTTGCGAGCGGCCAGGCGCTCTCTGGCCTCGGCCAGATCGTCTCGGAGCCGGTGAACTGGCTCGGCGCAGCGCTCGTCCTGGGAGGCGCCTGGTGGCTCCTGAGCCGTCCGCAGCCGGTGCGGGCAAACAGGCGTCGCTCGAAGAAGCGCACGAGCCGGAGGATGGCAGCATGAAGACGGGAACGATGGTGGCGCTCGGCGTGGGTGCACTGGCGGTGTTCGTGCTGCTGCGTGGATCTGCGACGCGCCAAGTCACAATCCAGACCGCCGCAGGCCCCGTCTCGATGCAGGTCCCGAGCTACGCGCAGTCGCAGGTGACGTCGGCCATCGCACAGGGGCGCGAGGCGATGATCCAGAGGATCATGGCGCACGATCACGTCACGCGTGAGGTGGCAGCCGCGCGTTACGATCAGCTCGCTCCAACGATCGGCGCCGCTCTGACACGCGGCACGAGCGGCATCGGCAACTACTACCGCTCGGCCTAGAGCCCGCGCTTCAGCGCCACGAGCGCCGCCGCCTTCACCGTCCTGATGCCGTCGCGCTCCATGAGCGCCTGGAGCTTCTGGTAGGTCTCGGCGTCGACCTGGATGCCGATCGTCTTCGTGGTGCCGGGAAGCGGCGTCTCACCCTTGGCGGTACTGGGCACGGCTCTCGTCTTTCGCTTGGGAAGGTCGGCCGCGAACTGCGCGAGCCGACGGTTGATCTGTTCGAGCATCATGGCGATCTCCTACCACCCCATCGGCTTGACGTCTTCTTCTTGGCCATCGTCAGTACCCGTCCTTGAACCAGCCCTTGCCCTTGAGCACGAAGGCCGCCGGGGAAGAGATCAGGCGACGCAGCTCGCCGTTGCACGACGTGTCCACGAATCCGTTGCCCACGTAGAGACGTCCGACGCGCGCGCACTTCGTGAGCGGAGGCTCGCTGATCTTCTGCTCGACCTCGAACGTCCCGCGGCACTTGCCGCACTCGTATTCGTACGTCGGCATCAGTCCACGTATGCTTCCAGTTCGTCGGCCAGCTCTCGCAGGGCCTCGGCGATCGCGGAGCGACGGCCAGACGAGAGCTGACTACGCAAGGCGTCAGTCATCTCGGCGCCGGAGCTGAACTCGTCGCGGTTGTCGAGGGTCACCGTGACGATGACGGTGTACTCGGAGACGTCGGCGCTCATCCGCATGCCCTCCGAACGATGCCTGGTGCCGGTGCGTTGAGGCCGATGCCGTCCGCCGTCATCCTCTTCGACAGCCACGGGCTCGCGAGCCGGCGCGACATGAACGCGTCCTCCTGGTGCGCGAGCAGCGTCTTGACCTGCTTCGGCGTCGAGAACTCGCCGAGTGCTTCACGGCGCTCGGGACTGTAGATCTCATCGAGGCTGTCGAACTCGCGCAGCAGCTTGGCCGCCGTCTTCGGGCCGAACCCGGGCACGCCGGGAATGCCGTCGCTCGTGTCGCCCACGAGCCCGGTGTAGTCGTAGAGCTGGCTCGGGTCGACGCCGAACTTGCTGCGGACGTCGCCCACGCCGATCCACGCGCCCTTCATCGGGTCGTAGAAGTCGACGCTGCGGTCGTCACGAACGAGTGCGAGCAGGTCCTTGTCCGACGAGACGACGACGTAGCGGTCGCCGGCGCGGCGCACGATCGTCGCGATCAGGTCGTCCGCCTCGTACCGGGGCTCCGCCGCCACGGCAACGCTCACGTCGCGCATCGCGTCGTAGAACTTCGGCGCCTGCGCCGCGAAGACCGGGTAGTGCGCCTTGCGCTCGGCCTTGTACGCCGGGTACTCGTCGCACCGGAACGAGGGCTCGGTCGAGTCGCAGACCACGACCATCCGCTCGACACGGAGCGCGTCCATCGTGTTGGCGAGCATTCCCGCAGCGTGCCGGATGAACGCGGTGTCCGACGGCTCGATCTCCGCGACGCGGTCGCCGTAGCAGACGTACATCGCCCGGTGCAGGTACGCCGAGATGTCGAAGAGGTAGATGGGGGTGGTCACAGGATTCTCCAGTCGAACACGGCACGCAACATGGACTCGCGCAGGAACCACGCGGCCAGGAATGCCGACGGCTGTCCTCGCCAGTCGGTCGCACCCTCCACGCGCGCGAACCCGATGCGGATCTGCACCACACCGCGCTCATCGCGGAATGAGGTCTGATCGAGCGGTCCCATGCGCCAGATGGGAGTGGTCATGCTCGTGCCCTCAGTGATTCCGTGAGCAGGACGCGCTGGGCTTCGCGTCTGAGCAGGTAGGCGGCGCTTCGGTACGCGATGACCTCGCCGGGGAGAAGACTGCGAGCGTTCGCACCGGCCGATCGCCCGTACTTCGCGGCCTCTGACAGATCTCGCGCGACAGATCGCAGACGATTCGCGCGCGACTGCTGTGCGCTGGTCGGTTGGGCGCCGTACTCCGTACTCCCTTCTCCGTACTTCACGATCACGCCGCTGACCCCGGGAACAGGTTGGGCCACCGAGCCTGCGCGATGCCCCTCCACTTCGTCGCGAAGCGCTGGAACTCGCGATCGGCCGACGCGTCGCATCGCTCGCGGAAGAGCTTAGCGAGCGCCATCGGGTTCGTGGTCCAGACCATCGACGTGCACGCCTGCATCGGCAGGAACCCGGCGGCGCATTCGTATATGCGCTTGCGGTCGATGGCCTTCGGCTTCTCGCCGTGGCGACTCTCCCAGGCGCTCTCCTCCTGCTCGATGAACGCGAGGTAGGTGTCGTACGCTTGCTGCATCGCGATCTCGAAGCTGGTGAGCGCCTCGATGCCAGCCGACGTGGGCTCGCTCGTGCGCTCCAGGACGTACGGCGGCACCGCGAAGTGCCCCGGGTGGAACGTGTAGCGCGTGCTCTCCTGGCTCGGGCTGCCTTCCTCACTCCTGTCGGCACCGACGTAGTGGCGAATCAGCTCGTGCGAGACGCGCCGCGAGATCCCCGCCAGGAAGAACGTCATCTTCGCGTGGTACTCTCGCCCCGCCAGCTCGACGAGCAGCTCGTTGTCGGTGAGTAGCTTTTCACGCACGTCGGGCCGGAACCCTTCGTGCGGGAACAGCGACATCGCCCGATCGCGTCCGCCCAACGGCAGGCTGTCTGGGACGCACTCCGGACGGTAGTCCTGCACCCAGTCGAGCAGGTCGTTCATGCCAGCCACGTCGAGTCGCATGTCGGCGAGCACGATGACGGTCGGCTCGGTGATCAATCGAATGGTCATGCGCGCCTCCACTGGTTGCGCGCATGCACCGGGATCCCGAGCAAGAGGTACTCGCGCGGCGTGAGATCAGCCGCCGACAGCTTCACGCGAGCCTTCTCGCGATCTACCGCATCGTCGAGCGAGCCGCCGACAGCGACGCTGTGCATGCCGTCGACGCGGACGGCGCCCTCCTTGTCGATCATGCCCACCTTCTCGGCGACGTAGCAGTCGCCGCCCATGACGCCCTTGCCGCGGCCAAAGCGAAACGCCTCGTCGTAGCCCCAGAAGTAGCCGAGCAGCTTCTCGCCGCCCATGCCCGAGTTCAGATCCGTGTTCGACATCGGCGCGTACAAACGCACGACGTCGCCAGGTCCAGGTAGCCCTTCACCACTCATGCGTGCCTCCACTGGTTGCGTATGTAGCGACAACCTCTGGATCTGTCAAGATCTTCTTCAGGATGCGTTCGGGTCGGGCTTGCGCTCGGGCTCGCGCGGGACGAGGAACACCTGCTCGCCCTCCATCTTGTCGGCCATGTCCGTGAGCTTGTTCGCGTAGCCGAGCAGCAGGCCGGCGGCCTCGCGGAGGTGTCGTCCCTCGCACGCCTTCATGGAGCGCATCAGGCTGACGTACCCGTCGTCGCCGGTGATGCACACCAGACCGAAATACAGCGGCCCCTGCGCGTCGCGCACCGTGTTGTCGATCGCCTGGTGGAAGCCAGCGATGACCTCCTCGTCCGTTTCCACGTCTCGGTCTCCCATCAGTCGATCTCCTTGCGCATCGTGTTGTAGCCGAGCATCAGCGGATGGCTCGGCTGTCCGCGGCCGGTGAGCCCGAGATGCCAGATCGGCTTATGCTCGGCCCAGACCTCGATGGCCTGCTGGACGGACTTCGCTCGCTCGGGCTTCGCGTTGTTGCCCCAGGCGAGCACGACCGCATCCGCCTCGGATGCTTCGACGCGAATGTACTTGTCGTTCTCGGGGCCGATCGGGTTCGGGTGCGTCAGCAGCAGCTTCGGGTCGCGCGAGCGCAGCGCGTAGAGGTTCACGACGCGCGCCTGGGCGAAGCCCCAGCGTCGCGAGAAGCCCATCACCTTGCGGATCGTGGCGTCGTTCTCGGTCGCCGTCGCTGTGCTTGGATTGACGGCGACCCAGAGCACGCTTCCAGCGAGGCCAGCGCCCGAGAGCGAACGCCAGAGCACGTAGCGGTACGTCTGACAGTCCGAGATCACCGCGCCGTTGCCGGTCATGCCTGCCGAGCCTTCGTCGCCCAGAACGACACGTCGTACTGCGGCGTGACCTCGACATGCCAGAGCATCCCCTCCTCGTCGCGCACATCGACCTCGACGGGGTCAGGAATCGGGTCGCCCGCGAACCCACCATCGCGCTCCCACTTCTCGCAGACGAGCTGTGCCGCGTCCTCCGCGCTGACGCGCTGGTTCAGCTCGACCACGACGTCTAGGAGGAGCATCGCCTCCGCTGCCGTCATCGCCGCAGCTTCCCCTCCGCAACGAGCGCGTCGGCGTACCGGGCCGCCAGCTCTGCCACGGCCTCGACCGTGTCGTCGGGGCCTTCGTCGGTCCAGTCGCTGTCGGCGTCGACGACCAGTGCGCCCAACGCAGCCGCGGCGTACCGCTGCCACTCCTCGCTCGACCGCTGGATCGTCACCTTCTTCTTCGTCGCCTTCTTCGTCGCCATCTCGAACCTCCATGTCACGCGCAAGCTCGCGCCGGACAGTTGCGTATGTAGTGACAACCAACGCGGCTGTCAACGGGGCTACGCCGGCTCCCGGCGACGACCCCGAGCGCCGGCGAAACCAGCGCGTGGGAGCCCAGATCGCCCTTGCACCAGAAAGCCCTAGATGCTATGTTCCGCTAATGGATGGTTATGGACGATCAAGGAAGAAGTCGCCGCGGCCGGCGGAACCCGGCGTCGCGCTCGTGCGCGCCCCCGAGCTGGGCTCCCAGCTCTCGCCGCTGCTTGAGCCGCTCATCAAGAGTGCGAAGGATTACGCGACCCAGGCGCGCGGGCCGGCGACCCATCGCGCCTACGAGTATCAGCAGCGGCGCTTCAGGGGGTGGTGGGACGAGCAGGGGTCCAAGCTCCCTGCGTTCCCCGCGTCGTCCGGTGCCGTCGCGATCTACATCGCGGCCTGCGCCGACGAGCCGTTGAAGGTTGCCTCGATCTCGCAGGCCATGAGCGCGATTGCCGCGTGGCACAAAGAGAACGGTCTCGCGTCGCCCTGTGCACATCCACAGGTGCAGGAAGTCTGGAGCGGCATCAAACGAAAGCTCGGCACCGTGCAGGAGCACAAGACCGCGCTGAAGATCGACGCGTTGCGGGAGATGATAGAAACGGCCCCCGACAACGTCCTTGGTGCCCGAGACCGCGCGCTGCTGGTGACCGGATTCGCCGGCGGGTTCCGGCGCAGCGAGCTGGTCGCAGTGAACGTCGAGGATCTGACCTTCGTGAAAGAAGGCGTTGAAATCTTGATCCGCAAATCGAAGACCGACCAGTACGGCAAAGGACTGACGAAGGTCATCGCGTTCGGAAGCGACGAAGCGTGCTGTCCGGTTCGACTGCTCAAGCAGTGGCTTGCGACAAGCGGCACCGAGACGGGCCCCGTGTTCCGGCGAGTCGATCGACACGGTAACGTCGGGAAAGAAGCGCTGACCGGGCGAGCCGTTGCGGTGATCGTGAAATGCGCCGCGACGCGCGCCGGTTTCAAAGAGACGGGCGACCTGTCCGGCCATTCGCTCCGCGCCGGCTTCGTCACCGAAGCGAAGAGGCACGGCGCCGACGACAAGTCGGTCATGGACCAGACCGGCCACCGCAGCGTGCAGATGCTCCTCCGCTACTACCAGCGTGACAACAAGTGGGAAAAGCCGGCTTCCGCGAAGCTGGGCCTCTGATGGATGCGTAAGTTGCAAGAACCGTTGACAGCGCCCCGGCCGGTGAGCAAGCTCGCCGTCATGAACATCAACGAGGCCGAGGAAGAGGTCGACCGCCTGCGGGCCCAGGTCGTCTCCATGGACGAGAGGATCGCCCACCAGACGGGCGCCTCCCAGCGCGCTGCATTCCTGCTTCAAGCTGCTCGGGACGAGCGTGAGGAGGCGTTGACGGAGCTGAAGCGCGCGAAAGACATGGCCAGCGACCTCCGCATGACGCTCGCCGAGCGCGATCGCCTGACCGCCGTCGCCGTCGCCGAGTTCGGCCGCGACCTCGACAAAGCGCTCATCATGCTCGGTGAGATCGCCGTCGTGCTCGGCTTGGCTGCCGATCCCGAGCCCGACCTCGTCACGGCCGTCGAAGAGCTGATCGAGTGGATGCCCGAGTACACGCTCGACGATGGCACCGGTGACGCGGCGAACGTGATGGAGCGCGCCGAGTACGCCTCCGCCGACATCAAGCGCCTGCGCCGGGTCGAGGCAGAGCTGGCTGAGCGAACGAAGGCGCTCGCGACGCTCCGCGAGGCGGCGGACAAGTACCCATACCGCGGCGGGGCCGCGTACCTGACCGCGGTGGTCGCAGCCACCGATGCCGACCTCGCGGGCCAGGTGCGGGGGGAGGTGCTGCGTGAGGCGGCGGATGTGTGCTTCGCGCTCATGGGCCCGGTCAGCGACAAGCGCACGCTGGCGATGCAGGAGGCGGCCCACGAGATCGTGCAGCTCGCCAAGGAAGCGGAGAAAGCACGATGAGCGGCAAGATCTACGTCACGGGCACATCGAAGGAGCGCGAGCGCGTGCGCGCAGCGATGGCGGCGGTGAAGAAGCTCGGCCTGGAGATCACGCACGACTGGCTCGCGGAGATCGAGCAAGACGGCGTCGCGGGCGCCGTGAACGAGGCGCTCGACGACGAGAAGCGGCGCCGGTACTCCCGCGCTGATCTCGATGCCGTGCGCCGTGCCGACTGGTTTTGGCTGCTTGCACCGCGCGAGAGCCCGTCGAGCGGCTGCTGGGTCGAGCTTGGCTACGCGCTCGCGCTCGCAGATCGAAGCGTCGAGAATCGCGACAGGCACTGGAAGCCGTGGCCACGCATCATCGTCTCGGGCCCCGGCCGCATGAAGAGCATCTTCGCTTCGTTCGCCGAAGAGGAGTTCGACGACGACGTTCTGGCACTCGGATACCTGGCACAGGGAAAATCGGGATGACCGGTAAGCTCACCCGCTCGGCGTACGCGCGGCTCATCGAGGAAGACATCGCATGGCTCGGCGGATGCCCGCCGTCGCTCGAACGAACGCACATCCGTGATGTGCTGCTTGCTTCGGTGGCGCACGAGTACCCGCCGGACTGGCGCACGCTGGAGTACGCGGCCGACATGATCGAACGACGCCCCGCCGCCCTCGCGGCCAAGCACGACGCCCGCGTACGACGCGAGGCACTCAAGGAGGCCGCCGAGGTCTGTCGCCGCGGCACCTGGACCGGCAAGGAAGGCACCGCATGGCGCCTCGACTGCGCCGAAGAGATCGAAGAGCTGGCCGACGAGCCGCCCGGAAAGACGGAAGAGAAGACGTGACGAACATCGAGAACGAGAACGACCCCCTGCTGAAGCTGCGCGAGGTCGAAGAAGAGCTGAGCGTCTCGCGCAACACGCTGCACAGGTGGATCAAGTCCGGCCGGCTCGTCGCCGTGCGCGTCGGCCAGCAGTGGCGCGTGCGGCGGTCGGTCGTCGAGGAGATGAAGGGAGAAGCGGCGTGACGACGAAGCAAGACAAGGCCATGAGTACGACTCCGACCCTCGCGGTGCGATACGGCCCCGAGTGGTGGGCGCTCTACGCCGTCGCCTGGCAGGACCGCTGGCCGGTCGCACGGCGCGGCGTCGAGATCCATCACAAGACCGGTGGAACCGAGGTGGTTCCAGGTGACCGAGTCGCCGTGGCGGTCATGGCGGCCCAGGACGCTGACGAGGGCATCGCCGCGTTCAACGAGATGGTGTCGCGATGACGGTCCGCCTCGCATTCACCGGAGCCTCGGGCACTGGGAAATCCACGCTCGCCACGGCCATCGCCACGAAGCTCTCGCTGCCGATCTGCCCGACCGGTTCGCGCGAAGTCGCCAAGGCCATGGGCTTCGACAACCCGTACGATGTCGACGGCGCCGGCAAGCGAGCCGAGTTCCAGAAGCGCCTGTTCGCTGCGAAGGCCGCCTGGGAGCACACCACGCTCGACAGCGAGCTTCCGTTCACCGACGTGCACGGCACGCTGGCCGGTGCGGGGCACAGGCCGCCGCCGGTGGGAGGCTTCGTCACCGACCGCACCTACCTCGACAACCTCGCGTACACCGCGATGCACTCTCGCGAGACGGCTGCCGAGCCCATGTTTCGCGAGGTGGTGATCCAGGCGATGCAGATCTACACGCACATCGTGTTCTGCCCGGTTCGCGCGTTCCACAATCTCGCGGACGACCCGGCTCGCGTGTCCGAGCTGACGTACCACCACGAGTACGAGTGCATCCTGATGGAGATGCTCGGGCGACATGTACACGGGGCGCCGATCCTCTGGCTCACCACCAGCATCCTCGGGGACAGACTCCTTCAGATCGAAAGGTTCGTGCGGCCATGAGCGAGATGTACTTCAGCGTGGACGTGGAATCGACTGGGCCCGTCCCCGGCCTCTTCTCGATGCTCTCCGTCGGCGTCACCGCGCTGCATCCCGAGACACTCGAAGAGTGCGGTCACTTCTACCAGAAGCTGAAGCCGCTGCCGGATGCGCGGCAGGACCCTGACACGATGAAGTGGTGGACCGGCTTCCCCGAGATGTACGCCGAGGCGACGCGCGACGCGCGCGACCCGCTCGACGTCATGCGCGAGCTGGAGGACTGGATCCAGAACATGGTCAACGGCTTCGGCGCCGACCGCGAGAACCGTCCGAAGCCCATTTTCGTGGCCTATCCGGTCGCTTTCGACTTCGCGTTCTACAGCTACTACGCGTGGAGGTTCACGGGCAGCGCCAAGCTTGGCTTCGTCGCGCTCGACATGGGCTCGCTCGCCATGGGCCACAACGGCATGCCGTACGACGGCCAGACGAAGAAGAAGTGGCCCGCGGAGTGGGTGCAGCCCGAGGACCGGGTCGCCATCCATCACGCCCTGCTCGACGCGCGGCAGCAGGCCGACATCTTCCGCCGCCAGATGAAGACGATCTGTCCCAGGTTCGCGCCGTGAGCGTCCAGATCGAGCTGAAGTACGGCCCGAACAAGCTGCCCATCCCGAACGCCACCGCCATCCTGTGGCGCGACGAGATGCACCTCGACCACGTTCAGATCGTCATCGACGGCCGCGAATGGGCCGACTGGTCCGGCATGCGCGAGACCTGCGACGTGTGGCTCGACGGGTTCCTCAAGGGCTTCCTCTCTGGAGCCCCACGTGGGTGAGGCCAAGCGCCGGCGCCAGCTACGTCAGGACTGGCCGCAGGTCGAGCCGCCGGGCAAGCGGCTCACCGAGCAGCAGCAGACCGCGGCGCTCATCATGTATCTGTTCGCCATCCTGACCTGGGAACCGGGTCCGGACGATGACGATGACGACGAGCGGTGGACGACCCACTGCATGAACAAGTACGCCGCCCACGCCAATCAGAACTCCCTCGAAGCCTGTGTCTGGTGGGCCATGCGGCACGACAACAAACCGGCGTTCCGCGACGACGACTGGCTCGGGTACCTGGCCCACGTCTGCCGAAACCACGGCATCCTGGCGCGCTGATCGGAAAAGTGTGTTGCGTGCGTCGAAAGGTCTTGTCAGACACCTGCTCGTGCGTTACTAGTTCCGACGTGAGCGCTGTGGGGCGCGACCGAAAGGACTGGTTCAGATGAGCGAAGACAACGAGAAGCCGAAGAAGAAGGCGCCGCGCCGCAAGCCGCTGTGGCTGGTGGTTCCGGTGGGTCAACGCACGGTCGAGCGCGACGACGGCGTGCCGGAGACCGAGACGATCTACACGGTGGAGCAGTTCTCCAGCGTGACCGACCTGCGGAAGAACCTGGAGGCGCGCGAGCTGGACCAGACGAACAGCAAGGGCATCCTCCTGTTCCGCGCCGACGCGACCCCCGTCGAGACCAAGATGAAGGCCCAGGTCGTCATCAAGTTCGGCGCGAGCAGCGACGACGAGGAAGAGGAAGGGGTCTGACCGTGGCGAAGACGGCATTCGACGCGCAGCGAGAGAACCTCTGGCTGCTGGACCCAGACAAGATCCTCATCGTCGGCTACGACACCAAGGACGGCATCGAGCATCCTCTCGTCAACGAGCGCGTGCTCAAGCTGCGTCGCGAGGGGTTCGACCGGCCCGAGCTGGTCGCCTCGCTGATGGGCGAGGGCCAGCAGCAGAACGTCGTGGTGCGCAAGGTCATGCGCAAGGTCGGCGAGAAGATCGAAGAGACGATCGAGTGCGTCGTCGGACGCAACCGAGTGCTCGCCGGTCGCGAGATCAAGAAGCTCCACGGCGACGAGTTCTTCCTGCGCGCAACGCAGACCAAGAACAACGACGTCGGCGCGCTCACGGGCGCGATCGAAGCCGAGAACAGCGTCCGGCAGGACGACGACATGCTCACGAAGGCGCGCAACGCCCAGCGTCTGCTCAACATGGGACAGACGAAGGAGATCATCGCGCGGAAGATGGGCATGAAGTCGGTCGAGGTCCTCGACAACCATCTCCGCGTGCTGGAGCTGTCGCCGAACATGCAGGCGGCGGTCGAGCGCGGCGTGATCACGGCTACCGCGGCGGCGGCGTTCGCCGACATGCCGCACGAGGACCAGGACGCGAAGATCGCCGAGGCAGAGGCGTCCGGCATCATCATCTCGGTGCCCGAGGCGCGCCGCCAGAAGAAGGCGCGGTCGGCGGTCAAGAAGGGCAAGACGTCCAAGGAGGTCTCGACGCGCGGCAAGGGCGTCACGATCGGCGTCCTCCGCAAGGTCCTCGACGACGAGGAGTTCGTCCTGTCGCTCTCCGACGAAGGACGTAAGCTGCTTCGTTGGACGGCCGGCGAGGGCTCGCACCGGAGCGTTACCGGTCTCGGTGAGGCACTGCGGCGCGTCGGGGAGCTGGAATGAACCAGCCTCATCTCGACGTCGATCACGAGCACGAGCGCATCGACAACGCGCTCGACGGCACCCCGAAGGACCCCGCGCTGTCGGGTCTCCAGGAGTCCGTCCGGGCACAGATCATCGCCATCGTGAAGGGCGAGATCAACAGCAAGACCATGTCCCAGCTCCAGCGCTTCTGCGCGTCCGTCGGCCAGGCGCTCGTCACCCTGGAGAGGCCGGACGCGCTCGTGCGCAACCGCTTCCAGAAGGCCGCGTACCCCATGATCGGCATGGGCATGGGCGACTACTACGGCGACGAGGATAGTCTCGCGCCTTCGCCCGCCAACGAGACGTACGGCGCGAACACGTCGCGCGGGCTCATCGAGTCGGCGGCCAAGATCGGCAAGGACCTCGTCACCGCCCAGGCCGAGGCACAGCGAGCGGCTCGGGCGCCGTCCATCACCGAGATGATCACCGCCTTCGCGGTCGCCAAGAACGCGAAGTTGCCGAAGGCTACGTTGAAGCTCATGGAGAAGCAGATCTCCGACGCCGCCGCCGCGAGCGCGGCGCCGACGTCGGTCGCGCTGCTGCCCCAGGCGATCCCCGTCCCCCCACCGAATAGGAAGCGCACATGAAGATCGGCGTTTGGTACCTACCCTCTTTCTCGGGTGACTTTCGCCTGCTCGACGTCGAGAACAGCTCGTACCGAGAGCAGGCCGACAAGACGTCGTGCGTGTTGGAGATCGTCGACCCGGCACCCCACGAGATGCCGATCCTCGACGCGTTCCTCGCCGAGGCGCGCAAGAACTCGTGGACGCCGATCACCAAGATCGCGCCCGTCGAAGTCGAGGGCAAGCTCCGGCAGGAGATCTTGCTCGCGACCACCGTCGCCGTCGCCGGCCGCGCTCTCTACGCGTTCGTGCGCCCGTCCGACCGCACCATCACGGCGGTCAAGTCGGAGGGCGGCAAGATCCAGGTCTTCGAGACCGCCGACCTCGACAAGATCGAGCAGGCGCTGACCCCCGATGCCGTCATCCCCCCGAAGGAGGAGAAGCCCGCCTCGGAGCCCGAGGCGACCGCGAAGGCCGTCTCCGTGAAGCGCCCCACGCCGAGTTGCCCGCAGTGCGTGCCCGGCGCCATCAGCCGCGCTTCGGAGGTCCTGCACGCGTTCCTGACGCCCGAGGAGCGCCGTACCTGGGACAAGGAGCACTTCATCACGGTCGAGGGCGGCCTGAGCCACCACCGTTACATGCTGGCGCACCGGCACTCCGCGTACGCAATCCAGGCGGGGCGCATCTGCTTCGACCTCGACGACGACTTCACCATCCACTTCCACGACAACAGCGTACCTCCCGAGGAGGAGGTGCTCGCCGCGAAGCTGATCCTGGAGCACCGCGAGCCGTGGCTGCGCAACGAGGCAACGACGTTCGGCGTCACGACGGTGAAGTACAAGAACCCGTTTGGGGATGCGGGCGACGGCGTCGCGGAAGCCACGCAGACGCAGCAGCTCGGTTCGATGCTGAAGCGCCTCTTCGGCTAGAAAATGGCCACATCCAAGACGACGTATCGGGTGGTGACGCCGGCCGAGTTCCTGAAGATGCAGGGCGGCTCCACCCCGGACGGCCGTACCGAAGCGTTCAACGTCATCGGCGGTCCGCTCGAATGGGAAGAGATTGCCGAGTCGACGGGCAACGAAGCGAACCATCGCGAGGTACGCACGCGGAAAGTGACGAAGCTGCTCGTGCAGCACTACGTGTACACGCCTGACCCGCCGAAGCCAAAGTCGCCCGAGGACGAGTAGATGGCCAAGAAGAAGAAGGCGGCGAAGCCTGTTGCCGAGGCGCCGCGCTTCACGGACGCGCAGCAGCAGGTCATCGATCACGTGTCCGGTCCGATGCTCGCCGGAGCGGTGGCCGGTGCCGGCAAAAGTACGACACTCGTGGAGCGCGTTGCGAAGCTCGTCGCTTCCGGCGTGCCGTTGAACCGCATCATGCTCTCGGCATTCAACGTCGATGCCGCCGCCGACCTGAATCGCAAGCTCAAGAAGCGCCTGAACATGAAGGGCCAGGACGTCGAGGTCGCGCGCACGCTGCACGGGCTCGCGCATGCGATCTGGAAGAACAGCCCAACCTCCGAAGGCTTCGGTCTGGACAAGACGGGCTCAACGTACGGTCGCGCGATCCGCCAGGGCGCTCGCGGTCTCGGCTACGAAAACGTCGAGGCCGACCTCGTCAAGAAGTTTGCCTCACGCGTCAAGAACGACTGTCTCGTCAACTCGTTCGTCATCGGCCTCCGCGCCCTCGGGCAGACGCCCGGAGCGCTGGTTGACGTCGCTGCCGGCATCGTACGCGGGAAGAAGAACTGCGCGACGACGCCCGCGGTGTTGCTCGATCAGTATTTCGCCGCGGAGGACGCGCGCACGAGCGGCACGCAGCTTCCCGACGGCACGTGGTCGAAGTTCGTGACGTTCGATGACCTCCTGGCCGAAGCGTCGCGGCTGCTCACCGAGGACGACCAGGCGCGAGCGCAGTGGCAGGCGCGGTTCGACTACGTGATCGTCGACGAATCGCAAGACCTCTGCGAAGCGCAGTGGCGCATCGTGAACGCGCTCGCCGAAGGCCACGGCAACATCGTGATCTGCGCAGACGTGGCGCAATGCATCTACGCATTCCGCGGAGCAAAGCCGGAGCACGTGCTCGGCTTCGGCGCCGCGCACCCGGGCACGAAGAACGTCTACATGGACGCGAACTTCCGCTCTGGCTCGGACATCATCCGCGTCGCGAACGTCGTGCTCGATGCGATCCCCGCCTCGCAGAAGCTCCCGATGCGCCTCCAGCGCACACGGGACGCCAACGGGTTCGTGGGCTACCGCGAGACCGACACCCCACGCACCGAGGCAGAGGACATCGCGTTCAACATTCGCAAGCACCACGACGCCGGCGTCGAGTGGCGCGATCAGGCGATACTCGTGCGTCGTAACGACCAGAGCGGTCGGCTGGAGCTGGAGCTACTGAAAGCCAAGATCCCGGCCCGCGTCGTTCGCGGCAATAGCTTCTTCGCGAGCCGCGAGGCCAAGACCGCGCTCTCGTACCTGCGGCTGATCGCGAACGTCGCCGACGAGGATGACTTCGAGACGACAATCCAGAACCCGCCGAAGTACCTCGGGCGCGTCTTCATCGACAAGATCGTGCTCGCCTGGAAGGCCGGGCTCGACTGGCTCGACGTGATGGACGGCTCCTCTGTCGTCGCCGACCGGAAGTACAACGCCAACGCACGGGACTTCATGGGCAAGATCCGCGAGCTGCGCATGTCGCTGGCCAAGGGCGCGACGCCGCTCCAGCTCTTCACGAAGCTCTGCCAGAAGATGAACTGGGAGCGCTGGCTCGAAGCCGAGGGCGACAAGGAAGCCTCGCCGGACAACGATGCCGCCATGAACTTCGATCGTGTCCGCGACTTCCTCTCGGACTTCGACGACCTGCCGTCGCTGTTCCAGCTCATCGCCGAGCTGAAGACTGCGCAGCGCTCCGCAGCGTCCTCGCGCAACGCCGTGTCGATCGCCACAGTGCATTCATGCAAGGGTTTGGAGTTCCAGGTCGTCTACGTCGCCGGCATGATCAAGGGCACGTGGCCCGTCGCATGGGGCGACGACAGCCCCGTCGACGAGCGGCGCGTGTTCTACGTCGCGGTCACGCGTGCTCGCGACGAGCTGTGGTTCAACGGCTACCGGTACAAGGACGAGGACGGCGCGAAGGATGCTGAGCCGTCTCCATACCTCAAGGAGCTGGGGCTGTCGCCGACCGATCGCATCGGCCGTGCGGTCATCGCGAGCGGTCAGATGTCGATGCTCGGGGACAACAACTAGGAGAATGAGATGGCGAAGAAGAAGCGGGTGACGAAGAAGAAGCAGGCGAAGAGTCCGGTGCCGGTGTCGAACAACGACATGGGGTTCAAGTGCGTCACGTGCGGGTGGTCCAAGATGCTCCGGTTCGACGACGACGAGATCGATCTGCTGCACGGCAACATCCGCAGCTATTCGGGGCCGTGTCCCGAATGCGGGAGCATGACGTTGGTACCGACGACCTCGTGGACGGCGATGGCCCCCTACCGAGAGAAGCACCTGGAGCAAATCCGGAACATGGAGCGCGACATGCTGTCCTTGGGCGCGCAGCTTCGCTCTGGCGGCGAAGAGATCGCGAGTCTGCGCAAGCAGGTTGCGGATGCTCAGTCGACCAACAAGACCGTGTGCGACGAGCGCGATACGTACCGCCGTGAGAACGGTCGCCTGCGGCGCATCACGAAGGCTCTGCGCGAGGCGTTCGTCGCAGCGACCGAGGAGGACGCGCCGCCAGCGCTCCCTTTTGGGCGACTTGGGCTCTGATGGCGAGCGGGACGGGCCTCGCCTACGCCGCCTGGGCACACGCGTTCAAAAAGAGCTAGCGCACTGCTCGATGAGGCCGGGGATCTCGTGACCGGCCTCGTCGAGTAGGCGCTCGACGCCGAAGTGCAGCGGCTCCGGGAGCTGGTCCAGCTCGAACCACTGCGCGTCGTCGTTCTCCCAGTCGAGCTTGGGCTTGAACTCGTCCTTCGCGAGCGCGAAGAAGTTATAGAAGACGAAGCCCTCTTCCCTGAAGACGAAGCTCGGGAAGAAGAGCAGCTCGCCGCGGAACCGGGTCTCCTCGCGCAGTTCACGGATCGCTGCCGGCATCGGCTTCTCGCTCGGCTCGATCTTGCCGCCGGGGAGCCCCCACGTGCCAGGCTCCGTGACGTCCTGGCTGCGCAGCACGAGCAGAACGCGCCCCGTCGTACAGGCGACCACGAGCGCCCCAGCTCCGGCGCGGCCCCACCTCATCGACGTCCGAGCTTCTTGCTGCGGCCTGCTCGACGTCCAGCTCGATTGTCCGCGAACGACGGAAGCATCGGCTCGTGGACGGCGTAGCCGAGCGAGTTGATGCGCGCGATGCGGAGCGTCGATCCGTCGACGAAGTTGATCTCGTCGTACGTGAGCGCGTCGGGGCTCGTGGCTTCGAGCGGTTCCATCACGCGCCCTGGTACTGCCGCGCAAGGGCGAGCGTCAGCTCGGGCGGCTCGCACTCGATGTCGCGCTTCGGACGCCCGAAGCCGACGTCGGAGATGCGCAACACGCCGGCCCGATCGCGTAGCAGGTTGTCGGGCAGGATGTCGGTCCAGTCGATGCCGATCTGCCCCATCTCGCGGATGCCCTTCGAGATCTGATCGAGCAGCACGAGCGATCGCCCCGCCTCGATCGCCGTGCACTCCGTGTTGTGCTTCATGCACATGCGCCACTTCTCGCGCATGCCGCGGCCAGCCGGACCAGGCTTGGGGATGCTGAGGTCGAGGTCGTCATCCTTCCAGAGGTCGAAGACGGTCTGGAGCAGGTCGCCGTCCTTCTTCGACACGTCGAGCAGGTAGTCGCGATGGATGACCCACCACGACGCCCAGTGCGGGTACCGCTGCATCTTCGGCAGCGCCCAGACCTCGTAGATCGGCACCACGTGCTCGGTCGCCTTGCCGCGCAGCGCCCAGCTCGCCACGACCTCCAGCGGGTCGCGCGTGAGCTTCAGGACGCAGTCGCGGCCGAACAGCTTGGCCTTGAACGCACACCCGAAGCCGCCGGTGCCGAGCTTCGCCTCGGGCGGATCGAGCAGACCGAGAGCGCGCAGCGCCGGCGCGTACTCGCTGTTGAGGACGCCTCCGAGCGGCCAGTGAACCTGCTGCGTCTGCAAGTCCCAGGAGTCCCGCTCCTCCTCGGACGTGCTGATCCCTACGTCGTGCCCCATGAACATGGGGTTGATGCTACACCGGGCACCGGCGCCCTGCTACCATGCCCGCATGAGCTTCCACGGCGCGCTCGGGCAGACGAAGAACATCCCGGGTCAGGTCAACATGTTGGACCCGTGGGGCTCGAACCCCGAGCGCCAGTTCAACAGGAGCCTGCGCCGCGGGCTGCCGTACGCGCCCTACATCGAGCACGGGAGCTGGGTCACCGGCGCCCCCGATATCGTGTCCTGGAGCCTTCCGGAGGGCGCAGGACTGCACGGGCTCGGGCAGACGCTCACGGACTTCGCCTGCTCGGGGAGCGCGCTGAACGCTTCCTGGACGGCGAGGACGAGATCCGCGATGAATGCCGGATTGCAGGCCGCGATCGCCGGCGGCATCGCGGCGGGCGTCGTCGGCGCCGTCTCGAAGAAGCCGTTGATCGGGGCGGCGGCAGGGCTCGCGTTGTCCTTCGCCATGTACCGCACGTGGACTGCGCCTTTTGTCGTGACGTGACGACGGCAAAAAAAACGCGCGGGCGAACGCGCGACAAAGACAAGGCCGCCAAGTATCAAGCGAAGTATCGACAGACGAGCAAATACAAAGATGTTCTCAACGCGCGGCGGCAGACGCCCGAATACAAGGCCAAGGCCGCCAAGCATCAGGCGAAGCATCGACTGACGCGTGGACAAGCGCAAAGGGACAAGGACAACGCGCGCACTCGGGCGTGGTTTGCCGCATGCTTATCCGGTTTTCACCCAAGAAAGGATCGTGAGCCATGAGGTTGCGTGATGCGTTCATCGGACAGAAGGTCGAAGGCGGTCGTCCGTACACGGAAGACTACGACGAGGGGAGGATCGTCGCTCTTTTCGCCGACGGCACGGCGGAGGTCGCCTGGCAGTCGGAGGTGAGCACCTTAGCCGACGTGCGCTCGCTTCGGGACGGCTGGTCGGGGCGCTTCGCCGACCGCGATTGAGCGCCAACCGGATAAGCATGGTTTGCCGTTCCAGAAAACAAGCGGCGCGACAGGGAGCGGCGCGCCGAGAACAAGGACCGCATCAACGCGCAGCGCCGTGCACGCCGGACCAGCGTCACCAACGACACGCACCGCGCGTATGTTCTACGCAATAAGTACGGCCTGACACCGGATGACGTTGCGAAGATGTCCGCCGCGCAGGGCGGTGTGTGCGCGATCTGCTCAAGCCCACCGAAGCCAGGGAAGGCGCTGAGCGTCGATCACGATCATTCAACAGGACGTGTCCGGGAACTTCTGTGCAACCGATGCAACCTGATGGTTGGGCATCTTGAGAACCCGCACGCGGAGGCAGGGCGCGCCTACCTCGCGAAGCACAAGAACAAGTCCTAGCGCCCGCGCCGCTGTCCGATAGGGCGGCGCTTGGGTCGCTTCGGTTCCGGCGCCGGCTCGATCGTCGCCCAGACGAACATCGGCGCCAGCTTCCACGGCTTCTTGTCGAGCGCCGCGGCGAGCTGATCGGCGACGAGCCGAACCGCCGACCGGAACGCCGCGGGCTGCCTCCACGTGTTGCACCACGCGTCATCCGCCCAGATAGCTTCGGCTGCATCGAACGCCCAGGTGACGACCTTGCGGTCGAGCCCGACGCCCTCGTTCAGCACCTTGCAGATCACGCCGACCACCGACCACTGGTCGAAGCGATCCTTGAGAATAAGCGGACCCTTCTTGGTCAGCTCGAAGCGTCCGCCGATGTGCCATCGCCGCGCCCAGTCGTCCGCGACCTTCTTCAGCGTGGCGGCGTGCTTGCCCGATCCGAAGCCGTAGCGGATCGGAACGCCGACCAGGCGCGCGAGACAGGCCGCTCGCTGCTCGTCGAGCGTGGCCAGCATGTCCTGCGGCGAATCTCCATCCCATGGCGAGTGGCCGAACCATCCCATAAAATCACTCCTCGCGACGATCCGTCGCCTACTTTCGACGGCCGATGCCAATCGTGTCGCCGATCCACGTTCCGGCGCTGACCATCCTGGTCTCGATGACGTCCAGACCAGCGTCCCCCATGATCGTCCTCATGGCGTCGGGATAGATGCGCCAGCAGTCGATCGGATGCTCGTGAAACTGCCACGCGTACGGAGCGGTCAGACACACCAGGCCACCGGGTTTCACGATGCGGGCGATCTCCTTCACCACGAGCCACGGACGCAACGTGTGCTCCAGCGTCGACACGCTGACGACCGCATCGAAGCTGGCCGAGGCGAGGTTCGGCCAGTCGTGCGACGACGGCAGGACGAGGTCCACGTTGGGACCCGCGGCCATGTCGCATCCGACGTAGCCCCATTCGGGACGCTGGAACAGCCCGCGAAGGTTCCCGTTCACGTCGTATGCGCCGATGTCAGCGACGCACAGGGACTTGCCGATCGGCACGAGGTGCCCCTCAACGAACCTGTGGACCGCTTCGTAGACTTCGGCGTGCATGGATCACTCTCTCTCCGTTGGCATGTTCGAGCGATCGCTCTCGCCCATGAGGTTGCGGTCGTGGTGCGTCTTGTAGTTCACCATGGCGTTCACCGGGTAGAACCAGTACCCGGCGGCGACCAACGCGAGAAAGTAGTTCGCGTCGAACGCGTAGTGCGGCGTCGCTGGCCACTTCGGCACGCGCTCCAGCACGCGAGCGCGATGGCTGAACTGCCCGTGGTCCACCCAGTCCACCGGGTTGTTCGTGATGCAGTTGATGAACAGCGCGTGCGGCTCCAGGACGCCGTTGCGGATGATGCCCATGCGTCCGTACGCCACGTCGGCGTCGGGATTGGCATCGAAGAACCGCTCGAACGCGTAGAAGCGGCCCGATGCGTACCAGTCGTCGTCCGGCAGGTAGTGCACGAACTCGGCGTCGACGAGCGCGAGCGCGTCGTTGATGCAGCTCGTGGCGCGGAGCGTGACGTTCTTGAACTCGCCCTCGCGCGGACGGCTCGCGTAGATCACCTGGCAGTTCGGGCGACCACGCAGCTCGCGCTCAACGGCGCGGCGCGTCTCGTCGTTCGAGTCGTCGTCGGCGACGATGATCTGCACGGACGCACGTTGGAGCCACGCGGAAGCGATTGCCTCTCGCACCATCCGCGGGCGGTTGTAGCTGGAGATGATGACCGCGTGGCGGTACGTGCTCACAGCCAGAGCGTCTCGGTGCGGACGTTCGACGGATCGTAGAGCCGGACCGTCGGCCACGTCTTGTCGTCGGAGCGGCGCACGACGGGGCACTCCGAGCAGCGGGAGACCTCCCCGTCCGGGACCATGACGTGCTCGCCCTTCGCGCACGCGTTTCGGTGCGGCTCGACCCACGGCGCGTTGTGGATCGCATCCTTCTCGTGCCAGGCCCACGGGGGCTCGTGCACGCGGATGTGACTGTCGTCGCCCATGCCGACGATACGCCGCGCAAGCTGCTGATCTTCCGCGGCGGGATAGCCCATGTCCCAGCCGCCGACGCCGTACTTGATCATCATCGCGTGGATGCCGATGCAGCCGCCCCAGCAGCTCTGCCACCAGTGCTCCTGGTTCGGGTGCCGCTCGCGCGAGACACCGCTCTCTGCCTTTGCGTTGCGCAGCGAGCGCCAGCGCGCTTCGATGTTCTCGACGAAGCGGTGGTGGCCGACGACAAGGTGATCGGTCGTGAACCGGCGCGCGAACCACTCCAGCGCATTCTGCGGCCAGACCTGATCGTCGTCCGAGTAGACGATATACGGCGCTTGCGCCGCCCATGTGGCGACGTTGCGGCGCAGCGAGACATCGCCGTCGCCGATCGCATACGTGCCCGACCAGAACTTCACCTGCCGCACGCGGAGCCCGCGCGTGTCGATCTCGATGTCGGCGTTCGAGGCGATCGTCACCGCGCTCGGGCGGACCGTCTGCCACGCGAGGCTGTCGATGAGGCGCTGGAGGTTCGTCGTGTTGCACGACGGCACGCAGACCTCCATGTCGATGCCCCACGGGTGCGCGAGCGTCTCCTGCCCCTCGAAGCCACCCCACTTCGCGACGTACCGCACCGCCTGCTTGTCGATGAGGAGCTGAGCGTCCCAGCCCATGTCCTTCGACGTGCTCTGCTCCTGGTGCGTCGCTCCGGTCTCGACGGTGACGTAGATGAAGCCGGCGAGCTTCATTCGTCGCAGGTAGTCCGTGTCCTCATAGTACGCGGGCGCGAAGCCCTCGTCGAAGTAGCCGACCCTGCGGACGTGTTCCTGCGTCATCGCGAAGAACGAGAAGTGGTGCCCCAGCGTGCAAGCCATCGAGGAGGCGTGCACCTTGAGCGGCGCAATCAGCCTCTCGATGCTGTCCGGCGCGAGCGTGATGTCATCGTTCGCGAATACGACAGTGGCATGGGAGAACCGGCGCAGCGCCTCGTTCCACGCCGGACCAACGCCGAGATTGAAGCCAGGCGTGAACGTGCCGACGTCCATGGCGTCGCGCCACTGAGGCGACGTCACTTCGAGGAAGTGGCCGCCATTGTCGACGACGAAGACCTGGTCTGGCTTGCACGTCCCGAGGGAGGCGCGGTCGATGAGCGCGGCGGCGCGGGCTGCGCCCGCCGGACTCAACGTCGGGATGCAGAGGACGAGCACCGGCTCACTCGAAGACGCCGAGGATGTCGTCATCGCGCAGGATGATGACATCCTGCTGGCTCCGGTCTTCCTGGCCGGCGTAGCGGCCGAAGATGACACGGTCGCCCTTCTTCACGCTGACCTCGACGAAGCGTCCGCTGTCGAGATACTTGCCTGGGCCGGTCGCGAGCACGATGCCGATCGTCGTCTTCTCCTGCGCCATGTCGGGGATGTGGATACCGCCGGGCGAGAGCTTCTCGCTCTTCTCCCGCTGCACCATGATGCGATCGCTCAGCGGCCGAACCTTCTTCGTCTCGTCCATGTAGTTCTCCTTGTGCCGCTCAGCGCGGGGTCAGCTTGCTGGTGTCGATCTCGTCGGTCTCGGTCTTCTCGTCGGCCGGATCTTGGATCGTCGGCTTCGGGATGCCGCCGCCCATCATGTCGCCGACCTTCTCCGCCACGACGTCGACGAACTCTTCGGCGTTCACGCGCGCCTCGGCGCGCTTGTTCTTCTGCGCGAGCGTGGACATCGACGGGAAGTCGTTGCCCCAGAGCACGTCCTTCGGCGTCAACGTCATCATGCCGCACGTCGACCCGTCGGGCAGGATGCCGGGACACGGTCCGGTGTAGTCGCGGATGTTGTTGTCCAGCGCCTCCATCTCGTCCTTGTCGAACTGGAGCGACTTGCTCCAGCCGCAGGAGAGGCAATGGTATTCCATCTCGTTCTGAACGATCTGTCCGCCCATGCGACGCGCGAGCGCGTGCACGTCGGCGCCCTTCGGGATGACCGCGAGCCCCGTCGGCACGTCCGGCTTCACCTGATCCCCCATGGCTGCCACGACCTCGTTGACCGTCTGCTTCTCGCTCTTGTTGTCGTCGCTCATCGCTTCGCTCCCTTCTTCTTCTTCATGGAATCGACCGTTCGTTGCTCGGGGGAAACGTCGTAGCTCCCGATGATCAGGTTGAGCGCGGCCCCGAGGCTGAGCCTGCGCCCGAGACGCAGATCGTGCGCCTGCGCGATCAGACGCAGCTTCTGCACGTACGCCTTGAACGTGCGGAAGGTCATCCGCACGTTCGTGGCGCCCAGTTCTGTCGGGTCCGCGCTCATTCGACGATGACCCAGTCCTCGCCGCTGAGCATGTCCGTCTGACTTGCGAGCCACGGGACGAAGCAGTCGTCAGCGGTCTTCATGCCGATCCACGGCAACTGCCGATACTCGGACCATGACGCCACGCCGACGACGCCTTTCTCCCGCGCATCATCATCGACGGGGATCGGAAACCGAACGCAGTACGCGGGGCGCTCTTTGTCCCACGGCTCCGGCGAGATGACCTGCTGCCCGGCTGCATCGGCGCCGCCGGGTAGCGCGAAGCGGGCGCCGTTGATCGGATGCACGAGCACGAGCCACAGGCCCCTGCCGTTCCAGCCCGAACGCGCTACGCGCTTGCCTTCCTTGAGCGCCCGGATCGCGTCTCCGAAGTCCATCACAGCACCGCGCTGGGCACATACAAGAGGAAGATCTCGTCTCCCCCGAGGTACACGTGGAACCGTTCCGGCCCCTCCTGCACCACGAAGTCCCAGATGTCGCTGTCGGGCGAGGACTCGCGGTAGCTCTCCGCCTGGAACGACACGAGCGACAGGCCGACGGCGTAGCCGGTCTGGTCGCCCTTGCCGATCTGCCGCGTCTCCCAGTCCTGTCGCGTGGTCACCACGCGGACCGAGCCGCCGCCCAGCTCACGAAGAACCGAACCCTTCGACTTGCTCTTCTCGCTCATGTTGCTTCCTCCCACTCGACCAATGACTTCACCCACTCGTTGCGTCTCTCGAACCACGACCAGTTGGCCTGCACCTTCTGGTTCTTCTGCGCTCCGCGGAGCAGATCGTCGTACAGACGACGCCCGGCGACGAGCGAGAACGCGAGCTGGTCAGGACGAATGCACGGGGCGGAGCCGTCCTCGCCCTCCAGCTTGTCGTCTCCGAACGTGGGGATCTGCAACCAGCCGCCGAGCACCGGCTCCCCCTCGCCGTCCGTCTCCGCGAGGTACTCGTTCTGACCGGTGCCCGCGGTGGTCAGAACCGGCGTGCCGCTGACGAGCGCCGAGAGCGGCATGATGCCGAAGCCCTCGGAGCGCGACGGCGCGACCAGCAAGTCGTGCTTGCCCACCAGCTCGAACAGATCTTCGGGCGTGCAGCCGCGTGCCGGCGCAGAGATGAGCTTCACCTTGTCGATGAGGTCGAGGTCGCCGAGTTCCTGGTGCAGCGTCCCGTAGAGCTGAGGCAGGCAGTGGATGGTCAGGCGCGCGATGCGGTCCATCTCCGCGAGCTTCCAAGCCTTGAGCAGCTCCTCGGTACCCTTGCGGCCCGGCCAGAACGTGTCGGTCGTGACGTGGAGCATCGAGAGGCGCGACGGGTCGTTGTGCGCTTTGCCTTGGCTGTTGCTGGTGCTGAACGGCGAGTCGACGCCGAGCGGCTGCACGTGGACCATGCCGAATCGTTCCTGACGGAACACGGTGTCGAGGATCGTATTCGAGCACCAGCGCGAAGGCGTGTAGATGCGGTCGACCTGGTGACACGCGCGCTGACGCTCGTCGGAGAGCTGGTTCGTGTTCGGGCACAGGAAGATCGCGACGTTCTCGCGGCCGTACTCAGCGGCCATTGCCTCAACGAGCCAGTCACGGGCGTCGGCGAGCAGGAGGACCTTCTTGCCGCGCCCGGGATGCGAACGCGCCGCGAGTGCGTCGTCGATGAACTTGTCGTCGAGGTTCGTGATGCGACCGAGCTTGTCGCATGCCAACAGACCGCGGACGACCTGGTCCGTGACCGTCGCGTACGAGAGCCGCGATCCGAAGTGCCCGACGATGTCGATCACGGCGTCAGCCACCTATCGAGCACCTCGGGACGGCAGACGTGCGCGAGCGCGTTCACCAGCCCCTGACGGCTCTTGGCGTACGAGAAATGCTCGCGCACGTCAGCGGCGAGCACGGCGTTGATGCCCGGACGCGTGTCCTCGGCGTAGCGCATCTGAGTCGCCAGGTCGGCGACGTCGTAGCCGCCCCACAGCGACTTCTCGCCCCAGATCGCCGCGTGACCGCGCATCGACGCCGGAACCGGCGTCGACTTCGACCTGAAGACGTAGTCGGTGCCCGCCGCGAACTCGCCGACAGCGCCGAAGTCCGATGAGATCAGCGACACGCCCTGCGCCATCGCCCACATCTGCGGGATGCCGAGACCCTCGCCGTACGACGGGTTCACGAAGCAGTCGAACGACCCGAGCCAGGCGATGACCTGCTGCTCGGTGAGCGAGGTGCCCGTGAGGAGCTTGATGCGCGGCTGCTTCTTGCTCGCCGGGAAGTCGTTGTCGCCGAACTCCTTGGCGATCTCTGCGATCTCCGCGATGACCTTCTCCTCGAACTTCTTGATGGTCAGCTTGCTGTCGAAGGACGACGTTCGGATGTGCAGCTCGACGGCGTCCGTACGCTTGAACGTCGAGAAATAGGCGCGAACGAGGTCGTGGAAGCCCTTGCGTTCGTGCCATGCCCCGAGCGTGCCGAAGACGAACGTGTCGCTGCTCTTCGGCCGAGCACCGTGAACCTCCTGGTACCGTCGCAGCTCGGCGAGCGGCGTGAACATATCGCGCCAGACGCCGTCGCAGATCGGCGGCCGGACCACGAACACCTTGGCGGGATCCACGCCCGCGTTCGTGTACGCGCGAGCGGTGAACGGGCTCACGCACCAGAGCGCTGTGATCTTGTCGCTGTTGACGAGCGCGGCGGTGTGCTCGCTCGTCTCGGTGCACTCCGGACCGGCGACATAGTTCACGAGTGCCCGCGTCATGTCATACATGCCGACGTCGGGCGGCAGCGAGACGATGATCGCCTCGGGGATGCCGACGGCATCGGCCATCCACTTCGTCAGCATCTCCGCCCGGTCCTCCGGGAACTGGTCGATGTCGAGCGCGGCCATGCGGTGCGGAACGAGCGACGTCGGGATCTTCATCTCGTCGAGCAGCATCCGGTGCAGCGCGATCGCATGCGTCGAGTAGCCGGAGCGCCCGTGCGCCGGGAAGTAGTGCCAGAGCCCCTTCGTGTCGTGACCCGGCGCGGGCGGTGCGATGTACGGCTGCTGGCCGCCGTAGCCGCCACCCTTGAACTGGCGTTCGAGGATCTGCACCTCGTCGGCGGTGCGGTCGACGTACTCGTCGGTGACGGGAGCTGCCGGGGTGTCGGACATGTCGCGACCCTACTCTTGGCGGGGGCTGGGCGCAACTGTGTCGGACATGTTCTCGCTACGAGAGGACTCGTCCCGCCGGCATGAGCGTGAACGGTGGTCCGACGTCCTTGGGACCCCACTCCGGCCCGAGCGCCTCCAGACAGGCGTCGGCGTCGCACGTGTACGGGTACTCCCAGATACGGTACTCGGGCTCGCCTCTGCTGCGCTCGACGGACCGCATGCGGAAGTCGTCGGCGGGGGCCGCGTGCTCAGGGAGATTGGACACGTCGCCGTCGCATGGCAGCGATGTGATGAACCGCTTGCGGTTCACGAGACGCGCCGGACCTCGCGTCCAGAGCCAGCCCTGGTTGCTCACCGAGCCGAGCTGCTTGCGGCAGGCCGCGCAGTGGACGATGAACTGCTGTGGCGTTGGCTCCATCACTTCACCGTGAGCGGGCGGACCGAATGCTTCGTTTCGGCGTCGAGCGTTTCGGCGTCGGGCCTGCGCCACGCGAAGCCGACCTCATCGGCCTCCGCCGCGTCGTAGCGTTTCGCGCACTTGTCCGAGCACACGTGGACCTCGACCTCGTTCCTGCTCGGAACACGTCCCTCACGCATGCGCCAGCCCTTCGGCATCAGCCGGAACTGGCTCGCGCTCGTCGGGCTCTCGCCCGTCTTCTCACACACATCGCACTTCCACATTAGGGTCATGGCGACGATGTACCGGATTCTTGCAACCTACGCAACCGGCACTGCATGCACTCGCACCGGAACGGGCCAACGTCCTCTTCCGCCTGGACGCGGGAGCGGATCTCCGCAACCTCGGCGCCGGCGAGCGGGCGAACGGTGAGCTGGTCGAGCCACTCGGCGCGCGAAGGGCCAGCCGTCCAGAGCGAGCGCGTCACTCCTCCTCGTCGGCCTCGGAGATCGGAAACGGCGTCTCCTCGGGGATGAGCCCGGGGAACGCCAGCTCGATCACGAGGCTCGTCGTCCCGTGGTACTCGACCTTCTTGCGCTTCTTGGCGTCCGGCGCCTCCCATAGCTTCTTCGTCTGGATGTCGTGGTCCTGGAACGGAAGGTCGGCAATCGTGAAGACCTGGTAGCCGAGCCCCTCCACCCGTTCGATCTCCGCGTCGGCCTCGCCGTCGTCCTCTCCGAACAGCACCTGGCGCCACCAGGGTCGGAGCGCCTCGATGCGGACGACACGGTCGATGTCGAAGTCGTTGAGGTACCGCTGCTGGTTGACCATGCGCGTGAGCACGCTGTCCGGGAGCTTGCCGCTCTTGAGGAACGCCTTGAACACCGCCTCCGACTTGGCCTCGCCCTCGATGGCGGTCAGCACGTGTGTCCCGATGTCCTCGAAGATGAAGGCCGATGGGTCTGCGCCCGCCTGTGTCTCGCTCTGCGCGAAGTCGTCCTCGTTCAGCAGCGAGTAGAAGGTCGCCCCCGTCTTCACCTCGGAGCGGTACTGCCCGAGCAGGTCAGCCACGGCCTCGGCGCCGCGGAGCATCGCGTCGACGTCCGGGAGCGGCTTGAGCCCGCTGACGTCGAGCGTGACGATGACCGGGTAGCCCTCGCCGTTGTCCCAGGTGCCCATCGCGTACGCGCCCGCGATCAGCCGGCTGCCCGTCGTGTGCACGCCCTCGTAGTCGGACTCGCGCGGCAGGCGCCCGAAGAGCCTGCGGAAGCGGGTCGTGTCGGTGAGGCGGTGCACCGCGATGGGCGGCTTCGCGAGGAGCGGGTTGCGCTTCATGACTTCCATCCCCGAGACGAGCGCTTGCTGCTGCGCTTCCTGTTTGGGTTCAGTCGGCTTCCCTTCGGCCAGCGTGGCTGCGTACCGTCGAAAACGACGACGGGAACACGCCTGCGTCCAAGGAGAACCGCGGCGGCGACGCGGTGGTTTCCGTCGGCGAGATGGATTACGTCCTTCTCGTTGGAGTCGGGGAAGCCGATCGCGGGCGGAAGCGCGGTACCGTCCTTCATCAGTTGGGCCAGCTTCCACACGTATTTGATTCCACCCTTCGGGTCGAGTTCGTCGTTTTCCGCGGCGTACTCCTCGTCCTCGAACGGTATGCGTGAAAGGTTTTCGACGGAGACCTGCCGATACGTCCACGAGCGCCCCGCAATGAAGGGCCCCTCGCCGACTGCTTCGACCTGCGCGAGTGTCGGCTTCCAGCTCATCGAACCGTGATGTCCTGCCACGTGATCTTTGCGTCGCGCTCATTACGCCAATGCGTCCCCACGGTCTTCGCGACCGCCTCAAGATACCCGCGGCTCGGCGCATTGAACCCGGTGCTGGTGGAGACGTACGCAATAGCCTTCGCGCGCTCGCCGGTGGCCAGAGCGACGGTGACGCCTTGGCGCTTGTAGTTGCCGGAGGCCACGCCCTCGAAGCGGTCCATCTTCTCCAGGTCGGCCCAGTCCACCTCGACGACGAGCCCGAAGACGACGCCGCCCTTTTCCTTCTTCAGCGATGCGACGCCGCCCTCCCAGCGCTGCGACCAGCCGCGAAAGACGCGGACGTAGCCCGGCAGGAATGCCCCCATCGTCTCGACGCTGCGCCCCAGGCGCTCCGCCATCTGCGCCGGGTGGTTCGAGCCGTAGCTGAAGAGGAAGATCACAGGAAATCATCCCCGATATCGCACGGGTCGCCGAAGAACTCTTCGAGCTGCGCGAACATCTCATCGAACCGAGCAACCTCCTCCTCCTCGCCGGCCGGGACGAGGCGACCGTTGTGCCACTCAGCGAAGAAATGCCCGTCGAGCTTCATCTCGCGAACCGCGTCGCGTCCGGTGCGGATGTCCCCGCGCAGCCACTCTCGCGCTCGCGCCAGGTCGAGACGCTTCGTGAACTCGAACACGGCTGGCTTCAGGCCGGATAGGTTGGCGAACACCTCCTGCTCTCCGAGGCCGCGGACCCTCATGATGGCATCCAGCGCCGAGTAGCTCTCGCCGCGGCACTCGATACGCATGCGCTTCAGCGCCGGGCCGCGGTCTTCGACCACGTACGCCGCCACCACTGGGACGAAGACGAGTACGCGGCTAGGGTCGATGTCGTACCGCAGGAGGACCGGCTTGAGATGGACGAAGGCGTCGCGCGTGGTCACGGCGGACGGTGCGTCCGCCGCAAGTGTGAGCACGTACGCCGGCGACAGCGTCGTCGATGCCGCCGTCTCCTCGCGGAGTCCGGTCGCTGCGTCCTCCCTCAGCGTGACGTGACGGAAGAGTGGGATCGTCTCGCCGCAGATCGCAGCCAGCGTTTTCTGTGAAGCCGTGCGCAGGTGCGGGTATTTTGCCGCGAACTGCGCCAGGCGACCGCGCCCGGTGATCAGTTCCTCGGCGAAGAGACGCGCATCGGCGGCGGAGATTGAGGCTCGCGGGTTGCGCGTCACGACGCTTCCTTGATTTTCACCGCGGCCTCGTCGAACACTTCGGCGCACCGGGCGTAGAACGCGATCTTCCGCTTGCGTGCCTTCGTGCTCGGCGGCGTCTCGTCTTCGATCGCACGCTTGCACGCGTCCGCGAGCGCCCGTACGACGTCTTCGAGGTCGAGCCCGGCTGTCAGCGACTCGTGGAAGCGCTCGGCATACGCACGGATGCGCTGGACTCGGGGCGCCATGTCATCCCTGCGGGACCGGCTTGAAGTTGTGCAGATCGTCGACCGCGACGAACGAGTCACCGGGCTCTATCGGTCCGATGTCTTCGAGCGTCTTCGGATCGAGCAGCCTGCCCTTCGTGCTTGCGAAACCCGCGAAGATCATCGTCCCCTGCTCAGAGAGAATGGCGTTGAAGCGTTCCTGGTCGTCGCTCTTCTCCGTGACCATCTGCTTGGCCTTGTCGAGAGCGAGCTTCGCAGCTTCTGGCGAGATCGGACGAAGCACCGCCATCTGGCGACCGTCCTTCACCAGGACCTTGGGCGCCTTCTCCACCTTCACAAGCTTGCCGTTCACGCGCTTGAACATGTGATGCGCTCCAGAAACTCGATGAAGCTCTCGGCGGGCGGAGGTGGCAGCGGGGCTAGCCGGCTCGCCTTCACGTCGAACATCACGTTCGGCACCGGCGCTGCGCGCCCCGTCTTCGGGTCGAAGGCGTACGCGCGGTACTTCGGTGCCGACTCGCTCATCGGCCACCCCTCGCTGCGATCGCCGCGCGCGCTGCGTCGGCCGCGGCGTAATCGGCCGTGTCCTGAGCCGTCGAAAGCCCGAGCAGTCGCCGCAACGACCGCCTGTTGTCCCTGACCATCGCGCCGCCGCCCGGGATGGGCAGCGGGACGACGAACGCCCCAAGGACCGCGAGCGCGACGACGCCGCCCGCGACCATCTTGGCCGTCCGGGTCACCGGCCGAGCCGCTCCAGCGACCGCATCGTCGTCGCGTTCGTCTTGCTGCCCTTGGATTCGAGCCGGTCGTAGAGACGCGTCGCCAGCTCCTTCGTCGACAGACGCGAGACGACGGCGTTGCGCTCGACCTTCGAGGTGTTCTTCGCGAGCTTCATCATCTGGCGCATGATGAGCGCGACGATCACGACGATGACGACGCCGAGCATCACCTGCCGCAGGTTGATGCGCGCGAGGCTGAAGCCGCCCGACGGAAGCGGCGCCGGGGGCGCGAGCTGGCCGAGACCCATCGAGAGCGGGTACGTCGCGTACGGCGCCGGGGGCGCATACGCCTGATCGTTCTCGTAGTTGTCGCCGACGAACGAGAGATGACGCCTGACTGGTGTGAAGCTCACAGCAGAACCTCCGATTCCCTGATCGTGATGGCGAGCTCGATCTTCCCGTCCGCGCCCGTCCGCGTGCCCTGGTCCACGATGATCTGCGTGGCGCCACTCATGTCGGTGATCGCGATGCTGTCGGTGACACGCACGCACCA
>Ga0315273_10001023_pt1 | contig 30868 bp, 18 predicted proteins | sample YL17G02_0_MG_FD_205753 | JGI IMG/M metagenome (GOLD analysis project Ga0315273, IMG submission 205753) | Sediment microbial communities from Yellowstone Lake, YNP, Wyoming, USA - YL17G02_0 | ecosystem: Environmental > Aquatic > Freshwater > Lake > Sediment | place: USA: Wyoming | collected... | reverse complement strand
CATGATCGGCACGACGTTTTCCCATTTCCGCATCACGGCCAGGCTGGGCGCGGGCGGCATGGGCACGGTGTGGCTGGCGGAGGACACGCGGCTCGATCGCCTGGTCGCGCTCAAGTTGCTCGCCCTTCATCTCGCCACCTCCGGCGCCGCGCGCGAGCGCTTCGAGCGCGAGGCCCGCAATGCGTCCCGTCTCGAGCACACCGGCATCGCCACGGTGTACGAGTTCGGCGAAGCCGAGGGGCAGGTCTTCATCGCCTACCAGTTCATCGAAGGCGAGACGCTCGCCCACCGGCTCGAGGCGGGACCGCTCCCGCTCCCCGACCTGCTGCGGCTGGCGCAGGGCTCCTCCGAAGCCCTGGCGCACGCGCACGGCCGCGGCGTGTTCCACAGAGACCTCACCGCCGGCAACGTCATGCTGCGCCCGGACGGCAGCCCGGTGATCGTGGACTTCGGCCTCGCCCGCACCAGCGGGGACGTGGGGCTGACGAGCACCGGCACGACGGTCGGCACCCTGCCGTACCTTGCGCCCGAGCAGTGGCGCAACGAGGGCTTCGACGCGCGCAGCGATCTCTGGTCGCTGGGGGTCGTGTTCTATCTCGCGGCGACGGGGCAGATGCCGTTCGGCAGCGACACGGGCCAGGCGGTGATGTACCGGGTGATGAACGAGGAGCCGGTGAAGCCGATGAAGCTGCGGGCGGACCTGCCTCCCGAGTTCGAGCGGCTGGTGCTGCGGTTGCTCGAGAAGGATCCGCGGGACCGACTTCAGAGCGCGGAGGAGCTGGCGGGAGGATTGCAGGCGATCGCGGGCGATCAGGTCGAGCCAGCGCCGGTGAGGGGCGAGTCCCCTTGGGCACGGCTCGGGCGCTGGTGGCGCAAGGTGACGAAGCGGAAGCTCGGGCCGTTGCAGGTGGCCGCGGTTGTGCTCGCGGCGCTGGCTCTGGGGATCGGGGCGGCGGTATTGAGTCAGCGGATCGGGCAACGGCGGGAGCACGTGCTCGCAGTCATGCCGCTCCGCAACTTGAGCGGGGATGACGAGGATGTTGGATACATCGGCGAGGCCTTCGGCGGCGAACTCACAGCACGGCTCGGGCAACTGGGCGGCTTTCGCGTTCTCCCCTGGGAGACCACGTCTCGCTTCGGCGATTCCAAGGAACCGCTCGCCCGCCTCGCGAAGCACCTCGGCGCAGATTACCTTCTGGTTGGCCACTACGAGAGTGTCGAGGATCGGATCCGTCTCAGGCTCGAGCTCGTGGATGGACGCACGGGCCTACAGCGATGGTCCGAGAGTTTCGAGCGCCCGAACCGCGATCTCGGGACGCTGCAGGCGGAGATTGCGCTGCGACTCGCTGCTCAGTTGGCGCCGAAGAGTTCGCGCGAGAAGCCGCCCACCTCGCCCGCGAGCAGTCCGCACGACCCGGTGGCCTACGAAACCTTCTTGCGGGGTGCCAACGCCATGCACGCGCTCGATCCCGCGGATCAAGCCCTGGCCGAGCCCATGTTTCGTCGAGCGCTCGAACTCGATTCGACGCTGTCGCAGGCGTGGGTGGGACTGGGCGCAGTGCTCACGGACCGTTATTTTGGCGGGTCGGAGGGCGGCCTGCGCACACTCCTCGAAGGGCGGGACTGCTTCCAGCGGGCCCTCGCGCTGGATCCCGGTTCCGGCGCGGCGTTGCGCGGGATAGTTCGCGTGTACTCCGAGACCGGACCGACCGAAACCGCCCTGGCAATCGTGAACTCTGCCGGACCCGGCGTGCGGGACGAGACCGAGCGCGAGTTGTTGCGCGGATGGGCAGGCACGCTTTGTGGACTGCCGGAGGAGGGTGCGGCTGCATGCGCACGTGTGCTCGAGCTGGATCCACACAACCAGGGAGCAATGTTCTTCGACGCCGTTGCTCTGGGTTTTGCCGGACAATTCGCCGCGTCCGCCGAAATGTGCAAGGCATACATCCGTGAATTCGGTGAAGACCCGCTGATCTATGAGTTTTGGGGTACGGGGTTCGTCGCACTGGGGCGAGACGACGAGGCCAAGACTCTCTTCGCCAGAGCAATCAAATCGTCGCAGGGGTCCGGCGGCGTAGTCGGTGCCGGGGCACTGGCCGGCTTGCTCCAGCGGAGCGGGCATCGGGCGGAGAGCCACGCCCTGCTTGCGCGCAGCATTCCGACCCTCGAAGCGAACCTGAGCCTTTATCCGGACAATCTTCGCCGGCGATGCGATCTGGCGACCCTCTATGCCATCGACGGAGACACGAGCCGCTTCGATTCTGCATGGACGCAGATCCTGCACGAGCTCGCCCTGGAGCCGAACGGCTCGGGTGGCCAGTACGCGTACGCGCCAAGCGCCCTTGCGCAGTCGGGCGAGCTCGGAAGAGCGGTCAAGGTGATCTCCACGTTTCCGAATCCGGACCCGGGATTCTGGATCGTCTGCCGTCCGAACGCTCCTCCCCCCGCGAATTCCCGCGTGGACGCAACCGCACGCCTGCTCGCACACCCCGTCTACATCGCGATGCGCGCCAAAGTTGTGAGTGAACAAGCCCGTCTCCGAATTCAGTACCCATGGGTGACCGGGCGGACTCGATCATGATCGGCCGAACGCTGGGCCGCTACCGGATCACGGCGAAGCTGGGGGAAGGCGGGATGGGCTCGGTGTGGCGGGCCGAGGACCCGGCGCTCAACCGCACGGTGGCGCTCAAGCTGCTGTCCACGGCGCTCTGGGCCTCGGAGTCCGCGCGGCAACGCTTCATCGTCGAGGCGCGGGCGGTGGCGAGCCTGTCCCATCCCGGCGTGGTCGGGGTGTTCGACATCGGCGAGACCGAAGACCCCGCGTGGGTGGCCTACCAGTTCATCGAAGGCGAGACCGTGGCCGCGCGCATCGAACGCGGCCCGCTCTCCCCGGCCGAGGCCCGCGCGCTCGCGCTCGACACCGCCGAGGCGCTGGCGCATGCGCACGCGCATGGCGTGATCCACCGCGACGTCACCGCGCGCAACGTCATGGTGACGCCCGCGGGTCGCGCCGTGCTGGTGGACTTCGGCCTGGCCCGTCCGGAGCGCGGCACCTACCTGACGACCACGGGCGTGGCCGTCGGCACGCCGGGCTACATGGCCCCGGAGGTGCTGCGCGGCCAGGAGGCCGACGCGCGCTCGGACCTCTACGGGCTGGGCATGGTGCTCTACCGCATGCTCACGGGCCGGCTCCCGTTCGAAGGGGGGCGGGCGGAGACGGCGCCGCTGCGGGCGCTCGAGGAGCGGGTGCCGCCGCCTTCGGACCTGCGGCCGGAGTTGCCGGCGGCGTTCGAGCGCGTGGTGCTGCGGCTCCTGGAGCGCGCGCCGGCGGATCGCTACGCCAGCGCGGCGGAGGTGATGGAGGCGCTGCGCTCCCTGGCGCTGGAGCGGGCGCCGAGTCGGGCGGAACGGGCGCGGCGGGCGCTGGCGCGACGGTGGCGACGAACCGGCGAAGCGATGCGGCGATGGGCCAGCCGGAAGATCGGGGTCGCGGCGCTGGCGGGCGTGGCGCTGCTCGCGGCCGCGGGGTGGTTCGCCGCACACCAGGGTTGGTTGCCAGGTGCGACGAGGCAGCCACCCATTCTGGCTGTGCTGCCGTTTCGGAACGAGACTGACGATCCCGAGGAGACGAGCTACATCGCCGACGGCCTGGCCGAGGCGCTCACGACGAACCTCGCCCAGACCGAGCGCCTGCGGGTGCTGCCGTGGGTCACGACCCAGCGCGTGCAGACAGACAGCACCTCGCTGCCCAAACTGGCGAAGACACTGAACGCGCGCAAGCTGCTGCTCGGAACGATGCACTCCACTCCAGAGGGGCTCACCGTCTCGCTTAGCCTGATCGACGGTGCCGACGGCACCCAGATCTGGACCCGGTTGTTCGAGGGCACGGCGGATCAGCTCCCCTCGCTCGAGGCGCGGATGCTGTTCGAGACGACGAGCGCCCTGCTCGGAACCCTCACGGCCGCGGAGCGCACGCGCATGGCGCTGCCGTCGGGGCGCGATGGCCGTGCCTACAACATGTACCTCGAGGGTGCATCCAATCTGAGCGCAGGTGACCCGCAATCGCTGGTGATCGCCGAGCAGTTTTTCAAGCGCTCGCTCGAGCTGGATTCCACATTTGCGGACGCCCACGTGGGCCTCGGAGCGGTGTACAACTCGCGCTACTTCATGGGAATCGAGGGAGGGGCGCACAACTACGAACTTGCCAGCGAGCACTTTCAGTCGGCGGCCCGTCTCGACCCAAGTTCGCCCCTGGCCATGCGGGCACGGCTGAATCACTACTGGCAGCAGGACCGGTACGCGGACTGCCTGGAACTGGGCCAGAAGGCGCTGCGAACGCGGCCACTCACGCTCGACCTCCGGCTGGTCGCCGAGGAGGCGTACGTGCTCGGTGCGCTGCCGGACATCGGAGTGAAGCTCGGGGAAGAAATCCTCAGGGAGGATCCCTCCAATCCGTCTGCTCGTTTCTGGGTTGTGATCGGGGCGGCCTGGTCGGGCCAGTCGGAGAAAGTCTTGGAGGAAGGCGCCGAATACATCCGGAGATTTCCAGAGTACTTCGAAGTTTACGACTGGATGGCGGGCGCGGCGCTTCGGCTCCGGCAGCCGGAGAAGGCCCTCGCGCTTGCGCGTCGGGCCGCCCAGATCGAAGGCGGTGCAGGCGACAGCCGGGCTCTCCTGTTTCAGGCGGGGGTCGAGGAGATCGCGCTGGGGCCAACGGCTGCGCGCGCAAGCTGGGAGCGATTGCGTGACCTGCTCCGGCAGCGGCTGATCCTGGCACCGGATCAGCAACGAAATCGCACCGTCCTGATGGAGGCCCTGGTGATGTTGGGAGATCGGGGGGGCGCCCTAAGAGAGTGGCGCACCGTCCGCCGGCAGTTCGAAAGCACGCGCCACGGCTCCAAATGGGATTTCGAGTTGGTGCCGCTCTGGCTCATCAAGCTCGGGGAACGCGACGAGGCGCAACGGGTCCAGGAGATTCTCGACCGCGAGGAGAGCATCCTCGAGATGCCGGGAAGCATCGCCAATTTCGAGTGGCAAATGCTGGGAGTAAGCGAGGATCCCTTCGTGCGTGCAGTCTTGACGCGCTCGCGCGAACGCTGTCAGGCGCTGAGGGCACGCTTCGGAAAACCGTGATCCGTATGCCGGACTTTCAGTAGCCCGAGGCGGGAGCCGCTGGTATCTTTCCCCGGCCCCCCTCCGACGGACCCTCTCAGGAGGCTGACATGCGCCGCGTGTCCGCGCGTCCCTGGATTTTGCTCGCCTTCACGGTGTTCTCGATCTCATCGGCCCCGAAGGCCTACGCCCAAGCCTGGGTCCCCGATGTGGGGGACGGCACGCTTGCGCTCAGCATGCAGTACACGCGGGTGATGAAGCACCTGCTCTCCGAAAACGTGGACCAGCGGGTGGATCCCACCAGCGGCTACGTGCTCGGTCCGGGCAACCAGGCCTACTACGGCGACATCATTGCAATGACGAACACGATTTCCGGCGAATACGTTCCCCTCAGGCGACTTGCGGTCTCCGGCGAGATGGCGTTCATTGCCTCCCGCTATGACGGCCGGTTGCCCGAGAGCCCGCTCGACGATGGCAGCTACCACGCCGATCTGCAGGACATGGTGCTCGGCGCACGCTACATGCTTCCGATTCGAACGCTTGCCCTCACCCCGAGCGTCGACGTCCGGTTCCCGCTTACGGATTACAACCGGTTTGGCCACGTCGCGGCGGGCACCGGGCTCACCTCCGTGTCGCTTGGACTCAACGCCGGTCGCTCGCTCGACCCGATCGCGCCCCTGGTGTACGTTTTCCTGAGTTACGCCCGCGTGATCGTCGAGGATTCGGATGGGTACTCCCTCGATGGAAACCACTTTGCCTGTGGCGCCGGCATGTTTTTCACCCGTGCTCTCTCGGCCCAGGGGAACTTCGAATACTCGGACACGATGGACGGGATGGACTGGCAGTGGGCGAACGCGGATGACATCCACCGCAACGTTGCAGCCAGAGCGTTGTTCCGGCGCGTCGGCCTCTCGGCCGGCTACTCGCTGACGCATCGCCTGGGACTTGCCATGAGCTGGCAGAGCACAATCTCCGGCGCGAACGTGCACGCCACGCACTCCGGGGCATTGGGGGTGAGCTATGGATTCTGGAGGAAACGACCGCTTTGACCCGTGGGGTCATCCGTACCAGCCGGCATTCCAAGACCTGTGTTCGGGGACCGGGACCGCCATGGTCCGGCTTGGGCGGACCACCTGGACCGGAAAGATTGCACGCGGAAGGGTCCATTCCTGACCCTGAAGCATCGTGAAGATTCCGTAACGCGTTGTGGCATTAGTACTTGTGTGAAATCAAGTCCTGCCCGGCCCGGCAAGAATGAATTGTGAACGATCCCGCGGACGCGTAGGCTAGCGGACGGCACTTCCTCCCCCCACGGAACCCGTTCCTCGAGGACACCATGATGCTGAAGCCGATGATCATTCGCGGAGTCGTGGTACTTACCATGCTGGCGTGGGCCTCGATGTCGTCCGCATGCGGGGACAAGTTCCTTGCGCCTGGTCGCGGCCCCAGCTTGTGCGCCCTCAACAAGCCGCCACGTCAGATTGCCGTTCTTATCTTCGGCAATCCGGAGTCTCCCGCGGTCTCGGCCCTCTCGTCGGCCGACTATCAGAAGACCCTGAAGATGGTGGGGTACAAGGTCACGACCTGCACGGGCACCGACGAATGCGCTCGCGAGCTGAAGGGCAAGAAGTTCGACGTGGTCCTGGCGGATGCGAAGGATGCTCAGGCCGCAAAAGAGCAGACCGGATCCACCGTCGTGGCTGTGCTCATGAAGGCCTCGAAGGAAGAAGTCAAAGAGGCGAAGAACACCTACGGGCAGGCGTTCGACGCCTCCGGGGGAAGCCTCAAGCTCCCCTCTGTCATCAACCGCGCCGCGAACCAACCCACGGCTGGGCTCTGACGCGGTTCCAATCCTTCGGGCTCCACGTCCATGATCGCGAGGTCTTCGACATGACCGGCTCCATGCTTGGCCGCGCGCTTGCGTTCGCGGCGGCAGTTGCGATTTGCGTCGCCTCGGCGAGACCCGCGAACGCGCAGGCGTGGGTTCCTGCGCGGGGCACAGGGGTCACCACGCTCGACTACCAGATGACCAAGGTGAACTACCACCTGTTCTCGCAGGACATGTCTGCCTATGGCGGCACCGGCAACGGTGTCGACCTGGGCAAGATCGATGGCCAGTCGATCCAGTTGGGGCTCGACTACGGCATCGCCCGCAATCTGGGGTTCAGTGCGAGCATCGCGTATGTCGGCGCGACGTACCAGGGCGACCAACCCGAAGACATCATGGATGACGCCACCTTCAACGGCACCCTTCAGGACGCGTCCTTTGGCGTCCGCTACATGGTCCCGTGGAAGGGTTTTGCGATCTCGCCGAACCTCGGCTTCGGATTCCCCACGCATGACTACGCGACACACGGGCATACGGCCGTCGGCAAGGGGAACTCGTCCTTCAATATCGGCATCGCCGCGGGACGAACGCTGATGCCCTGGGCTTCCAATGTCTGGTTACAGGGTGGCTACACGCACGAATTCGTGGAGGACGTGGAGCAGTGGGGGCTGGACGTCAATGAGTTCTCAGCCTCGGCGGGTTGGTTTCCGCGAGCGCGGCTCGGCGTGACCGGTTACTTCACCTACCACGACACCAATGACGGCGTCGACTGGTACTGGTCCGACTTCGCCGCTCCCGGTGTGGAGGAAAATCATGATGCGGCCGCGAAAGCGCTCTACCGGCGCGTTGGCGGTGCGGTCAGCTACCAGTTGAACGCCACGACCGGTCTGTTCGTGGACATCGGGGGCATCGTCTCGGGCTCGAACACGCACGACGGCGTGTCCTACAACGTCGGCACGAGTTGGAGCTTCCTGGGCCCCGCCATCCACTGAGGCTGAGGCGCGCGCTCACGATCGGGCGCGCGGTCGCCGGGATCACGGGCGCGAAGCGGTATGATTCAAGACCGTGCTCACGTTCACCCACCGAATCCGGCCATTGAGCTTGATCGTCACGCTGTCCGGCTCGAAGCGCAGTCCGCCAAACCCAACCGCGACGAGCGCGGAGTCCCGCCTGGATGATTCGCGCACGTGGATCACTCCCACCATCCCCGACGACTTGTGCGGACGGCAGTTGTAGTCCCAATCCCCGCTCTCGGTGAATTGGAAATCGTGGGACACGTTCTGGGCGGGGAACGTGAAGTCGAACGTCGGGCCCGTGACGACGGGAGGTTCCGGCGGGGAAGACGGGCTCGAGCAGCCCGCGGCAGCGGCTGACAGCAAGAGCAGGCCGTAGACAGAGAAGCGACGGCTGAAGGACACGGGCGCCTCCGGGATCCGAATTGGGCTCGATGACACCAGGTGCGCGGTTCGTGCCCCGGAGGATACACAACCTGCCGGGCATTCGCACTCGATCTGCCAGTTGCAGAGCTCAAGCTTCCAGGGGCGAGGGTTCCGTTGACGTCACGACTCGTGCCAGTTTGCGCTTCGTGGAGCGGATGGCCGCGAAGAAGTAGTTCAGGAATCGATCGAGCAAGGCGGGCGGGTCCATTCCCCTCGGGGATGGCCCGCCCGTTTGCATTTGTATTGCGGGGGCGCCCGATCAGCGCAGCAGGATGAGCTTCGCCCGGTCCTGCGCCACGCCATCCAGGTAGAGCGTCGCGAAGTACACGCCTGCCGCGGAACGCACGCCTCCGCTCGTCCGCCCGTTCCACGCCAGGCTGCCCGTCCCGGCATCGCCGGCAGACGCGGCCGCATCCGCGACTGTCCGCCCCACGACGTCGGTCACACGCAAGCTGGCCCGGCCGGCACGTGCCAGTTCGTACACGATGCGGACGCCGGCGAAGTTCGGATTCGGCTGGACGCTTCGAATCCGGCTCACGCCCACGGCGGGGGACTGCGGGTCGACGCCCACGAGCGTGCTCGTGACCCCGACCGTGTAGCCGCCCGTCCCGCCGTTGTCGTTCACGACGACGAGGCTGTAGAGATCGGTCGCCGTCGGCGAATAGTCCGTCGGGCTCACCGCGTCGAGGACGGCCTCTTCGCGCGTCGCCCAGTACTCCGACCCCGGGCTGGGGTTGGCGAACAGGAGTAGCTTGTAGTTCGCCGTCGCGCCGCCGTTCGGGGTGAGCGTGAACGTGTAGGTGCCGCCGGCGATCAGCCGCACGCTCCACGCGTCGAACACGTTGTGCGCCGGCGGCGTGACGGCCGTCGGCGGGTCGTTCACAACCAGGGAGTCCTGGCCGTCCTCCCACTCCATGTAACCTTCGGAGGTCGTCCGCGGCTGGCCCTCGAGGCTCTCGTGGGCGGTGTAGAAGCGCAGCGGGTTCGAGCGGAAGTCGCCCGCGATCACCTTCGTGCCCAGGCCGCTGGGCTGGGACGCGAGGATCGAGTCGGTGCAGGTCATGTACGGGCCGTTCTGCTGCCGAAAGCCGGGAGCGACGTCCCAGGTGAACAGGTTGCCCGGCTCGCCGCGCTCGCCGACCACGCCCCACGTGTGGGCCGGCGGCATAAACCCCGGCCATTCGTCGAGGAACACATTGACCACCGGCGCGTTGTCCGTGAGCGTACTGGCGAAGAACGGGCAGTGTTTGACGCAGAAATAGTAGTTCCCCGCCGTTCCGTCCTCGTTGGTGATCACGATGCCGAACTGGCCGCTCACGCTCGGCGTGTACTCGAACAGGTTCCCCGTGTCGTCGAACAGCCCGATCTCGAACACGCGGGCGCTCCGCGGCACCCAGCCCGTCCCGGCGGTCACCGGTTCGAACAGAAAGAACCGAAGGCCCGACAAACCCGCGGACGGCCAGACCTCGAACGTGTAACGGACGCCGGCCTGCATGTCCGTCTCGCGAACCGTGAGCAGATCGCTCGCGTCGATGAAGATCTGGTCGAACGGACGATTCGACTGGTACTCGAACGCCGGCTGCTCGTACTCCACGAGCGCGGAGGTCCCGGTGGATCCGCCGGTGCCCACGCGCACGTAATCGTCCTGCGGAAAGCGGAACCGCCAGTCGGTGACGGCAAAGTCGATTCCGGCGCCGCTCGAGTTCCCGAGTGCTCCATGCAGGCAACCAGGGTAGAGCGCTTCGGTGTCGAGCACATTGAGGTTCCAGTCCTTGGCATCCGCGGCGCGCACGCCCACTCCGGACCAGCGCGCCAGTCCCGGCGTGATGGTATAGAACACCGGGTCGGTGGAGGCGGTGACCGGAACGCCGCTCGCGAGTGTCGGCTTGGGCGGACAGGTTTGCGCATTGAGGGGGGGCACGGAAGTGATCAGGAGCAGCGCGATGAGCGCCCCGGCGCGCAGTCCAAGCCGAAGTTGCGGGGATGATGAATTCATGGGCGGGCCTATGTGTGAGGGCCACGGATCCGCGACCGAAGGTCGGTGCGCACAACCGTGCCTTTGATGGAGCGGTCGATGATGGCACCCGCAACCGTCCCTCACAAGAGCCGAGTTGCTGCCGGCGGCGTGATGCGAGCACTTTTGGAGCCGAGCGTTCGCGTGTCCGTGGCTCGCTGCATGATTTCCTCCTGACAGCCGACGAATCGGGTCGTCTCACCGCACGGGGGGCAACTCGACCACGCGGGTCTCTCGATTCGCGGATGGCTACGTATTGGCTTGGAGGCGAAACCAGGGCCCGGCCGCGACAAGCCGTACTCGCCGAAGGGTTCGGCCGGGTTCGGCGCGCGGCTGCTGGTGGACTTCGTGGAGCGGATGGCCGCGAAGAAGTGACGCTGCCGGACAAGAGACCAGAGACGGCGGGCGGGTTCGACCCTTCGGGGGGAGCCCGCCCGGTTGTCGCTCGGGGCTTGGGTTCGAGTCCTACCTGGGGAGCCAGATGCGGCGATGTGCGGTCTGAGCCTCCCTCGCCTGCGGGCGGGGGAAGTTCTTCGTTTGGGATACCTGACGTGGCATCGTGTTTCCCGCATGAGACGGAGTGCGCTGGAGGAAGGCCTCGTGCCCGGCTCAGGCCGCGAGCGATTGCGACGATCGCCAGCGCCAACACGTTGGAGCAGTCCAGATTGTGGCGCCAACTGGTTCGTGAAACTCAGGATTCCTGGACACAGTATGATTGCTGTCACACAGCCCGCCCGTCCGCAGTGCTAGAGTCGCTAGCCACGTGCATCCGCCGGTCGGTAGATGTCCACGAAGGCGGGGCAAGCTCACACGGGCCCCGGCTACTAGCATCCCGGCCAGATCATCGGACCGCACCTCACCCGGGGCGGACGGCCGCTCTTTCTACGGCCCCCCGGCCAGCGCCCTCGAGTGCGACCGCCTGCTCACGCACCCGGCGCTGTCCTCCCGTTCGCACCCGTCTCCCCCGGAGGCGCGCCTCGTGCGTGCGGAGGGGGACATGTTGCGTCGTGTGTTCGCGTGGCTGCCGGCAGTGTTGCTCGCCGCGTTACCGTGCGTGTCGTTCGCTCAGGACACCACCGGTCGGCTCGAAGGCCGCGTGCTCGATGCCAAGGGCGCCCCGATCCCGGAAGTGAACGTCACTGTGACGAGCCCGGCGCTGCAGGGCGGGCGCGGCTGCCTGACCGATCCGCACGGTGCCTTCGTGCTCCTGTCCCTGCCGGTCGGCGAGTACCGCGTCAAGCTCGCGCACCTCGCGCACCAGGCGCAGGTGTTCGACGCCGTGCGCGTGGGCCTCGGGCAGACGACCACGCTCGGGGACGTGCGCATGCCGGAGCGCGTGCTGGACCAACCCGAGGTGGTCGTGACCGCCGAACGTCCGCTCATCGATCCCAAGTCTACGGAAGCCGGTGGCGTGCTCGAGTCCCGCGACTTCTCAGCGTTGCCCATCGAGCGGGACTACCGAAGCACCGCCGCGCTCTTGCCCCACGCGAACACAAGCGCGTTCGGAGACCCGGTAAACTTCGCCGGCTCGACGGGGCTCGAGAACCGCTATTTCGTCGATGGCATCGACGTCTCGGACAGCTATCGGGGAGCGAGCGGGACCCGTTTGCCCTACAACTTCATCCGCCAAGTTCAGGTGCGAACCGCCGGCTACAGCGCGGAGTACCGCGGTTCGCTCGGCGGCGCCGTGAACGCTGTGACGTACTCGGGCGGCAATGAGTTCGCCGGTCATGTCATCGGGTTCTTCACCGGCAACGGCCTCAGCGCGACGCCGAGGAGCATCCCCGGCGAGAGCGGCAACCAGGACTACCTGCTCTCGGACGTCGGTTTCGGTCTTGGCGGACCGATCCGGAAGGATCGGCTCTGGTACTACGTCGCGTACAACCCGTCGTTGTCGAGCGAGGACGTGCTCATCCCCGGGTTCGGCACCTACGAGGATCGGAACACGACACACAGCTTCGCCGGAAAGCTGACCTGGCGAGCCGATGAGCGGAACACAATCGTCTTCACGACGGTCGGTGATCCGTCCGAAGGACGTTCGATCACCAGTCCCTGGGGAGGCGCGATCGCAGCCCAGCCGGGCAACATTGACCCCTTCGTGTACGACGTGCAGGCCGGGGGCGTTTCGGAAGTGCTCGATTGGCGTTACATCCCCCGGCAGAACCTGGTCATCGAGACTTCCCTGTCCTACATGCGCACACGGGACAATAACAACCCGGGGACCGAACGCGGCAGGACCGAACCTTTGTTCAACGATTCCACGAGCGCCCTTTCGGGCGGCGGTGCACCGACGGTCTGGAAGAATGAAAGTGAGGTCGTAACCGCAACCGTGCTGGCCAAGTGGGCCGGAACGAGCCAGGACCTCGTCTGGGGAGTCTCCTACCGGGACGTGGGGCTCGAGTTCGAGAACGAGTACAACAACATCATTCAATCCGGCGCGGCCGACTACTCTACGGTCAATACTAGGATGGCCGGCAACGTGGGAGCCCGGGTCCCCTCGGCGTTCCTCCAACACACATGGCGCCCGGCCGAGCGGTGGGTCGTGAGCGAAGGCCTGCGCTGGGATGGCCAGTACTGGATCGATTCCGAAGGCGGCGTCGCGCAAACCATTCTCGATGAGTGGCAGCCGCGGCTCGGCCTGACCTATCTCCCCGGCAAGACCGGAACGCGAAAGGTCTATGCTTCCGCGGGTCGCTTCTACCAGGACCTGCTGACGACACCCATCCTCTGGTACTACAACGCGGGCAGTTCGTACCTCATCCGATTCTTCGATCACGACCCTCGGGTGGATCCTTCCGGGGCGGACACGATCAGCTACTTCAGCGGCGCCATCCAGCCAAAGGTGGACGGCCTGAAGGGCCAGCACTACGACGAGTTCACACTGGGCTACGAGCAGCAGTTGGGAATCCGTGCCCGGGTGGCGGTCCGGGGAATCCATCGCGTCCTGCGACGGGCGATCGAAGACGCATCCGACCCGTCCACGGGGATCTTCGTGCTCGGCAATCCCGGCTACGATGCGCTCAGCGAGTTTCCGCGCGCCGAGCGCACCTACTCGGCGCTAGAGTTCAGTTTCCAGGGCCGCATCGGGCGCAACCTGTCGCTGCTGGGTTCGTACGTGCTGTCCCGAAACCGCGGCAACTACACGGGCTTCCTCGAAATCACCGAAGGCGGAGCGGGTCCGAACGTCAATACCGCCTTCGACGTGATCGAGAAGATGCGCAATGCGACAGGGCTCCTTCCCAACGATCACACCCACGTCTTCAAGCTGTCGGGTATCTGGGGATCGGCGCGAGGCCTGACGGTCGGGGCAACCGGTGTCGTCCAGAGCGGGATGCCGCTCAGCGAATACGGAGGCACGACCGTCCCGCCCTACTACGGCTTCATAGGAACTCGCGGCTCGCATGGGCGCACACCGACCGTCTGGAACCTGGACCTGCGCTTCGGCTACGAGCCGCCCTTCATGAGCAAGGGACGCTTCCAGCCCACGCTGACCCTGGATGTCCTGCACGTCGCCAGCCAGCGCCAGCCGGTCCAGCTCGACGAAGTGCACTACTTCTCGCTCGACGAATCGGGCAACCAGGCCAACCCGAACCCGAACTACCTCAGTCCGAAGATCTACCAGCGGCCGATGGCGGTTCGGCTCGGGCTGGAGATGGGGTTCTAGGAGAACGAGTGGGGCACGTGCCGCTGTCGCCCCGATGAGATCACTCGTAGGTGGGCAGGCCCTGGCGACGAAGGAGCTCGCGGACCCTCGGATCGGTGCGCAGATCGGACCAGCGGGGATCCACCATCATTCCTCCGACACCGACACCTTCATCCTCGGCCCGCATGATCCAGACGATGGCCGAATCGCGCTGCCCAAGGCCTTCGAACACTTCGGCCACGCAGAACGGCGCGACCCTACCTCCCCCGGAGGGCCGCTGTAGATCGGCGAGGATTGCGCGCGCCTCGCGGGCGTTTCCTTGCCGGGCGAGCGCGAATCCGAGAGCCGACTTCACGTAGGGGTTCCCGGGGGAGAGTTCGAGTGCCCGCCTCACTTCCGCGACCGCCTGATCGTGCCGACCCAGCTTCGACAGCATGACTCCCAGCCCCCAATGGGTGATCCAGAAGTTGGGTTCGAGTTTCAGCGCCCTTCGCGACTCTGCCAAAGCCTCGTCGTAACGTCTCGCGAAGTAGTAGCGGAAGACGAGATTGGCGTGAACGAACGGGGTCGCGGGCTCGACTTCCACCGCCCGTTTCGCGAGCTCGACCGGCCGGACGAAGTCGTGCCGAAAGCACTCGAGGAACTGTGCGTAGATGATCAGTGCCGTCCCGTTGTTCGGGTTCAGCTCGATCGCGCGCTTGTATTCGCGCTCCGCGGCGTCGTAGTCGCGATCGGTGTCCACGTAGAGGCCAGCAAGCATCAGGTGAGCAGTCGCCAGATCAGGGTCGAGTTCCAACGCCTCGCGAACCGAAACCCGGATCCTTTCGTTGGCGTCTCTCGGGTCCATCGCCTCGAGCCCGACCGCGCCGAGCCATCCGTAGGCTTCGGCGATCGCCGCGTGAGCGCTGGCCATGCCGGGGTCCTTCGCAACTGCCCGCTCGAAGTAGTCGATCGCGGTCCTCACACCGGCCTCGGTGAGCTGATTGAGGTAGTAGCGGCCGCGCAGGTAGAACTCCTGCGCCTCCGGGTCCACAGGCTTCACGTTGGCGAGCCGCGTCGCCTGTTCGGGCGTCACCACCGCCTTGACCGCGCCCACGATCGCCTGCGCGATCTCGCCCTGCATCACCAACACGTCGCGCAACTCGCGTTCGAAGCTGTTCGCCCACAGTTGCCGGTCCTCCGCGGCGCGGATCAACTGCGCCGTGATCTTCACCCGGTCGCCACTTCGGACCACGGAGCCTTCGACGATCCCGTCCACGCCCAGCTCGCGCGCGATCTCCTTGAGCCCCTTCTTCGTGCCTTTGTACTGCATGGTCGACGTGCGCGAGATGATCCTCAGCGACCCGACCTGCCCCAGGTCGTTGATGAGCTGCTCGGTCATGCCGTCGGCGAAGTACTCCTGCTCCGGGTCCCCCGACAGGTTCGCCAGCGGCAGCACCGCGATCGAGCGGATCGGTGATGGCGCGAACAGTCTCGTGCGCAGGCCGCCGACGTCGAGCGCGGTCAGCGCGACGAGCACCAACACCACAGCGATCGGCCCCGCCACCGCCAGCGTCCGCAGACGCTGTGCGTGCGTGCGCGCCCGCTCGGCCGCCACGCTTAAGCCCCCCTGCAGGCGCTGCAGGTCCGCCCCCAGTTCGCGCGCCGAGCCGTACCGCTTCGCCGCCTCCTTCTCCACGCACTTGAGGATGATCGCTTCCAGGGCCGGGCTGAGCCGCGGGTTGGCCTTGCGCGGCAGCACCACCGACTCGTTCAGGATCGCGTGCAGCAGCGGCGCCGTCTCCGCGTGCGCGTACGCGGCCCGCCCGGTCGCGAGCTCGTACAGCACCAGCCCCGCCGCCCACAGGTCCGCTCGCGCGTCCGCCTTCTCGCCGCGCACCTGCTCCGGCGCCATGTAGCCCAGCGTCCCGACCAGCGCGCCGGCCTCGGTCATCGACGCGGACTGCGTCGGTGCGGCCGAGCCCGCGCCATCACCCGCGGGCCTCGCCAGGTGCGCCAGCCCGAAGTCGAGGATCTTCAGCCGACCGTCCGCCGTCAGCCGCACGTTCGCCGGCTTCAGGTCCCGGTGCACGATGCCTTCGGCGTGCGCCGCCGCGAGACCTTCGGCCAGTTGCAGGCCGAGCCGGACAACCTCGGTCTCCGAGTGCGTGCCCTCGCCCCGGTGCGCGCCGATCGTCGCGCCGCCCACGTACTCCATCACCAGGAAGTCGTGGCCGTCCTCGGTGTCGAAGTCGAACACGGTGGCGATGCCGGGGTGGCTCAGCTTCGAGAGCGCCAGCGCCTCGCGCCGGAAGCGCTTGCGCGCGGCGGCGTCGGCGATCATCCCGGGCAGCAGGACTTTCAGCGCGACATCGCGCTCGAGGCGCTCATCGCGGGCCCGCCACACCTCGCCCATCCCGCCGGCGCCGATCCTCTCCAGCAGCCGGTAGTGGCCAAGTGTGCGGCCCGCCTCCAGGGTGCGGCCTGACGCGGGGTCCATGGCGAGGCCAGACTAGCACCCGTGCGGCGCCGGGGCCGAAAGGGCACGCCGAGCGACCGGGCCGGGGCGCTCCACGGCCCTCCGTTCTCCCACCCCCTTTCGGCCCATTGCCCGCCCCGGGCCCCGGCCACTACCGTTCACGCCAGATCATCGGACCGCACCTCACCCGGGTCGGACGGCCGCCACTTATCCGGTCCCCGGGACAGCACCCTCGAGCGCGTTTCGCTGCCCTGTCGCCGGCGCTGCCCCTCCGTCCGCACCCGTCTCCCCCGGAGGCGCGCCTCGTGCGCGTGGAGGGTGACATGTTGCGTCGCGTGTTCGCGTGGCTGCCCGCGGTGCTGCTCGCCGCGTTGCCGTGCGTGTCGTTCGCCCAGGAGACCACCGGCCGGCTCGAAGGCCGCGTGCTCGATGCCAAGGGCGCGCCGATCCCGGAAGTGAACGTCACCGTGACCAGCCCGGCGCTGCAGGGCGGGCGCGGCTGCCTGACGAGTTCGCGCGGCACGTTCGTGCTGCTGTCGCTGCCGGTCGGCGAGTACCGCGTCAAGCTCGCCCACCTCGCCCACCAGGCACAGGTGTTCGAAGCCGTGCGCGTGCGGCTCGGGCAGACGACGACGCTGGGCGACGTGAGGCTGGCCGACGCGGTGCTCGACCAGGCGGAGATCGTCGTCAAGGCCGAGCGGCCGCTGATCGATCCGCGATCCACTGTCGTCGGCGGCGTGCTCGACGCGAAGGACTACTCGGCGTTGCCGATCGAACGCGACTACCGCAGCGCCATCGTTCTCCTACCGCAAGCCAACCTCAGCTATCTCGGTGATGCCGTGAACGTGGCCGGCTTCACCGGCCTCGACAATCGCTTCTTCATGGATGGGCTGGAGGTCAGCGAACCCCTATATGGCGCCACGGCCACCGGCCTGCCGTACAACTTCGTCCAGGAGATCGAACTCAGGACCGGCGGATACATGCCGGAGTACAGGGGCGCCCTCGGTGGTTCGGTCAACGCCGTGACCTACTCGGGCGGCAACCAGGTCACGGCGCAGGTCTTCGGGTTCTACACGCGCAACCGGCCGACGGCGGATCCTCGCTACGCATTCAAGCCGAACAAAGGGGACTACGCGCTCTACGACGTGGGCGTCGGCGTCGGCGGACCGATCCAGAAGGACCGGCTCTGGTACTACCTCGCCTACAACCCAACGTTCATTCGCGAGGACATCGACATACCGGGGCTGGGGTACCACGAGGACCGGACGACCACTCACAGTTTCGCCGCGAAGCTGACCTGGCGCGCGAGTGCGAAGCACACGTTCGTCATGACCGCGCTCGGGGACCCGACCAGCCGCAATGCGGTCGCGGCAAGCCTTGGCAACTTCGGCGCGCCAGTCTCGGTGGTCAACGAGGACGTGATGCTCACCGACATCAACTCCGGAAGCGTGGGCGTCGCCCTCGAGGGACGGTCCGTGCTGCGGAACGACTTCGTCATCAGGTCGTCACTGGCGGTCATGCGGTTCAGCGATCGCAACGTCCCTTCCACCGAGCGCGGCAGGAACGAGGTCCTGTTCATCGATGATGCCACCGGAGCATGGTCCGGGGGTGTGCCATCCTCCGCCAACAATCTCTCCCTCCTCTCGAATGCTGGGATCAACGCCACCTGGTTCACAGGTCGGCATGAGCTGAAGTCCGGGGTCGAGTACAAGGGTCTGCGCACCCGCTACGACCTTGAGTATGACGTCGTCGATGGACGTCCCGACGGAACGTACGGGGAAGCGCTCGCGGCCTTCCGGTTCGAGGTTGGCAACCGCATCCCGTCTGCGTTCCTCCAGGACTCATGGCGAGCATCAGATCGGCTGCGGCTCAATGCGGGAATACGCTGGGATGGACAGTTCCTCGTCGGATCGGATGGGAACGTGGCCCAGCGTATTCTCGGCCAGTGGCAGCCACGCGCCGGGCTCATCTGGACCCCAGGCCGCCCCGGGTCGCAGAAGCTGTTTGCCTCGGCGGGCCGCTTCTACCACGACCTCAACATGTGGGGGGTGCAGGACTTCGGCACCTACTATCAGGGGTTCCTGGAGTTCGACCACGATCCGCGCCTCGACCCCTCGGGCGGCACCGGGATAGAACTGACCAACACCATCCCTGCCGAGATCCCTGGCATGGAAGGCCAATACATCGACGAACTGTCGGGCGGCTACGAGTTCCAGGTGGTCGATGGAGGGAGGTTCGCCCTCACGGCGAGCTACCGGGTTCAGCGCCAAGGCCTCGAAGGGGGCATGAACCCGACGACCTACGAGTACCAGTTCAACAACCCGGGAAGCGGAAAGCTGAGCGACTTCCCAAAGATGAAGCACGAATACGCTGCCCTGGTGCTTAGCTGGCAGCAGCGGGTCGCGGATCGCCTGTCGTTGCTGGCTTCGTACGTCCTGTCGCGCAACCGGGGCAACTACCCGGGCCTCTACGCGTCAGATGCCGGCTATGTCGCTCCGAACGGGGCCCAGTTCGACCAGATCGAGAACCTCGTCGAGGCATACGGACTCTTGCCGAATGACCGGACGCACGCCGTTAAGCTCTCGGCGAGCTACCGCGCGGGGGCCGGGTTCACACTGGGAGTGGTGACCGGGTGGCAGAGCGGCACGCCCGAGAGCGAGTTCGCGCGGCTTCCGGGAGTCATCTCACCCGTCTTTGTGAACCAGCGCGGCACTGCAGGGCGCACACCCTCCATCTGGGATCTGAGCCTGCGCGTGGGCTACCAGCCCACGCTGCCGGGTACGGGGCGGTTCCGCCCGCGGGTCACCGCCGACTTCATGCACATCGGCAGCAAGGAAACCGCGGTGACATACGACATGCTTCACTACTGGACGGGATCATCGACCGATTGGACCTTTAGCTCCCCGAACTCCACCTACCAGAATCCGACGCAATACCAGCCGGGGCCTTCGGTGCGCGTCGGGGCCGAGGTGGAGTTCTAGACAGGTGAACAGTACGGAGAGGCTCGCCGAGCGGCCGGGTGGCCGGGGCGTGGTCCATCACCCCGACGGGAACCGGACGTGGCTCATCAGTGCTCGATAGCGCGGATCGGAGCGCACGCTGTCGTAGGTGGGGTCCGTCGGCAGCCATGAAATCACCCCGGACCGCTCTTCGAGTGCCCGATCCAGCCACAGGAACGCCTGATCCCAGTCCCCGAGACCCGCATACACCGGCGCCCGGCAGTGAGCAGGCACAAAGCGCGTCTTCGCGAGTTCATCGAACTCGCGAAGCACGCGCAACGCATCCGATCGGCGCCCTGCGACGGCGTACGCGTGTCCAAGCGAGCTCTTCGGGTTCAGGTTTCCGCCGGAGAGCGCGATCGCCCGCTCGTGCTCCCGAATCGCGTCATCGAAGCGGCCAAGACCCTCGAACGCGCTACCCAGGGTCCAATGCGTGATCCAGAAGTTGGGGTCCCGGCGTAGGACCTCCTCGGCAACTGCCACGGCGCGATCGTACTTTCGAGCAAACACATAGGTGCCGACGAGGTTGGCACGGACGAAGGGCTCCAGCGGATCGAGATCCACGGCACGTGTGATCGCCTGGATGGCCTCGTCATACCGGCCCAGCACCAAGCAGAGCTGTTCCCGGTCCACCAGCAGCAGGGCGCTGTTTGGGTGCATGGCCAGGGCACGGTCGAGAAGGGAATCCGCAGCCTGCAGGTCGTACTCGTAGCCGATGAACACGTTGTAGAGGGCGTCGTAGGCATCGACGCAGCCGGGGTCGAGCGCAAGCGCCTTCAGTGCCTCCGCCTTCGCCTTCGGCAGGTACTCCTTGGGAGCGGCGAAATCGAAGCCCAGCGTCCCCATCTGGGCATACGCCTGCGCGAGCACCATGTGGCCCGGGCCGAAGTCGGGATCGATCGCGACCGCCTTCTTCGCATATGCGATGGCCTGCCGCGTGGACTCGTCGGTCATCAGGTTCCAGTAGTAGCGAGCCTTGAGATAGGCCTCCTGGGCCTCGGGATTTACCTGCCTCGCGTCCGCGAGCCGCGTCGCCTGGTCGGCCGTGAGCTTCGCGCGGACTTGCCCCACGATCGCTTGAGCGATCTCGCCCTGCATCACGAGCACATCGCGCAGCTCGCGCTCAAACGTGTCGGCCCACAGTTGCCGGTCCTCGTTGGCGCGGATCAGTTGGGCCGTGATCCTCACCCGGTCACCGCTGCGCACGACGGAGCCCTCGACGATCCCGTCCACGCCCAGCTCGCGCGCGATCGCCTTGAGCCCCTTCTTCGTGCCCTTGTACTGCATGGTCGAGGTGCGCGAGATGATCCGCAGCGAGCCCACCTGCCCCAGGTCGTTGATGAGCTGCTCGGTCATCCCATCGGCGAAGTACTCCTGGGCGGGGTCCCCCGACAGGTTCGCCAGCGGCAGCACCGCGATCGAGCGGATCGGCGCCGGCGCGAACAGTCGCGTGCGGAGGCCGCCGACGTCCAACGCGGTCAGCGCGACGAGGACCAGTACCACCGCGACCGGACCGGCGAGCGCGAGCCGGCGCATCCGTCGCGTGTGCGTGCGCGCGCGCTCGGCGGCCACGCTCAGTCCGCCCCGCAGCCGTTGGAGGTCCTCCGCCAGTTCGCGCGCTGCGGCGTATCGTTTCGCCGGGTCCTTCTCGACGCACTTGAGGAGGATCGCCTCGAGCGCGGTGCTCAGGAGCGGGTTCGCCTTCCGCGGCGCCACCAGCGGGTCGTTGAGGATCGCGTGCAGCAGCGGCGCCGTCTCCCGATCGCCGTACCCCGGCTTGCCGGTCGCGAGCTCGTAGAGCACGAGGCCCGCCGCCCACAGATCGGTGCGGGCGTCCACCTTCTCTCCCCGCACCTGTTCCGGCGCCATGTAGCTGAGCGTGCCCAGGAGCACCCCGGGCTCGGTCATCGACTGCGACCGTGTCGGCTCCAGCGAGCCTGCCGCCTGCGCCAGATGTGCCAGGCCGAAGTCGAGGATCTTCAACCGCCCGTCCGCCGTCAGTCGCACGTTCGCGGGCTTCAAGTCCCGGTGGATGATCCCTTCGGCGTGCGCGGCCGCGAGGCCCTCCGCCAGCTGCAGGCCGAGACGCACGACCTCCATCTCCGGGAGCGCGCCTTCGTCATGGTGGGCGCCGAGCATCATGCCGCTCACGTACTCCATCACCAGGAAGTCGTGCCCGTCCTCGCTGTCGAAGTCGAAGATGGTGGCGATGCCCGGGTGGTTGAGCTTCGAGAGCGCTAACGCTTCGCGGCGGAACCTCTTCCTCGCCGCCTCGTTGGCAATCGTGCCGGGCAGCAGCACCTTGAGCGCGACGTCGCGCTCGAGGCGCTCATCGCGGGCCCGCCACACCTCGCCCATCCCGCCGGCGCCGATCCGCTCCAGCAGACGGTAGTGGCCAAGCGTGCGGCCGATCTCCAGGGTGCGGCCCATATCGGGATCCATGGCGAGCGGGAGCGTAGCACTGGCCGACCCGTCCTGCAGTTCAATCGACCGCGACGGCCTCCGCCGCGGCGCCGTTGCCGCCGGCGCCGTCCAGGGCGGGTTCGCGGACGCGCGGCACGACCAGCGTGGGGTGGTCACCCTGTGCATCGATGCCGCCGAGTGCTCCGCACCCCGACTCTGATCCACTGGGCGCGCAAGTTCAGGAGCCGATTCCGGTCCGGGACATAGTAGCCGCCGGTCTTGTACTCGGCTGGCGTCCGGTCGCCCAAGCTGCCACGCGGGTGGGACCCGGCTCGACGGCTCGGGGCGCAGACTGTCGATGAGGGTGACCTATCCCGCAGCGAAATACATGTCGCGGCGTCGGTCAACTGCTGCTTGCCCAGGTCGCGCAGGGCAACCCGTCGGGGAGTCTGTCGGTGCCCACCATCGAAGGAGTTGGCGTCCCTAACGGGATCCGAATCTGTCTCGGCGGTTCAGCCTGGCGACGGCAGTGCGGGACTCGCCGGAAAAGATGAGGGGATGAAGTGACCCCAGTTCTTCGGTCCGGCGATCCTGGGAGAACCATCCCCGCCGGTCCGCTACCCAACGTCGGGGCATCCGCGCTGACCGGAGTCGCCGGTGATTGCCCGCAGGCTCACTAACTCATTGAACCGCAATGCAGCCTCTCCCATCGGCCCCAAGCCAAGAGTTCGATACGAGTAAAGGAAGGGGAGCCAAGTGTGACTCTCTCCCGCCCAAGCCTTTCCTTCGTCCCGGCTGGCGTGGGCCCCTCGTCCGCGGGGATGCCGAGTCCCTTGGCCAACCGAGCCGTCGTCATGCCCGATAAGCACGGGGAGCACTCCAGTCACCAGGCGCCCGAGAATCCCCGGGGGCAGAAATAGGTCTACAATCCCGGGCATGGTCAAGCCCACGCAACTGCCAGCCGCAGAAGCGCTGTTGCTCCAGTCGCTCGTCACGCCGACCGCACACGGGATCGCGAGCCGCGTTCTGGCCCGGACCACCGCGGGCAACATCACGCTCTTCGCCTTCGACGCGGGGCAGGGCCTCACCGAACACTCATCGCCGTTCGATGCCCTCGTCATGGTGCTGGAGGGTGCGCTCACCCTCACGATTGCGGGCAAGCCCGTCCGCGCAATTCCCGGGACCATCGTACGCATGCCTGCCGACGTGCCGCATGCGGTCGATGCTCCTGAACCGGCTCGCATGCTGCTCATCATGTTGATGGATCGCAAGGACGCGTGATCGGCCCTCGTAGCTGAAGGCGGCCTCGAAGATCACCGGCGAGAATTCAGCCCGCGCGCGGGATTCGACCCAGAGAAGAGGGCGTATGGCGGCAATGGACGAAGACTTGGAACTCGCCAATGGCGTCCGCATTCCGCGCATCGGGTTCGGCACCTGGCAAATGCCCGATGGTGGCCCGGCGCACGACGCCGTGCTCTTCGCGCTCCGGAACGGCTACCGCCACGTCGACACCGCCCGAGCTTATGGCAATGAGGCCAGCGTCGGTCGCGCCTTGCGCGATAGCGGACTGCCGCGCAGCGGCGTGTTCGTCACCTCCAAGTTGCCCGCCGAGGTCAAGAGTAGCGAGGCCGCGCAGGAGAAGTTCGAGCAGACGATGAGCGCGCTGGCCCTGGAGCAGCTGGATCTCTACCTGATCCACGCGCCCTGGCCGTGGAACGAGATCGGAAAGGACTGTCGCGCCGGGAATCGCGCGGTCTGGAAGGTCATGGAACGTCTCTACACGAGCGGCCGCTGTCGCGCGATCGGGGTGTCCAACTTCAACGTCGCCGATCTCACCGATCTCATGGACGCGTGCGCGATTGCGCCACACGTAAACCAGATCCGCTTCCACGTGGGACACACACAGGAGGACGTCGTGCGCTTCTGCCAGGAGCGCGACATTCTCGTCGAGGCCTATTCGCCGCTGGCCACCGGCCGGCTGCTCGGCAACGCGCGGATCGCCGAGATCGCGCGCAAGTACGGTGTGAGCGTGCCCCGCCTTTGCATCCGCTACACCCTTCAGCGTGGCACCCTGCCACTGCCCAAGTCCACGCACCCCGAGTTCATCCTGCAGAACGCCGACGTCGACTTCGCGATCTCGATAGACGACATGGCGCACCTCGACGGGCTGAAGGACACCACGCCGACTCCCCTCGATTGATTCGGGCAGAGGATTCGATACGAGTAGAGGAAGGGGAGCCTCGTGCCCTGCTCAGACCGCGAGCGATTGCGACGATGACCAGCGCCAACATGTTGGAGCAGTCCAGACCGCAGCGCCAACTCGTTCGTGAAACTCAAGATTCCTGATCACAGTATGATTGCTGTCACAGAGCCCGCTGGAGCGCAGGGTTGGTTAGTCCCGCTTCGGCTCTGGGTAGATCACGGTCCGCCGTGACCGCGGGCCGTATCCGGCACGGGGACCTGAATCGGGCGCGTCGCGCGCCCGAACGACCACGTGATCCCCAGCCCCAAAGCATTCTCGCTCGCCCCCGAAGATGCGCCGAGGCGGCCAGAGGCGTCCAAGTGCAGGGCCTTCACGATGGGCACGTCTACGCGCGCGAGGAACCCCGGTTGGTCGTACGGCACGATCCCCGAGACTCCCAGGGACGCGCGCACAGAATGAACGGGGAATTCCAGCACGACGCTCCCAGCCCCTTCGGGAGCGAAGTGCGGCGTTCCCTCAGACACGCTGATGCGCAGCAGCGTGCCCTGACGACGCCCGAATCGAAAGTGCCCCGATACCGGTGACGGCTCGAAGGATTCCGGCCACTCCGGCACGCCGCCGCGGGCATTGTAGCCGACGTCGAAACCGAACTTCGGCAGATCGAGGCCGAGATGGGGATTGACCACGCTCCAGTCGCTGTTGGGCGGTATCCCGTCGCCGGGAGAGATCACCGTGCCCCGGACGCCGACCACGATTGGCGCTGTAAACTTGTGTTCGATCGCTCCTCCGTAGACGCGAAAGTCCCGTTGGTCGACGCTGATGACTTCACCGTTGCATCCGCGAGTGACATACGCATAGGAGGAAGTCGCTCCGGCAACCCGAATCGATGTCCACGAGCTGTCGCGTGGCCCTGGCTCCACTCCAACCGCGAAAGGGACGAGCACACAGAGCGCAGGCAGGACTTGCCGGGAGATGGATACTCTGAAGGCACGGCTCATGGACGCTCCCTTCGATACGTCATCGACGCATATCCAGTCTGCGCTTCGACTGATGCGGTTGCCAGACGGAATCATCTCCGAGCGGAAGCGTGCAGGGCTGAGCGCTCCAGCGAAGTGCAGGCAAGCGGGGGCATCAGTAGCGAGCAGATCGGAATTGGTGATCACGATTCATGATTGAGATCATTCGGGCGCGACGAATCACGGGGCCTCGGCGAACACAATCACGGAGCACCCTTCATTGGAGCTGAACCGGAAGGGGTTTCCCTCTGGAGGGACCCCAGTTCTTCGGATCAGAGTTGGCGGCAGCATTCTCGCCACTGGTCCGCTATCCAACCGCGGAGCACTCCCGCTCCCCGGAGTCGTCTGCAATCGTCCGCAGGCCCACCGGGTCGTGGAACCGCAACGCAGCCTGCCCCCTCGGCGCCAGGTAGAGAGTTCGATACGAGTAAAAGAAGGGGGAACCAGTTACTCGAAAGGTCGTCGGAGGAGCCTCCGGCGGGCTAGGATGGCTTTGCATCCGGGCTGCAACCCCGGCGCGTTGATCGGTCCGCGCCGGGGCTATCGGATGCCGGGCATCGCCGTCGGCAATCGACCGATGAGGTGACGAGCCATGAAGAGACTCGCGGTTGCATTCGTTGCCGCTGTCACGGTCTGGTCCTCCTGCATTTCGTCGCTGGCATCTGCGGGCGAGCCGAGAACCCACGACGGCTTCTTCCTGCGTCTCTCGGCCGGGTCCGGATCGGCCAACTCCAAGTTCGAAGGGCCCGGGCTGGTGGAGAAAGTGTCCGGTAGCGGTTCAGCTGATCTGAACCTCGCTGTCGGGGCCATGATCCGGCCGAATCTGGCCATCCATGGAACGATGTGGGGGTGGGTGATCGAAGACCCCGATGTGGAGCTTGCGACCACCGGCAACCCAACCACAACGGGCACGCTCAATGGGGACTTTGACATGTCTGCCTATGGGGGCGGCCTCACGTACTACTTCATGCCTGTGAACATCTACCTGACCGGATCGGCCGGATTCGCCACGCTGACCGTGAGCGGAAGCGACAATGTCTCCACCGAGACCGACAACGGCTTCGCGCTCGATCTTGGGATCGGCAAGGAATGGTGGGTGGGGAAGTCCTGGGGGCTGGGCTTCAACGGTGGGTATTCCTACCACTCGATCCCCGAACACGGCGTGTCCGAGAACTGGTCGGGGAGCGGCTATGCCATCCGTTTCTCCGCCACCTATAACTAGTGCGGCACAGCAACATGGTCCTGCAATCGTGGGATGACCGGGTTGACGCTTGGTGTGCGCAGGCCTAGACTCGTTCGGCAACTATCTGCAGGGATGCTCCCATCTTGCGCAGCCCCGATCCCCGGAGGATTCGCCCCATGGCAACGTTTTCCCGATTCACCCTGATGCTCTCCGCGCTCGCGGCCGTTGTCTCGGCGATCGTGTCTGCTGTGCCGGCGGCCGCGGTTCCCGCGGTCGACATGCGCAGCGGTCGGGTCGATCAGAGCAGCTTCGTCGGATTGACGACGGTGCCCCTCTTCGTCGTCCCGGGAGGCTCGCGGTTCGTGCTCACGGACCTCCAGTGGACGCCGGGAAAGTACTCGACCGCCCCCGCCGGCCCGCTCACCGACCCGGTCGCGGTCTGGGTCCAGGATGGCGCGAGCAACATCCGGTGGTACGCAGGTCTGCCGGCGGGCAGCGCGACGCCGCACATCGGCTGGTCGACCGGCATCGTGTTCGAGCCGAACACGGTGGTCACGCTCGGCGTGGCGACGAGCGGCACCGCCGTCACCTGGTCCGGTTCGTGGTCGGGATACGTCGAGGCGGTCCCTGTGAGCGCAGTCGAGACCACGCCGGAGAGGTTCGGGTTCGAGGTATTCCCGAACCCGAGCAGCTCGCGCGTGATGCTGCAGTTCCGCCTCGAGCGCGACGGCAAGACCGCGCTCTCGATCTACGACGCGAAGGGCCGCAGGGTCCGGTCGCTCGCCGACCAGGTGCGCGCTGCAGGCTGGAACGCCGTCGAATGGGACGGCAGGGACGACAAGGGCCGCGTCGTGCGCGCGGGGACGTATTTCGCGCGCCTCGAGGCGGCCGAGGGACAGAAGACCGAGAAGGTGATCCACCTCGACGCGCACTAGCCCGTGGAAGATGTTGGCCTGGCTGCGTGGGTCGTCCGTCGCTTCTCCCATCGTAGCCAGGCACTCCGTCGAGCCCTGGCCGGCATGAATCCCATGCGAACCACGACCCTCTGTGCGCCGCTGCCTTGCCTGTTACCGCGGCTCCCACAAGCGCCGCGTGGCCGACCCATCCGACCCTGAATGATGCCGGGGCGGTTCAGGCCCAATACCGCCCGAGCGGTGGGGCGACCTCAAGCCCGCACCGCGGTGAGTTTTGGATGCCAGCATGATCCAGACCATGCAGCAGGCCGACCCATGGTCCCACACTTCATTACAAGCCCTGCGACGCGCTTCAGAGAGCCCTCGGGCAGTGAGCCGGGCCGAGTTCCGGTGCGAATAGCGGCGACATGCAGACCTTGCATGCGACGAGACGCCCATCCCCGAGGAGAGCCAGCCCCATGAACTCGCGTCGGATCGGTTCCTCCATCTCCCGCATTTCGGTTCATTGCTCTCCCATGCGCTGGGCGGTCGGCGCCCTGACACTCCTCGCGGTGATGACTCCCCGGCCTTCCGCCGCGGCCCTCTGGATGGGCGACTACCTGCCCCTCCACCTGGGGGAGACGTGGACCTACCAGAACGTGAGTGTGCCTGCCGACACCTACACGGAATCCGTTTTCGAGAATGTCGTCCACGATGGGGCCCAGGCCGTGAAGCTCGGAGGGCCGTATGACTACACGGTGATCGGCAAGACCGGTCGCACGATCACGGTGTACGCCTTTGCCGAGAGTGGCGTGTTGTACGACCTCACCCAGAACATCTTGCTCGGCGCATTTAGCGACGGAACTGCCTTCCCGGTCTGCAGCGCCGCTCCTTGCGATTCGAACCTGATCCGCGACTGGGAGATCATCGACCCGACCCTGCGTAACGCCTACGGTCTCGATGCGATCTATGGCGACCTTGTTCTGATCGTTTCGTACGACCGCCACTACCCGCCCAACACGCAGAATATCGTTGCGGCCTCCAACTTGCCTGCCGGAGTGGCGCCACCGGCCGGGGCCGTGACCAGTCTCGAGTGGTACCAGCGGGGCCTGGGCATGGTTGCCACCCTGAACGTGGATGTCGAAGCTGGAGGTGCCCAGCAATTCTACAAGCTCACCGCCACGACCGCGGTCGACGAGCCGCAGCCGGATGGATTCTTCATTGGTCTGCGGCCACTCATGCCGAATCCGACTCGTGGCCTAACCTCGGTGAGCTATGTCCTCGCGCAGGCGGGCCACGTCCAGCTCGGCGTCCATGACGTGAGCGGGCGGCTCGTACGCCGGCTCGTCGATGGTGAGCGACGCGCCGGAGCCGAGATCGTGGTCTGGGACGGGACCGATGACGCCGGCCTCAGGCTCGGGCCGGGGGTCTACTTCGTGCGGCTCTCTGCCCCGGGGATTCGGCATGGCAGGAAGGTCGTCCTCGTGAGGTAATCTGGGCCGCTCGAGGGGGTCTTCGGCTCGCGCCCACGGACGTGGGATGTTGATCGTGGACGCTGACTCAAATCCGGGAGGCCATGGGATGGCGGAATTTCGCAGTCGCGCTGTCAGGAGCCTGGTTGAGCTGCACAACGTTGAACTGCGCAGCTTCCTCGCGACCTGGAAGCGCTTCGTGGCTTCCGGCAAGCCCATGCCCGAGGCCCACGGCGATGCTGACTACGAGAACCCGGAGCGTCTCGTGGCGCACGTGCAGGGCGCGGCGCGCAGTTACCTGCTGTGGATCCGCGAAGTGCTCGAGCAGCCGATTCCCGATCTGGAACTGACCCGCGACCCGGCCGTCATTGTGCCCCGGCTCGAGACGTTCATGGAGGAGACCCTCGCGGGCTGGACGCGGCATCTTGCGCCGCTCATCGACGAACAGCTCGCGCCCAGGCAGTATCTCAGCCGCTGGGGCGATCCGTTCATGATCGACCAGATGCTCGAGCACGCGGTCGTCCATCCGATGCGGCATCGGATTCAGCTGGAGCGAATCCTCGCGGGGTAGGCTGATCATCAGAGGGGGTGCCCCGGGATTCCAGGGCACCCTGTTGACCGGGATGATGCGCGACGGTGAGATCTCGCGCGAGCGGGCGGAGGCGCTCGCCCGCACGGTGATGCGCGAGAACGCGGCCGCGGTGTACGAGCTTTCGAAGTAACCCCGGGAGGGATCCGATGTCGCTGCTCGTCACGAGATTCGTTGCGAACACCCGCGTCGCGGCACGGTCGACGGTCCTCGGCATGATCGCTCTGGCGATTGCCGGCTTCGCGCTGGCCGCACCGCCGCCGGCCCGCGAAGGGGATGCGACCTTCCGCGATTTCCATTTCACCTCGGGCGAATCGCTCCCTGAACTCCGGATCCACTACCGGACGCTGGGCGCGCCGGCGCGGGACCAGGCCGGACACGTACGCAACGGGGTGCTCGTCCTCCATGGCACTGGCGGCGCGGGCACGCAGTTTCTCTCGCCGCAATTCGCGGGCATCCTCTACGGACCGGGCGCGCTGCTCGACACGACGCGCTACTACGTGATCGTGCCGGACGGCATCGGCCACGGCCGCTCGTCGAAACCGAGCGACGGCCTGCACGCACGCTTTCCGCACTACGACTACGACGACATGGTCGAGGCGCAATACCGGCTCGTGACCGAGACCCTGGGTGTGGATCACCTGCGGCTGGTCATGGGGACGTCGATGGGCGGCATGCACACGTGGGTGTGGGGCGAGCGTCACCCCGACGCGATGGATGCGCTCATGCCGCTGGCCTGCCAGCCGGTCCGGATCGCGGGGCGCAATCGCCTGTGGCGTCGCATGATCGTCGACGCGATCAAGAGCGACCCGGCGTGGAAGGGCGGCGACTACACGGAGGAGCCGCAGGTCTCGCTGCGCACGGCGGCCGACCTACAGATCCTCGCCGGGAGCGCGCCGCCGCGTATGCAGCACGACATGGCCGCGCCCGACTCGGCCGATCGCTATCTTGAGAACTCCCTGCGCACCCGGCTGGCCGCGCTCGACGCGAATGACCTGCTCTACCAGATCGAGGCCTCGCGCAACTACGACCCCTCGCCCGACCTGGCGAAGATCAAGGCGCCGCTCGTGCACGTGAACTTCGGCGACGATTTCATCAATCCGCCCGACCTCGGAATCGCGGAGCGCGAGATCAAGCGTGTGCCCCACGGCCGGTTCATCCTCGTCCCCGGGACGGCGGAGACGCGCGGCCACGGCACGCACACATGGGCGGTGTTCTGGCAGCAGTACCTCGGGGAACTGTTGCGCAAGACGGAGCCGCGCTGAGGGTTCGGATGGAGGGCGCCGGCATGTCCGATGGCCGGAGGGGGCTCTACAAGCTGGGCGGAGTGTCGCTCATCGTGAGCGGAGTACTGTTCCTGGTCCGCCAGCTCTTCGAGGCTGCGGCCGGGCCACCGCCCGCGGAGGGCGTGGCCATCCTTGCCTGGGTCGCGTCCGGCAAGTTCGCGCTCGAGATGGCCGTCGAGGTCCTGTTCTTCGCGGGGATGGCGCTGATCCCCGGGACCCTCGCGCTGCACGAAAGCCTTGTCCGCACGGACCGGGCCAAGGCGGGGACCGGTTGTGGCATCCTGGCGGCCGCGATCCCCCTCCTCCTCATGATCGACATCGTGCAGGGTC
>Ga0315273_10001022_pt1 | contig 30877 bp, 26 predicted proteins | sample YL17G02_0_MG_FD_205753 | JGI IMG/M metagenome (GOLD analysis project Ga0315273, IMG submission 205753) | Sediment microbial communities from Yellowstone Lake, YNP, Wyoming, USA - YL17G02_0 | ecosystem: Environmental > Aquatic > Freshwater > Lake > Sediment | place: USA: Wyoming | collected... | reverse complement strand
CGACCGGCCCGCCGAACGGATCCTCTGTCTCCATCACGAGCAGAGGGAACTGCTTGCCCCTGAACGATAGATTTCTTCGGATTCCGTCAAAGAACTCCTCAATCTTCTCTCTGTCGAGCAGGACGATCCTGTCGCCTTCTTTGAAGGAGATCTCCCCGATGCCTTTCGGTTTATGCTCCTTGAGGCCGTCCATCTCGCCCATGACAGTCCGCACTGCAGACTCCCTTAATCGCCTTACATCCTCGCTATCGCTATAGAAAGGCACTATGCCGAACGAATCAGCCCTGATCCCCTCGATACCCCTCTCGCGGACGATCTGATTGAAAATCGCGGCCGCCATGGGGCTCCGGCAGGTATTGCCGATGCAGACGAACCATACGGTCGGCATGCTCAGACCCTCGATGATATCTTGTCCCAGACTTCTTGGATTTCGTCCTTGTAGCTCTTGGGAAAATCGTGCCAGTTGGCAGCGTCCAGGATGATTCCCAGATACTCCTTCGTCGGAAGGCAGGCCTTCTTGTTCACGACCTCGTAGGTCCAGACAGAGTGCTTCTCCATCCCGTCCTTGAGCCTGACCGTGGTCTCGAACCTCCTGTAGGCCGTCGGATGACCCTCGTAGCGGTCCAGGGCCTTCAGGCCTTCGTCCGTGATCCTGTAGAGCAGCCCCCAGACTACCCCGCCCTCCTCCGGGACGACGTCGGCGCACCCGCCTCCCCATGCGGGGGATCTGAAGGTGAAGTCCAGCTTGTACCCTTCCAGGTACGCGGGGCCGACGAGCTCGTTGTACTTGCACCTCCAGTTCATCTGCTCGGTGCTCAGGTTCGACCCGTAGGCGAAGTAAAGATGCGTCATCCCCTCTCCTCCTTAGGGATCACCCTGAAGCTGTCGTAGCCCTCGATCAGCGCCAAAACCCCGTGGTTGTCCCAGTCAACCCAGACCTTCTTCCTCCCGAGGAGGAAGGAGAGCGACGGGTCTCCTGCGACGTCGTCCGCGCTCACTTCGCTTATCCGCACTATCCTCCCGTACGATCCCGGGCGGAGCCCTGAGGGGTCGTCCGTGTGGATCAACCGCACCCTGTCGCCTTCCTTCATGATACCATTTCCTCCAGTCTGACTATCTGTACGCCGGGTCGTAGTCCTTCCACAGACCGCGGACTTCGTCCCAGTTCGCCACGCGCTCTATGATGTCGAGTTCGAGATCCTCTTCCTCACTCTCATCTTCCTCTTCACCTTCGGGTTCCGGTCCGGAGGGTTCCTTCTCCTTGTCGACGAGCTCGAACGGGAAGCGCGGCATGCTCCTCAGATGCTCCCAGGGATCGACGCCCTTCGGGTCGACCTTCTCGTATGTCCAGGGCTCGTCGTCGATGGGTGTCTGCATGTAGCCATCCTCGCCTTCCTCGTCGCCGTCCTCCACTAGCTCATCCTCGCCCCGCTTTAGATCGGCCACAGGATACTCGCGCACTTTCAGATACCTCGAAACGTCGCGGATCCCCTCTGCCCCGAAGACCCTCTCGACCGCGCTAAGTATCTCCACGGCTCCCTCTCTGAAGGACATGAGCGAGAACTCCCGGTCCCTCATGGATAGATCCCGAGCCCTGATCATCGCGAGGAACTTCGCCTCGATCCTCGCGTGGCTATTCATATAGACCTGCCTGAGGAAGTTCAACCGACTTCCCTCGCATTCGTTCGACCTCGCCTTCCCTCTCCTGCTGCCGTCTCTTTCTGATTTCCTTCTCATCGACATTTCGCCTCTCGCAACAGGAGATATTCGCGCCGAAGGAGTAGCGTTTTTCCGCGAACGGTATGAAAAAACGGCTTACGGAATCGCTCTTCGAAGAGTGGGGTGTCCTCTTTTGAATGCAGTTGGCTCAGTAGGAATGGTCGAGGACCGGGATCGAACATCGGCTCGCGGTGGGATGGATACATTCGCTTACCTCCTCGATAAATCTCTTAGTCGGTAGAAGATTAATTCCATTGATAAGATTGATAAGCCGATTCGTTCATCCAGAGCGATGTCATTATGCCGAAATCGAAGAAGTCGTTCAAAGTTGAAGTCAACCCATCGGTGATGAAGTGGGCCATCGAGAGCTCGGGCTGGAAGATCGACGAACTGGCCGAGAGGCTGAAGATCGCCGAGAACACCCTCGATGCTTGGCAGTCCGGCGATGCGTCTCCCACGCTCAACCAGCTTGAGAACCTCGCCGCAAGCCTGAAAAGGCCAGTCGCCGCCCTTCTTCTGCCGATGCCCCCCGAAGAGAGCCCGAACCCACCGGATTTCAGAATGCTGCCAGAGGGGACCGGCAGATTCGAGAAGGAGACGATTTTCGCGATAAGGAAGGCAAGGCGCTTGCAGCAGGCGGGCAAGGAATTGATGAAGAATATCGATGTCCCGCTACCCCCTCGGATCAGACGCATTTCCATATCGAACGATCCCATCGGCATAGCAGGTGAGCTCAGACGGGAAATGGGAATCACCGAAGAGACGCAGAAGAAATGGAGGGATTCGTACGACGCCTTCAAGAAATTGCGCCATGCGATTGAAAGCAGGAATATTCTCGTCTTCCAGATTAAGATGCCGACCGAGGATGCGCGCGGTTTCGCCCTCATAGACGAGATGCCGGCGACAATCGTCATCAGCTCATCGGATCTGATCGAAGCGAGGATTTTCACCCTCATGCACGAGTTCGGCCATATCCTGATCAACCAGTCCGGCATCGATATGGGCGGCCAGATCTTCGGCGATCGCAAGGAAATCGCCGTCGAAAAATGGTGCAATGAATTTGCCTCGGAGTTCCTGCTGCCGAAGGAGACATTCCTTCGGGCATTGGGGGAAGTTCCTCGGGGAAGATACGACGAGGATAGGATTCGCAGCATATCGAAGCAGTACAAAGTGAGCAAGCTGATGCTCATGACAAAGATGCTCAAGTTGAACATCCTGGATAAGCGCTCATATACGCAAATCAGAGAGGAACTGGAAGCGAAAGGGATTGGCAAGAGAGACAAGGGTTTCGCCGTACCTTCCGAAACGAGGTGTCTGAACGAGAAGGGAGAGAGATTCATCTCGCTCATTCGCGACAACATCCAGAATGGCGAGATCGGCTACTACGATGCAGTTGATCTTCTCTCGGTGAAAGTCAAGATCGTGGACAAAGTCCTGGGCAAGGCAACGGGATGAATCTCGTGAAGCACTATGTCATTGATTCTAGCTCTCTCATTGAATTGATGAGGACGAATCCGATCGATATTTACGAGACAGTCTGGAAGAAAATCGACGAGCTCATTGATGGAGGGCGGCTGGTATCACCAGAATATGTCCTGGATGAGATAAGAAGAGGCGATGACGATCTGAAAAAATGGGCTAATCGACGCAGGAAGATGTTCAAGAGTCCGACCTCCTCACAGATCAAGCGCGTCGCTGAGATATTGACCGAATTTCCTGGGCTTGCGCATAGTAGCAAAGATACCACGGATGCGGATCCGTTCGTAATTGCTCTAGCATCGGAGAAGGAAAGGATGGCAATCGAAGACTTCGGGACTGCGACTGAAAGAATCGTAATCAGTGAAGAGAAAGTCAGAGGAAATGAGCATAAGATACCGCTTGTCTGCCAGCATTATAAAATCAGATGCATCGGGATACACGAAATGTTCAGAGAAGAAGGTTGGAGATTCTAATAAGAAAAATGCCCATCATCCATGCTCCTAATGCTTTAGGAGCATCAGATCAAATGAGCTGGCACGTCTGAATGTGATTAATTGTAAGACAAATCCTTTATAGCTCCAACAAATATGCAGTGATTGATGAAGTCCCCAGTATGACCTCGTACTCGCGACTTGGGAATGCTGGGTTTCCTCTGTTCTTATCATATTGTGAGGCTGAGCCAATAGCATGAACGTAGATATAGGTAAACTCTACTTTCACGAGAAAGCATAATATAGGTAAATTACACTTTACTTATTCTAATGATGGAAAAAGACGATTTACTGCAGTCATTCATCAAGAGAAGCGTATCGCTGACGAGAGATCGATTGAATGGGTACGTATACGCCGATGAAGGTAAGAGATTCAACCAGCGATACGCCTTCATCAGGTTCGAGAAATACATCACTGATTTCCAGAAAGGCCTGTCAAACAAGAGATGGGTGATCGTTCCAGGGCTGAGAGGAACGGGGAAGACCACCCTGTTGGCGCAATTGTTCTACAGACTCTCGGACAGCGGCGTGCCCCTGGCGCGCATGCCCTACGCCTCAATGGATGAGCTCACAGGGCTATTGGGTGTGTCGCTTAGGGAGTTTCTGGATGCATACGAGATATATCTGGGCAAAAACTTCGAGAGCCTGATCGATTCTGAGAAGATCTTCCTGTTCATAGATGAGGCGCACTATGACAAGAATTGGTCGCTCACCCTCAAGAACCTGTACGACAGGACAAAAATGGTATTCATTTTCACAACTGGATCTTCTTCGATATCGCTTCAAACCAGTCCGGATACGGCAAGGAGATCAGAAACGGAGCGTCTTTTCCCCCTGTCGCTCACCGAATACCTGCTCCTGAAGCGCGGGATATTTCCGAAAAGGGGCGTCGGCAAATCGCTTGGCGACGCCGTCTTCTCATCGAGGACCGCAAAAGATGCTTACGATTCGATCGGATCGATGCGGAAGGGGATCAATGAATACACGGCAAACATCAAATCATCTGATCTCGAAGAGTATCTGAGGGTTGGCACTCTGCCGTTCTCGATTCCTTATACCAGCTCAGAGGATGTCTATGAGAAGATTGCCTCCATGGTGGAGAAAACCGTCACAGAAGACATCAGCTCGATGATGCGATTCACGAAGAAGATGCAGATTAAGATGTCCAATCTGATCGTGCTTCTCGCCATTTCCGATAGAATGAGCTATCAATCATTGTGCAATGCCTTGGGGGATATCACTAAGCCGACGCTCTCCAGAATGATCCGAGGGATAGAGAAGGCAGAGTTGATCCATGCAGTCAGGCCTTACGGTCTGCCGGTGAAGAAGATAGCGAAGACTCCAAAGTATAAGTTTATGGCACCATCCACAAGGGCGGCCCTCCTCTGGCAGATCGGACAACTGGACAATCGGGCAGAAACTTCAGGTAAGCTGCTGGAAGATGCCGTGGCGCTTTATCTCTACAAGTTGCAGAAAAGGCACGAGCTGTTCTCTTTCGAGTTCGACCCCGTCGAAGGAGGCGCGGACTTCGTTGTGACGATGAATGATAGGAGTCGCATCGTGCTCGAGGTGGGATACGGAGACAAAGGAATCGATCAAGCGGAGAAGACGATGGCTCGAATCAAGTCGAAATATGGCGTTATAGTCTCCAATCGAAGACTCTCGCTTTCTGCAGATGGGCGTATTGTGACCATTCCGAAGGAATGGTTTCTGCTGATGTGAATTGGCGAGAGGGATGAGACGAAATGCTCCCATAACAGCGGAGGCATCCTAGGAGAGGATGCAATTGGTTTCTACTTCTTGGGACTCCGAAGGAATGTCCAGCGCCAGCGCCTAAAGGAAATCGCGCCCATTATTTTATCGTTAATGCGAATCACTCTATAATCGATAATAGAATGATTGGCGATCAACGATGAAACGGTTGGACGGATGCCCTCATCACATCTCGGCGATGATTTCATCTCTGGCCTTCTCGAAGTCCACCAGCTCGCCGATAATCAATCCCCTAAGGTCGGTCTTCCAGAACTTCCTCTTCTTATCGATACTCGATGCGAACTCCCCGGGCGAGTACCTCAGCTTGCATATCTTCAGCTTCCGGTCTACCAAGGACAGATCCGGCACGACTCCCCTTTTGATAAGGAACCACAGATCGTAAATGTCCCGGGGCTTGTTCCTCGTCATGATCGCCCTGACCTTCTCCGCCGCGATCTCCCTCTCGCTCATCGCATAGACCTGGAAAGAGGAGATCTCCCTGGATGATGGCATCACCATCTCTCGCCTCAGCTCCTCCAGCACCCTCTCCCTTTGGCTGATGTTCACGACGATGCGGCAGAGGCTCTTCTGGCCGCCATCGAACAGCGGGCCCTTGAAAAGGAACCTGATGTTGATCTCGTTCCCTGTGCGCTCGATCTCCTTCACCTTGCCCTCGATTCCTATCAGCGAAAGGCGCCTGACGATCATTTTGGCCAGGGCCTCTTCGTCGAGCCGCCGGCTGTTGAGCGTGAAGTCCAGGTCCTCGCTGAACCTGTTCAGGCTGGACAGCTTGTAGAGGCAGATCCCTCCCTTTAGGACCAGCGAATTCCCGGATTCCGTGCTGATCTGGAACAGGAGGAGGTCAAGGAGATAGTCCTTCTCGGCGTTCTCAAGCGACAGCCTCTTCCGCTCCGCGATCCCCCGCAGCTCGCCTCTGGATATCATAGTCTCACGTTCTCCACGACATTCCATCCTTTATCGACCTTGCCCGCGGACGGCAGGTTGTATTCAAGGGGAGTCCGGGAGGAATCGACGGACCTCCTCAGCCTTCCGTCAACGGTCGTGCCGAGCCTCTCGAGCATGAACCCCAGCCGCTTGATCAGCGCCCTGTTGCCGGTCCTGACGGCGTAATCCGCCAGCCTGCCCTTCCTGAGAGCCCCCAGGTTGTTGCTGAGGATCTCGAATATCTCCGAGACGGAGACCTTCCTGAACAGCAGGGAGTCGATAACGCTCTTCTCTGGATCTGCGATGAATATCTCAAATCCCCTGAGGCCTATCTTGTCGTACCCGAAGAAGTATTTTTGCGATGCAATTAGGAAGGAGATCTCCGTGCCGGCGAACTCGATCCTTGTGTTCCGCCTCTTCTTGGTCGTGACGACCCAGATCCCCTGAGGCAGCTGTTCGGTCAGGTTGTGATACCTCAGCGCACTCCATATCGAGATATATGACGGCCATGCGATCCTCGATGCGATCAGGAACGGGTCCTTGTGCACGGTGTACCTGTTCCGCTCCACTTCTTGGATTTCTCCGGCCACCTTGAGCCTGTGCAGCAGCACTCCTGCGTATGACTCATTATTGACCATGCCTGCGACAGCCCGTCTGTCGAAGAGCACGTGTTTCTGGAGTTCGCTCAGCAATTCCGCTTTCATTCATCCGAACAATACGGCAGGAACTATTAATTCCTATCTGCTTAAATTATCATAATGATAATTAATGCATAATAAATATTATAATGCTACGGAGCTCGATGGGATGCTCCCATTAGAGCAGTGGCATTAGTTATCAAAGGAATCGGAAAAAGTCTTGAAAGGGGTTTAAGCCCCGGTGCATTTCCCATCCTCATTCCCTGCAATATGGATTCTCCAATACCTAAATGTCATAAGTCTTATCAAGTTCGGGCAAGATTAGTTTCATTCTATGTCCCGTGCTTTTCTCAACATCATCCGCCAGCGAAACAAATGAATGTGCGTTTGGGGTGTGGACGGGCATCAATACCCTTGGCTTCAACTTCGATATGAGTTCGAGCAGCTCCGGTCGAGAGGCATGGCCGGATACATGCGAGCGGTCCATCCTTGGTCTGAGCTTTTCGCAGGAGGCGTTCTTGCATCCATTGGGCAGTCGCGTCTCCCCCAGGTCGTATCCTATTCTAAATCGATCTAGCCAGTTGATCATCCGTTCCTCATCTATCTCCATTTCGTCCGAGAAGGGTTCGCATTGCGCGCGAATGAACCAGGAGTCCGGGATCTTTCCATCGGAATCGGCAAGATCGAATATCTGGCCCAGGTCAAAGAAGGATAGCATCAGGATATATTTACCGGGGTTCTCCATTATCTGTTGTGCGGTAAGCCCGTTCTTGTAATGGGTGTCATCGATGGGGGGCTCTTTCCAGTCCGTCGAAAGGCCGTATTCGTGCTTCTGTTTGTTGTAATCGGCTGGGGAATACAGTGCCGTTCCTTTTCTCTTCAGGAATACGCGCACGGGCTCCTCTTCCCTTGGATATATCCCCAAACGGTGCAAGATATATGCCAACCTTGCGTTTATCACGAAAGTTCTTTTCTTATCGATCGCTACCTGCTTTACGGTCTCGTACCGCGTAGTGTCTTTCCAGCTGAAGTCAACAAAGACCAGCCCCTTAGTCTGCGCGACTTTCTGCGAGATCTTCTCTTTAACTAGCTCCTCGGTCATCACGGAATGAGAATCTATCCGCGTCCCTTCGCATATCATTATATCGATTCCCCCTCCGGTCTTTTGGATATAATCATCTATCTTCATAGGGTGTGTTCCGTGGAACCGGATATCACCGGTATACAGCAGCTTCCTTCCATCGATTTCCAGAACTAAGCTGGCCGCGCCTGGGACAGAATGATCCACTTGTATTAGTCTTACGTTGAAATCGCCAATCTTCGTCGCCTCTCCATCGGTCATTGCATGGGTTGTCCGGCGTAGGTCTTTCTTATCTCTCGAGGGTTGGGGTGCCCTGGGAGTGCAACCCTTGGAAGCAATCGATATCTCGTTTTGCGTAGTGCTAATTGCCTCGGATCTGAAGCTTGTCACCTCATCTATGACTTCGACGAGCGTTTCCGTTTCCCTTGAACAATATAGCGGTATGTCAGTGTGCAGGAACATTATGTCGCCGGTGTGATCGAGATGGGCGTGAGATAGCAGTATCGCATCCAACCTCCCTCGTCCCTCCTTTCTCTTTATCTCTTCGTAACTCTCGATTCCTTCGAGTCTGAGATACGCGGAGTCGCTGGTCAACAAGCGTGCGTAGGCTCCGTTATCCACTCCATCCAAGCCAACCGGAGCGATCAAATCCTGTCGATATACCCCATCAATCCTAGGCAAAGCGCCTATCGTTATCCGGTCCTTCAGAGTCGTGGCAGTTCTGGGTTCGAGGAATTCCGCAAAGAATTGCGAATCGAACCCCATCCTCCGTCCAAAATCCAGCATCAGCCTAGTGGTTTGGGATTCCAAGAGTATCTTGTTCCCTCCGACTTCATCCACTCCCCCATAGAATGTAATTCGAACCATGCATCTTCATGCGGTATTCTCCGTATAAATAATTGGACGGGTGGGATGTGGTCGAGTGAAATATTCCTCCGCGACATCGAATAGATTAAAGATCAAGGCGTAGAGTCGGCAGGCGGAGAGAATAAAGGAGCTGAGAAGCTTGCCGCAATGAAGAAAGCGAGACAGTCGTGCACCTGAGTCATAGGAAAAAACCTTATCTCCTGGCGTATCTCTCAGAGTAATAGTCTTGTGCAGGCATTGATTGCCCCTTTCAGAGGATAGTCAAGAGACGATGGCCAAACAAACGAGAATCGAGATCGTAAAGGGAGACATTTCTCTCCAGGACACCGACGCGATAGTCAATGCTGCGAACAATCACCTATGGATGGGGTCTGGGGTGGCAGGGGCCATAAAGAGGAACGGGGGGCGCGAGATAGAGGAGGAGGCTGTCAGGAAGGGGCCGATACCGGTCGGTCAGGCTGTCAGCACAGGGGCAGGCAGGCTGCGGGCGAAGTACGTGATACACGCGGCAGTGATTGGTCTGGCTCTCCCAACGAATAGCGAAGCGATCTACAACGCCACGGCATCCTCTCTCAAGATAGCAGAGGACCTTGGGTTGAGGTCCATCTCATTCCCAGCTCTGGGAACAGGCGTGGGAGGCTTTCCACTTGAGGATGCCGCGGAGACCATGATCAAGGCAATCAACGAGTACGGAGTTAAGACTGGTTCTCAAATAGAGGTTCGACTTGTCCTCTTCGATAATCATGCACTTAGGATATTTCAACGGGTCTATGAGAGAATAGTTGTTTGAGTGATTGGAAAGGACATATCTTTCCGTAGACATCTTATGGGAGGTGAAGGAAATGGAAAGAATCCGCGTGAAATCATCCAATATATGTTCAATCGGTTATGATTCGAATAATTCATTGCTTGAAATTGAATTTATGAATGGATCGATATACCATTTCTACGGGATTCACAGGAACATTTTCGATGGATTGATGAATGCTCAATCACACGGGAGGTATTTCGCATCCATGATTAAGAATGAATATCGTTATCGAAGGATCGAATGAAGTAAAATATTCTTGATGGGGCTCTAATCGAAATTGCAACCCTACAATTTATTCAGCAATCAAACCCTCCAGGAATTCTTGTTGAAAATTGCCTTGCTAGTAAGCACAGTTGATGAAAGGGTCCGAATTAGGAGGAATCGAAAAGACCTTATCTCCTATGAGATGATGACTGGGGAGTAGGAAAAATATGAGATTCGATTCAATCGATTCTTTGAAAGCGGAGGGGTTTGTCGGCTTCAAGAGAATCGGAGATCTTTTCCAGAGCTGTTCTGACGTTCCAGAAGAAAGAGGAGTCTACCTTATATTGTACCTAAGTAAGAGTCATCCCAACTTTATCAACCCCGGAGTTGGAGGTTCTCACAAAGGGAGGAATCCTAACGTCAGTATCAGCGAATTGGAATCGAACTGGGTCGACAACACGGTCGTCCTCTATATGGGAAAGACCGAATCACTTAACAGACGAGTATCCACACTAATGAGATTCGGACAGGGGAAAGCAGCTCCTCATCATGGCGGCAGATACATTTGGCAGATTCGAGATTATAAGGACTTACTTCTTGCGTGGAGAATTTGCCCTGATGGATTGGATGATCCTGTCCAGATAGAAAGCGAGATGATCTATGAATTCAGGGACAATTATGGTAGAATGCCTTTTGCCAATCTTCAACTTCCAACAGAGCGTGTTCGAGGAATCGGATCCAATCAAAACCGGAGTTCCGGTCACAAGCAAGAATCGCAAGCGACGAATAAATTGGTAAATGCCCATTTATTGGAGGCAAAGTGTCCGAATTGCGGCGCTGAAAATCTCGATGATGCTTTATTCTGTGCGTATTGTGCCAAGCCAATCGCTCTGATGCGATATTCCTCTACTCGGACCGAGGCTCAGGCCGCGCACCTTTCCTGTAGGAACTGTCAACATCCATTGTACGCCGAGAGTAAAATATGCCCCTTCTGTGGGCAAGAAACCGAGATGAAGGCCCTACCCGCTAGTGTTCAGATAGATGAGCAAGATACGATCATCATAGATGATGAACCAAATAGAATTGAAGGCGGCAGGTTAGCGAATGTTGATTCTTTGGAATTGAACGGGAAACGACATAAAGCGCATAAGATTAGAAAAACAGGCATCGACCCAATCCAGCAAGAAGAAGATATTTTGGAATTGAACGGGAAACAACATAAAGCGCATAAAATCAGAAAAACAGATATCAACTCGGGTGCTAAATACTGCAGGAAGTGCGGCAAGAATATCAAGATTGATTCGGTCTACTGCGACCACTGTGGTGCGAATCTTCGTTGATTGAGCTCCATAGATGAAGCCTTGAAAGGGGTTTATGCCCCGGTGCAATTTCTGCCCTGATTGATTTCGAAACTTGACTTACTAGCTAGAGCAGAGTTCAAATCCCTCTGCCCCTACTCTCATCTTTTATGAGACTGGTTCGAGATTACAGTAGCCGCCTAGAGATTTGAAGGAACCGCCAGAAGCGTTGGAGTCCATCGGCCGAGGACAACCCTGAGTACGCTAGGTGGGCCCTTTGTGCTCATGTCCCGACGAGACGCTCAGGGAGCCGGGGAGCCTACTTCCCCAATCCCTTGAAAGCTGTGTCCGCTATCTCCAGGCTCTTCTCGATGTCTTCCTTCGTGTGCGCCAGTGACAGGAACATGTGCCCATCCGAATGCGGCACCCCGAAGTACGCGCCGCCGACCACGCAGCTCAGGAACCACTTGTCGAACTTCTCCCGGTCGACATCCTGCTCTTCCCTCCAGGTCGTTATCTCCTTGTCTGTGAAGAATATCTCCCCGAGCGATCCGACATGCTCTATCCAGACGTCCTGCCCCCTGTCCCTTGCAACGTCCTTGAGCCCTTTGAACAACGAGTCTCCCATCCTCTCGAGCTTCTCGTAGACGCCGGGTTTCGACAATATCTTCATAGTAGCGTATCCGGCTGCGATTGAGACCGCATGGGCGTTGTAACTGCCGCCGTGGTAGACGTGACCGTCTTCGTTCGGGACGATCATCTCCATGATCTCCTTCTTACCGCCGAAGCCTCCCAGCTGGTAGCCCCCTCCCATGACCTTGGCGACGCTGGTGATGTCGGGCCTGACGCCGTACCGCTCCTGCGCCCCTCCGAGCGAGAGCCTGAAACCTGTCAGCACCTCGTCGAACATCAGCACGATGCCGAGCTCCTTCGTGAGCTTGCGCATCTTCTGCAGGTAATTGTTGCGCGGCAGGACGCATCCTCCGCCGTTGTGCACCGGCTCCATCATGACGGCCGCGAGATCGTCCGCGTTCTTCCGTATGATGTCCTCGGTCTCGTCCCACTCGTTGTACGGGTAGATGACCGCCAGGTCGGAGATGCACTTGGGGATCCCTTTGCCCCATGTCACAGCCGGCTGGCATTTCGCTCCCTTGACCAATTGATCGCTGGGGATGTCGACGCTCTGCATCATGTAGTCGTAGCCGCCGTGGTAGGATCCCTCGGCCTTGGCTATCTTCTCCTTCCCGGTGTATGCTCTCACCACGCGCAGCGGATGCATCGTCGCCTCCGTGCCGGAGTTCGTATACCTGAACAATTCTATCGAAGGCATGGCCTTCTTTATGAGTTTGGCCAATTCGATGGGTTTCTCCGACGGCGCCCCGTACACAGTCCCCTTGTCTGCCGCCTCCTTGACCGCCTTGAGAACCTCTGGGCGGGTGTGCCCCAGGATCATCGGCCCGTAGCCGAGCGCGTAGTCGATGTACTTGTTTCCGTCGATGTCGAAGAGGTAGGCGCCTTCGGCACGATCGACTACGAACGGGTGCGGCGAGAACAGGCGTATGTTGCTCTCGACACCGGCTGGCATGTGTTCCCTGGCATTCCTGATGTGCTCCCCGGACTTCTTGGTCTTCGCTCTGTACTTGTTCTCGCAGCTCGTTGAAGTCATCTGTGACAACCTCTTTTCTAGAAGGACCACGACAACGAGCCCAGCACCTCATGGCAGCATCAAGAATTGACCCACGCGGTCGATGCCATAGCCTCGGGCAGTCGCTTCTCTGAAGACTCCAACAATGACAAAGTAGAAAATGATTGCTGAGTAGACATCGTCAGGAGATAGGGTCTTTCCAAGTACGTCCGAGTTCATTATCACATGCCCGTCAATACAGCGTGCAACCACTGACTAATCGGCATCTTGCGTTCATTCTGTAGGTTTGCCGTCGTATTCCTCTGGCTTCTTCAGCGCGTCGGCCTTTGTGTGGCGAACCACCTTGTCCTGATGCTCCGGCGGAGAATAGATGGTATAGAGCTTGAGGTTCGTTTTCGAGGAGGTATTGAGCACGTTGTGCCTCGCTCCCGAGGGAATGACCACTCCGCTGCCATCTCTGACTCGATGCTCGACATTATCGATGATGACCATCCCTTCGCCTTCTTCGAACCTGAAGAACTGGTCCACGGTATCGTGTACCTCTTCGCCGATCTCCTCGCCCGGCTTAAGATTCATTAGAACGAGCTGACTGAATCTTCCGGTGTATAGCACTCGGCGGAAATCAGCATTCTTTCTTGTTTCTTTCTCCAGGTCAGTTGCGAACCCTTTCTTGAGCTTCGTCGTTTTCGCATGAGGATGGCTGTGACCTTTTCCTTTTTCTCTGTTGTGGGCATGGAACTCAGATTCCGTGACCGTTCTATTCTTCCCCTTGATCGATTTCTCTATCTTCTTCGACCTTTCTATTATCCTGTTCAACTTGTTCGGCATTCCAAATCACCTCATTAATGAGAAGGACGGGCTCCTTTCCTGGAATCGTCATCGTGAGTGTTTCGAATTCTGGAGGAAACGGCGAAACTACTCCCCCTCTCGAAGGATGATAGTCTCGCCAGGAGATAAGGTTTTTTCCTGATTCCACTTTGCATTATGAGCCGGCTTGGACGCTCTCGACAATGGGGGGCATTCATTTCGAAGCAAACCAATATGATCGAAATGATTCAGAACCATCAATCATTTGATCGGCTTCTTTCTATTCTTTTCGTCTACCTTTATCTCCCCTAGCAATCTTTTGACATGCAGGATATTGGCTGCGGGTTCGATGAAAAATTGATGAACTCCCGATCCGCTTAGCATCTTCTTATACCATGGATAAATCAGAAGAAGGTACAATGATACTGAGAAGAATAACCATGCGGAGAATATGCCAGGGGATCCCAACTGTGTGTATCCCAACCCGATGAATGATATTGCGAGGAAAATACGAAATTGTTCATAGCCTTGATGGCGATCCTTCATGGCGTGCGACTCTGCATTCTGAATGCCTTCCTCCATTTTATTCAATTTATTCAGAACTTCGTCCAGCAACGCAGATGTTCTGTCAGAACCGCCTTTCTCGATTTCGTTCATATGTATCCCTCATTTGGCTTTTAGCGAAAATAGCTCCTATCAACTCATTTTATCTCGGGATCATCACCGACATTGAAATCTCCTTTCGATTGCCTTTTCTTATTCCGCTATCTGATCATCATAGAATAAACTCTTTCCATGTATTCTCAGTCGAGATACGGTTTTTCCATTTCCTATCGGAATCTTACATATTGACGCCATAAGCTTCTCGCCAAATCATCCCAGTGAGTCCCCTAATTGGAGCCTCTTCATTAAGATGTCTCTGCCTGACCTCCGGCAAAGATTTATAGTCTGATAGATGAATGACTGACTTATGCCAGTCGCGATATTTGGAGATAGATCTTGTGGGAAGACCGTATTTCTAAGCCTTCTCTATGAGAGCCAGGTCAGATATGCAAATTTGGCGAGCAATAAAGGAATCGGTGAATTCAAGTTCACCACGGAACCACAATTTGCGCGGGTCATGGGTGATATCAGGAACGATCTGATGCAGGGGAATTGGGCGGACTCGACCCTAAAGGGGACCCTCTCGAAATATTCCTTCAAATATGGTTTCAGAAAGGCGATACCAGGAGGTACGAGCCCTTCCGAAAAATTCCAGATATTGGATTTCACCGTCTATGATATTGCGGGAGAAGATTTGGATATTCTACGATCTCTGGATGCTTTCTCGAAGACCGCACAATCTGGCGATAAAATTGCCGAGTTCGATTTCAGCCTTGTCAGTGACTCATTCAGGAAGCTATTGGATTGTAATGTGTTCGTTTTCCTGCTGGATCTCAGCAGGTTGAATGCAAAACCAAGAACTGATAAGCACAGAGAAATGAAGAGCTATGACATATTCATGGCCACACTGATTAGCGCGATTTCGAAGTACAAATCCATAAAGTTCAAGAAGGACGAAGAGCAGAGCAAGATCTATCCAGTATTCATAATGACGAAATTCGATGTCCTTGATAAGAAGATCTTGGAGGGCCTTAAGATACCAACTACTTACAAGGATCTCGGCTCGGGTGGATGGCTGAATCGCTCGAAGATATCACGCAAGGAGTATTGTGATATCATAATGAGGAACTTCTACCAAGACACGATGGCGCTGGCAAAGGGCGGTGCATTGATGAACATAAGCTTCGATAAGGCCGGTTTCTTCTTCAGTCAAGTGGCGACGGAACTGAATCAGGACGGCGAGGAGATACCAAAGATGATAAACATCCAAGGGGTGCCTATGCTGGCGTATTCCGACAGCGAATACCAGGACTTCATCGATTACTTCAGGATAATAGTCAAGAAGATGGCCGATGGAGAGCTGGATGCCCAGGAATTCAGGCGAGATTGATGACGAGCATCAGCGTCCCCCACTTCCTCTACGGTCCCACTCCGAAGAAGGGATACTCTAAGAGGGCGGTATCGCCGGACATCTTCCCGGAAGAATACGAACGAATCCTGGGGTGCTATATCCCATTTGATCCAGCCTACCTACGAGCGGATGATGTGAATGAGAAGGAGGCGAGGTCGATCGTTAGCATCCCATCGGCCGACAGCGTCTATTTCTCAAGGATTTTCAGAAGGCACAAGTTGGATGAGAAGGGCAGAACCGGGATCCTCACTCATACGGTACAGGTGCCTAGAACGGCCCTCTCGGAGGGCCTTTCATACAAAGATGTCGAGAGATCCCTTATAGAGTTCGAGAATGCCAATGGCATCCCGGTCGGAGCGATTCCAAAGCTCGAGATCAGTTGGACGGAGGATGGAACATCGGCAGAGATCTCGCAGTCTAGGGCGTTGATCAGCAGGGATTCGCTCGATCGCCTTTCCAACGCATATGGAAACGATCCGAATGCGAAAATCTTCTTGACGTCCAAAGGAACGCAATTCTCCGAGAGGGCGCAGCTCGGATACGCTCTTTCGAGGTTCATAGATTTGAAATTGAAGATAGCCCCAATATCTATCCTGACAGAGCCTCCGTTGTCGCTCAACAACTCCTACTTCAACCTGGTCGTTTCGAATATACCCGTCTACATACCTCCAAGGATTGGGTGGAGACCGATAGACGCGAAGGGAAGTTCATCAGGGATTGATGGCCAGGGCCCCGTCGGCAAGGAAGGCATAAAGAAAGCGTTGGATGAACTATATCATTGATAAAAATAAATACGTTATCCACAATATTCCTTTTCCTGGAGGGAAAGGTAGAGCATTAGGAAACTACGCAGATCTGTTAAGGCCCAGAAGAAGCCTTAGTTACTGCAATTGCATTTCAAGGGTTTAGAGGAAATATCATGGCAGAGACTGACCAAGAGAAATCCGAGTCAAGAGGACATGACGGATCGAAGCTTCTGAAAGTCGTGATGGTGGCGTTGATAGTCGCCGTCCTCTTAGTTTCACCTCTCTCACTCCTATCAAATTCATCATCCGAAAATCCTTACACTCCTGCCCCCGCAAGGATCGCATATACTTCACATGCCACAATTTCCATCAATGGCAACAGCCAGTTCACGAATGGGAGCGGTGTCGTTTGGGGCAGCGGAATCGCTTCCGATCCCTACATCATAAGTGGATGGGACATAGACGCAACCCCTGCTCACGGAATTGATATCCAGAACACGAACGCGTATTTTATTGTCAGGAATTGCCACGTGCATGACGGCTGGCACACATACGGCGGCATCCATCTGACCAATTGTGTGAACGGCATCTTGAGCGACAACATCTGCGACTCGAACAATAATTGGGGCATACTTCTCTCTTCGTCGAACAACAACATGATCAGCAACAACACCTGCTCAGGCAATAATTATGGTCTAGGTCTCTACTCATCGAGCAACAATACTCTGATTATCAACACCTGCTCGAACATTTATTATGGCATAGTTCTCTCCGCATCAAGCAACAACAACCTGACCGACAACACGTGCAACTCGAGCGATTATGGCATAGTTCTCACCGCATCAACAAGCAACAACAACCTGACCGACAACACGTGCAACTCGAACGATGTATATGGCATAGTTCTCTCCACATCAAGCAACAACAACCTGACCGACAACACGTGCAACTCGAACGATGTGTATGGCATGTATCTCGAATCTTCGAGCAACAACAACATCCTATTCAACAATACCTGCTCGAACAATCTGGGTCAGGGTGGCATGCGGCTCAACTCATCGGACGGCAACACAATCAGCAACAACACCATCTTGAACAATATGGGCGATGGCATTTCTAATGTCTATTCCGACGGCACCATCATCAGCGGCAACACCTGCAGTTCGAACATCACCGCAGCCGGAGGCATATGCATCTACTACTGTTACGGCAACATAATAAGCAACAACAACTGCAGCTCTAACAATAATCTTGGCATACAGCTCTACACGTCTAGCGGCAACACGATCAGCGGCAACAACTGCTCGGACAATCTTGGCAGCGGTGGCATATTCCTCTACGGAGGCTCAGGACATTCCAATGACAACAACAACATATCTCGGAATCGGGTGTTCAATAACATCGGTTACGGAGTCCAGATTAATACTGGATCCGGATCTAACAACATGATCTGGAACAACACCTTCATAGGCAACAACGGGGTGGGAGTCCAGGCATATGATGATGGGACGAACAACCGATGGAACACCTCGGGCTCGCCTCACGGCTATGGCAACTACTGGGACGATCTGACGACGCCCGACAATGACTTCGATGGAATAGTCGATTGGTCATACAACCTCACAGGGACCGCTGGAGCGAAGGATTGGTATCCTCTGACGACTCCGCCCGCGCCATCTTTCCCAGGGATACGCATAAACAGCAACTCGGAATTCGCATCGATGGTCGCCAGCTGGGGATGGCCGGGCGATGGGACGCCCGGGAATCCGTATGTCATTAGCGGCTATGACATCGACGCCACAGGCTATCCGAATGCGATATACGTCGGCAACACGACGGTCCATTTCGTCGTCAGGGATTGCTTCATCACTAATTCATCGGTTGCCGGGATCGAGCTGTACAATTGTGTGAACGGTACGCTGATCAACAACAGCTGCTCGAACAATTATTATGGCATATTTCTCTTCGTATCGAGCAATAACAACACGCTGAACAACAACAGCTGCTCGAACAATGATTATGGCATATATCTTTACTCATCGAGCAGCAACACCATCAGCAACAACACCTGCGGCTTCAACAGTGAGTATGGCATACTTCTCTACATATCGAGCAATAATAACACAATCAGCAACAACACCTGCAGCTCGAACACTCAGTATAGCATAATTCTCTCCTCATCGAGCAACAACACGCTGAACAACAACACCTGCTTGGACAATCAGTGGGGCATAGTTCTCACCGCATCGAGCAACTACAACACGCTGAACAACAACACCTGCAATTCGAACACTCAGTATGGCATATATCTCTACTCATCAAGCAGCAATACGCTGATCACTAACACCTGTAGCTCGAACAATGATTATGGCATATATCTCAATTCATCGAGCAGCAATAACACCATCAGCAACAACATCTGCTCGAACAGTTATTATTATGGCATACTTCTCTACATATCGAGCAATAACAATACTCTGATCAACAACACCTGCTCGAACAATTGGGCTGGCATATATCTCTGCACATTGAGCAACAACAACATCGTCAGCAACAACAACTGCTCGAACAATGATTATGGCATATATCTTTACTCATCGAGCGACAACACCATCAGCAACAACAACTGCGGCTTCAACAGTAATTTTGGCATACATCTCAACTCATCTAGCAACAACAACACGCTGAACAACAACACCTGCTCGAACAATTATTATTATGGCATACTTCTCTACATATCGAGCAATAACAACACGCTGATCAACAACACCTGCAATTCGAACACTCAGTATGGCATATTTCTCATCTCATCGGGCAACAACACCCTGATCAGCAACAACTGCAGCTCGAGCAGTGGTTATGGCATAAGGCTCGGCTCATCGAGCAACAACACGCTGAACAACAACATCTGCAATTCGAACACTGAGTATGGCATATACCTCGAGTATTTGAGCGACAACAACACAATAGCCTGGAACCAGGTGTGCAATAACACTCTTCAAGGAGTATACATTGAATCTGGATCGGATGATAACAGGATCTGGAACAACACCTTCACAGGCAACAACGGAGGAGGAGTCCAGGCATACGACGACGGAACGAACAACCGATGGAACACCTCGGGCTCTCCACACGGCTACGGCAATGACTGGAGTGATTGGATGGCGCCAGATAACAACCGGGACGGAATCGTGGACAATCCTTATGACATCTCGGGGAGTGCCGGGGCGAAGGACTACTATCCGCTCACATCCTATTCTGATAGTATTGCTCCGACCACAGCTGCCTTATCATCCGGTACCGTCGGGACGAACGGGTGGTTCACATCAGATGCCTCAGTCTCTCTCTCAGCCACCGATGCGGGTAGCGGAGTCAATGCGACATTCTACCGCATCGGCACTTCGGGCAGCTGGTTGAACTATTCCTCTTCATTCCTCCTCTCCAGTGAAGGCATCTCCACGGTCCAATTCTACTCGATGGACAATGCGAGCAACAATGAGACCGTCAAAAGCGTCATTGTCAAGATAGACAAGACACCGCCTGCCGGAACAATCGTCATACAGGGAGGGGCGGCCTTCGCCAAAGCGACCGCGGTGACCCTGAGCCTGATTGCGAGCGACGACGCCTCAGGCATCGAGCAGTTCCGCCTGAGCAACGACGGTGTGACTTGGGGCTCATGGGAGTCTTGGCAGAATCTCTCCGCATCAATAGATTGGACTCTGCCATCGGGCGACGGTCAAAAGAAGATCTTCTTCCAGATAATGGACAACGCGAGCAACGTCGCGACGAGCAACGACACGATCACCCTCGACACCATCCCACCAACGTTCGCGTTCGGGATAGCGAATGGTGTGGATTTCACGGGCAGCTCCGCGACGATCAACTGGTCCGACACGGACGCAAACGGGATCATCGGCTACGAATACAGCCTCGACGGCGGAGCATTCGTCTCCTGTGGCCTAACGACGCACGTCGACCTGAGCAACCTGACGGTGGGCTCGCACAACCTGACGGTCCGCGCCATCGACGGCGCAGGGAATGTCGCCGAGAAGACTGTTGATTTCTCGGTGTCATCTGACTCCTCCTCTCAGTTGATATTCGGGATGGACATCATCCGATGGCTTCAAATAATGGCACTGATCGCAGGATCCATCATGACGTTTATTTGGCGATCAAAGATCAAGATCGGATTGGATAGAACATATGACACAATGAGACACTGGCGCGAAGATCAGATGAAGTTAGGGGACGAGTTGGAAGAAAGAGAGAGACAGCTGGCTGAACAAATTGAAGAAGTGACAAAACTTAAGAAATGACCATTTGGGATTTCGAGCCAATGGAGGTGATCGAATGTGGGACACGTCAACTATCGTCGCAGCGGTAATAGGCGGTTTCTTTATCTTACATGCTTTGTCGTGTCTGATGAGATTGAAGATCACCCGATTCTTTATCTCTGGTGCAATCGGAGCGATTCTAGTAGTTGCGAGTGTGTTAATCGCGACTGGATGGAGACCTTTTTGATCTATCGACAAAGATATTGAGATTTACTTTGTTATCATTTCGTTTGGCAGGAGCTTAATTCCGCATCCCGGGCATGCATCCCATTCCTTCCTGACCGGCGCTTCGCAGTTGGGGCAGAGAGTATCCCCTAACCCTAGTTCGATTGTATCCCCTTGTAATACCTCACCGGACTTCTCATTCTTGAGAGGACAACGACAATATGGGCAAAATTTGATTTCATCATCATCAGGGAGCTCCTCTCCGCAATCTGGACATTCATGAGATTCCTCCTCTGCCTCCTCTTCCGTTTCTCCATCGATCTCCGTTTCGAGCGATTCTCCACAATATGGGCAGAATAACATGTCTAGAGAGACGGGTCGATTGCATCTCGTATCCGGGCAGATATTGCCAATTGGATCCTTCTCTAGCTCCCGACGTCCGAGTGGATTTTCGCATCTGCTGCAGAATTGAGCACCTGTTGGATTCTGATTACCGCAACTAGGGCAGTTCATTTCATCCCCCTCGGATGGCAGTAGTGTATGTACGCATAATCATTTCGGGTGCAGGTGTACTCCCTTGCCCGGAAGGTCGAAAAAACAGGCGATCCCCATTGTTACGATTTTCGCATCTCGGCATCGTCCTCATGAGCATCTGTCTTGTCTCTCTCTTCGGATAGCTCTCTCATTCTTTCTGAAAGTTCGCCCTCTCTCTTTCTGAGTTCCTTGTCTCGAATATTTAGATCCTTTCGCCAATCCTTAATGAGATTCTGCGTCTGATCGAGAGTATTTTTGATTCTTCTGCGCCACAAGTAAGTGATTAAGGCTCCTATTGCCAACATGATGATTTTCAGTAGGCCTATGATATCGATTGGAGACGTTAGAGCCGGCAAATACACCAGTACATATCCAATGAGGATAAAAGTCGCGACGATTAGGATGATGATCAGAGCGTCCGATGTCTTCATTTTACCTTTCGAACCATAAGAATCCCTATTCGCCTGCTTCTTTTTCCTCTCAGCCATCGACGTGTTAATCACCTCATTCTTCAGGATTGACGTTCTGAATGTTAGACAATAGTTGATCTATGGAAACATAGCTATCGAGCGATTCCTGTTCGAATAATTTCATGTACTTTATCTCATCCTTTCGCTCCTTTAGATGAGCTTCGAGGAGATTCTCGATATTCCCGTCATCTCCGATATTCTCCTCATAGGTCCGCCACGCATTCGAGATTATATGGCCGCCTTGATAGGGCATCATATCGCACTTGGCAAGACGCTCATAGTTGTTGCTGCATTCCTTCAGAAAAGCCGGACATCTGAAAGCAAAGCTTCCGACTGTCTCCCCCTCGACTTCTTGATCGAGAGCACACTTGAAGCAGAAATCATCTATGACTCTGATAGGAGCTTCTATCTGCATGGGTTTCGCATTTCCTTTGACACGTATTATTGGGGTCAGCACTGAGACGCCAGCACCGATGCGAAGTCCAAAGACAGTCTCAGTCTCCTCTGCGCTTCCTCCAATCGTTGCTTGAGAGGGATCGGTTCTCTTGATCTGTTTCTTGTTTCCTGCAAAAATCGAATAGCATGAAGTCTGTTCGAGATCTATAGATCCCTCCTCACAATAGACTGCTCCAAATATGAGGCTCCTGCCCTTGATAGTGATGTTCTCCTTCGCGACCAGATTCCCCATGATGATGGAAGGAGCTTCAATCGATATCCTTCTCCCATGGAGATCTCCAACGACGAGTATACCGCCGTCCTCATAGTCATCCATTCTTGATTCTGGCATTCTAATATGTATGTCACTTTCACTTGTGACAGAACCATAGATGAGGCCACTGCCTTTTCGTTTTGTATTCCCACTCTCTAGAATGACTGAATCGCGTCCGAAAATAGATCCATTGATGCGCGCCCCATAGCCGATATGAATTCTCTTCCCGTAGCATCCTGTATGGATTGTCGGATTGTAAACGGCCCCTTTTTCAATCTGGATGGAGAGATCCATTTCTTGTGAAGAGTTCTTCGAAGGAACAAGAGATTCGACGCATATTTGATCAGCCGCAACCTTGATGAAATCAAGGCCTCTGTATACGGCCTGCTCGACCACCGGTTCCCCCACTCTGCCACCTCGTTTCTTTTCTTCTGGCTTGGACCGGGAATTATCATTCATCTGGAGAAACCTCTGCCCTTACATGAATGCTGATTTTTCAAATTTCTTCATTGCTCCTACGAAAGTCTCCACGTCGACGGAGCCTCGTAGAGTCAAGGAATTAAGACGCTCGATGATTTCACCCTTTCTTGCCAAGATGGATGAATTTCTGGCTATCTTGATATTCTCATCACTGGTGAACATGTGGCGGTATGTATCAAAAGCATTTGAAAGCGGTCCGAGGTGTTCGCTATAGGGAGTTGCCTTAGTTGGCTTAGACTTCGGCGTCGATCGATTGGCTAAAGGAAGAACGATTATCCGGTTCTTCCCCTTAATGGAGACTCCGATGACCCAAAAAGGAATCATGAATTCCGAGCCGAGCATCGTCTTGCTTCTATCTGATGTTGGCAGTTCGATGTTGGTCTGCATATTGTCGATATCCTTTAATATCTTTGAACGTCGGTCGATAAACTCCACCAGATTCGTCAATATGCCTGATTTCTGATCGGTGATTTTGCCCAGTCTCGAATCATAGATGAATTTCGGAGCTGATAGGAGATTCTTCTCAATATCATTGAGAGCTGATTCTTCCATTTCGTGTAGATGGGCATATTCCTGTTTCACCTGTTCGATATGTTCGGTATCGATTCTGACCGAATCGACAAAATCCCTAAAGATTTCAGATTGAGAGAGATCATATTCGTTCTGGACGGTTAGTCTATGCTTCCTCAGTTTCTTCTTCGCATCGGTCTTTATTGCGTCAATCTCATGTGTTTGTGAGGCCGCATACTTTCCGACCGTCTCTGCCCGAGCCCGTTCAATCGTCCTCAAATCACAAAGGACGTTGTAGTTGTTGTGCATCTCTTGTGAAATAGTTGCTAGCGTGGCAGCGATACTGCCTAATCCAATCGCAATGCCCTGGAGATCTGGCGAAAGGTTATCCCTCACGGCATTCGCAATCTGCTGAGCATCCTTATTATCAACAGTCATCTCAATGTCCTTTCCTGTCTATCGAACTGAGCACTTTGTTCGCTTCTGCGAGAGCTAGCTCGATCTTCATCCGCTCGACTTCGAGCTGGTCGATATGATGTTCGTAGGGAGCCAATGAGATAAGATATCCTCTATACCTCTGTCTGAATTCCGTCGCCGTTTCATTGGTGGCATATGCCTTATCGAGAACGGGTCTCTCCAGCTCATTCCAAAGTCTATCTCCCGTATGAGCAAACACATCCGAGTACGATGAAAGAAATTTGATTTCCTTTGCCATTTCTTCAGGCTTGGCAGCGGGATGCTTTTCGCAGTGCCATATTCGGTTCTCAAGGGTTGGCTGGGGCAAAGAAAGCTTCCCCTCGATTGGGAACATGATATCGTGCTCTTTCATTCGGATTGTTATCAAGTCGGCGTGGATGTCGTTTCTGAATTTTGTCTCAATCGTCTCTTTTGCATTCAAGGTCATAGAATCCAGACTCGACTCGAAGAATTTGAGAAGCTTCTTCTCAAGGTCATATTCCTCTTTCCAATCCGAGCGCAGAATCTCTCGGATGCATTCGGGACACAACTGGCGGTGAACCATTAGGTTCATATTCTGAAAAAGATCATTGCGATATCTATTCAGATTCTCTATGTTGTCTCTTAGTCTTTTCTCAACGCTCAGGGTGGAATCTCGGATGCTCGGAGCCCATTCATTTGCAATCAGGCTCACGAGATCAGCATCTCTAGCAACCGCCTCTACGCCTTTCAAATCAGTGATGATTTTACGGGATTGCTCGATGAAATATGAAGTTGCGATTGGAGTCACATCTTTCGTTGGATATGCAGACGGAGACAACCAGCAAAGAGTCTTTGATATCTCCGTCTCCGGGCGATGCAGATGGAAATCTATTGTCTGCTTAATCCAGTTTTGTTCGTCTGTGATCGTCTTGAGTTTCTTCATCACATCAATAATCGGTTGTTCAAGAGTTCTCTCTCCGGAGACCGTTAGGTTCTGCTGGGTCGCATCGATTGCGCTGAGCCTCTGCCTTGTCTGGGATACGTTCGAGAATGTCTCAATCGCCGTTTCCAAATCGGATATTCCGATTCTTGCCTCCTCGGCAGGAAGATTGAATAAGTCGATTCTTTGATTCTGGCCACTCTGAGCACCATCAAATACCATCGATCCTTGGGAGTAAGGTACAATGTAGAATGGCAGATTTAGTTTCGAAACGAACTCTACCTTGCCTTCAGGTCTAAGTTTCTTCAATGCCTCAGTGCATTCTTCTATCTTCATTGTGCCGGGACGATATTTAGAAAACATCGCATATGCAAGCCAGATTACGCCTATTGTCAGAGCTGATATGCCGGCGAAAAACAATCCCGGAAATATTAATAAAAGAACGATACCCAGGAGAATGGGAATCAATGATAAGCCTACGTTCAGACTCCCGCTCTTCTTCAGGATTTTTGCTTCCTCCAGTTTTGTCTCATGTTCATATTGATTCTTGAAGAACTCTCGCGAAGCGAGGCTGAAAGCGAGAGCAAGGACCTCGGCTTCCTCTTCTTTCGAATCAATAGGGGCGTTCCCCCCGTCGAAAATCGAACCCACCGAAAATGTCTGTACTTCTTCATTTTCTCCGGGTGGTGGAGGCGGATTGATCAACTCAGATTCAGATTGAATCATTACGAATCCCTCCAGGGTGGGAGCGTGATTATTAAGATTCGAATAGATAACCCTTTTCTAGGAATGAGGATATTGTGCCAGCCCAATCGCGTGATGATTTTCCGCTGAATTAAGAAAGAGGTACTTTCCTGAGATCCGACCCGACTGCCGGAAAAAACCCATAGGCACACATGGCCTATGGCCGTTCAATTGGCTGTCTGGACTGCGCTGTCATAATCATGGAGGGTGATTCTGTCCGGGAATCCCATCGTTGTGCAATGCTTTATGCAGATTTATTGAGCATGTCAAGCTTTTCAGTTTTCACTCTTCTGACGACTTTCTTATTAGTCAAGTCTGTTCGAGCATTCGCTCCATTTAGAACGAATATTGATTTCGACATCCCCTTCTCCTTATCTTTTTCCACCATCTTGTCTATTGCGTATTTCTTGGTGTTGCCATCGGCATCCATTACTTCGATTTCCCATCTCTTTATCTCACGTTTTCTATTCCTGTCCAGCGAAGAATAACCGGCAAGAATGTGCAAGGTGTTAGTGAAATAATCCTTGTTTGAGCTATTGATGCTATTATCGTGCTCGAATTCGATTGAGCCATTCTTCGATAGCATCAATTGGAGAAGGAGTCTGAAACCGCGACTTGAGGATTCATCTCCAACGATTCCTTTGGTCTCACTCCAGTCTTCCCACATAAATACAGGTTCGAATTCCATTGTGAAGATTGAACGGAGAAGATTCTGAAATCCTTTTGAATTTCTTATTCGTTCGCCATCTTTCTGAGAGAGACATACAAGATTAATCGCCGCTTTATTCGTGAAGCAATCATGAATCACCGACGACCAGTAATCGACGCTTCCATCCATGATTTCTCTCTCACCGATGATTCTGTCCTCTCCCTGATCCGATGAGGCTGCTCTAGGGGGGTAAGTTCTCCCCTCCGATGGGAAACCATCTGTCCTTGCGGGGGTATTGAAACGATCAATGCCGGATTTCGATTCGGAAGCCACTCCGCCCGGGCTTCTTCTATTGAAGCTTTCAGCCAGCTTTTGAACCGCCTCAAAAGATAGCTGGGAGTTTTTAAGACCATCTTCTTCCGAACTCGGTGGCGAAATCACTAGAACCGAAGCCCGCTTTTTGACTTTTACCGGCTTTCCATCAATCTCAATTTCTGCAATAATTTCGAACGGCATGTCTCCCTGCATCGATGGAAGGATGTTGACAGCTATTGTTGTCTGAGAGTTCGGTCCAATTGTTGGTTTCTTATTCTCCATTACTTCAACGGTTCCGGATTTCGACATACCTTCGAATGAGAGGAATCTTGCAGAAAGGGGACTGGTATTCAAGACAACAACTTCAATTTGGTTCCATCTGCCGATCGTGATGATCTCGTCAGGAGGAAGAGCAAGATCGAAAAATGAATCCACATTCTTGAGTAGTTTACTTCTCACTTTCATCTCAAGCTTTTTTATTATCTCCATTGATTCTTCAAACTTACCTTTTTCAACCGATTCTTTCAAGTCCGAATCAAGTTGCTTCTCATTCTCATCGATATCCGAGCTGGGAAGGTACGAACGAAGGTTGTCTACCATGGTTTTCCATGCAACGATTCTCTTTTCAGTTTCGATTTGAGTTTCTGCAGCGTTAAGAATATTCATTGCCTTCTTGTAATTCTTTGATGCGATGGCACGCGAGGCGTCGGCGAGAGTCACTTTTGCGCCCCTGAATGAAGTGTCCAACCCCTCCATGGATCTCACTATCCCTTGAAACTGCTTTTCTATTTCGGTGAGTTGAACTGCCTTCTTACTTGGTCGCGGCGGTCTTCCTGGCGGAGAGTCTCGCGCAACTTTGGACCGAAGTTTTGTATCCCCTTGTGGAGGAAGAACACGTCCTTCGCCTTCCTTCTGAGCAGCTGCTATTGTTTCTTTTTCAGTGTCCTCCTCATCCATTGAGAGTTCCGGAGGCGGAGGTTCTTCATCGAGATCTTCGGAAGATTCTATGAGTTTGGCGGTGACCATCTCCTCTTTTGAGATTTCTTGCTCTTCGCCAAACAGTGCGCCGCAATGAGGGCAATTGACATTTCCAGTGTTGGTCAACTTGCCGCACTCTGGACATTCGAATTCTAGAGGTTCGACCTCGCTCGGTCGATCTTCTAGTGTCTCTGCTGCGGTAGATGCCAACGGAGTGATTTCGGCTGGTGGGGTGCTCGTTTTCGATTCGGTAGTCACGGTCACCTTCTGCAGAGCCGGTTCCGGGAGTTGGGCGTTCATAGAGACATCCTTCACTCCACCCTTACTCTTCTTTCGGAATCCGATTCTTCCCAGACCGAGCGTTTTCTCCTTGCCTCCGGTTCTCGCGTCTTCCTTCATCTTAAGGGATTCTTCACCATTAGCTGCAGCGAGGCCGGAACCATCTTGAACATGCTCTGCTACGACGGCATCAATCACTGTTGGTTTCAGTTCTTCAGGAGTAATTGAGGCTTGTTTTACTTCATCTCCTTCGATCGCCGATCTCTGATTCTCAATCCTAATCATTGTGCTTACGGCCTCGGATGCAGCGGTTAATTCCGCTTGTTTCATCCCCTCTTCCTTGATTTTGGCCGATAGGATTGGAATTATCCTATCTAGGATCATTACCGATGACATGAAATCCCCCTCTGCCATTTTCTTCTTAGCGCTCACGATTGAATCTACGGCCGATGTCCGGACCGTTGGATCGAGAGAGATTCCAAGTTGTTCAGTTCGTTTCAAATCGGATTCTATATTTGCGATCAATACATTGCCGATATAATGGCCATATGACATTTCAATCGATTGCTCGGCTTCTTTGAGGGTCGAACTGGATTTTTCATAATCCTCTTTTGATAGTGAATCTCTTGCAGAATTGAGATTATACTTTGCTCCTTCAAACCCCCATCTTGATGCATAGCCTCTTCCATCAATCTCAATGAGCAGATTCTCGCATTTTTTCATTCGCTCAATGATCGACTGTTTTTCCTCCGCTCTTAGAATTCTTCGGATTTCCTCTTGGGTTCTTTTGGATATCTGATAGGACCCGAAGAAATCGCCATCGTGAATGAGCTCTTCGGCCTTCTGCATCAACGATTTCCACTTGATTTTATCTTCAGGAGTGATTAAATCGGATTGTAAGAGTGAACGGATGTCCGTCAGTGTCTTTCGGGCTACTTTCTTAATAATTTCATCGGAGCCGTCAAGTCCCTTCTTGATCATCTCTGAAGCGTCACTCACGGAACTCTCTTGTAGCAACAAGGAAGCTTTTTCGATTTTCTGACGAAGATCATTAGTATCTATCCCTACGACCTCAAGTTCCCCGATCTTCATTTCGGCGTCGCCAATAAGAGCCCGGCAATCGTCAATTGCCCGCTGGAAGATATTTTCTTCTTTCATCGGTTCTTTATTTGCTTCCTTACCACATATTGGGCATTTGATGACGTCCGTGTCTACGAACTCACCGCATGCGAGACATTTCTTCTGTGCTTTCTTCTCAACCTTTTCAATGGTCTTGTGGTCGACCATAATTGTTGATGACGGGGCTTCCTTTGGCAATTCAATTGGGGAAAAACCAGTCTCTTTGGGCTTTTCCTGAGTCGTGGATGGAGCCATTACCGAACCTACCGATAACCAATCGAGAGTCCATGCCGTCGTAGGGTCTTTCTGCGCGACATTATCCATCACCGATCCTTTCAATGGCGCACCTGCACCCTTGCCGAGGATTATTGAGACATCCGATTCCGAAAGAAGGGGGAGGGAAGCCATCTGGAAGTTGAGTGGATTGGATGATTTGCACCAATTTTTGAGACTATTCGACAGATTTCGTAGGACATCTATTCTTGACGAACACAATTTGGAGAAGATGGCCGATGAATCAGGTTTTAGAAAATCCTCTTTCGTGAAGAGAAGGGCTTCATCCCTGTGAAATTTGGTCCAGATTTCAGGGTCGTGCGAAGCGGCAATTATTGAGACATAGATGGCAATTTGTGAGAATCTGTCCATGAGCGGACCGAAATGCTCATTCCTTCTAGCAGGGTGGTTGTAGTTTGGATGGCCGCATTCGGATGAGCCTAGGGGAGCTATCGCATCGACATAGACTCCGTCATAATCAATCAACTTTATTTTTCCATCGGGAGAGACTACGATATTTCCATGCTGAAGATCTCCATGCGCGATTTTTTTGGAAGACAGGTAGTCGGTCATCTTCTTCCATTCCTTGGCGACATCAATGAGAATCTCTGATTCACCGAGATTATACGTAATGAAATCGTCCAAATGGCTCCCAATTGCACGATTCATGAGAACTAGTGGGTAGACCTTGGCCGGTCTCACCTCGGGAGCCGAGCACCAGAGACCGTATCTGATGTACTCGAAATTGACGAAGTAAGGTGAATCGGCAGTGAAGACCCCTATGGACAGATACCTCATCTCATCTCGAGAATCAATGGGCCTTGTGAAGAACCGGACGACCATGTCTTCTTTGGAGGGCCCCTTCCAGTAATATGCGATCGCAAATTGACCACACCGTGCAACGGGGATTTTTGCATCCATCTGGAAGGGTGACGTTTCGAATACGGGGGTTCCATCTCTGATTTTCGGAACGTGGATATGTTCTTTCCACTTCTCAACATAATATTGATATTGAGCTATTGTCGGCGGGATTATGCTCTTCTGAACTTCGTCCTCAGCGGAATTGTTCATTCTTCCCTCCATAGTCACACGTGTATTATTATCGCCAGAGTATCATCATCATCGAGGCAGGGATCCGAGCCGCTTTCGCGAAGTGATTTGATGATGTCAACGATACGTCTGGATCCTTCCTTATCTTCGATCAGCAATTTCAAAGGGTCTTTTTCCCGCTGATAGGATTGCAGTATCCATTTCGCCAAAGCATCGGTCCCGAGTATCATGACATCCCCCGGCTCGCAAGAGCCTTTGGAAACGACGGGTTCCGAGGGAGTTCGCTCCGTCGAAATCAGCTGAGGCGTACTCCCAAATTCGGAATCGACAGAAATCGGCCAACATGAGAGAAGCCTGCCGTTCCTTGAGTGCAATAGACAAGAATCTCCAAGC
>Ga0315273_10001021_pt1 | contig 30895 bp, 21 predicted proteins | sample YL17G02_0_MG_FD_205753 | JGI IMG/M metagenome (GOLD analysis project Ga0315273, IMG submission 205753) | Sediment microbial communities from Yellowstone Lake, YNP, Wyoming, USA - YL17G02_0 | ecosystem: Environmental > Aquatic > Freshwater > Lake > Sediment | place: USA: Wyoming | collected... | reverse complement strand
TCCCTCGACCAGCATCACCACAAAGTGGTCGTCCTCCCCGGGCCGCATCGGGAGCAAGGAGCGGTGGCACGTCGCCGACGGCTTCGAGCTGCGGCCACGGTGGTCGATCGATCTCTACACTCCCGAGGTCGCCGGCTCCCTGGGCGCGCCCGGACGCCGCCCCTCGTCGTTGGGGCGGGAAGCGGGGGGCGACGGATCCTCTTCTGGCGGCTCTTCCTCCCCGTCGCGCGCGCGCGCGCGCGTCGACCCCGGCCACTGCCACGTGCGCGTGCCGCGCGTGGACGCCGTGGTCGACGTCGACCGGGCGGCCGCGACGCTCGCGCGCTGGGTGACGGCCGCGACGCTCGCGCCGGCGCGCGCTGCGCTCGCGGCGCCGCGCGCGGCGGCGCGGGCGGCGCTCGGGCGCGGCAAGGCGCGGGCGCGCGCGCTGGCGGCCGAGCTGGCCAGCGACGGCCTGGTGTCGGTGGACGCGGAGCCCGCGGCGCCGCCCGGGCCTCGGCCCCCTCCCTCTTTCTCCGTCCGCGGCTGGCCCTGGTCGCTCGCCCTCGCCGACGCGCTCGACGCGGGCGCGGCCAAGCTGCGGGCGGCAAGCGCGAAGCCCAGGGTGGCGGCCGCCGCCGCCGCCGCGCCGCGCGCGTGAGGGACGAAGAGGGGGAGGCCGACGCTGCAACCGCCCGCACGCTTCACACACTCCCGCTCACCCCCTCGCATCACCGCCGCCCGCGCGGCCGGGACCGGGACCGCGCCTTCTGTCGCCTCCCCTCCGGCGCGGGCGCCACTTTGAGCGTGTTCCCGTCCAGCTGCCCCCCGTGCAGCCGGGCGCGCGCGGCCGCCGCGTCGGCCGCGGTCGCGCACGCGACGTCGGCCCAGCCGAGGGGGACGCCGGCGCGGGGGTCGACGCCCAGGGAGACGGCGACGACGGGGGCGGCCGTGAACGCGGCGCAGAGCTCGCGCACGTGCGCCGCGCGCACGTTGCGGGTCAGGCCCGAGATGCGGAGGCGGGCGCCGGGCGGGGCGGGCGGCGGGGCGGCCCGGTCGCGCGACCGCGTGCGAGACCTCGACCGCCGGCGCGCCCGCGAGCGCGAACGAGAGCGCCGGCGCTCGCGAGACCGCGACCGACTGTAGCTCGACGTCGACGACGTGTAGGAGGACGAGGTCGAATAGGAGCGAGAGCGGGAGGGGGACGAGCGAGAGCGTCGCGAGCGGCGGCGCCCGCGCGACCGCGACCGCGACCGGTACGCGCGCCCTCGCGACCGCGACCGGGACAGCGAGCGCGCCATCGGACCGGCGCGCGCGCGGCGGCGCGGGCCGGGGGCGGGAGAGTGGTGGGCGCCGGCCATCGGCGCGCGCACTCTCCCCGCGGCCCGCGGCGCGCCAACCGCCGGCGCCCGGCAGCGCCACCATCTCCGCCGCGTCGATGGTCGACCCGCCGCCGCCCCGGCCGGGCGCGTGCCTGCTTCCCTTTCCCGAAAAGTTTCACGCCGCCGTCAGATTCGTCGAAGGCTTGCCCGATGGTGCGTGTGGGGCGTGGCGGAGCATTGGGCGGGGCGGCGGGAGCGACGGGCGGCGGCGGGCGACGCATCGCGCCCCCTTTTTTGCAGACGATGCGGACGTCCTGTCCGACGACGCCTGGCTCGCCCTCTCCGCCCTGGCCAATCAAGCCACGCGCGGCCCGTGCGCTGAGCCGCGGCCGTGGGCGTGGGACGGCGCTGCGGCGGCGCGGTGGGCCGCGTGGTCGGAACTCGGGGGCATGGCCGGGGCGGAAGCCATGCGGCTGTATGTGCGTGTGCTTGACGACGAGTCGCCAGGCTGGTGGCTGGAGGTGGTGGACGGAGCGCCGGCGGCCGAGCGGCCGCCGTCGGCCGCGCTCGCGCCCGCGGCCGGGCCCGCGTGGGAGACCGTCGCCGCGGCCGCCTCGCCCGACGGAGCGCCCTGCGCCCGGTACGAGCACGCGACCGCGCTCTTGGGAGCGTCCCTGCTCGTCGCGGGCGGCTCCGCGGGCGGCCGCCCGCTCGGCGACACGTGGGCGCTCGACCTCGAGTCCCTCGCCTGGGCCCGGCTGAGCGCCGCGGGCGACCCCGGCGCGCTGCCCGCGCGGTCCGGGGCCGCCATGCTGACCTGGCGCGGTCGCGCCCTCGTCCTCGGCGGCCACCGCGCACGCGCGCGCGCGCGCGGTGCCCCCGCCCCCCCCGACGAGACCGACGTCTGGGAACTCGACGCCCGGTCCGGCCGCTGGGCGCGCGTGCCCACCGCGGGCGACCCGCCGCCGCCGCGCGGCGGCCACACCGCGACGCGGGTGGGGGGCCGCGCGTTTGTCGTCGGCGGCGAGTCGCGCGGCCGCACCACCTCCGACGTCTGGATCCTGCACCTGGACACACTGACGTGGCGCGGCCCCGTGCGGTGCACGGGGCGCGCGCCCGCGCCGCGGTCGGGGCACGCCGCCGCGGCGCGCGGCCGCTTCGTTGTCGTCGCGGGAGGCGCCGACGGCGCCCGTGTGCATGCCGACGTCGCCGTGCTCGACACGGAAACGCTCGAGTGGGCGGCGCCCGCGGTCGTCCGGCCGCTGCCCGCGCGCGCGGGGGGGGCCGCGGCGACCGTTGGCGACACCCTCGTCCTCGCGGGCGGCGGCGACCTGGCCGGCCCCGTGACCGCCACCGTGGGCCTGGACCTGACCGCGCTGCCGCTCGGCCCGCTCCAGTGGCGCGTGCTCGCAACCGCCCCGGCCGGCGCCGCGTCGCCCGCCGCGTCGGAAGGCCTCGCCCTCGCGCGCCTGCCCGCCACGCGCGCCCTGCTCGCGCACGGCGGCAACGCGGGGCGGCTGCACTCGGCACTGGCGCTGCTGCGGCTGCCGGAGGAGGAGGGAGGCGGCGAGAGCGAGGGGGAGAGCGGGAGCGAGGGGAGCGCGGGCGGGTCGCCGCTGCCGCGCGCGGCCGCGGCCTCGCCGCCCCCTCACGCGCCTCCGCCCGCGGCCGCCGCCGAGCTCGTCCTCATGCGGCGTCAACTGGGGAGCGCGCAGGCGGCGGCGGCGGACGCCGAAGCGAGGGCCGACGCGGCGGGCGCCGCGCTCGCCGCCGCGCGCGACCGCGTCGCGTCCCTCGAGGCCGCCGCCGCCGACGCCGCGCGCGCGGCGGCCGCGGTGGACGAATTGCGCGCCGAGTTGGAGCACTACAAGAGGGCGGCGGGCGGGGGGGAAGGCGGGGGGCGCAAGGGCGGCGGCCTCTGGCGTTTCGTCGCAGGCGCGTGAAAAAGGCAAAATGCCGTTCCCGCGACCCCTCCCCCTCCTTCCCTTCACAGCGCCCACCGCGCCACGCGCAGCGCCGGTCGCAGCGCGGCCAGCGCGTGCGCGAGGCGGGAGGGCGGCCGCGGCGCGCGCGCGCGCGGCCGCGCGGGCGCCGCGCGCGCGCCGCGCAGCACGGCCGCCGGTGGCGCCGGCGGGCGGCCGCGGGGGGCGGCGCCGGCCGCCCAATCGAAAAAGGCGGGGCCGGGGCGGCGAGTGGGGAGGGTTGGGGGCGGGCGCGGCGCTGTCGGCGACGACGCTCCCGCGGCCTCCTCTCCCTCCCCGTCCCCCGCACCACCACCCCGCAACCCGTTCCATCCCCGCCCATCCAGGGCGTCGTTGGCCAGGCCGTCGGCGACGGCGTTCGCCTCCCGGAAGACGTGCGCGATCTCCCACTCTTTCAACCCCGCCGCCAGCGCCCGCACCCTGTCCCGCGCCGCCGCCAGGGGCGGGCTCTTGGCCGCGTACTCGCCCGTGGCCTGGCGCACGACGAGCTGGGAGTCGCCCCGGGCGGCGAGACGGGTCACGCCCGCGGCGAGCGCGCCGCGCACGCCCGCCTCGAGCGCGGCCCACTCGGCCGTGTTGTTGGTGGGGGCGGTCCCGTCGGCGGGGGTGAACAGGGCGCAGACGCGGCCGAGTTCGGGGCCCGGGGGGGCGCCCGGCGCGGACTCGAGCCGGACGACCGCGCCGACGCCGGCGACGCCGCCGCCGGGCACGTGGTTGCCGCGGCAGGCGCCGTCGAAAAAGAGGGTGTAGCGCGCGTCGGGGTCGGCGAGAGGGCCGGTGTAGGAGGGGGGGGGAGGGGGAGGAGAGGGCGCCCGCGTCCGCCGCTTTTTGGCCTTGGGCGCGGGCGCCGCCTCGCCCTCGTCGCCCGCGGCAAACGCGGCGGCCTCGTCGCGCGTGGCAAAGCCGCGGAACGAGGCGGACGAGTAGCCGCGCACGGAGCTCTGAAAAGAGGGAGGGGCGGGTCGGCGCGCGCCCCTCGCCCAGCCCCCGCACCACCGCCGCCTCTCCACCATCCTCTCCCGCACCTCGCACTCGGCCCAGGAGTCGTACACGCCCGTCGCCCGGCCGGACCGCACACCGTAGAATCGGCGCCGCGGCGGCATGGGCGCGAGGAGGGCGCGCGCGACCGGCAGCGATGGGAGGCGGCGTGCACGGCTCGCGGGGCGCAGCAGGCGACGGCGCTCGAGTGCGCGGCTCGCCGTTTCTGACCGCGAACGCCCGCCAACATCCCTTCACACCCGCCCAGCCCCCGAAACCCCTCTCAAATGTGGCACCGCGGCCGCACCGCGGCCCCCCGCCGCCCCCGCGGCGCCGCCGCGCCGTCCGCCCGCCCCGCGCCGCCGCCCGCGGCGGGGCTGGCCGCCCTGCGCGCCGAGCGGCGCGCCCTGCTCGCCGCCGCCGCCACCCAGGTGGACGGTGGTGTGGAGCGGTGAGAGTGGGGAGGGGGGAGGGGGTGCGAATGTGGGCGCCACGCTCGCGGCGCGGCGCCGACGCCACGCGCCCCCCCATCCGGCCCCCCTCCCAGCGACCTCCCCGCCCTCCACCCTGCCTCCGCCGCCAACCGGGGCGGCGCGGCCGGCCCCCTGCGCGCCCTGGCACCGTCGGCCGCCCCCCCGCCCCCCGCCGACGCGGCACCGCCGCCGCGCTTGCTCGCGTCGCTGTCCACTGTCTCGTCCTCCGACATCCTGGCCCCCGTCGCGGCCGACATGGAGACCATGAATCGCAACCTGCGGGCGGTGGTCGGGGACCGGCACCCGATGCTCGTCGCGGCGGCGGACCAGATTTTCGCGGCGGGAGGCAAGCGCCTGCGCCCGGCGCTCGTGTTTTTGGTGGCGCGCGCGACGTCGCAATTGATGGGGGCCAGGTGCGTGGTTGGGGAGGGGTCCGAGGCTGGGAGGGAGGCGGTGGAGGCCGCAATCGGCGTGGGCGCACGGCGCGCCGTCGTGGCCGCCGCCGAGAGCGCACGGGAGCCCCAAACTCGCCTCCCACGCCCACCATCTCCCCTCCTCTCCTCCAGCGACATCGAGGACAAGCACCGGCGCCTGGCCGAGATCACGGAGATGATCCACACCGCGAGTCTGATGCACGACGACGTGTTGGACGAATGCTCGACGCGGCGCGGCGCGGCCACCGTCAACTCGACCTACGGCACCCGCGTCGCCGTCCTCGTCGGCGACTTTCTGTTTGCCCAGTCGTCCTGGTTCCTGGCGCGGCTCGAGAATCTGGAGGTCATCAAACTGATTTCTCAAGTCATCGCCGATTTCGCCAACGGCGAAATCTCGCAAGCCGCCGCCCTCTTCGACACGGACGCGACGCTGGCCGCCTACCTGGACAAATCGTTCTACAAGACGGCCACGCTCATCGCGGCGTCGTGCCGGGGGGCGGCCGTGTTCAGCGGGTGCGGGGACGAGGTCAAGGACGCGATGTTCGAGTACGGGCGCCGCCTCGGGCTCGCGTTTCAAGTGGTAGACGACGTGCTGGACTTTACGGCGCCGGCCGAGTTGCTTGGCAAGCCGCGGGGGCAGGACCTCGCGTCGGGCAACCTCACCGCGCCGGCCGTCTACGCCTTGGCCCACCCCTCGCTCGGCCCCGAGCTCCGGTCCCTCATCGAGTCCGAGTTCGCCGACGCCGGCGACCTGGACCGCGCGCTCGAGCTGGTCGGGGCCGCGGGCGGGCTCGACGCCGCGCGCGCGCTCGCGCGGTCGGAGGCCGACGCCGCGCGGGCCGCCCTCGCCTGCCTGCCCGACGGCGACGCCAAGCGGAGTCTGGAGCTCATGGTGGAGTACGTGCTCGACCGCCTGTACTGAATGCGAGAGAGGGAGAGGCAGCACGAGGGCTGCGCGGTCGGGCGACGGGGTTTGACGGTTTTGATCCGGGGGCGCGGCGCCGGCGGCGGCCGCGCGCCCGCTCGATGCGCGCCGCTGTGAATTCTTTGGCCGTCCGCACACCAGAGAGAGGTGAGGGCGGCGCATCCCCTTTCACGCGGCGACGGCCTCACCCCCGGCCTCGACCTCCCTCCCCTCGCCGCCCAACCCCGCCGCCGCCATCGCCGCCCGCAACCGCGCCGCGTACGCCCCGCTCTCCCCTTTGTTGACGTGCACCGTGATGGACGCGCGCCCGCGCCAGCCGGCGACGGCGAGGCCCGAGGCGGGGGGGAAGCCGAGCGCGGCCGCGTCGGCCGCGCGCAGCGCGACCACGCAGCCGCCCACCGCGCACTGGGCCACGTCGGCCAGGGTCGCGGGGTCGGCCCAAGTCTGGAAAGTCTTCTTGTGTTGGGGCGCGGCGGCGGGCGCGGGGGCCGACGCCGCGGCGACCAGGGCATCGACCGCGGCCGCCGCGGCGGCCGCGCCCTCGCCACCCTCTCCACCCCCAGCCGCCTTGTTCTCGGCCTCTTCCTTCGCTTTCGTCATGCCGACGTGGACGGACGCCGGGAGGGTGACCGACCGGTCGTCCAAGAAAGCAAGCACTTCCCCCAGCGTCGGGCGCACCACCTGCCGCGTGAGCGTCCCGGACAGCAGGTGCAGGCCGTCGTGCGTGACCCGGTACGGGGGCGGCACGGCCTCGGCGGAGGCGTCGCCGGCCGCCGCGGCCTCCGCGGCAGCCCTCGCCGCCGCCTTGCCCGCCGCCCCCTCCTGCCGCTCAAACATCTTGACGCCCGCGGTCGCCACCTTGAGCCGGCGGCCGCCTGCCGCGTCAGCGGCTAGCAGGCGGGCGGCGCCCGCGGAGACGCAGTAGAGTTTGCGCGGCGCGCCGACGTCCTCGACAGACCGGCACAACAGCCTGGCCAAGGGCCCCGCGTCGGCAGGGAGGCCGTAGTGGGCCGCGAGCGACGCCAGGTCGACAGCGGCGGGGTCGACGGGGACCAGGGGGTCGGCGCCGCCCCACGCGACGCCGTCGCCGCGGCGCGGGCCAGGAGGGGTGGGGGGGGCGGCGGCGTCGGCCGCGGGCGCGTCGCCCGTCGCGGCCGCCGGCTCCTCGGCCCCGGGCTCGGCGCCAGCGTCGGCCCCGGCCACGGGCGCCGCCTCGTCCTCCGCGCCGACCTCGTCGCGCGGCGGCGGCTTGACCGCGTCCACCCGCTTCTCCAGCACCGCGATGAAGAAGCCGCCCGTGTCGGTGTCGTGCGGCAGCACGCGCAGGGCGCGGTCGAGTCGCATGGCGGCCGCGGCGTCGGGGGGCGGCGCAAAGTGCGTGCGGAGGAGGCCGCGCGCGTTGCCCGCGGCCACCGCGTCGTCCAGGGACGCGTAGAGGGCGTCCCCTTTCTTGGACGGCACGCGCCAGGTGGACAGGCCGGGGCGGCGCTTGAGGCCGGGGAGTTCGGACGAGACGTCGACGAGCGACAAGTCCGCGCCCAGCGACGGCAGCGACAGCAGCGCCGCCACCACGGCTTCATCTTCCAGCGGATTCAGGGAGCATGTGCTGTACACCATGCGCCCGCCCGGCGCGAGCAAGGCGGCACAGCGCGCCGCAATCCTGAACTGCAGCGCGTGCAGCCCCATCCCCTGCGCCGCGGACCACTTGCGCCACACGTCGGGCGATTTGCGCAGGGTGCCGTCGCCGGAGCAGGGAACGTCGGCGAGGACGCGGTCGAAGAGGACGGGGGAGGCGCCTTTCGCGCCGCCGCCGGGCGTCGGGAAAAAGGCGGCGTCGTGGCAGGAAACCACCAGCCCCGGCGACGCCAACCTGGCCGTCGTGTGCGCCAGCATGTTGGCGCGGCGCGCGTCGCGGTCGTTGGCGACGACACAGCCCGCCGCGTCCGGGCCGCCGCGCGCAAACGCTTCCAGAATCTGGGCCGTCTTCGACCCCGGCGACGCGCACGCATCGAGCACGATGTGATGCGGTTGGACGTCGAGGAGGAGGGGGGGGACCATGGACACCGCTTCCTGGCGCGTGATGCGGCCGCCGTTGTGCTCGGCGACGACCAGTTTGTGCAGGGCGGCGAGGCCCGGGTTGCGGCGCAGCACGTTGCGCGTGGTGGCCAGCTGCCACGCGAGGCGGTTGGGGTACCAGGGGAGCGAGAACGGGGCCGGGGCGGGGTCGTCGGCGCCGGCGCCGGCGGTGGCCGTGGCCTTGCCGGCAAACGCGCCCGCCGCCCCCGCTTCCAGCTCCGCCACCAGCCCCGCCGCAAAGGGGCCGGTGCCGTTGACGCGAAAGGTGAGCGGGAGCGGGGTGCGCATGGCGGCCAAGAAGGCGTCGAGTTCGGCGCGAGGGACGACGCCCTGGTCGACACAGTACGCCGCAAAGGCCGGCGCCTCGGCCGGCGCCGCCGCCGGCGCCTGCCCGTCCCGGGCGTCGCCGTCCTGGGCCCACACGGCGGCGCGCTTGCCCTTGCCAAAGTCGCGCTTGTGCACGCGCTGGCGCTGGAAAAGAGGGGGGAGGGGGCATCAGGGCTGTGGGCGCCGATGGGGGCGCGCCGCGCCGCTAGCCGGGCTCGCACGAGTGTCCAGTGGCTGGCGGGGCGGGCCGCCGCCGCGCCGGGCACGCCGGCAGCGGGGACCGGGCCGCCGCGCGCGCCGCCGCCCACATCGGCGCCCTCCCCTCACCTTGCCGCCGCGCGCGGAGCGTCCCATGGCGCAAAAAGTGAGGCGCGAGGGGCAACAGCTAGCCCTCAGCGTTGGGCGTCAGCGGGAGTGGGCGCCGTCTCTCCGCGCCGTGTGCTCCCCACACCTCGTCCGGCCCCAACACCGCCAGCCATGCATTCCGCCATGCGCAGCACCTGCCGGGCCGCCCCCGCGTCGGCGCGCCGCGCCGTGGTGAGAGAGAGGGAGAGGATGGGCAGCGGTTGGCCCGAGGCAGGCGCTTCCGCGCGCCGCCAAGCCGCCACGGCGTTGCCGACAGCGCCGCGTGTCCATGGGCGGGCGGCGGGCGCGGGCGGCGGGCGCGGGGCGGCGCCAGGGGGCCGGCTCTCCCTGCCACGAGAGGAAAGAGCCGGCGCCGCCGGCGCCGCCCTCGTTTGCCGCGCCTGTCGCTCCCCTTCGCGGCCGGCCTCGCGACCGCGTCGCGCGTGGGGGGCGATCGTCCGCCGCAGGGGCGTGCGCGGCGCGGCGCGCGCTCCCGGCCGGCTCGGCGGCGCGCCGCCCGCGCCGCGCCGGCGCGGCCCGCCCCTCGGCCGCGCCCGATGCCCGCCCCAGACGCTCGGGGCGCGGCCGCCGCGCCGCGGCTGGGGGTGGGGTCCGCGCAGGCCGCCCCAGCGCCCGCCCGCGCGCGCCGCGAGCGCGCCGCGCGCGACCCCAGCCTCCCGCCACCCGCCCGCCGCCGCCTCCCACACACACCACCACCCCTCCCCTCCCCCAGGTCGCGTCCGCCGCGCCCAAGGCGTCCGCGCCGACCGCGGTCCGCCGCGTCGCGGACGTCGCCAAACTGGCCGTCGCCGCCAACGCGCTCCTCGCCGCGCCCGCCCTGGCGGAAGCCGGCAAAATCTTCGACTTCAACCTCACGCTGCCGCTGATGGCGGCCCAGTTCCTGGCGCTCATGGTGCGCGGCGGCGGGGGGCGGCGGGGGGCGGGGGGCGGTGGTGCCGCCACCGACGCCGCCCCGACCCCTCGGCCCGACCCCCCCCTCCCCCCCCCCCCAGGTCTTCCTCGACAAGACCTGGTTCGGCCCCGTCGGCGCCGTCCTGGACGAGCGCGACGGCAAGCTGCGCGAGGCGATGGCCTTCGCCAAAGACGGCGGCGGCGAGCTCGACAAGCTGCAGGCCGACGCGGAAGCCGCGCTGCGCGCCGCGCGCGCCGACGCGGCGGCCGCGGTCGCGGACGCGCGGGCCAAGGCGGGGGCGGCGCAGGCGGCCAAACTTGCGGAGGTCAAGGCCGCCGTCGACAAAGAGTTGGCGACGGCGCTCGCCGCGCTCGACTCCGAGAAAGCGGCCGCCCTCAAGAACCTCGACTCCCAGGTGGACAAGCTGTCGGCCGACATCCTGGGCCGCGTGCTGCCCCAGGGCGTCAAGCTCTGAGTGGGGGCGAGGGGTGGTTGCGCGGAATTTTTGAGTGGGGAGACCGCGAGGGGTGGCGTGGGCGCGCCCCGCCCCGCGCGCGCCGTGCAACCAATCGATGCCGCCGCGCCGGGTGATGCGAGAGAGGGGGGGGCGAGGGAGGGGGGGGAGGGAGGATGCGGTTGCAGCGACCGCCGCGCCCGCGCACAGCCCCCCTCACCAACCCCGCCCGGGCCCGCCCCGCGACCCCGCCGGGCGGCTCAACGCCCGGCGGCCGAGGCGGGAAGAGGGGGCGGGGCGCGACCGCCGCCCCCTCGCGGGCCCCGTTTCACCGCCCCCGCGTCCCGCCCTCCTACGACGAGAAAATGGCCTTGAGCGACGCGACGAGGCCCTTGCCCTCCTTCTCCACGCCCTTCTTGGCCTTGTCGGCGGCTTTCTTGGCCGCGTCCGCCTTGGCCTTGGCGTCGGCCGCGGCCTTGGACTTGGCGTCGGCCGCGGCCTTGGCCTTGGCGTCGGCCGCCTTCTTGGTGTCGTCGATGACCTGCAGGGGAGGGAGGAGGGGTCGGCGGGCGCCGGGGAGGGGGGGTCCCTCGTCGCCGCCGTCCCCGCCCGCGCCTCCCCGCCCGCGCCTCCCCGCCCGACCTTGTCCGCCTTGGCCTTGGCGTCCGCGAGCGCCTTCTTGGTCTTCTCCGTGTCGTCCTTGGCCCGCTTCTTGACGTCGCCGGCGACCTGCACGGGGAGGCGAGGGGAGGGGAAGCGGTCGGCGCGGCGCGCCGCGCGCCCCTCTCCCCTCCGCCACCCCTCGCCCTCTCCCTCTCCCGACCTTCTTCACGTTGTCGTCCTGCTTCTTGAACCAGGCGCCCGCCGCCTCCTTCTTGCGCTTGGCCGAGTCGCGCACCTTCTGCCGGTCTTCGTCCGACGCGGCGGTCCAGGCAACGACGCCGGCCGCCGCGACGGCCAGCACGCCGCCCGCGATCGCCGCCTTCTTCTTGTCGTCGTCCGTCACCTTGGACAGGACCTTGTTGGCGCCGTCGGTCACGGCGTGCGCGGCGGCCTTGGCGCCGTCCGCCACGGCCTTGGCGCCGCCGACGGCGGCGTCGCCGACCTTTTTGCCGGCGCCCACGGCCGCGTTGCCGACCGTCTTGCCGGCGTCCAGCAGGGTGGTGCCCACGTTCTTGACTGAGAGGGCGAGAGGGAGGGGAAGAGGGCGTCGGCGGCCGAGGCGGTCGCAGCGGTTGGCGGCGCTTTTTATCCGGCCGCCGCCACCTCCGGCCGCCCCCGGCCGCGGCCCCACTCCGCGCCGGAGGGCGCGCGCGGCTAGCGCGCGCCGCGCCCGGGAAGGCGGCAGCCGGCCGACGCCGCTCGGCCGCCGGCGGCGGCATGCGCCGCACTGCGGGCCGGCGGCGCGCGCACAGGCGGCGCGCCCGGGCCTTGCCGGGCCCCGCCCTCCCCCCAGGTCGAGCCGGGCACTTTGTGCGAGCGTGTCGGGGCGCCAATTGGGGGGGGACCCGCCCGCCGCGCGCCGCGGCCGCCCCCGCGCCCGGACCGGGTGCCCCGATCCCGCCCGCCGCCCCGGCCGCAGCCCTCCACCCCGCGGCGCCCGACTCACTCGCGTCAGCCATGGTGATGGGGTGGTGGGCGGGTGGAAAGGGGGGGCGGCGGGCGGGACTGGGAGGTGTGTGCGCGGCGCGCTGCCGGCGCTGGCCACTCTGCCGGCCCCGGGGAGCGCGCCCGCCGCCGCCCGCGCGCGAGCGGACCGTCAGCAGCCCGCCACAGGGGCGCACGCTCCGGGCCCGAGCCGCGGCCGCCGACGCCGAATCCGGTATGTCATTTTTCCAGCGCGTGCTCAACCACCTGGTCAACCAGGTCCTCGTCGAAGGCCTGGCCAACAAGTGAGCGGGAGGGGGTGGAGGGCGGGGGGCGGGGTGCGGGGCGCGGGCGCGCGGCGCGCTGGCCCGCGCGCGCGGCGGGCCGCGGGCGCGGGCTCCCTTGCTCTGGATGGCGCGCGCGCCGGCGCACGCCTCGCGCGGCGGCGACGGCCGCGGGCGGGCGACTCGCGCGCCGCCGACGCGCCCCCCCCCCCCGTCCCGGCAGCCATCTCTTTCAACGCTTCGCCGTCCGCTCGTCCGCGGCCGCGGCCGAGCTCGCCAAAAAGAGTGAGCGCGCGAGGGGGGAGGGGGGCGGGGGGCGCGGCGCCGCGGCTCGCCCGCGCGCGGCCGACGCCCCCACCCCTCCCTCGTCTCTCTCTCCAGCCGCCCAGACGCAGGCCGACCTGACCAAGTCGGCCACGTCCTTCGCCACCACGTTCAAGGAGGAGGTCAAGAAAGGGTTGGACGAGGCGGCCAAGGCCGCGGCGCCGCCGCCGGGAGGGCCGCGAGCGCCGTGAGAGGGGGGGGGGGAGGGGCGATTTTTTTTCGGGGGCGGTGGTTCTGTAGCGTCGCGCGGTGAGCCGGGCGGGGGCAACGGGGCGCGCCGCGCGGTCGCCGGGCGCCCGCCGCAAGTCCCGTGCTTCGGGCGCGTGCCGCCTCGGCACACTCTCGCCCCGCTCCCCCACCCGCACCCCCCCTCCACGGGCCGCCGACGCCCCCCGGCGTCGACCGCGGCGCCGCCACCGCGCCCCGCGGCCCGCGCCGCCCACACCCTGGCCCCCGCGCCGGCGCCCATCAGCGCCACCGCGTCCGCCCCGCCAGCGCCCGCGCACGCCTCTCGAGAGGCGAGCGCGACTCGAGCGACCCCGCGGCGCACGCGCCGCGCCCGCCCGCGCCCCCGAACCCCCCACCTGGCGCGCCCGCGTTTGACCGATGGATGCGCGCGCGCGCGCCGCCGCGGGGCCGCCGCCGGCCTGGACCCAGAAGAAGATTCCGCCGGGTGAGCGGCCTGCGAGGCGGGGGCGGCGGGCGGGCGGAAGGGGGGCGGGGGGCGCCGTGCCGCGCGCGCGCCCCGACTCGACGCCGGTCCTCCCTCCTTCAGGCGCCCTGTCCTCCTACGCCGCCGCCCGGCGCGCGTGCTCCTCGCTCGGCATCTCCCTGGGCGCCGACCCCGGCGACCGGGGCGCCCCCGCCCGCCCCCCGACGGCCGGGCGCCGCCCGCCGCCGCGGCCGCTCGCGGGCGCCGGCCCGCGCGCGCTCGCGTCCCTGTTTGACGCGCGCAAGCGCCCGCCCGGCATCCCGCCGAGGCAGAGGCTGGCAGCAGCGGCCGCGAGGCGCGCCGCCGCCGCCGCCGCCGCCGCGCGCACGCCGCGGCGCGAGCGCCCGCCCGGCGCCCCCGCGTCGATCCTCGACCTGCCGCAGGACGTCCTCCTCCTCGTCGTCACCCGCCTGCAGGAGCGGGAGGCGGCCGTGGCGGCCTGCGCGGCGTCCGCCTTCCGGGACGCGGCCACGCTGGCGACGCGGCATTTCTTCGCGTTTGTGACGCCCGCGCGCGGCCCGCGCGGCGGCGCGCTGCCGCGCGGCCCCCCGTCGGCCGCGCCGCCCGCCGCGCGGCCGCCGCGGGCGAAGCGGGCGGCGCCCGCGGGGCGGCGGGCGGCGTCGCCGCGGCGGGCGCGGGCGCGGGTGGCGGCGCCCGCGCCCGCGCCGGCCGCGTCGGGCACGCCGGCCGCCGCGCTGGCCACGCCCTCGGGCGCGCGCCCCGCCTCCTCGTGCTCCACCGCCGCGCCCTCGTGCGCCGCGCCGCGCGCGCTGCGGTTTCAAGACTTGAGCATCGCGTCGTGAGGGAGGAAGAGAGAGAGAGAGAGAGGAGAGTGGTCGAGGCGGGGGGGGCTTGGCCGAGCGCCCGCCCCTCGCCCGCCGCCCGCGTTTGTGCTTGCCCCCGCGTGTCACCCCATTCCGATTGTCGTCCCACGCGTGCGGCTCGACGAGAGCGACAGACACCGCGCGCGAGAGGGAGAGCGACAGACACCGCGCGCGAGGGAGAGCGACAGACACCGCGCGCGAGAGGGAGAGCGACAGGGCGGCCCCCGCCCCCCACCCCCCGCATCGATCGCGGCGCCGCGCGCGTTTGGTTTGCAGGGCAGTGCGGAGGCGGGCGCAGGGTGGTTGTGGGGTGGTCCCGGGGCGGGCAACAAAAAACACGCCTCCCCTCCCCTAGAGCCGCCCGAGGTCTGGCAGCGGCGCCGGCGCCGGCAGCGCGGCCACGCAGTGGTAGGCCGGCACCGCGTACTTGTCCCGCACGGCGGGCAGGGTGGAGGTCGGGGCCCGCGCGAGGGCGCCGTGCAAGAGCGCCGCCGCCGCCGCGACGTCGCGCGCCGCGCAGCGCGCCGCGCGCGCGAGCGCGGGCGGCCACGGCGACGCGCCCAGCGCCACGCGGGCGACCAACACGGCGCCCGCCGCCAGTTGGGAGGGCAGAAAGTGGAGGGACGCGTACTCGAGGAGGCCGAGCTCGCACACGTACGCGGCGAGCGGCGCGAGGCGCTCGCCGCCGCCGCCGTCGGCGGCGCCGGCCTTGACAAACCGCCGCAGGAACGTCTTGGCGGTCGGGGCCGACAGGTCGAACGCGAGCGCGTCGAGGGCGTCGGTCTCGGCGGCCAGCACGGCCGCGCGCGTGTATGTGTTGTCGGTGATGAAGACAAACTCGTCGACCGACGGCGCATAAATTTCCTCGTACTTGGCCGCGATCAGGGTGCACGCCACGCCCACCAGCTGCAGGTGGAGCCGGGGCACGGGGCGCACGGAGAGGACGCGGTCGACGCACGCGACGGCCGCGTGGAGCGTGTCGGACACGAGCCGAAACTCGGACGCGACCTCCACGAGCCAGTCCACCAGGATGCCGCGCATCGTGGCGTTCACCTCGGTCTGGGTCGACTCGACGTACGCGGCGCAGGGGCGGGTGCGGCGTTCGGACTCGAAGAGGGAGTCCAGGATGTCGGGGAGGTAGTCGACGCAGGCGAGGGCGTCGCCCACGTCGCCCGCGTCGATGGGGTCGACGAGGGGGGTGGCGGGGTCGGTCGGAGGGGTCGCGGGGCCGGGCTGCGGGGGTGGAGTGGCGGCGTCGGCGGCCGCGTTTTCGAGCGGCGCGCTCCCGCCTCTTTTCCCTCCCCCTCACCTTGGCCGACGGCGGGCGCGCCGACGGCGCGGGCTCGTTGTTGGTGATGTCCGCAAAGGCGGCCCGGTTTTTTTTGCCGGCAGCCTGGGGACGAGAGAGGAAGAAAGAGGAAAGGGGGTCGGCGCGCGCTCGAACCGCGCGCCGCGCGACGGTCGGGCGCCGCCGCGCCGGGTACGGTCTCTCTCCATCCGGGCTGCCAGCAGGCCATCTCTTGCGCCCGCTCGGGGGCGGGCGGCGGTCGCGGCGGGCGCCCCTCCCCGTGCGGGCACCCCTGGCGCGCGCAAGATTGGCGCGCCAGCTGCGCGCCCCCGCCGCCAAGGCTGACCTCGGATTCGGCGCTGCCGCTCCGCCGCTTGCCGCCCGCCTCGCCGCAGGCGGACGCCGACGCGGAGCGGGTGACGGGGCCGGGCGGCGGCGCGAGCGCCGGCGCGCGCGGCGCCATGGTCGCCGAGGGGCGCGGCCGGGGGCCGGCGCCGCGGGGGGGAGGGCGGCTCCCGGGCGCGGGGCGCGCGGTTGGGTGGGAGGGAGGCGGGCGGGGCGGTGTGGCGGGAGGAGCTGCGCGCGCGCGCTCCGGCGTCGTGCGGAGTTCGCGCCGCGCCGAACCCGTTCTTCCTCACCCGCTCTCCTTCGTCCTCACACGCCGGTCGTCACCGTCGCCGCCGTCCGTCCCCCCTCGAGCGCCCCCGGCACGACCGCGCCCGCCGCGGCGAGCGCGGCCGCCGCGCCGGCGTCGCCCTCGCCCGCGGCAACCCAGGTGGTGACCGCCAGCACGTCGGGCGGGCGAGGATAGGAGTGCACCATCGCGCGCGCAATCTGGTGAGGCTCCAGGGCGGCTGTGAACAACTCGTGCGACGCCGCCAACCGCACGAGCACCTCCTCCTTCATCGCGCGCCGCACGTCGGCCACCGCTTCGGCGGCGGCCAGCGTCTGCGCCGCGTGCTCGAATCCGGACGCGCGCACGTGCAGCGTCGACGACAGGACGGCGACCGCGCGCGCGCGGCGCGCGCGCAGCGGGGCGACCTCGGCGGCGAGCGAGCGAAACAATTCCACCATAGCCCGGCGCTGGCCGGGGGCGAGGTGCATCTTGGCGGCGACGACGGGCCACAGAGGGTCGGCCTCCGAGACGGGCGCGGGTTGGACGCCCGCGGCGGCCGCCGCGCCCGCGCCCGCGCGCCCCAGCGCAACGATCGACCCCGGCGCGGCCAGGAGAATCCGGAAAAAGAGCGCAATCGACTCGCGCGCCAGGCGGTCGATGCGCTCGCGCGCGGCGCCGCGCGCGGTCGGCGCCGCGCGCGCGTCGTCAGCTTCGGCCAGCAGCGCGCTCAACTGGCTCACGTGGGACGAGTGGAAGGCGACGACGTCGTCCGTGGTGAGCGACCGAATGTCGGCGGGGGTCAGGGCGGAGCCGGGGGCGTCGAGCGAGAGCGCGGCGAGCGCGGCTGCGGCGGGTCGCGCGAGGGGAGGAGGGGGCGCGGCCGCCGGCGCCAGCGCGGATGTTACGCCCAGGGGGTCGTCCGCAGGCCCCCTCACGTCCAGAGCCACCTCGAGCTCCGCAATACGAGCCCGCGCAGCCGCCAGCGCGGCCCTCAACCCCGCCTCGCGCGCCGCCGCGTCGGCAGCGGCCCGCTCCAACCCCGCCACCCGGTCCCGCTGCCGCTCCCGGAAGCGGCGCTGGGCTTCTCGGTTGCGCTCGAGCGTGTTTTGGCGGGCGGTGCGGCCGCGGGTGGCACCGGTCGCGGAGCGGGCGCGGGGGGGGGGGCGCAGCGGCTCGGGTGCGGGGGACGGCTCGGGCGCCGGGTCGGACACTTCGGGGAGTGGCGTGTCGGAGCTCTCTTCGTCGTCGAGCATCGACAGAAACTCGTCGAGGGCGGCTGAGGAGAAAGAATGGAGGTCGGCATCGCGCCGCAGCGTCGGCCGCCCGCCACCCTCCGCCCGCATTCCACCCTGCATTCGCTCTGCACGAACACACCGTCCACGGTGGCGTCGACGGCGTCGCCGCCATAGTCGTCGGCCGGCGCGAGTGGCGCGGCCATCGCGCGGGGCCGCGGCGCCGGGGCGGCCTGGGGACGCGGGCGGCCGCGCGGGCGGCGGCGGCCGTGGGCCGCGGCGGAGTGACTCGCGCGCGTCGCCGCGCGGCTGCCGCTGGCCGTTGCCCCGCCGCCGCCGCCGCCGCCGGTGAGAGAGAGAGCGCGCGTGCAGACGCCACAGGAACGCGCGCACACATGCCTATTCGCTCACGGCGCCGCGCCACTCCCTTCAGCCAACGCGGCAAAGGACACGACCGCGCGGCGCTCGCGCTCGAGCAGCGTCTGCGCCTCGCCCCGCGACAGGGCGGCGACCGCGTCGGCCGCCGCGTCGATGATGGCGGCGCCGGCCGAGGGAGGGGCGCCCAGGGCGGCGGCGGCCTCGCGCGCGGCCGCCGCGCGGAGGAGGAGCCGCGGGACCAACACCGCCGCCACCAGCGCCCCGGCCGCCGGCCCCGACGCGCGCAGCGTGACCAGGGTGGCGGGCTCGGGCGGGCCGCCGGGGAGGGCGCCCTTGAGGAGGGCGGCCGCGGCGGCGGCCGCGGCGCGGACGCGCGCGGCGCGGTCGCCGCCGGCGGGCGAGACAACGACCCGAATCAGCCCGGCATCCGCCCCACCCGCCGCCTCGACCGTCGCCGTCGCCGGCGCCCCCGGCGGCAGCGCGGCGGCCAGCCCGCGGGCGAGCGCGGCGACGCCGCGCGCAAGCGCGCCCGCGTCGCCGCGCGCGTAAGACTCGCCCCCTCCCGCCGGCCCGCCGTCGCGCGCGGCCGAGGGCGACCCGGCCGGCGGCTGCACGACGAGGTGCAGGGCGCCGGGAGCGGGGTCGGCGGGGAGGAGGGGAGGGGGGGTGCCGTCGCCCGCGGCAACGGCGTCGAGGCCGCCGCCCGCCACCAGGTCGGCCAGAGCGTCCGCCACGGCGACCGCGCCATTTCTCAGGGCAGTGACGGCGGCGGGCGACGGCGTCGCGGGGCGGGCGGCTTCCGCGGCGCGATAATCAGAGAGCCACGCGCGCCACGCCGCGTCGGCCTCGCCAAACCGCGCCCACGCCCCCATCTCGACGACGCACGCCGCGGTCGCTTCGTCCAGGCCGGCGGCGGCGAGTTCCTCTGGGCTGGCGGCCAAGGCAGCCGCCGGTTCGGCGGGGAGGGCGGACAGGAGCGCCGCGGCCGCGCGCGCCGCGCCGCCAGTGCCGGAAAGGGCCAGCTCGCGCAACACGCGGCAGCTGTGCGCGGCCGCAGGGGCGAGCGTGTTGGGAGAGAGCCACAGCCAGCGCGCCGCCGCGGCGCGCGCGGCGGGCCCGCCCGACGACCCGGCGCGCCCTGCTTCGGCCGCCGCCGCCGCCGCGACGCCCGCCTCGCCGCTCTCCCCGTCGCCGCGCCCCGTCGCCGCCCACCCGTCCAACCACGCGGCCAACGCGTCGTAAGCAGCCGCCGCGTCGTCCGCGGGCGCGTCGCGCAGGGAGCGCAGGCGCAGGCCGACGACGGCTGCGCGCGCGGTCGCGCCCGCGCGCGCCGCGAGCGGCGGCAGCAGCGCGCCGCCGCCGGCGTCGACGAGGGAGACACAGTGAAAAGCCAAGATCGCGTTGGTCGCGTCCTGGAGCGGGCGGGAGGAGGCGGGGAGGTCGGCAGAGGACGCGGGGTCGGGGATGGCGCCGACGTCAGCAAGCGCGAGGACGAAGTGCGCAGCAAACCGCCCCCCCCCCGGCGGCACGCCCGCCGCGTCGGGCGCAGCCCACCGGCGCAGGTCGCCCGCGACAAAGGACGCGAGCGCGGGCCCGCCGGCGAGGAGAGCTTCCTGCGCCGCGCGGTGGCCGGCGGCGGCCGCGGCGGCCGCGGCGCGCCCGCGCCCGCCCGCGGGGGGGCGGGACGCCGCGGCCGCGGACGCAGAGGCCAGCAGGTCTTCCATGGACGGCTCGGGGAGCGGGCCGCCGGCGAGCGCGGCGTCGAGCGATGCTTCGAGCGCCGACCGCGCGGCGACCCACAGGCACTGGTGCCACCCCGCCGCCCCTTCCAGCCCCGCGTCCACGTCGCCGCCCAGCACGCCGTAGAGCGCGGCCTCGGCCGGATTGCGGGCGGGGCCCGGGGACCGCGCGGCGGCGGCAACCGCCGCCGCGGCCGTCCGCCAGAGCGCGCGGAGCGCGCCGGGGCCGCCCGCGTCGGCCTCGGCCGCCAACGCGTCGTCCCCGCACACCGGCTCGACCGCCGCGTCCCCCACGGGCAACAGTCCCGGCCCCGCGGCCGACCCCAGGGTCGCGGCGCGCCAGGGCGCGCCCGCGCGCGCGCAGAGCGCGCGCGCGGCGCCAACCCTGCCTGCCCGCACGAGCGCGAGCGCGCGCGCGCACAGCCGCGCGTCCGCGTCCGCGTCGGCGGGCGCCCAGGGCAGGGCGGAGCGCGTGGCGGCGTCGGGGTCGAGCGCATCGAGGGTGTCGGGGGGCGGGGCGCCGGCGCGGGCGGCCGCGAGCGCGGCGCCGCGCTCGGCGCGCGCGCGCGAGCCGCGCGGCGCGGCCTCGCCGTCGGCGAACAAGTCGCCCGCGCCCGCGGCGGCGGCGGCTGCATCCGCCGCGTCCAAATCGCGCGCCGCCAGCGACTCGAGCCAGGCGACGGCGCGCGCGAGGCGGCCGAGCGACGGCGCCGCGGCGACCGCGGCGGCCGCGACCGCGCCGCCGCACCGCGCGCCGCCCGCGCGCGCGACCACAGGGCCCGGCCCAGCCGGCGCCCCGGGATCCGGGTCGCCGTGCAAGGCCGCCAGCAGGCGCCAGGTGGCGGCCTCGGCGTCGAGCGCGACCGCGCGGTCGGCCGCGCGCAGCGCGTCGCCTGCGCGGTGCCGCGACGCCGCGGCCTCGTCCCGTGCCGACGCGGCCGCGGTTTCACAGGCGGCAGTGTAGGATAAGAGGGTCACGGCGGGGGGGAGGGCGCCCTGCATGGCGTCGGCGAGGGCGTCGGCGAAGCGCGCGGCGTCGGACAGGGCCGCCTCGGCGGCGGGCAGGATGGATTGGGGGGCACCGCTCTGGGCCGCGGGACACGTGGGCTCTCCTTCGTCCATCGCCGACGGCGGCGGCGGCGAGTAGGGGGCTGCAAGAGGGGGGGAGGGGGTCGGCGCGCGAGCGCGCGCGCGAGCGCGGCCGCCCCGCACCCCGTCCCGATCCCCACCTGCGTCGCCGCCGGCGCCCAGAGCCGGGGAGGCAAAGCCGTCATCGCCTGAGGGTCGGAATCGGGGGTCGGCGCGCCGCGATGGCGCGCGCCCCCGCCGCCGCCGCCCCTCCTCCTCCGCCCGCACCGTCGGCCAGCACGTCGTCGTTGGCCAGCGCCAGCCAGCCGGGCAGGGCGTCGGTCGCCATCGCGACGGGCGGCGGCGGCCCCGCCGGAGAGAGTGCCGCGCACCGCGGGCGCCACTCCACACAGCGGCCCCCTCCATGGCCGCCCACCCCCCCGTCCGCGTCGGCGTGGGCGCCCTGCTCGTCGCCCCCGGCGGCCGCGTCCTGGTGGGCGTGCGCAAAGGCGTGGGGGCGGGGACGACCGCGCTGCCGGGCGGGCACCTGGAGCCCGGCGAGGCGCTGGCGCACTGCGCCGCGCGCGAGACGGCGGAAGAGACGGGGATTGATGCACAGGGATGGAGGCCGGTGGCGGTGGAGAATGTCGTCGTGGGCGCCGACGGCGGGGCGAGCGCCGGGGCGGCGCCCGCGGCCGGCGCGGGCTCCGCCCTCCCCCTGCGCTCCCACTACATCACCGTCTTCATGCGGTGCGATCTCGACACCGAGCCCGCCGCCCGCACCCTCGAACCGGGCGCGTGCGAGGGGTGGGCGTGGGTCCCGTGGGCAGACCTCGGGGCGCGCGCGCACGCCCCCTTGTTCGCCCCGCTCGCCGCCCTCGTCGCGCGCGGCGGCGGGCTGGCCGACCTGGAGCGGCGGGTGTAGGGCTGGGCGCGGGGCGCGACTCGTTGCACGGCGCGCGGGCGGGGGGTGGCGCCGCCCTCTCGCCCGCCTCCTGCCTCCCTCCCATCACTCGTCCGGCAGCTCGCACATCTCCACCGCGCCCGACGCCGGCGCGTACGCGGCAAAGGAGCCGCCCGCGGCGAAGCCGCCGGGGTCGACGCACGCGCACCCCTCGAAAGAGAAAGAGGCGGGCCCTCCCCCCCCCGCCAGCACGAGCGCGTGGGGGAGGGGGTAGAGCGCCATCCCGGCGTCCGCGGCCCAGTGCACGGGGGCGTCGTGGAGGGGGAGGGGGGCGAGGTGGGCCTGTTGAAGGAGGGTGACCGCGGCGTGCTCGAACCCCGCCGCCGACCCCCCGCCCTCCCCGCCCGCGGGCGGCAGCAGCGCGCGAGCGCGCAGGGTGGACGCCATGGGGGAGCGAAAGACGACGACGTCGCGCCCCGCGACGCGGACGCGCGCCGGGTTGGACGGGAAATGGGCGCGCGGCAGGGCGGCCGCCAGCGGGGCCGCGTCCGCGGCGCGCAGGGGCGCGAGGGGCAGCGCGCCGGGCGCGAGCGCGTCGGCGGCGCCGGGCACGAAGATCCAGTCCGACCCGTCGCGCAGGCGGGGGCACGCGGCGGCGGCCGCCGCGAGCCGCGCGAACGCGGCCGCCCGCCCCACGGCGTCGGACGGCGGCCCCACGTAAAAGTCGCCGGTCAGGACAAAGGTGGGCGGGGGGCCGGCGGCCGACTCGAAGCCGCGGAAGACGGCGGCGAGGCGGTCGACCGCGGCGGGCGCGTCGAGGCGCACGTCGGCGAGCACGACCAGCCGCCGCCCCGGGTCGGCGGCCTGCGCCGCGAGCGCCTCTTCGTCTTTGTCCACCCGCGCCCGGCCGCCGGCAAACCAGTCCGCGCCGGCCGCCGGCCCCGCGAGCGTCGCGGCGCGCGCCTCGGCGGGCGGCATGCCCAGCGCGCGCGCGCGCAACACGCGGGCCGGGGTCAGCTCGCCTTCCACGACCGCGACGACGCCCTCGCAGAAAAAGCCTGCCGACGTGGCGGCGGCCGACAGGTCGAGCGCGACGCGCCCCGTCGGGTCCTCCAAGAAAAACCTGCCGTCCTCCAGTTGCGCGATCGTGCCCAGCACGTACGCGGTCACGCCGGGCGGCGCGCCGGACAGGGTGCGGACGTCGGCGAGGGGGCACGCGCCGCGCGCGGCGCGCGCGCGCGCGCCCGCGCCGGCGAGCGCGGGGCGCGCAAACAGGGGGTGGCGCTCGACGCGTTGCGCCACGCGGTAGAAGCGGTCCAGGTAGAGGGACGCGCGGTCGGGCGCGGCGCCGAGGCGCGGAGCGCCCGAGGGGGGGGGCGGCGTGCACGCAAACGCGCGGCGCGACGGGTCGTACGTCACCCGCGGCGCGTCAAACGCGGAGACGACCGTCACGATGGGCGCCGCGTCCGCGCCGGACGCGGCATTCAGCAGTTTGCGGGCGGCGGCGGCGTCCAGGACGGCCGAGGCGCCTGAGAGAGAGAGGGGGTGGGCGTTTGGTTCGCGCGATGGGGGCCGCGCCGCGCCCGGGAGCCACGGTCCCGCCCCAACCGCCACCCACACCCCCCCTCTCTTCTCACCCGGCTCGTACGCGTCCAGCAGCGCGGCGAGAGCGCCCTTGCCGCCGTCGCCGCCGCCCGCGTCGGCGACCGCGTCGGCCAGCAGGGTCGCCGCCGACGCTTCCAGCCGCAGCCCGCGCTCTCCAAACGCGGCGACGACCGCGCGGCGCGCGGGGACGGCCATTTGGGGGTGGGGCGGGGGGGCGGTTGGGGGGAGATGGGGCGGCAGCCGCGGGGCGTCTCGGGAGGCGTCCGGCGATGGCCCGTCGATCGCGCGATGGCTCCCTGGTATTGAGGGAGGCGGCGGCAGTCGCAGCCAGCCCCGGTGTGTGCGCGCGCGCCGGCGCGCCGATGGCGGCAAACCACTCCCCGCTTCCCCCGCCGCCCCGCCCGCCCCGGCGGCCGCACGCGCCGGTCCACACACTCGCGACCGACACCCCGGCGCGGCCTCGCCCCCTCTCCTCCTCCCCGATGGCCGACGCCGGCGCGATGGCGGCGCCGCCCGCCGACGACGCGGCGGTCGGCGCGCCCGTGCGCGCCAAGTTCCTGGCCTTTCTCCAAAAGTTTGTGCTGGACGACGCCGCCGGCGGCGGCACGACCGCGACGTCGGACGCGTCCGTCGCGCGCGCGGGCCGGGGCTCGCGCCGCTCGGGGGGCGCGTCCGCCGCGCCGTCGCCCCACTACGCCGCCGTCCTGGCCGCCATGGTCGACGCCCAGGAGACGACCATCCCCGTCGAGTGGGCCCACCTGGAGGCGCACGACGGGGCCCTGGCGGACGCCGTCCGCGACGACCACCTCCGCCTCGACCCCTTTCTGCGCGCCGCGGCGGCGGACTTTGTGGGCGCGCACGCGCCCGAGTACGCGGTCAATGAGGTGCGGGGGCGGGGAGGGGTGGGAGGGGTGGGAGAGGGGCGCATCGGCCTCTCGCCGCATCGCGGTCGCTTGCCGCCGCGCTCCGCGCGCCCCCCCCCCACCCCCTCCCGACCCCCCCCCCCCCCAGGACGACAAGCCGCGCGAGTTCTGGGTCGCCTTCCACGCCCTGCCCGCCGTCCTCCCCCTGCGCGCGCTGCGCGCCGACCGCGTGGGGCGCCTGTCGGCGTTTGCGGGCACGGTCACGCGCGCGTCCGAGGTGCGCCCCGAGATGGCGCTCGGCGCGTTCAAGTGCGGCGAGTGCGGGACCGAGATCGTGGGCGTGGAGCAGCACTACAAGTGAGGGGCGGGGGAAGGCAGGGGGCGGGGGAGGGGCAGAGGGAGGGACGGGCGCGGCCGCACACCGCGACCAAACGCGCCGCAACCCACCCCGCCACCCCCCGCCCTCCTCTCCAGGTTCACCCACCCCCTCGTGTGCACCGCCCCCACGTGCGGCAACCGCACGCACTGGGCCACGCTGCAGGACGCGTGCGAGTTTGTCGACTGGCAACGGTTGCGCGTGCAGGAGGCGCCGGACGAGGTGCCGCCGGGGTCGCTGCCGCGCACGATCGAGGTGGGAGGGTGGCAGGGGGGGGTGGAGGGGGGGTGGAGGCTCGCGCCCGCGCCCGGGCTGCGCCCAACCCCCCTGATTCAACCCGCACCCGACCCCCACCCCCCCGTCCCCTCTCTCCCCAGGTCATCCTGCGCGGCGACGCCGTCGACGCCGCCCGCCCCGGCGACCGCGCCCTCTTCGCGGGCGACCTGGTCGCCGTCCCCGACGTTGCCGCCATCTCCGCCCCTGGCGAGCGGTCGGAAATGCGGCGTGGCGGCGGCAGGGGTGGCGACGCGGGCGCGGGGGATGGTGGCGTGACGGGGCCCCGGTTCTTGGGCGTGCGCGAACTGACCTACCGCCTCGCGTTCATCGCCTGCTCCGTCGAAGACGCCACCGCCCGCTCCGGCGGCGCGGGCGGCGGCGAGCCCGGCGAGACGCCGGACGACGTGCTGGCGGCGCTGCCGCCGTGCGCCGCGGCGGACCTCGCGGCGATGGCGCGCAACCCGCGCCTGTACGCGGACGCGGCCGCGTCCATCGCGCCCGGCGTCGCCGGCCACGCCGACGTCAAGCGGTCGGTCTTGCTGCAGCTCTTGGGCGGCGTGCAGAAGACGGCGGGGCCGGAAGGGATGGCGTTGCGGGGGGACATCAACGTCGCGATCGTCGGCGACCCGTCGACCGCCAAGTCCCAATTCCTCAAGTACGTCGCCTCCTTCCTCCCCCGCGCCGTCTACACCTCCGGCCGGTCGTCGTCGGCCGCCGGCCTGACGGCCTCCGTCGTGCGCGAGGCCGACTCCGGCGAACTGTGCATTGAGGCCGGCGCGCTGATGCTCGCCAACGGGGCGGTGTGCTGCATCGACGAGTTTGACAAGATGGACGTCAAGGACCAGGTCGCGATTCACGAGGTGGGGCGGGAGAGAGGAGAGGGGGTTTCGGAGGGTTCGGGCCTCGCGCGCGCACGACCGCCAACCCTCCCCCACTCCTCCCTATCTCTTTAGGCCATGGAGCAGCAGACCATCTCCATCACCAAGGCCGGCATTCAGGCCACCCTCGCCGCCCGCACGTCCATCCTGGCGGCGGCCAACCCGGCGGGCGGGCGCTACGACCGCTCCAAACCCCTCCACTACAACGTCGCCCTCCCCCCCGCCATCCTGTCCCGGTTCGACCTGCTCCACGTCATGGTGGACGAACCCGACCCCGCGGCCGACGCCGCGGTGGCGCGCCACATCGTGGCGACGCACCAGGCGCGCGCGGCGGCCGACGCGGGCGGCGGCGGCGTCGCGGGCGGGCCGGACGGGGCGGCCACGCCGTACACGACCGCTCAACTGCAGCGGTTCGTGCGGTACGCGCGCGCGCACCGGCCGCGGCTGTCGCGCGGCGCGGCGGCCGCGATCGTCAAGGGTTTTGTCCGCCTGCGCGCGGGCGACGCCGCGCCCGGCTCCCGCACCGCCTACCGCATCACGGTGCGCCAGCTGGAGGCGCTGGTGCGCCTGTCGGAGGCGCTGGCGCGCGCGCGGCTGAGCGGCGAGGTGTCGCCGGCAGATGTCCGCGAAGCGCTGCGCCTCGTGCGCGACTCGGTCTCCGACGTCGAGGACGCGGCCGAAACGCTGCTCCCGGAAGACGGCGACGCGGAGGACGAGGCCGCGGCGGACGACGTGTTCGCCCCCGCCGCCGACGCCGCGCCCGCCGTCGCCGCGCTCGCCGCGGCCGCCGCCGCCCTCGAGCCCGCCCGCGCCCCCCAACCCGCCGGCACCCGCGTCCCGCGCGCCGTCGTGGAGCGGGTGCGCGACATGCTCGTCATGCGCCTGCGCACGCTCGAGTCGCAAGGCCGCGCCGACGCGACGCTCGGCGGCGCGCCCGTCGCGGCCGCGTCCCAGGCCGACCTGCTCGCCTGGTACTTCACCACGCGGGCCGCGGCGGGCGCGGGCACGGCCGAGCTGGACGCCGAGGCCGCGCTCGTGCCGCGCGTCGTCCAACACCTCGTCCGCTCGCACCAAGCGCTCGTCGTGGTGGAGCAACCCGTGCGCGGCCCGGGCGAGGGCGACGCCGAGTACGCGGCCCGGGTGCGGGCGGAGCGGCTGCTGGGCGTCAACCCCAACTTTGGTGGCGAGTGACGGGGGGCGGGGGAGGGGGGGGGGTCCAAAAAAAGGGGGGAGCGGGGGGCGTGACGCATGGCTGAGGCGCGTCCGGCGCGCGTCTGCGCCGGCGCGAGGTGTGCGGGGTGGGGGACCGGGTGCGCGACGCGTGTGCAACGACCGCGGCGGTCGGGGTGAAAAAAAAAAGGGAAGGAGAGGGGCTGCGACCGCGGCCCCTCCTTCCGCCCAGCCGAACCCCTCCATCCCCCTCCTTCCTCGGGCGACGCCGTCGCACGTTACACAGACGTCCCCCCACGAATGGTGGGCGGCCGCTTGTCGCAGCGCGCCGTGCGCGCGCGCGCGCGCCCCGCCTCCACCCCGCCCCCCCGACCCCCCCCCCCCTTAGTAACGCCGGAAGCCGAGAGTTGGTATTTGGTGAGTACCTATGATGTTGGCGGTGTCGGTTGTGCCCAGGCGGGGGCACGGGGCGGGGCAGCGGGCGCGCGCCAGCCGGCGCGCGCCGCGCCCCGGCCCGACCCCCACCCCCGCGCCGGGCGTGCGCGCGCAGGCGCCCATCAAATGTGCGCGCCCACGCGCCCCAGGGCAGAGTCCGGGGCGCGCGGAGAGCGGTGGTGTGCGGTGCGAGAAGGGAAGAAGGGAAGAAGAAAAGCCGCATCGAAAGCGGAAGCATCCACCCCTCGTTCTTCACATGGTGAACGTGCGCTTGGCCAGGGGCGCCCCTGCCTTGGGCTTGGGCTTCATCGGCTTGTCCTTGCCCAGGCGCTGGCCGAGCACGCCGCCCGAGTCGATGGCGTTGAGGCCAAACGCGAGGAAGGCCAGCCCCTGGAACGTCAGGAAGACGGCGAGCGACCATTTGTCGGCCGAGAAGATCGCGTAGAGGGCCGCGGTGAGCACAAACGCGGCCATCGCGGCCTCCTGCGGCCACACGCGGCACGTGCGCGCGGGCGCCGCGGCCTGGGTGCCGGGCCGCTTGTCGGACGACCCGAGCTTGGTCGTGACGACCCACTCGTTGGCGTGCTTGAGGTCGAGCAGGCCGGCAGTGACCGCGCCCATCTTGACAATCCCCATCCCGTTCTCGAACAGCACGTACAGGATCGAGTGGAGCCACCCCTTGGGCGTGAAGCAGGAGGTTGTCACCGTGACGACGACGGGGAGGTGGACGAGGGCCCAGAGCGGGATGTTGACTTCAGGGACGAACACGGACAGCGGCACGAGCGTGCAGAAAAAGCCGAGCGAGACCCAGTGCGTCGCGAATTTGCGGATCCCAAAGTAGATGACGATGAGGTTGAGCTTGGACGAGAGCGGGAGGGACGAGGCCCAAATGTCTTTCGTGGCTTTGAGCCAGAGCTGGATCGGGCCGCACGTCCAGCGGTGCTGCTGCTTGCGGTAGGCCGCGAATTGGGCGGGCAATTCGTTCACGCAGGTCACGTCCGTGAGGTAAATCGCGCGCCAGCCGTTGACGTAGGTGCGGAGGGACAGGTCCATGTCTTCGACCGTCGTGCGCGACTGCCACCCGCCGACGGTGACAATCGTCTTGCGGCGCCACACGCCCGCGGTGCCGTTGAAGTTGAAGAAGGAGCCGTCGGCAAAGTTGACGAATTGTTCGCTGGGAGATAGGAGGGAGGATGGGGTGAGAAAGGAAAGACGCGCCGCCGGTCGCGCGCGCGCCCCTTTGGCTCCTTTCCCTCTCTCCCTCTCTCCCTCCTCTCGCCTCCCTCTCGCCCAAGGGGAGAGAGGGTCGGCGCACGCGCCCCCTTGCCTCGCCGCCGCGCGCGCGCGCGCGCGCCCCGCCGCCAACCCCTTTCCCTCCTCCCACTCTCGCCCCCGCCTCGCGTCTCACCATTTGACGTGGTAGTTGAGCGAAATTTCCTGCGCCTTGGTCAGGTACGACTCGTTGGGGTTGGCAAACGTCCAGCGGGCCTGGGAGGGAGACGGAGGAGGAGACGGATGGCGTCGGCGCGGGCAGAAAGAGAAAGAAAGCAACCGACCCCCACCCCTCCTCCCTCCTCTCCCCCCATTTACCTGCACGTAGCCCACTTCCGGGTTGTCGATCAGGTAGGGCACGGTGGCGGTGAGGAAGTCGGGTTCCGGCTTGAAGTCGGCGTCGAAAATGGCGACGAAGTCGTAATCCGCCAACTCCTCGATCCCTTCCTTCATCGCCCCCGCCTTGTACCCCGACCGGTTGGTGCGCCGCAGCGCGTACACGTTGACGCCGCGCTCGCGCCACTCGGCCACCTTGTCGTCCACCAGGTCGCGCGTCGCGGCGTCGGTCGAGTCGTCGAGGACCTGGACGCAAAAGCGCTCCCGCGGCCAGGCGAGCTCGCAGCACGAGTCGATGATGGATTGGCAGACGGCGCGCTCGTTGAACATGGGGAGTTGGATGGCGACCTGGGGAGGCGGGGAGGGGAGGGGAGAGGGGTGTGGGGTGTCGACGCGGCACGAGAGGCGCTGCCCGGCCCAATTGGTGGCCGCGAGGCCGCCCTTGCCTCTCTCCCGCCACCGTCGATGGTGATCGGCTCGCGATCGATCGGCCGGGGCGCACCGGCGGCAAGCGGCGCCGCGGCCAGCGGCAGCAACGGCACGCGCGCGCGCCCGCAAAGCTGGCCGCGCGGCGGCGCGGCCGCCCCGCCGCCTTCCGCCCCCCAGATGCGACCCTCGCCCGTGCCGACGCCGATTGGCGGAAAGGCGGGGGTCTTTGGCGCCCGCTTGAGCCCCCCATCTCGCCTCGCTCCCTCTCTTCTCCCCTTTTCTTGCCTTGGGATACGCCACCGACATGGTAGGGTCCGGCAGGGGCCGTGCGGAAAACTGGTCGAGCGGCGTTCTCCCGAAAACACGTTCGATAGCGCGAAACTTGACAAATTTCAGCGTCTTGACAATTTTGTCGAGCGAGACCGCGATCGAGAGAGCAATCGCGACGGCGATGGCGCCGCGGAGGATGACCACGTAGGCGGCATAACCCGCGGAGAGGGCGGCGAGGGGCATCTAAGGGTGGGGGAGGGCGGATGGGCGTCGGCCCCTCAGGCTTGGTGCGGCGCGCCGCCCGCGGTCGCCAGGACCCTCCGGACCCCGCAGCGTGGCGCTCCGTGCTCGTCCGTGGCCTTTTTGTGCGGTGGGGTGGGGGGCGGCCGCCGAAACGGCCGGCGGGAGCGCCGCAACGCACGGCCTTGCAGGCTGGCAGCCCGCGCCCCCCTCCCGGGCCCGCCCCCATTGCGCGCGTACCTCGCTAGTGGGACGGCGGCCGGCGCTCGAGACGCGGGAGCCGGGACCGGTGGCGGCCGACGCGGGGGAGGAGTGGCGGCCAGCGCCACTCCCGCGGCAGGCGGCGCGCGCAGCGGCGTTGCGGGCGCGCCTTTCTGCCGAGTGCCGGGCGGAGAGTGACCACCACCCCTGCCCCCCCGCCCGGCAATGAGAGACTGGTTGCGGCGTGTTTTGGTGAGCGTTGCAAGGGGCGGCGGCGGCAGCGAGGGAGCGGCGGCCCGCGCCGCCGCCACCAAAATCCGCGCCCGCCCCGCCGTGGGAGCGCTGCAGCAGCCCGACATCAGAAATTAATGCCTCTGGCGCGCGCGCGCCCGCCGCCGGGACCCGGGAATCGAGCAGGCAGGCAAAGGGGGGGGGGGGTCAAACAACGGGGTGTCGACAGTGCGGCAGAGGCCCGCAACGGGCGAGTGTGTGTGGTCGGAGAAATGGAATGGGTCGTAGGGAGGGGGAACCGGGGCGGAGCAGGCGGCGCGCCGGCGCGCGGCGCGTGACGCGGCCAAGGGCGCGGCGGTGACTGCCCAGCGGCGGACGTGGGAGGCCTCCTCTCTCACGCGTTCCACGCGCGCGCCGGGTAAAACACGGCGGGCGCGCCCAGCCCCGCGTACGCCGCCGCGGCGCCGTACGCAGGGTAGTATCCGTACGCGTACGAAGGGTAGGCGTGGGCGGCGGCGTGGTGGTGGTGGCCGGGGTGGGCGGCAGGGGCGGCCGCGCCGCCGTTCCCGCCGCCGCCGCCGCGCGTGCCGCGCCGGCGCGCGCGCCCCGCCGCGCCACCTTCGGACGCGCGCCGGGGCGCGGGCGGAGCCGGCTCGGCTGCCGCGGCCGCGGCCGCGGCCAGCCGTTCGGCCTGCGCCGCGTGCGCCTCCCCCGCCAAGTGCGCCGCCGCCGCCGCTGCGCAGTCGGTGCGCACGCCGCAGTCGGCGCATTCGTGGAAGATGGTTTCGGTGGGGGTGGCGGCGTCGTCGGCGGCCCCGCCCTCGTCTTCTTCTTGATCCAGCGCCCGCCCCACCGCCAGCCGCCGCGCGTGCGCCTTGCCGGCCAGGTGCATGGCCAAGTGCTCCGCACTCGTCGTCGTCACGTCGCATGCCGGACAGTGGTGCGGCGGCGGGCGGCGCGCGCCGGGTGCGGGCGCGCGCGCGTCGGCGCGGCGGCGGTGCTTGCGGCCAGCCAGGTGGGCGTCCAGGTGGGGGCCAGAGGTGGTGGAGACGCCGCACACCAGGCACTCGTGCAGGCCGCCGCCGCCGGGGGCGTCGGCGGCCGCGGTCAAAGTCGTGGTCTCGCCGCCGCCGTCGTCCGACGCGGCGC
>Ga0315273_10001019_pt1 | contig 30913 bp, 23 predicted proteins | sample YL17G02_0_MG_FD_205753 | JGI IMG/M metagenome (GOLD analysis project Ga0315273, IMG submission 205753) | Sediment microbial communities from Yellowstone Lake, YNP, Wyoming, USA - YL17G02_0 | ecosystem: Environmental > Aquatic > Freshwater > Lake > Sediment | place: USA: Wyoming | collected... | reverse complement strand
TCCGCGTAATCCCCGGACTCCCCTCCCCGTAATCCCCGGATCATCCTCCGCGCGATCCCCGGACCTTCCTCCGTGTAATCCGCGTAATCCCCGGACTCCCCTCCGCGTAATCCCCGGATCATCCTCCGCATAATCCCCGGACCTTCCTCCGTGTAATCCATGTAATCCCCGGACCTTCCTCCGTGTAATCCGCGCAATCCCCGGACCTTCCTCCGTGTAGTCCGCGTAATCTCCGGACCTTCCTCCGTGTAATCCGCGTAATCCCCGGACTCCCCTCCCCGTAATCCCCGGATCATCCTCCGCGCAATCACCGGATTGCCCAAGCCCGGCGCTTCGCAGTAGAGTTGTGCCGCTCAGAGGGAGGCGACAACGATGCGCAGGCTCATCCTCGTGTGCGGCATTCTCCTCGTGTGCGCGGTCATCCTCAGCGCCCAGGGCAACCCGTTCCTCGGAAAGTGGGACATCACGGCGACCACCGCCAAGGGGAGCTATCCCTACTGGCTGGAGGTCAAGGAAGAGAACGGCCAGCTCGTCGGCTTCTTCCAGGATCGCTGGGGCAGCGTCCGCAAGTTGCCCGAGATCGCGCGCGAGGGCAACAACCTGGTCTTCTCCTTCGGCCCCCCGAAATCCGGCGCGCCCACGCCGGTGCACCGCGCCCGCGTGGAAAACGGCAAGCTCATCGGTGAGCTGACCACCGGCGCCGACAAGGTAGCCTGGGTCGGCGTTCGCCCGCCCGTCTGGGGCAACGTCAACGCCAACGCCGCGCACAAGTTCGGCGCGCCCGTCATGCTGTTCGACGGCAAGGACGTGAAGGGCTGGCGGTTCGAGTTCGCCGACAAGCCCGCCGGCTGGGTCGTCGTGGACGGCGCCCTCCACAATCAGCAGACCGGCAACAACATCATCTCCGAGCGGGAGTTCAAGGACTTCAAGCTGGTGATGGAGTACACGCTCGAGCCCGAGAGCAACAGCGGCCTCTACCTGCGCGGCCGCTACGAGTTCCAGGTGCTGGACGATGCCGGCAAGGCGCCGACGCTCACGAGCCACATGTCCGTCTACGGCCGCGTCGCGCCGGCGGTGAACGCCAGCAAGCCCGCCGGCGAGTGGCAGACGGTCGAGGTGACGCTCGTCGGCAATCGCGTGACCGTGATCCTCAACGGGCAGAAGGTGCACGACAACGTCGCGATCGAGGGCACCACGGGCGGCGCGCTGAACAGCCACGAGGGCACGCCGGGCCCGATCATGATCCAGGGGGATCACTCGAAGATCTGGATCCGCAAGCTGGTGGTGACGCCGATCGTTTAGGCGGGTGGGGCGGGTAGGGCAGGTAGGGGAGTTGGGGTGGGTAGGGCGGGCTTGCCTGCCGTAGCCGCAAGCCGAAGCTCGCGCAGGCGGCGACAGGCGGGTGGCCGCGAACGGGCGCCCAGCGCGCGCGCAGGCCCGTGCCCCGTGACGAGTGCCTTTCGGGCCGAGCACGCCTGGGCTGTTCGCGGACAGGACCCGCAAGAGGCGCACAGACTGCGCGTTCGAGTCAGGAATTCGGGTGCCGGAGCATGGCCATGGATCCCGACGTTGCGGCACGGACGATCGATCGGCGTGATTTTCTGAAGGCGACGACGGCGGCCGGTCTCGCGCTCGGCTCCGGGTCGCTCGCCGTTGCCGGCGGCACCAACGATCTCCGCGTCGCCCTCATCGGCGGCGGCAACCAGGGGATGGTGCTGCTCGAGTCCTGCCAGAAGATCCCCAACATCCGCATCACCGCCCTCTGCGACATCTGGAAGGAGTATCGGCAGAAGTACGTGTCGGGCCGGCTGAGGATCTACGGCCACGAGCACCAGGCCTACGTGGACATCCACGAGATGCTGGCGAAGGAGAAGGGCCGGCTCGATGCCGCGATCGTCGCCACGCCGGACTTCTGGCACGCCGAGCACGCGATTGCCTGCATGACGGCGGGCCTGCACGTCTACTGCGAGAAGGAGATGTCGAACAACCTGGAGGACGCGCGGCGGATGGTGCGCACCGCCAGGGAAACCGGCAAGCTCCTGCAGATCGGGCACCAGCGGCGCAGCAATCCCCGCTACCTGTTCAGCTATCAGAAGCTGATTCGTGAAGCCGGGCTGCTCGGCCGCATCACGACCGCCAACGGCCAGTGGAACCGCTCGCGCCAGGACCTGGTGACGATGCCCGCCAAGTACGCGATGCCGGCATCGACGCTCGAGAAGTACGGCTACCGGTCGATGGAACAGTTCCTCAACTGGCGCTGGTACCGCGGCCTGGGCGGCGGTCCCATCGTCGATCTCGGCTCGCACCAGATCGACATCTTCAACTGGTTCCTCGACGCGAGGCCCGCGCGCGTGGTCGCCAGCGGCGGCACCGATTACTACGACAAGGCGACGCACGAGTGGTACGACACGGTCATGGCCGTGTACGAGTACCCCACGAAGACGGGCACCGTGCGCGCGTTCTACCAGACGGGGACCACCAACGGGTTCGGCGGGTACTACGAGCTGTTCCTCGGCGACCAGGGCTCGCTCGAGATCTCCGAGTCGGGTGCCCGGGCGAAGGTGTACCGCGACGTGGCAAACGCGCCGGACTGGGGGTCGCTGGTGAAGCGGGGACTGCTGGTGGCGCCCAAGGAAGAGCCGAAGCCGCCGCCGCAGCCGGCCGTGGTGCTCGACGTGCGCGAGACGGCACCGCCGCCCAGCTACATGCTGCCCGTGCAGTCGCTCAAGCTCTATCACCAGCCGCACCTGGAGAACTTCTTCGACGCCGTCCGCGACAAGGCGAGGCTCAACTGCCCCGCGGAGGTCGGCTTCGAGAGCGCCGTCACCGTGCTCAAGGTCAACGAGGCGGTGGAGGCCAATCGCCCGCTCGTGTTCGACGCCAAGGACTTCGAGATCTGATGGCCACCCCGCTGTCACCCCTGCGCGCCCTGCGTGTTTGCGCCATGCTCCTGCTGGGGACCGGCGCGGCGGTGGCGCAGCAGGCGCGCGCGCCCGCCCCACAGGCGCCGGCACCTGCGGGGGCACAACGTGTCGTGCCCCTGCTGGGCGATCAGACCGACGGCAGCCGCGCGCGGCCCGTGCACGCCATCCCGTTGCGCGACGTCGAGGGCGAGGTGATCCGGCCGACCGATCGCCCGCTCGTGCCCTTCTCCCCGGTCCGGACGTGCGGCGCCGACTGCCACGACGTGGCGACGGTCGCGCGCGGCTGGCATTTCAACACGACGGATCCCACGCGCGACAACGGCCGGCGCGGCGAGCCGTGGATCCTGGTGGATCTCGAAACGGCGACGCAGGTGCCGTCGTCGTACCGGCCTCGCGCGGGCGCCTTCAGCCCGGAGCAGGTGGGCCTCACCCCCTGGACGTTCGCCGTGACGTTCGGCGGCCGCACGCCCGGCGGCCTCGGCGATGCGCGCGAGCGCAATCCGGAACTGCAGGCGCGGTGGGTCGTGTCCGGCGAGCTGGACATCAACTGCCTCGCGTGCCACGACGCCTCGCCGGCGTACGACCACGCGGAGTACGGCCGGCAGCTTCGGCTCGAGAACTTCCGATGGGCGCCCGCATCCGCCAGCGGCCTCGCGGCCATCACCGGGTCGGCGAAGGAGATGCCTAACTCCTTCGACTACCTGCTGCCGTCGGTCGAGGACGCCCTGCTGCCGCGCATGCCGACCGTTACGTACTCGCGGGAGCGGTTCCTTCCGGGCGCGAAGGTCGTGTTCGACATCGAGCGGCAGGTGTTGGCGCGTCGCTGCTACTTCTGCCATTCCAGCGCGGACCTCGCGCACACGGGCCAGGGCCGCTGGAACGCGGACGAGGACATCCACCTCGCGCGCGGCATGACGTGCGTGGATTGTCACCGCAACGGCCTCGACCACGCGATGAACCGGGGCTACGAAGGGGAGACCTCGGCGAACGGGTCGGCGATCGCGGCGCTCACGTGCCGCGGCTGCCACCTGGCCACGGAGCCGGAGCGGAACTTCGCGCGCGGGCGCCTCGGTGCGCCGTACCCGAAGCACGTCGGCATTCCGTCAATCCACTTCACGAAGCTCTCGTGCACGGCGTGCCACTCGGGACCGCGACCGGAGAAGACGACTCGCGGCCTGAAGACCAGCCAGGCGCATCGCCTCGGCGCGCTCGGCGTCAACAAGGCACGAGACGTCCTGCCGCACTTGTACTACCCCGTGTTCGCGCAGCAGCCGGACGGCCAGACGATCCCGAACCGGCTGCTGTGGCCGGCGTTCTGGGGCAGGATGTCGAACGGCGCCGTCGAGCCGATTGCGCCCGACCGCGTGAAGGCCTTGATGGCGAAGGCAAAGTTCGCCCTCACGCCGTCGGTTGACGGCGACTGGCCGGCCCTGGACGAGGTGACCCTTGTCGCGATCCTGCGGTTGCTGCAGGCGGAACCGCAGGCCGAGGGGACGCCGGTCTACGTCGCAGGCGGCAGGCTCCACAAGCTGGATGCTTCCGGCCGCGTCGCGAGCGAGGACCATCGGTCCGCGCAGCCGTACCTGTGGCCGATCGCGCACGATGTGCGTCCCGCCGCGCTCGCGCTCGGTGCGCGGGGCTGCAGCGACTGCCACAACGCCGAATCGCCCATCTTCTTCGGCAACGTGTCGGTGGATTCGCCACTGGCGTCCGATCGCGCGGTCCCGTGGAAGATGTCCCGGTTCCAGAAGAGCCTGGACACGACGTACGTCGCCGACCTCGCCCGGTCGTTCCAGTACCGCCCCTGGTTCAAAGCCGGCGCGAGCGCGGCTGCGGCGATCCTGCTGCTGTTCGTCCTGGCGTACGCCACCTCTGGCCTGCGGCGTGTCTCAGCTGCCACCGGCGGCGCGCGGTGGACGCGCGTTGTCGTCAACGTGTTCGGGGTGGCCTCGTGCGCGGCCGGCGTGGCGAGCGGGTGGCAGGCCTTGTTTTCCGGGCAGCGACTGGCCGGGTACCCGCTGATGGTTCACGTGGCGATGGCCCCGGCGCTGCTTGCCGGCGCGGTCCTGGTCACGCTCTTCTGGGCCCAGGAGAACGCCTTCACGCGCGCCGACTGGACAGGCGTGCGACATCCGGCCGGCGGCGCGGACGCCGGTGGCGCCCGGGCGTGGCTCGTGGTGCTGAGGAAGATCTGCTTCTGGATCGCGATGGTCGCGGTGATTCCGGCCACCTCGTCCGCGACGCTCGTCATGTTCCCCGTGCTGGCGTCGGTGCGGCAGGATGCGCTCTTCCTGGCGCATCGGTACTCGGTCGTGCCGCTCGCCGTGGCCGCAACGCTGTTCGCCGGGCTGGCGCTGGCGACGTGGCTGATGCCCGTCGTCGCGCGGCGCTCAGAGAACCAGTAGGGCGGGGCCTTCCGCCTCCGCGCGGCCGTTGCAGAACGCCGCGCTACGGCGAGACCTCGCCGAAGTGCAACGGAGGCGGGCAGCCCCGCCGTAGCGCCGGACCTTCAGGTCCGGCGGACGCGTTCAACCGTCATGCTCCGTTTCCACCACACCGCCATGGCCGCGCAGTTCGACATCCGGTGCGCGCATCCCGACGAGCGCTACGCGCGGCAGGCGGCGCGGATGGCGTTCGAGGCGGTCGATCGACTGGAGCAGCAACTGAGCCGCTTCGTCGAGAACAGCGACATCTCCCGCATCAACCACCTGGCGGCGGGGGAGGAGACGAAGATCGGCCTTGAGACGATGGAGTGCCTGCGGCTGGCGCGGCTGGTGTACGACGAGACCGGCGGCGCGTGCGACCCCTCCATCGGCACCGGGTTCGCCCGGTTGGAGTTGATCGCGGACGCGTTCGCGGTGCGGGCCGGCGCCGACGGTGTGCAGCTGGATCTGGGCGCCATCGGCAAGGGCTACGCGGTGGATCGCATCGCAGAGGTGCTGGAGGACTGGGACGTCCACGAGGCGCTCGTCGACGCCGGGTACAGTTCGGTTCTCGCACTCGAGCCTCCGGCTGGCCGTGAAGATTGGCCGCTGACGCTCAGCCTGCCTGGCGAGGCGGACGGTGCGGTGTTCGCGCGGATCGGAGCGCGCCAGCGGGCGCTCGGCGCCTCCGGGATTCGGAAAGGGGACCACATCCACGATCCCCGGACCGGGACGCCAGTCCGGGCGCGGCAGGCGGCGTGGGTCTCGGGATCGCGGGACGTCCTTTGCGGGATCAGCCGCCGCGCGGGGCTCCGGCCGTCGCCGGCGGCGCTGGCCGACGCGCTGTCGACCGCGTTCATGATCGTCCCGGCGGAGCAAATCGATCAATACTGCCAGACGCACGGCATCGAGGCTTGGATTCTCGAGGGTGGTGTCACGCATTTTCCCATGTAGGGCGGGGCTTCCCGCCTCCGCGCGGCCATGGTACAGTGCCGCGCTGCGGCGAGGCCTCGCCGAAGCACAGCGAAGGCGGGCAGCCCCGCCGTCGTTAACGCCGGCCTTCAGGCCGGCGAGAACCGGAGACGCGAACATGGACGACCAGAACACCGAACCCACCGTCATCTCGCGCCGCACGTTCGTCGGCGGCGTGGCCGCCGCCACCAGCTTCCTCCTCATCCCGCGCCACGTGCTGGGCGGCCCCGGCTACCAGGCGCCCAGCGACACCGTCAACATCGCGACCGTCGGCTACGCCCACGGCATGGGATCGAGCAACACGCGCGCGTGCGGGAAGGAAAACATCGTCGCGCTGTGTGACGTCGATGAGAGCGCGGCCGCCAAGCGTGCGATGACGCGCTCGAAGAAGACGACGCCCATCCTCGAACTCTTCCCGAAGGCGGCGCGCTACCGCGACTTCCGCGTGATGCTGGAGAAGCAGAAGGACATCGACGCCGTCATCGTCGCTACACCGGACCACACCCACGCCGTGGTGGCGATGGCCGCGATGCAGCTGGGCAAGCACGTCTACGTGCAGAAGCCGCTGACGCGGACTGTCTCGGAAGCCCGGGCGCTCACCGAGGCCGCGCGCAAGTACAAGGTCGTCACCCAGATGGGCAACCAGGGCCACTCGGGCGAGGGCGTGCGGCTCATCGAAGAGTGGATCGCCGAGGGCGCCATCGGCAAGGTGCACGAGGTGCATTGCTGGACGAACCGGCCGATCTGGGCGCAGGGGATGCCGCGTCCCGCCGAGACGCCCGCGGTTCCGGACGGCCTCGACTGGGATCTGTGGATCGGGCCGGCGCCGATGCGGCCCTATCACCGCGTGTACCATCCGTTCAGTTGGCGGGCGTGGCTCGACTTCGGGTCCGGCGCGCTGGGCGACATGGCGTGCCACGTGATGGACGCCGCTTACTCGGTGCTGAAGCTCGGGTACCCGACGAGCGTGCTGGCCACGACGTCCAAACTGGTGATGCAGACGCCGAACCCGGATGGTACGGTGGACGAGAAGGACGTCGAATACAACGACAGCTTCCCGCCGGCCACCGTCGTCCACTACACCTTCCCGGCGCGGAGCAAGAAGTACCCGGCCCTCAAGCTGCACTGGTACGACGGCGGGCTGCTGCCCGAGCGGCCGGAGGAACTGGAAATGGACCGCCGGCTGCCCGAGAGCGGCACGATCTTCGTGGGGGAGAAGGGCAAGCTGATGTGCGAGACCTACTCAGAGAGCCCGCGGCTCATCCCCGAGTCCAGGATGCAGGCGTACAAGCGCCCGAAGAAGACCATCCTGCGCGTGCAGGGCACTCATGAGCAGGCCTGGATCGACGCCGTCAAGGGCAAGATCAAGCCGGTGGACGACTTCAACTACGCCGGCCCGTTCACCGAGACGGTGCTGCTGGGCAACGTCGCCGCCAGGTTTCCCGGGACGAAGTTGACGTGGGACGGCCCGAACATGAGGGTGACCAACGTCGCGGAAGCGAACGACTGGGTGCGGCATCGTTACAGGGCCGGGTGGAATCTGTAGTCCGAAGGTCCGGGGTCCGGTGGGCCGGAAGATTCTCCAGCCATCTCCGCCCGCTGCCGTCTAAACGGCAGGACCGTGGGCAGTCGCCGGGGAGCGCCGGCGCCCGGGCCGCGGTGCCTCCGGAGTGCGTCGATGGGCCGATTCCGCCAGCGTGTGGCGTCGGAACTGACGTGGGCGTGGCGGAACCTGCGAGCGCGGGGCTGGAGAGCACCGCTCGCGATCGCGCTCCTCGGCGCCGCGCTGGCTGCCAACACGCTCGTCGTCGCGGCGGCCGACTCGCTGGTCTTCAATCGTCTTCCGTACCGCGACGTCGGGCGGCTCGTCGAGATCCAGCGGCGTAGCGCCGATACCCGCCAGCCGGGAAGCAGTTTCCTGTCCGCGGCGCTCCTGGACGAATGGCGCAAGCAGACCGACCTGCTCGAAGGCGTCCAGGGACACCTCTCGAAGGTCGTCTTTCTCACAGCCAGCCGCGGTGAGCCCGAACTGGTGCGCACCACCGATGTCACGGTCGGCCTGGTCGAGTTGCTGGGCGTGCGGCCGCGTTGGGGCCGGAGCCTGCAGGATGGTGATCAGAACCAGCTGGATCCGCAGCCGGTCCTGATTGCGCAATCGCTTGCCACCGAACGGTTCGCCGACCCTGCCCGCGCGGTCGGTCAACGGCTGGAAACGACGGCGGCGCCGCTGCTGGTGGTGGGCGTCATGCCTGCCGAGTTCAGGTTTCCGGTGGGCACCAGCCGGATCTGGCGGGCCCTCGATCCGCGCGGGCCTCTTGCGCGCGGCTTCGCCGGCATCTCCTCGATTGCCCGTATCCGCTCCGGCCTCGCGCCGGATCTCGCTGCGAAGATGCTCGCCCAGCGGAGCGCGGCCGTCGGCCGGGCCGCCGGCGCCTCTGCAGGCTACGCGGCCATGGCGGCGCCGCTCTCCGGGCTGCGGGCCGCGGAGACCGACCGCCGGATGTTCTTCGTCCTGATCGGCGCGGCCTGGTGCCTGCTGCTCATCGCGTGCGCCAACGTCGCCAGCCTCGAGCTGGCCGGCGCCGTCGTCCGCGCCCGGACCTACGCGATCCAGCTGGCGGTCGGCGCGTCGCGCGCGTCCCTGGCCCGCACGGCACTGGCCGAAGGTGCGCTTCTCGCGGCCGCAGCGACGGGTGTCGCATCCGTCATCATGTACGCCGGCGCCGCCGCGCTCGCCAAGCTGCTGCCGGTCCGCCTCAGCAGTGGAAGCGCGAACCCCATCGACCTGGACGGCCGCGCCTTCGTGTTCATGCTGGCCGCCGGCCTCGTCGCATGGGCGCTGGCGGCGCTGCCCGTCGTCGTCTTCGCTGCGCGCGCGAGCCTGCTGGAACTCCTGAAACTCGACGGGCCGACCTCGCCGGTCTCGTTCGGCGGCACGAGGCTTCGGCGGGCGCTCACGGTGGCCGAAATCGCGCTGGCGGTCCTGCTGGCGGCCGGCAGCGTGCTGTACGTTCGCACCTACCTGAAGCTGATCGAGATCGACAAGGGCTTCGACAGCACCGGCGTCGCGGTCGTCACCTTCACCATTCCGCCGCAGTTGCTGGGGAGCGGCATCGAGCGGGCGGCACTCGCCCAGCAGATCCTCGATCGGTTCCGCGCGTTGCCGGGCGTGCTCGGGGCGTTCCAGGGCTCACCACCACCGGACACCGGCGACAGCCCGACGTCGATCGAGCAGATCGAAGTCGATGACCGCCCGCCGGCCGACACCGATCTGCGCATGCCGCGGCTGTGGGTGGATCCTGACTACTTCAAGACGCTGCGGATCCCGCTCGTCGCCGGACGGATGTTCGAACCCGGCGATCCAATGACCAACGTCATCATCTCCGACGGCCTCGCGCGGCGTTTGTGGCCCGACGGGAACGCGGTCGGGCACCGCTACCGCGAGTCGCCGACCTACCCGTGGAAGACCGTGATCGGCGTGGTGCGCCGCGTGCGGTTGCTCGAGGACGGTACCACCGGGCCCCGCAACTACTTCCAGACGTACGTGCTGAGGCCGCCGCCGCCCCCGCCGTCTCCCAACGCAAGCCGGGCGAGAGACGGCGGGCCGTCGTACGGGTTCCTGACGGTCACGGCACGCGTGGACTCCCGGGCGAGAGCGGGCGACCTGTACCGCGCGGCGCGCGCCCTCGAGCCGCGCCACATTCTCAAGGTGGAGTTCGCCGACGATCAGTACACCAGGCAGTTCGAGGATCGGCTGCTTGCCGCGCGGATCATCACCGCCTTCGGCGCACTGGCGCTGGTGCTCGCCGCGGCGGGCATCTACGGGCTGATGACGTTCCTCGTGGCCGGGCGCACCCGGGAAATCGGCATCCGGATGGCGCTCGGCGCCAGCCGCGCGGACATCAACCGGTTGATCACCGGCTCGGCGCTTCGGCTGGTCGTGGCAGGCGCCCTGCTCGGCGTGGCCGGGGCCCTCGCCCTCTCGCGCTGGATCCAATCGCAGCTCTTCGGCGTCCGGGGAACGGACGCGGCTACCCTCACGCTCGTGGCCCTCGGCGTCATCGGGATCGCGATCGTCGCCACCCGGCAGCCGGCCCGCCAGGCCGGACTGGTCGATCCGAAGGTCCTCATGAAGAATTGACCCGCCTTTGCCCCCCACGACTAACGACCACCGACCATCGACCAACGACCAACGACCTTCCAGCGACCAACGACCACCGACCACCGACCACCGACCACCGACCACCGACCTCGACGAACGACCAACGACCTCGGCTAACGACCAACGACCACCCAGACCACCAGACCAACGACCAGCGACTACTCCCGTGCATCATCAGCAAGTACCCAAGGAGCCCCCCCATGTCCATCCGACCCATCAAGCGGGTCGTCGAGTCGAAGCCGACCATCGAAGGCGCGGGCGTGAGGCTGCGCCGCGCGTTCGGGTTCGGCAACACCACGGACTTCGACCCCTTTCTGCTCCTCGACGATTTTCGCAACGACCGCCCCGAGGACTACCTCGCGGGTTTTCCCTGGCATCCCCACCGCGGCATCGAGACGATCACCTACGTGCTGGCTGGCTCGGTGACGCACGGTGACAGCCTGGGGAACGAGGGCAGCCTTGGCGCCGGCGACGTCCAGTGGATGACGGCCGGCAGCGGCATCCTGCACCAGGAGATGCCGATCGGCGACGCCTCGGGGCGCATGCACGGCTTTCAGCTCTGGGCCAATCTTCCTTCGTCGTTGAAGATGACCGCGCCGCGCTACCAGGACGTCTCGTCGAAGGACATCCCCGAGGTGACCGACGATGACGGGACGAAAGTGCGCATTGTGTGCGGAGAGTTCTGGGGGAAGAAGGGCCCCGTGGATCGGGTTGCCGCCGATCCGCGCTACCTCGATGTCTGGGTGCCGCCCGGCCGGCGCAAGCGTCTGGCGGTCGAGACCACCAGGCACGCGTTCGCCTACGTGTTTGCGGGGTCAGGCACGTTCGGCGACGCGTCGGAACCGCGCAGTGTCCAGACGGAGCTGGTCGGCGGACTCGGCGCTGATGGGCCCGACCAGGTCGGCAACCGGTCACTCGTGCTCTTCGATCGCGGCGACGAGGTGATGGTGCAGGCGGGCGACGAGGGGATCCGGTTTCTCCTGGTGTCTGGCCAGCCGATCGAGGAGCCGGTCGCGTGGTACGGCCCGATCGTCATGAACACGCAGGAGGAGCTGCAGCAGGCGTTCGACGAGCTTCGCAACGGCACCTTCATCAGGTAGGCCCCCGGTCTCCAGCGGGGTCCCTGGCGCGGCAGCCGCGCCGGGGTGGCCCAGACCGGGGTCGACCATCGCGGTACAGGCAGTAGCGCGGGTCTTCAGACCCGCGATCCCGCGTGCCGAGATTCCCAAGCGCATTGTCGGCGGCGGCTGTCTATAGTTGCCAGAACGCCGCAACGTTGAACCGCTCGGCGGCCGTGTCCGACCAGGGGGCCATTGATGGGTCGCGCTCGTGAGCGTCTGCTGTCAGAGCTGATGTGGGCGTGGCGGAACCTCCGGGCACGGGGAGGGAGGGCCGCGCTGGCCGTCGCGCTGCCCGGCGCGGCGCTGGCCGCCAATACGCTGGTCTTCGCGGCGGCCGAGTCGCTGGTGTTCCATCGCCTGCCGTACCGCGATCCCGAACGGCTCGTCGAAATCCAGCGCCGAAGTGGCGGTGGCGGTTCTGCTGGTCTCAGGCAGCGTGCTGTACGAGCGCAGCTACCTCGGGCTGATCAGAATCGACAAGGGCTTCGACAGCACCGGCGTGACGGCCGTCACCTTCATCATTCCGCCGCAACTCCTGGGAAGCGGCATGGAGCGGGCGGCCCTGGCCCGCAGGATCGTGGATCGGTTCCGCGCGATGCCCGGTGTCGTCGCCGCGTTCGAGGGGTCGCCCCCGCCCGACACCGGTGACAGCCCGACGATGATCGAACAGATCGAAGTCGATGACCGGCCCCCGGTCGATACCGACATCCGGTTGCCTCGGCTCTGGGTGGAGCCCGACTACTTCAAGACGCTGCGCATTCCACTCGTCGCGGGACGGATGTTCGAGCCGGGCGACCCCGGGACCAACGTCATCATCTCGAAGGCCCTCGCACGCCGGCTCTGGCCCGAGGGCGACGCCGTTGGGCACCGGTATCGCGAATCGCCGACGCGCCAGTGGAACACGGTCGTCGGCGTCGTGGGGCACGTCCGGCTGCTCGAGGACGGCACCACCGGGCCCCGCAACTACTGCGAGATCTTCACCTGGCCGCCGCCCGATGCGAGTGGAAACCGGGTCAAGGCGATGAAGACGCCCGCGGCGGGCACCGGCACGGTGAGGGTGCCCGTGTCCCTTCCCGCGTACATCATCGGCGTCTGCAGCATCTTGCCTGTGGTGATGTCGCAGATGAGAATCGTGCCGGTTCCCTTCGGCTTGCCCTTGTAGGTATACGCGACGCTGAGATTGCCCGCGGCCGCTTTGAAGGGCTTCGAGATCGCCGCGTTCATTTCCGCTGCGGACAATACCTGCGGCAGCATCCCGGCGCCGGCGCCGTCCACCCGCGTGACGGTGACGGTCCACGCCTCGATGCCGCTGACCTCGAACGTGGCCGCTCCCGCCTTGACCGTCGTGTCGCCCACAGAGAACAGGTCCGCCTGGTTCGAGGGGTTGAACATGGTGACGTACACGGGAGCATCGCCCTGTTTCACCGTGAAGGTCACGAGGCCGCCACCGCCGGTGCTCGTGATGAGGTAGGCTCCCGCCGACAGCCTGACAGGATAGGACACGTCCTTCTCGGCGCCTTTGAGCGTGATGACCCCCGCGCCCGATGTCGGCGCCTGCGGGTCGCCCGCGTAGGAGAATCGCGCATCCGCCGTGATGCCAATCAGGGCAAGTCCAGCCAACGCAACCAACGCTCTTCGATTCATGACTACCTCCAGAGGGGCGGGCAGATGGTGCAACAGTATAGCGCCTTACCGACTGCGCGCCGCCCGCGGACGCTGCGCCTGGCTCTCAGTACAAACCCCGTCCGAACACGGCGGCGGGCACACACCGCGTCGCACCCAGTCCATCGCGATCAGCGTGTTCAGTTCCTCCCGCACGGCGACGAGCGACGGCAGGCATGCGTCGGCGGCGGAGAGATCCAGCGAGCGCGTAAAGGTATTCGGCACGGCGACGCAGCTCATGCCGGCGGCTTTCGCGGCGGCGATGCCGTTGGGTGCATCCTCGAGCACCAGGCACGCGGTGTGTGGCAGCGAGAGCCGCTCCGCCGCCAGCAGGTAGACGTCTGGCGCCGGTTTCCCCTGCGCTACATCGCCGGCCACGACGCGCACTTCGAACGCGTCCTCGAGATCCAGTTCTCGCATCACGATGTTCACATAGCGTCGCTCGCCCGACGTCGCCAGCGCCCGCCGAACGCCTCGCACCTGAAGCTCCGCCAGAAGCTCGCGCGCCCCCGCCATCGGCTTCAGCCGCCCGTGCAGGCTGGCCAGAAACAGATCGTTGCGCTGGCGGCAGAGCGCATCCGCCGGTATCGACAATCCGAGCTCGGCGCGCACCAGCGTCGCGCATTCCGTCTCGCGCAGCCCCAGCATCCGCTCGAAGAGCGCCTCGCCGATCTCGGCGCCGTAGAGGCGAGAAGTCACCTGCCAGGCCTTCTTGGCCAGCGGCTCGCTGTCGATCAGCAGCCCGTCCATGTCGAAGATGACCGCCCGGATGGAAGGCATTGGCAAGGAAGTATGGAAGACCTTCTGCCTGCACCGTCATGACGGGCAGACACGCGTCATCGGATGGGAACGCAGCCTCATCACCGCTCGGAGCCGGGAAGCGGCGAACGCGTGCCAACCGGGGACGCCAGCACCTTCACGAGCCGGTACATGAACTCGACGCCCTCGTAGAACGCCTGCACGCCGAGGCGTTCGTCCCTCCCATGTGCGCGCACGTCGTCCACATCGTCGAACAGGCCCGACACGCCAAAAACGGGAATGCCGGCCGCGCGGAAGTGGATCCCGTCGGAGGCGCCGGTTGACATCATCGGCACGGCTGGCACGCCGGGCCACATGTCGGCCGTGACGCGCTCGACGGCGCTGACGACGTCGGGCCTGAGCGGCGACATCGGGCTGAGGAACGGTGCGGCGATCGGCGTCACGCTGATCTTGTCGTCGGCCAGCACCTTCACCAGCGTCTGCCGGACATCCTGGGGCGACTCGCCGGGAAGGATGCGGCAGTTCACCACGGCGCGGGCCGTCTGCGGCAAGGCGTTCTCGGCGTGACCCGCTTCGAGCCCGGTGGCCACGCACGTCGTGCGCAGCATCGCGTTGAAGTAGGGCGACGCGGCGGACAGCCGCGAGGCCGCCGCCCTGTCCATTGGCGTGCCGGCGACCGCCTTCATGTCGCGGGCGAGATCGCCATGCTCGGTGGCGGCCATCTTCTCGAAGAAGCCGCGCGTGGTCTCGTTCAGCTTCACCGGGAAGTCGAACCGCGCCAGGCGCGCCAGCCCGTCGGCGAGGCCGTAGATGGCGTTGTCCTTCACGGGCAGCGAGCTGTGGCCGCCGGGATTCTTCGTCTCGAGGCGGAAGCTGAGATACACCTTTTCGCTCGTCTGGAGTTCGTTGGCGATCCTGCGGCCCTTCCGGATCTCGCCGTTGCCACCGTCGGTATTCAGGCAGTATTCGGCGTCGACGAGCTCGCGGTGCGCGCGCAGCAGCCAGTCCGGGCCGTTGGCATTGCCGCCTTCCTCGTCCGCCGTCAGCGCGACAATCAGATCGCGATCCGGCCTGAAGCCCTCCTGCCTCAACCTGATCAGGTCGGCGACGAGCACGGCCGCGCCCGACTTGATGTCGGCGGTGCCCCGCCCGTAGAAGTAGCCGTCGCGCTCGAGAAACGTGAAGGGGTCGAACGACCAGTCCTCGCGGCGGGCCTCGACGACGTCCAGGTGAGCGAGCAGGAGAATCGGCCGGCCCTTGCCGGTTCCCCGCAGCCGCGCCACCAGGTTGCCCTTTCGTGGGACCGGGCCCAGCACCTGCACGTCGGCCGCCGGGAACCCCCCCGCCCGCAGCCGCGCGGCCATCGCCTCGGCAGCCATGGTGACATCGCCCGAGGACTCGGTCGTGTTGATCTCGATGAGTTCCTTGAAGATGTCGCGTGCCAGCTGCTGCGCAGCCGGGGGCGGGGCGCCCTGGCCGGCCGGCGGAACCTGCCCGGCCGCGAAGACGTGACCGACCAGCACGGCCGCCGACGCGAGAACTGCCGTTCGTGTCATGAACGTCCCGTCCGCTCTCTCAGCGGCGAATGGGTCTTCCCCGATGTGCGGGTGGTTGATCGCAGCCAGCACCTGCGCCGGTCTTCAGTTGGAGATCTCCCGGATGAAGATGTTCCGCCACCGGATCTCGCCGCCGTGGGTCTGAAGCTGGATCGGGCCTCTGTCCGGGATCGGCGTCTTGCGGTCGTAGTAGTGTTCGAGCGTCGCGTGGTCCACGACGAGCTTGCCGTTCAGCCACACGCTGACCTTCGAGCCCACCATCAGGACCCGGAACGCGTTCCACTCGCCGAAGGGCTTGTCGGCGAACACCAGCGGGTCCTTGCCCGGCGCCCCAGGCGAGTTGTTCCACAGGCCCCCAGACCCCTTGTCGGCGCCCAGCTCGAACTTCGCTTTCTCGGTGTAGTCCCAGATCTGGACCTGCGGCACACCGCGCAGGTAGATGCCGGAATCGGCGAGCGCGACCGTGCGGTACTCCAGCAGCAGCTCGAAATCGCCGTAGTCCTTCTCGGTGGTGGCGTAGGCGCCCTGGCCGTCGTTCACCAGTTCGCCGTTCTCGGCGCGCCAGTGGGCCTTCATGCTGGCCGTCCACGTCGCGATGCGGGCGGCGCGCTCCGCCTCCGGCATGGCGAGCAACGCGCGGTGATCGAACGTGTCGCCGCCGCGCCAGCCGGTCAGGTCCCGGCCGTTGAAGAGCGCCGTGAAACCGGCCGGCGGTTTCTGCGCCGCGACGATGACGGTTGCCGCAGCGCAGAGGATGGCAAACGCGCACGCGAACTTCTGGGACATGGTCATCCTCTTGCGGCTGCCCGGGGGCTGCGTCTGACGGGAAGCCAGCGAAATCGCGCCCCGGAATGCCACGCCTCAGGCGGCGTCCGCCTTGGGGGCAAACGTGTACCTGACCCGTTGCGAGCGGACGAAATAGGGCACCCAGATAGCCGCAGACACCACCTGCCCAGCCAGTTGGGCGTCCCCGCCACTGAGGGCGAGACCCGACGCGCCAAGGGAGACGGCCCACGCATAGGCCCCGGCGTTGAGTCCGACTGAGATCAGGTTCCACGCAATCATGAGCCTTGGGGCGAACGGTTTCCTGGCGAAGAACGCCGCGGCGGCCATTGCCGTGAACACGAAGAACAGCGTCTCCCCGAGGAGTACAGCGGCGACGAAATCGCTTCGAGTGTTGGTGAAGGGGAAGTACCCGCGCAGCACGTCACCGTACGCAGTGGAGGCCCGGGACCAGTTGCTGGCTATCTCGAAGGCGGTCCACAACAGATCGACGACAATGCCGATGGCCGGAAGAATCAGCCAACCACGGATTCCCGTAAGAGCTTCTTCCATGCCACGTTGGTACTCCTCCTCCTTCTGCGCTTCCTCGGCCTGCCATTCCGGGGTGCTGCGCCGCGCGACCTCGCGATCGTAGGCCTCCTGGCCGACTGGCGTGAGGTCTTCCCTCCTGAGCGGCGCAAACTGCTCGGAGGTCATGCTGGCGTAACGCTGCAGGAGCTCCTCGACGCTCGGCTGGCTCGACATGAGTGGCCTCCCTTCCAGGAGAAGAACCGGCAGGCCGCCCCAATCCCCTTACCCGCCCTGCCCGCCCCAGCCCCCCTACCTGCCCCAACTACAGCAGTTGCTCCGCGCCGCGTCCCTGCTGGATGAGCGGAACGTAGGTGTCCAGCTCGCAGAGCGTCGCGGGATCGGTCAGGTCGACGACCCGCTTCTTCTCCGCGGACATGTACGCCGCCATCACCAGCTTCGCGATCTCCAGCCCGTAGCTCCACGGCAGCATGGCGTCGCGGCCCTGGCAGAAGGCGGCCAGCGCGTCGGCGTTCTCGTCCGTGTAGCCGTAGAGATCCGGCTCGTTGTACTGAACGGCCAGCAAGCCACGCGACGCCGTGGATTTCTCGAGCGCCAGCTCCGCGTCCCTGATCGCCTCGGCCGCCGCGTCGCCGATGAAGATGGTGAGCGGCGAGACCAGCGTGTTCACCTCGAACGCGTAACCCGGCCCCATGCCGTCCATCAACAGCCGCAGGCCCTGCTTCTCGAACATCCACGAGTTGGTGAACTGCGCCTTCACCTTCTGCCCGGTCTCCGGGTTCTTGTAGGTGATCATCCCGGTGGCGAAGTCCTCGGCCGGCACCTTCGAGTAGTCGACGCCACGATCCTTCAGCAGCTTCTCGCGCCACCCCGGCTGGCCCCACTTGAGGAGCGCGATGTCGGCGGTGACCTCCTGCGGCTGGAGGAAGGTGAGCGGCTTGCCGGCAGGCGTCAGCGCGTACCACCCGACGGCGATGCTGTGGCACCCCATGTCGCACAACACGCCGCCGCCCTGCCGCGTCGGATCCCAGAACCAGCCTTCGTGCGGCCCGCCGTGCTCCTCGGCCGAGCGAGACAGCGAGAGCGGCCCCATCTGCCGCTGCACCGGTTCCAGCTGCGCCATCTGGCTCCGGATCGGCTTCATGAAGATCTGGTTCTCGAAGTAGGCGGTCGGCAGGTTGACCGCCTTGACCAGGTCCACCAGGCGCTGCGCCTCCGCCACGTTCCGGCCCAGCGGCTTCTCGCAGATGACGCCCTTCAGTTCGGCTCCCGCGCGGACCGCCTCGACGATGGCCTCGACAACGTCCACGCGGGCGTAGTTGGGGGCGAAGACGGCGATGACGTCCACGTGCGTCGCCATCTCGGCCACGCTGTCGTAGACCACCGCGTCGCCGACGCCCCAGTCCCTGGCCATTGCGGCCAGTTCCGGCGCGCCCTTCAGCGCGGTGACCCCGGTCACCTTGATGCCCCGCAACTGCCGCAGGGCCGCCAGGTGGAACTTCGCCACGAACCCGGCGCCGATGAATCCGTACCGCAGTGAGTGTGACGACATGGGTGGATCTCCGAGAAGAAGGCTTAGGGCTGAGGGCTTAGGACTTAGGGCCTGATTGGGCTCAAGCCCAGGAGGCCTTGAGCCTTGAGCCCTAAGCCCTAAGCCTGATCGTCAGGTTCGGGCCGGTGTCCCCTTTGGCGCGCCGGCTTTCAGGAACAGCGAGATCACGAATAGCGCCACCGCCATCGCCAGCACGATCAGCAGGCCCTGCTGCACGGTGGCGCCGACGCTCAGGTTGCCGACGATCTTCGGGACGAATGTGGCCCCCAGCAGCCCGACCGGGAAGATGATGCCGAAGATGCTCCCGTACAGGCTCGGCTCGAACTTGGCGAACGTGACGCCCACGATCGTCGGGAAGATCGGCGCGAACACCAGGCCGGTCAGCATCACCGCGGCCACCGCCACGGCCGGGGCGTGCGTGTTGACCATCAGCAGGATCGCGCCGGCGGCCAGCAGCGAGGCCACCCCGATCAATTTCACGCCGATCGCCGTCAGGTTCTTGATCATCGACGTCGCGAAGCGCCCCACCATCATCGCGACGCCGAACAGGCTGAGCACGAACCCCGCCCGGGCGGCCGCCTCGGAGCCGCCGCCGAGCAACTCCGTCATGTACGGCTTGCTCCACGTGTTCATGCTGGCTTCGAGCGAGATGTAGCAGAACAGCGCCAGCGCCGCCACGAGCACCGCCCGGTTGCCCAGCAGCTTGAAGGCCATCGAGAACTGGTACCCGGTGGACACGCGCGGGAACGTCGTGCCAAGCGCGGCCAGCAGGAAGACCAGGAACAGCGCGCCAAGCAGGTACACGCCGGTCCGGTAGTCGGACGCGGCGACGAGCGAGAAGACCAGCGGCGTGACGACGAGGCCCAGGCCGAAGAACGCGTTGCCGAAGTTGCTGGCGCGCGCCGGGTCCTTGCCGCTGAAGAGCACCGCGGGAATGAGCGTGTTGCCCACCGTGTTCACGCACATCGCCCCGACGCCAAGCAGGATGCACGCGACAAGCGCCGTCTGGGCGTCTGTCGCCCGCGCGATCAGGAACATGCTCAGGCTCAGCACGAGGAAGCCGGCAATCGCCAGCGGCTTGTGCCCGAACTTGTCCACCAGCGGGCCGATGAACAGCTGGACGATCATGCTGGTCAGGAAGAGCGCGAGCACCAGGCTGCCGATCTCGGCGTTGGTCACCCCGAGTCCGCCTTTCAACTCCTCGGAGATCGCGCCGACGATGACGAATGCGATGCCGAGGCTGAACACCGCCATCAATGCGACGATCGACGTCATCCTGGTTGCCGTGCGTTCCATGCGTCCCTCCTTGCAGCCGACCCAGCCACCCGGGAATGAAGACGAACGTTCTGTCCGCGCATCTCTCGCGGGTCCTGTCGGCGAACAGCCCACGCAACGGCACCCCAGCGCGGGTGCCGCGCCGGGGACCCCGCCGTTCCGGGCCGAAAGACCTGACCACGGCTGACGGCCCTGCGCGCGACGTGGGCGCCCGTTCGCCGCCACCCGCCTGAGGGCTACTTCACGATCGCCTTCAGGCCTGCCAGCGATTCCTGCGTGCACTCCATCGGCGTCTTGCCGTCGGGGTACGTTTCCTGCTCGACGACGATCCACTCCGTGCCGCCCACCGAGGCGCACGCCTCGTGGATGGCCGCCCAGTCCACCGAGTCCTGGCCGAGGATGGCCTTCCTGCCCGCGTCGCCTTCCCGCGCGAACGGCTTGAAGTGTACCGTCCTGGTCCGGCCCGGGTACTTCTTCACGTAGGCGACCGCGTCGAACCCGGCGGCCGTCGTCCACCCGCAGTCCTGCTGCAGGATCACGTCCGTCGACGTGCGCTCCGCGAACAGGTCCCAGAACGTCTTGTCGCCGTCCTTCTTGAACTCGCCGGTGTGGTTGTGGTACCCGCACGCCATCCCGAGCGGCTTAAGGGTGGCGGCGAGCTGGTTGAAGGTGTCGGCCAGCGCCTTGCTCTTTTCCGAATCGGTGAAGGCGGCGTTGCCGGGTACGACGAGGAAGCGGCAGCCGATGGCCTGGTGGAACTCGATCGTGGCCTTGAGCGCGTCGCCCTGCAGCGTCTCGAGGCCGACGTGCGTGCCCGCGGCCTTCAGCTTCAGGGCATCGAGCCGTTTCCGCAGCTCCGGCCCGCGGTTCGCGTACGTGTAGTAGCCGGCAAACTCCACGCCCTCGAACCCCATGGCCGCCACTTGCTCCAGCGCGGCGTCGAAGTCCCGCTTGCAGTCCCCCCGCACCGAGTACATCTGCACGGCGATGGGGATCCTTGGCGCCACCGCTGCGGCGCCCTGCCGTTCGCCGAGCGCCAGCGCGAGAGGCACGGTGCCGGCCATGGCGAGAAACGTCCGGCGCGTCAGCGCGTCGTGTACGACCTTCGGACCTTGGGACCCTCGGACCTTCGGACCTTCGCACGTGTGGTGCATGTTGGGACTCCTTGCGATCGTGGCGGATGAATCGGGCGCATTATAGGCTGAAAGCCTCGGTCGGGGATGCGTGGGTGTCGTGACTTTGCAGCGTAAAGAACTTGACGGAAGTGGGCCGCCTGGCGCACGATCGCCCCCGTGGCGTCCCTCCGCCTGAACCGCCGCCTTGCCTCCCCAGGTCCCGTGCCGCCGCACCAGGCGCGCGCCGCCGACCACCTCCAGTACATCCGCGACACCATGGAGCGGGCCGGCTCGTTCACGGCGGTGTCCGGCTGGGGTCAGGCTCTGGTCGGCACAATCGGCCTCGCCGCCGCCGCGCTCGCGATGCGCGTCGTCGAGCCCGCACTGTGGCTCACGATCTGGCTCGGTGTCGCCGTGGCTGGCGCGACCATCGCCGCCGTGGCCATCTCCCGCAAGGCCAACCGGCTCGGCATCCCGATGTTCTCAAGGCCAGCCCGCCGCTTCGCGCTGGCCTTCGCCACGCCGCTGGCTGCCGGCGCGGTGCTCACCGCGGTCTTCTATCGCGACGGCCTGATTCAGCACCTCCCCGGCATGTGGCTGCTGCTGTTCGGCACCGCGGTGGTGTCCGGCGGAGCGATGTCGGTGAGGCTCGTGCCGACCATGGGGTTCTGTTTCATGGCGGTCGCCATCGCCGCGGTCCTGGTGCCCGCCGCATGGGGTGATCTCCTCATGGGCGTCGGGTTCGGCGGTCTCAACATCGTGTTCGGAGTCCTGATCGCGGTGAAACATGGTGGTTAGAAGCGATGGCCCATCCCAGGGCGAGGATCGGGCCCGGCCGAGGCCGGGCGACAGGACCGGTGCGCCGCGCGCCCGACGCGGCGACTCTCCCGTGCGCGCCCTCGATCGGCTGGTGCACGAGCGCGTCCGTCTGGGCATCCTGAGCGTCCTTGCCGTCAACGACGTGCTGACGTTCAGCGACCTCAAGACGCTGTTGCAGACGACCGACGGCAATCTGAGCGTGCACGCGCGCAAGTTGGAAGAGGCGCAGTACGTGACGTGCACGAAGTCCTTCGCGGGACGGGTGCCGAAGACCGAGTACCGGCTGACCGCGAGCGGCCGGCGCGCCCTCGAGGCCTATCTCGACCGGATGGAATCGCTGATCAAATCCCTGAAACGGTGGAACGGGGTGGAACGGGGTCGGGAGTAATTAGCTCAGATTACAAATCTGTGTGACGATTTTGTAATCGGCGTAATTACTCCCGACCCCGTTTTCAGAAGCTGAACCCTACCATCAGGTTCATCGTCCGCACGCCCGTAACGGTGGTCGGCTGCATGAAGAACGGCGACGTCATCAAGCCGCTGTAGCCGCTGTAGTTGGCGTGGTTCGTCAGGTTGTCCATCATCAGCATGATGTTGATGCGGTAGCGGGGCATCGCCTGCGACGCCATGGTCCCGACCGTGTAGCCGCCAAGACCACCCCCCGAGATCATGATCCCCGGTCCCGACGGCACCTTCTGTTTGCCCAGACCGATCGTGTAGGAGAAGTAGCCCGACGAGTTCCACCGCCACGCCGTTCGCACGCTGTTGCGGCCGACGCCCACCGGCCGGTCGTTGAAGATCAGGTCGCCGTTGTCGTCGCGGCCCGTGCGGATCGTGTAGGGCGAGCCGCTGAAGGTCGAGACCCCGATGCTGGCACTAAGACCGCGCAGTACGCCCGTGTTGAGGTTGATCGACGCGCGATGCCGCATGTCTCCGGATGACGGTCCCCACTCGGTGGACAGGTTGTTGCTCGCCGGCACGCTGAAGGCGCCCTCGGTGTTGTTCTCCGACTTGCCCAGGTAGTAGGACGCGGAGATGCCGAGGCCCCGCTTCCAGTTGAAGAGCGGACCGGTCAAAGGCGTCATCCCGGGCTGCGAGACGTACAGGCTTGCGTAGGTCGAAAGCGATCGCGTCAGCGATCTGCCCTGGGACACCGTCTCGATGATGTTCGCGAACGCGGGGTCCGGCCGCACGCCGTTCGCCGGCGCGTTCAGATTGTGCCCGATCAGCACGCCACCCGCCCACGTGTGTGAGTAGGTGGCACCCACGTTGAACGACTTGGTCACCTGCTGGGTGAAGCTCGCGCTCAGCCGCGTGTTGCGCGCCATCTGCAGGTCGTTGCCGAACAGGTAGCGGTTGGTCGGCGGGATGGTGCCGCCGATACCCGTCTCCGGGTACGAGGGGTTGCCGAGGATCATCTCCTGCTGGTGGAAGCCGTCCACGCGTATCGTCTGCTCGTAGATGCCCGAGCTCAGCCAGTCGTAGAACACACCGGCGCTCGCGCGCAGCGACGTCTTCCCGCTCTTGAACGGCGACCACGTCACGCCGAACCGCGGCCCGATGTTCTGGTAGTCGGGCAGGTGAGTCTGCAGTTCCACGCGCACCCCGGGGCTGAACGTGAGGTTCTTGCGGACGCGGATGTCGTCCTGCAGGTAGACGCCCGCCTGCACGTTCCAGTACGCGATCGTCGGATCGCCGGTCCGCTTCGTGTAGGTCCGGGGCAGCCCCGCCTCGTACGCGGCAAGGCTCTCGAACACGTACGTGCCCAGGTAGTTCGACGAACTGTCAGACCGGTACCGGCCGCCGTCCATCTGGACGCCCATCCGCACCGAGTGCATGCCGCGCACGTAGTCAAGGTCCGACGCCAGCGTGAACGTCCGTGAGTATGTACCGCCCCTTTGCTGGGCGCCGCCGCTGGTGAAGGCGTCGTTCACGACGATGGTGGGCGCCTCGGTGACCGAATGCACCGAGGAGTTGTTCCAGAGCAACGAGAACCTGGTGTTGATGAAGAACCGGCGGCCCAGCGGACCCGCCTCCTGCACCCGCATCGAGAACATGCTGCTCTCGCTCGAGTACGCGCGCTCGGCAAAGTTGTACCCGCCCGCCCCCTGGTTCTCGGTGCTGGTGGAGTACCGGTTGACCGACACGCGCAGCGTCTGGTCCTTCGTCAGCGCGTAGTCCAGGAAACCGTTGAACGACAGGTTGTCGGACGGGACCCGGAGGTCCAGGTTCTGGGCCTGCCTGCCGGCACTCGTCTGCGTGAACTGGTACGGCGTGCTGTAGTTGCGGGAGGTGCCGACGCTGATCGAGAAACTGCTCCGCTCCTTGATCAGCGACCCGCTCAGGCCCACCCGCACGTTGGCGTTCTGTGCCGGCCCTTTCTTCGGGATCAGCGGGTTCTGCCCGTCCGTCGCGCTGTTGTAATAGCCAAAATTGGTGTTCGTTCGCAGCGGTCCCATGCCCGGCTGCGTGATGATGTCGATGAACATGCCGCCGGCCGAGTGGTTCTCCGCGGCGAACTGGTCACGTGTGATGTGGATCGCCTTGATCTGCGCCTTGGGCGGCAGTTGCTGCCCCTCGAAACTGTCCACGCGGATCGCGGCCCCCGGCCCGGCCATCTCCTGCAACTGCCGCCGCATCTCGTCCGGGTCGTCCGAGAGCGACTCCATCTGCTCGCGCGTGAGCGCCGTCCCGAACGTGGACGCGCGATCCGATGCGGCGGTCTGCGCATCCCGCCCCACCGTCACCTCCGTCGCCATCTTCGCCAGCGGCAGCACCACCACGTGCTTGCTGTCGCCGGCCTTGATCCGCAGATCCCGCAACAGGCCCAGGTCGAACCCGGGGAACTCGCCTTGCACGGAGTACCGCCCGGGCGGCAGGCCGGCGAAGGTGGCCACGCCCTTCTCCGAGGTCTTGCCGGGCGCGACGGCCCGTTTCTTCGTGGTCTCGTCCAGGCCGACCACGGTGACGGTGGCATTGGGAATGACACCGCCGCTTTGATCCACCACGGTGACGATCAGTCGGGCGTCGCGCGGCTGCTGCGCGAACGCCGCCGGTGAGGACAGGGTCAGGACGGCCAGCAGGGCGAACAGGACGTGGGCAATGCGTGGCATGACGACCTCGAACAGAAAGGCGAGAAACGAGAAACGAGAAGCGAGAAACGAGGACGCAGCCCGTTCCACGTCCACATACCAAGCCGCTACGGCGGCGGGTCACTTCACCGTCACGAACCTCCGCGGATCGATCCGCGCGTTGATCCGGAACGCGTCGAAGTTGGTTTCTTCCACCGTCTCGCCGGCAATCGCGCGCCGGAGCCGGAACGGGAACAGCACCCCGCCGCCGGTGTCGCGATAGTCGGCGTAGTAGATCCGGTACTCCACCGGTTTGGCCGTGGCGAGCGTCTTCTTCCGCAGTTCCTGCACGTCGGCGGCGTACTTCTGCTGCTCCTCCTTCGGCGCCGTGGCTGCCGGGGCGGGAGGCGCCTGGACGACGATTGCGCCGGGCGGCAACCCTTCAGGGGCAGGCTGTCCGGGCGCGGTCACGACGACGTTAGTCGCGGGCATCGTCCAGCTGACCATGATGGGCAGGTGCGTCTGGCTGTTGATGAGCAGCCGGACGGCGAAATTCCCCGGGCCCTTGACGTCCACGACGTCGGCCCGGCCCTGGGGCGCTTCGGCCTGACCGGCCAGGGTGAAGGTGAGCGGGTAGCTGTCGAACGAAGCGGCGAACATGCCCAGCGTCAGGCGCACGAAATCCTGCTTGAGGGAGGTGACGCGGGCCTTGCGCGGGTCGGGTGGCGGCGCGGGCGGGCCGCCTGCGCGGCCTGGTCCGACGGGCAACGACGACAGCGGAGCGCCGGACGGCGACGCCGTGCCGGCCACGGTCGCCCCTGTGGCGGTTCCGCTCGGCGGCGTTGGCGGTGCGCCCGGTGGTGGTGGTGTTCGAGTCGCGCCGGCTGGGGGCGTCGCGCCCGGCCTCGCTCCCGGCGCCGCCGCACTGGCGGCGGGCGGTCCGCCCTGGCGGCCTGCCGGCGGCGGCTCCGGGGGCGGCGGAACTTGAACCAGGCCGTCACCGTTGAAGCCGCTCGAGGTGATGCCGCTTTCCTGGGCCGGAATCTCATCGCGCCGCACGTACTTGTCCGGGAGTTCGCAGGCGATCTCGAACTCGATCGGCACCAGGCTATTGCCGCGGATTTGGCGCGTCCGGCCAGTGGCGACGAACGTCTTGATGGCAGCCAGTTTCTGCTCGCCGCCCAGCGCCTGGCGGGCTGCGGCGAGCACCGCGGTGGCGTCGGCGCCCTGTGGCGATGAAGCCGCCAGAAGGCCGATGGCGAGACAGAGCGTCAGGAGTGGAACAAGAAGCACGCGCATTCGAGGCCTCGTGTCAGGCGGGGGCGTACAGTAGGCACACATCAAGTGTCCTTGCCGCCGTTGGCAGCCGGCGGAAGGCAAGGCGCAGGTGTTTTGAGGATTGGACGCCAAAACGGTCCAGAAGTTTGGGAAGTTTCGACGAATTGGTGGTCTGTTACGGAAAATCTACCGATCCACCGCCGGACATCGAGCTTCGGACCCCTGATTCCTCCCCTCCATTGGTGTCCCCCCATCCCGCTGCTGTAGAATCGCGCTCATGGACACGAAGCGTGGGTACTGCCGGCGCGAATTCCTCAAGAAGGCGCCCCTGGCCCTGGCCGCCGCTGCCGCCTTTCCGACCATCGTCAAGGCGTCCGCCCTCGGCCTCAACGGGGCCGTGGCGGCCAGCGACCGCATCGTCATGGCGGGCATCGGCTTCGGCATGCAGGGGCCGTCCAACATGCGCTCGTTCCTGGGCAAGGACGAGGTGCAGTGGGTCGCCGTCTGCGACCTCGACGACACGCCGCTGCAGGCGGCGCAGGCCATCGTCAACGGGAAGTACGGCAATACCGACTGCGCCACCTGCAAAGACTACCGCAAGCTGTTCGCGCGCGGCGATCTCGATGCCGTGTCGATCGCGGTGCCCGATCAGTGGCACGCGATCCTGTCGATCGAGGCCGTCAAGGCCGGACTGGACGTGTACGGCGAGAAGCCGTTTACGCACAGCCTGCGCGAGGGACGCGCCCTGTCCGACGCGGTGAAGCGCTACGGCCGCGTGTGGCAGACGGGCAGCTGGCAGCGGTCCGAGGACAACTTCTGGCGCGCGTGCGAGTTGGTCCGCAGCGGCCGGATTGGCAAGGTCCAGCAGGTCGAGGTGGGCCTGCCGTCCGGCTACACCGATTTTGCCGGCACCTTCGGGCAGGAGACGATCGAGAGTCCGCCGCCCGGGTTTGACTACGACACCTGGCTTGGGCCGGCGCCCTTCGCGCCCTACTGCAAGGCGCGCGTCCACATGAACTGGCGCTGGAACATGGACTACGGCGGCGGCCAGTTGATGGACTGGATCGGGCACCACCTCGACATCGCCCACTGGGGCATGGGATTCGACTACACCGGACCGGTGGAAGTGTCGGGCCGCGGCGAGTTCCCGACCTCCGGCATCTACAACGGCGCGAAACGCTACCGCGTTGAGACGAAGTACGCGGACGGGACGCCGATCGTGATCGCTGGCGGCCACGCGGACATCCAGAGCGGGACGAAGTGGATCGGCGAGTACGGCTGGGTCTGGGTGGATCGCGGCGGGTTCGAGAGCCAGCCCGCGGGCCTGGTGAACGACGTGATTGGCCCCAACGAGACGCGGTTGTACCGCAGCCGCGACCACCAGCAGAACTTCCTCGACTGCGTCAGGAGCCGCGCGCTGACCATCGCGCCGGCCGAGGTTGCACACCGGTCGGCCAGCGTCGGCCACCTGGGGGTCGTCGCCATCGAAACGGGCCGCACGATCACGTGGGACCCGGCCACCGAAACCATCATCGGCGACCCGGAGGCGGAACGCCTGCTCTCACGGGCGTACCGCAAGCCGTACCAGGTTCCGGCCTGACGCGAGGTGCACCATGCCACATCACTCCATGGGCCTGCCACGTGCCCTCGTCTTCGCGGCAATCGCGTGCGTCGCTGCGGGCTTCACCGCGCGGGCACAGGCACCCGCACGCGCGGCGTCGCTCGACGAGATCCTGAAGGAGATCGTCGCCTACGACGGCGGGATCGAGTCCGGCGCGCTGTGGAAACTGCGTGACTACGTCCAGGCGCGCAAGGACGATCCCGCCGGGCGCGCCGAGTGCGAGCCGAAGCTCGTCGCGTTCCTGAAGACCTCCGCGACGATGGTGGCCAAGATGGCCGCCGGTCGGGCGTTGCGTGTGATCGCGAGCGACCAGGCGGTGCCGGCGCTGCAGGCGCTCCTCGCCGACGATCGCGCCTCCGACATGGCGCTCTACGCGCTGCAGCAGATCCCTGGCGCCGCCACCGACAAGGCGCTCGTGCAGGCGTTGTCGCTGCCGAAGGTGAGCGGAGCGACGAAGATCGCGATCGTCGCGGCGCTCGGCGAACGCCGATCCGCGGACGCGGTCCCGACGCTCGTTGGGCTGCTCAAGCAGACCGACCTTGCCAAGGCCGTCGCCACCGCGCTGGGGACCATCGGCAACGACGCGGCCACGCAGGCGCTGGTCGCCGCGTTTGCCGGCGCGCAGGGCGACCTCAAGCCGGTGGTCGCGGCGTCGATGATGAAATGCGCCGAGAAGTCGCTGGCCGCGAAGAACGACGCGGCCGCGCTGCGCCTCTACGACACGCTGGCCGCAGACGCGTCCCTGCCGGTCCCGTTCCGCAAGGCGGCGGCGATGGGCCGGATCACCGCCGGCGGCAGCGGCGCGGCGACGATCCTGACCGGCTATCTCGAGAGGTCGGACGAGATCATGCAGGAAGCCGCCCTCGCCAGGCTCCGCGACGTGATCCCTCCGGACGCAATCGCGCCGGTGTGCGCGCGCCTGCCGCGGTTGCCCGAATCCTCGCAGGTGAAGCTGCTCGCGGTCCTGGCGGGCTACCCGAAGGACCGCGTGCTTACCGCGATCCTCGACAGCGCCCGCAGCAACGCTGCCGCCGTCCGGATCGCCGCGATGAAGGCGCTCGCATCCACCGGCGGGCCGACCGAGGTGCCCTTCCTCGCGCAGGCGGCCGCGAGCGCGCGCGGCACCGAGCAGGCTGCCGCACGCACGGCGCTCGGCTCGCTGAAGGGACGCGAGGTGGACGCCGCGATCCTGGCGCTGATGGCGCAGAAGCCATCCGAGGACGTGCAGGCGGAACTGCTCACGGCGATCGCCGACCGCCGGGTCTACGCGGCGAAGGGCGTCATCGCCTCGGCACTGACGTCTCCCTCGCCGCGCATCCGGCTCAGCGCGCTGAAAGCCATCCGCGCCATCGGCACGCCCTCCGACATGCCCGCGGCGCTCGACCTCTTCGCGAAGAGCGACGACGAGGTGGAGCGCACCGAAGCGGGCAAGACGACCGCGGCGCTCGCGCTGAAGATCGCGAGCCCGGACGGCCGCGCCGGCGCCATCAGGGCGCGGGTGACCTCGGAGAAGGACCCGCAGGTGCGCGCACGCTACATCGGCCTGCTGCCGCTGGTCGGCGACAACAGCACGCTGCCGCTGCTGCGCAGGATGCTGGAGGCCAGCGACGCCGACGTCGTCGACGCGGCCGTCCGGGCGCTGACCGCCTGGCCCACGAGCGCCGCGCGCGAGGACGTGCTGCAGCTGGCGAGGGACCTGCGCAACGAGACGCACCGGCTGCTGGCCATCACCGGCCTCGTGCGGATCATCGCGCTCGACAGGTACCGGGATCCCGAAGCGGCTGTGGCCGACCTGCGGCAGGCCGCCGGCTTCTCGTGGCGGCCGGAGGAGCAGAAGCTGGTGCTCGGCGCGCTGGGGCAGTTCCCGTGTCGCGACGCGCTGGAGCTGGCCACCGGCTTCCTGCGCGAGCCCACCGTGGCCGCCGAGGCGGAGGCCGCCATCAAGAAGCTCCAGGCAGCGTTGAAGGGGAAGGGGCGGTAGCGAGAAGCGAGGGGCGAGAAGCGAGGAGCGAGAAGCGAGAAACGAGAAGCGAGGAGCGAGAAACGAGAAACGGCGCGGGGCTTCAGATCCGCGTGGGCGGAGTTCGTCATGACGATCGAGGCGCAGGCGGCGGAGGCGACGAGCGGCGGGATCACGTACGGCATGGTCGGCGGCGGCCGGGGCGCGTTCATCGGGAGCGTGCACCGCAAGGCGATCGCCATGGACGGCCTGGCGCGCCTCTTGGCTGGCTGTTTCTCCACCGACTACGCCAACACGCTCGAGACCGGCGCGTCGCTGGGCCTCGTGCATGACCGGCTGTACAAAAACTTCCGCGAGATGATCCGCGCCGAGGCGAAGCGGCCCGACCCGATCGACTTCCTCGTCATCGTCACGCCCAACACGTCGCATTTCCCGATCGCCAGCGACGCGCTCGAGCACGGCTTCCACGTCGTGTGCGACAAGCCGCTCGCCACCTCGCTCGTCGATGCCCGGGCGTTGGGCGCGCTGGCGAAGCGGAAGAAGCGGTTGTTCGGCGTCACCTACGCGTACGGCGGGTACCCGATGGTGCGGCACATGCGCGAGATGGTGGCCGCCGGGGAACTGGGCGACATCCGCTTCGTGGCCGCCGAGTACCCGCAGGACTGGCTGGCGACGCCGCTGGAGCGGACCGGGCAGAAGCAGGCCGCGTGGCGCACCGATCCCGGGCGCGCGGGCCTGTCGAACTGCGTCGGCGACATCGGCAGCCACATCGAGTACATGGTGTCGCACGTGACTGGCCTCGAGATCCGGTTGCTGCTGGCGCGGCTCGACCGGTTCGGTCCCGGCCGCACGCTCGACGACAACGCGTCGATCCTTGTCGAGTACAAGGGCGGCGCGAAGGGGATCTACTGGAGTTCGCAGATCGCCGTGGGCCACGACAACGGGTTGCGCATCCGGATCTACGGGACGAAGGCGTCGCTCGAATGGGCCCAGGAGGATCCGAACTACTGCCGGGTGGCCTACGTGGGCAAGCCGACCGTGCATCTGTCGCGCGGGCGCGACGAGCTGCATCCGTCGGCGCAGCAGATGTCGCGGCTGCCGTCCGGCCACCCCGAGGGCTACTTCGAGGCGTTCGGCAATATCTACGCGGCGTTCATCGCGGCGCTGCAGAAGCGGAAGGCGGGGCAGACGCTGACGGCCGGGGATCTCGACTTCCCGAACGTCGGCGACGGCATCCGCGGCGTCCGGTTCATCGAAGGTTGCGTCGCCAGCTCGCGCAAGGGTGCGGCGTGGGTGAGGTCCTGAAGGGCGGATCGCGGGTCTGAAGACCCG
>Ga0315273_10001018_pt1 | contig 30927 bp, 33 predicted proteins | sample YL17G02_0_MG_FD_205753 | JGI IMG/M metagenome (GOLD analysis project Ga0315273, IMG submission 205753) | Sediment microbial communities from Yellowstone Lake, YNP, Wyoming, USA - YL17G02_0 | ecosystem: Environmental > Aquatic > Freshwater > Lake > Sediment | place: USA: Wyoming | collected... | reverse complement strand
TAATTTGGGCTGGGGAGTACTGTCTGTAATGAACAGGCAGGCCTCTCCAGCCCGTCTTCGTAAGTTCAAACCTTGCGGAGGATAGGTACGCCCGCACTATCGGCGTAGGTACACCCGCACTATCGGTGTTGGAGATGGTAACTTTATGATTAATTTTGTCATTCGGCGTTTGCTGATCCTTCCGGTAATCCTGGTGGGGGTCACCATTTTAATTTTTCTGATGATCTCATTACTAAGCCCCGAAGCGCGCTCGTCACTATACGTGCGCGATGTTCCCAAGAATAACCAGATGATGGAAGGGATCATCCTGAGGTACGGGTTGAGAGACCCGATATATGTGCAATACTTCCACTGGCTGGTTGGTAGAACTGACCCCATCACGGGTGAAATAAAAGGCGGTATCCTGCGCGGTGATTTCGGTTACTCGCGCACCGCTTCCACAGATGTGATCACCTTGATCAAGCTGCGTTTTCCGAACACCATTGAATTGTCCTTGTACTCCATCATTCCCATCATCGGCATCGGCACCTGGCTTGGAATCCTGGCCGCGGTCAATCATAACAAGCTGATTGACCAGGTGGCGCGTGTTTTCAGCATTATTGGCTATTCATTCCCAACTTTTGTCTTTGGCTTGATGCTCCTGATGCTCTTTTACGCCAAGCTGCGCTGGTTCCCGATAGGCAGATTGTCTGATTGGGCGACCGAAGTGGTCAGGTCCGGGACTTTCCACACCTATACTTCGATGCTTACCATTGACGCGCTGCTGAACGGGCGCTTTGACATCTTCCTGGATGCGCTGCGGCACCTGTTATTACCTGTGGTTACCCTCTCGTATGTATCCTGGGCGCAGTTCCTGCGGGTGACGCGCTCTTCGATGCTCGAAACCCTGCGCCAGGACTATGTGACCACTGCCCGAGCCAAAGGGCTGAAAGAAAAAGATGTCATCAACAAGCATGCCCGGCGCAATGCCATGATCCCTGTGGCGACTATTGGGGGTCTGACCGTGGCAGGCATGCTGGGCGGCGTGGTTTTTACTGAGACGATTTTCAATTATCCAGGCATTGGTTCCGCGGCTGCCTCGGCGGCTGCCCAACTGGATGTTGTGACTGTACTGGCATTTACCATTTTGACTGCGGCGATCCTGATCATTGCCAACCTCGTTGTGGATGTGGCATACGCATTTCTCGACCCGCGGGTACGACTGTCATAAAGGAATTGTGAGGGATGACAGCCATGAATTCACATGAACAAACGATAATCCATGATGTAGTGACGGCCGACGCCGCGTTACCCGCCGCTCCAACGGATGTCAGGCTGCCGGACCTGGTGGGTTTGCTGCCGGACCGCAAAATCAGTTGGCTGGAGCGTTTCCTCGGACCGGAAATCTACCGCATCTTTCGCGGAGTTTTTAAAAATCCTCTTTCCATATCCGGCCTGGTGCTGATCGGGTTCTTTATGTTGATTGCACTGTTTGCACCCCTGATCTGCCCGAATCCTAACCCGATCAACGCATACCAGATTCCGCGCGACGGCTTCAGCTCCACCCCAAAGCCGCCGGGCACCGAATGGAAGCGCTTGCCACCCCCCATACCTTTCTGGATGAACCTCACCGGGCAGACCAAGTGGACCCACCTGATGGGCACAGCCAGCGGCGGTTGGGATATCTTTTATGGCGTCATCTGGGGAACACGCACAGCCATTAAAGTGGGTGTGATCATTGTTGGCCTGTGCATGATTATGGGTATTTTGATTGGCACCATCTCGGCATTTTACGGCGGATGGCTGGATGAAGTGCTGATGCGCATCACCGAGATCTTCATGGCATTCCCCTTCATTATGGCTGCCCTGACCCTCTCGGCGATCCTGGCACCCATCATCGGCAAGGGCATCTGGGCGCCATCCATCGCACTGATTGTGTTTGGCTGGATGGGCTACGCGCGCCTGATCCGCGGAGATATTCTTTCGGTGCGCGAGCGTGAGTATATCATGGCGGCGCGGGTGGTGGGTGTCAAAGATGGCTCGATCATGCTGCGCCATATCATCCCCAACGCCATTTACCCGACGCTGGTGGTGGCTTCCATGGACATTGGCTCCATCGTGATCAGTTTTGCGGCCCTCAGCTTCCTGGGCATCGGCACCGAGGTGGGTTATGCCGATTGGGGTCAGTTGATCAGCTTTGCCCGCAACTGGATCCCCAGCCTGGCGGACTACTGGTACATTGTGATCTACCCGGGTGTTGCGCTGATCCTGTTCACCCTGGGCTGGAACCTGATGGGCGACGCCCTGCGCGATATCATGGACCCGCGCATGCGCGGCCGCGGTGGTACGGAATAAAACCACCTGGTGGATAGGAACAAGTAAAAAATTAATCTCCCCCTTTCGTGGATGAAAGGGGGCTTTTTGTTTAACGGTATAATTGGTCATCCTATTATTGGGAGCACTTATGCCCGTCATTCATAAATGGTTATACATTTCCATGCTATGCACGCTGGCGTTGGCTGCCTGCCAGCCAACTGGGACTATCATATCACCCCCAACAGTGGTGCCGCCCACCCCGGTAGTGAATGTGATATCCCCTGTGGCACCCACGGAAACCATTCCACCGCCGCGCATGCTGGTGGTGTGCCTGGGACAGGAACCAACCACGCTTTACCCATACCGGGGCGCATCACGCGCCATGTGGAGTGTGCTCGAGGCGTTGTATGACGGGCCGTTCGATACCCGCCAGTTTTCGCTCCAGCCGGTCATTCTGGAAAAAATGCCCACCCTGGCGGATGGCGATGTTACTTTCCAGCCGGTGCCGTTGAAAGCTGGAGACCCGGTTGTGGACGCCGACGGAAAGTTGACCAGACTCGCCCAGGGCACGGTCGTGCTGCCCAGCGGGTGCAATAACCTGGACTGCTCTGTAAATTGGGATGGAGTCAACCCGCTTTTGGTTGACCGGCTGGTGGTGAATTTTCGTATCAAGCCCGGCATCAAATGGTCTGATGGAGCAGATTTGACCTCGGCAGATTCGGTCTACTCTTACCAGGTTGCCAGTGACCCCGATACACCGGTGAGCAAGGATGCCATCATCCTCACCGAGGCTTATCAGGCAATCGATGATTTGACCGTGCAATGGATTGGAAAGCCGGGCTATTTCCCTGACCGGTATGCAGCCATGTTCTGGCTGCCGCTTCCCAAACATGCCTGGGAACGGTTTACCCCGCTTGAATTGGTCACCGCGCCAGAATCCAATGAACGTCCCGTCGGGTGGGGTCCGTACTTCCTGTCCGAGTGGGTGAAAGGCGACCATATTGAACTGCGTAAGAATCCTAACTATTACCGTGCGGCAGAGGGATTACCCCGATTTGACGTCCTGGTTTACCGTTTCCTGGGTGAACCGGCAGATAACAACATGGCTGCCCTGCTCAGCGGTGAGTGTGATATTGTCGACCAGACTTCGTTGTTGGACCAGCAGCTTGAGCAGGTGCTGGATTTGCAGAAGGCTGGAAAACTGAAAGCATATGTTGGACAGGGACCTGAATGGGAACAGGTCAGTTTTGGTATCAAGCCTGCCAGTTATGATGATAATTATGTTAATCCCGGCGTCGACCGGCCGGATTTCTTCACGGATGCCCGGCTGCGAAATGCATTTGCGCTGTGTATGGACCGGCAGGGGATTGTCAATGATTTGCTATATGGGCAAACTTCGGTCCCGGGCGGTAACCTGCCGCCCACCCACCCGCTGTTCATGCCTGATCTTGCCCCATTATCCTTTGACCCCGGGCAGGGCAACAGCCTGCTGGAATCAATCGACTGGAAAGACCTGGACGGCAACCCGCAGACCCCCCGCACGTACATGGGCACCACCTATGCCATTCCAGCAAATACTCCCCTGGTGGTGAACTATGCCACCACTCAGGCTCCCTTAAGGGTGGAGGTTGCAAAGCGACTGGCAGCTTCGCTGGCCCAGTGTGGCATCCAGGTGAATATCCAGTACAACAGCCAGGACGAGTTCTACGCACCCGGACCTGATGGGCTGTTGTTTGGGCGTAAATTTGACCTGGCGCAGTTTGGCTGGGAGACAGGCGCCCGCCCCCCCTGCCAGTTCTACATGTCCAACCAGATTCCCAATAAATACAACAACTGGCTCACGCTTAACATTACCGGTTATGCCAGCCCGGAATTTGATCTTGCCTGCCGCAAAGCAAGCTGGGCGCGGCCTGACTCAGGCCAAACTTATGTGCAGTTGAACCAGGATGTGCAGCGTATATTTGCCCGCGATTTGCCGGTTATCCCTCTCTATTTCAGACCCAAGGTGGCCGTATCCCGTCCTGATCTGTGCAATTTGGAAATGGATGTGACCGCTCGCAGCGACTTGTGGAACCTGGAAGCGCTGGATTATGGGACTGGCTGTCCAAAGTAGGAATGGAGCCCAATTTCAGGTGCATGGTAAGCGGAATTTGTTTATAATATATCTATGAACCGTGTGTTGATTGTTGACGATGCGCTTGAGCTGGGCAGACTGCTCAGGGCGGCGATTTCAACCCTGGATTCCTCCATATCCACCGGCGTGGTTCCATCAGCGGAAGAAGCCCTGTTGGATGCCAGCCGGTATCCCCCTGCTTTGCTGGTTGCCGACTTTCGCCTTCCCGGGATGACCGGCTTTGAACTTATCACCAAAATCCGCACCCGCTTGCCCGACATTAAAGTGATTGTCATTACTGGACAGAAGGACCCTCAGTTACAGACACAGGCCGAAGGGATGGGGGTGGATGCCTTCTTCCGCAAGCCGATGGAAATGTCTGCCTTCCTGGATGCGGTCAGCCGCTGCCTGAACCTGCGCCGGTCTTTGGCGGCCATGGCGGCGGAGGTACCTGGGGAGGCTGGTTCACGCACGGCAGTGACACATACCCCGGTGGCAGAGGTGTTAATCCGTTTCCGCCAGAAACTCGATGTCCCGGCAGTCCTCTTGTGGAATAATCTGGGTCACCTGACTGCTCAGGCAGGGGGTTCTCCCGTGATTCCGCGCCTGACAGATTCAAATGGAATGATCTGGGAGGTGTTGTTAGCAGGCAACCGGCTGTGTAGAGAACTTGGTTCCACTGGTACAGACGAATGGATGGCTTTTTCGACCGGGCAATTTGACCTGGTTATTACCCTGGTGGCAGAGCATGTCGTGGGTGTTCTCCTGCCGCCTTCCACTCCCGCACCCCGTATGGCGCTGGTGCTGGAGCAATTGCGCCCACTGCAAAAGGATCTGGCGGCTGCTTTTTCTCAACTGGAAGAAAAGCCGCTGGAGGTGGAAAGTGTTGTAGCCCCGGTGCAACTCCCCGGGCTCGTTCTGCCTGAGCAACCCGCGGTTGTTGAAGAAGATCCGGCAGCCCTTCATGCCCTTGAAACGCTTTTTGGGCAGGCTGGCCAGGCAAAACCCGAAGAGGTTGATTCCTTCTGGAGTTCGCCTGAGGCGAATAAGCAATTAGACCCGCAGAAACCCGATGTCTTGACTTATGAACAGGCCAGGCAACTGGGCCTGGCACCCCATGTGGACGGCGACGCCTGAAAATTAACAGAATCTCCTGGTTTTATGATAAAATACAAATTCCGGGGAAACCCTGAACAATGGGGCGTGGTGCAATGGCAGCACACCAGACTTTGGATCTGTGGATCTTGGTTCGAGCCCAGGCGCCCCAGCTTGATTTCCTCTCGGGGGAGATGGCTGATGCCTTTTTTTAGAGCATATCGGAGAGAATAATATAATGAATATCACATCCATCATCCTCGCTGCCGGGCAGGGTACCCGCATGCGTTCCAGGCTGCCCAAGGTGCTGCACCTGCTGGCGGGTCGCCCGTTGATTTGCCACTGTATTGATGCGGCCCAACAGGTCTGCCAGCAAAAACCCATCGTGGTACTGGGACATGGGGCTGATGCAGTCCAAAAAGTGATCGCTGAAACCGCGCAAATCGTCATCCAGGAGCAGCAGTTGGGAACGGCGCATGCCGTCATGGCTACCGAACCCGTGCTTGCCGGGAAAACGGGCCTCATTTTGGTGACCTATGGGGATATGCCCCTGCTGACCCCCGAAACGCTTCAGCGCCTGGTGCAGGTACAACAGTCTAACCCGGGCCCAATCACTCTGCTGACCATTGAATCGGGTGCCCCGCGCGGTTTTGGTCGCATTTTACGCAAGCCGGATGGCTCTTTAATCGGGATAATCGAAGAAGCCCAGGCATCCCCGCAACAACTGAATATCTCGGAATTGAATGCGGGCATCTACTGTTTCCAGGCGAAATGGTTATATGGGGCGCTGAAACGAGTGCCACTTTCCCCAAAGGGGGAATACTACCTGACAGATCTGGTCGGCCTGGCAGTTGCCGATGGACTGCACGTGAGCAGTCTCCTCCTTGAAGATGCCAGCGAAGCCCTGGGTATTAACAACCGCATCCACCTGGCTGAGGCAGAGATGATCCTGCGCCGGCGCACCAACCAGGCCTTGATGTTGTCCGGGGTGACTCTGGTGGATCCTGAAACCACCTACATTGACCCTGGTGTGCGCGTTGGCACGGACACCATCATTTATCCAAATACACACTTGCGCAGTGGCACCACAATCGGAGAAGACTGCCGGATTGGCCCCAATACCTTGATTGAAGGTACGCAGGTTGGCAACCGTTGCGCCATCCTTTATTCAGTATTGGAAGGGGCGGTGGTGGAGGATGGCGTCTCCATCGGACCCTTCGGGCATTTGCGCAAAGGGGCACACCTGGCCGAGAATGTGCATATGGGCAATTTTGGAGAAGTGAAGGACTCGTACCTGGGTCCCGGCACCAAAATGGGCCATTTCTCTTATATCGGTAATGCGACGACCGGCACCAATGTCAACATTGGCGCTGGCACCATCACCTGTAATTTTGATGGGGTGCATAAGTTCCCCACTGAAATTGGGTCTGATGTATTTATTGGCAGTGACACCATGCTGGTTGCGCCGCTGAAACTTGGCGAGCGCAGCCGCACCGGGGCTGGCTCTGTGGTCACCCACGATGTCCCGCCGGATACAACGGTGTACGGTGTGCCTGCCCGCCAGCATAATAACCAGAGGCAAGGTGACTGACAGATTTCTCCTGGTTTTCTTCCTGATGTTGTTTCTTGACCTGCTTTTGATCGCGGTCCGCACCAGCCTGGGACAGGCACGCCTGCCACACCTGATCAACCTGCAATCACAGAAGGCAAGCGGAGTTGAACGCACATTAAACCTCCTGGAAAGACCCTATTTGCCTGTCACCCTGCGACTGTCGGTTACCCTGGTCGAAATGTTCCTGGCAGGCCTGGTGTGGTGGGGCTTGCAGATATTGACCCTGGAGCCTCCTGGCTCGGCTCTGGTGATAGTTGGGTTGGTTCTGGTGGTGTTACTCATCCTGGGTATGGAATTTCTGGTTGAGCGCCTCATCCTGAAAAACCCCGAGGCATGGGCAATCCGCTTTTCCCTACTGGGAAGCTGGGTGGATACCGTGCTACGCCCGCTCGCCTGGGTATTGGTGCAATTGCGTGGCAAGACGGCAGCGGTGGGGCACCGTATGGACTCGGTTACCGAAGACGAATTGAGAAAATGGGTGGAAGGCGGGCAGACCGAGGTCAAATTGGAAAAAGGGGAGCGAAAAATGATCTATTCCATTTTTCATTTCAGCGACACCCTTTGCCGTGAGATCATGGTACCGCGCATTGATGTCTTTGGGTTGGAGGTAAACATCCCCCTGCCCGAGGCGGTTCAGGCCATGATAAAAGCCAGCCATTCGCGCGTGCCCGTGTTTGAGGAAACGATTGATAATGTCTGCGGGATTTTGTATGCCAAGGATTTATTAAAAGTAAGGCTGGATGAGCAAATCGACACGATTCGCTCCCTGATGCGCCCGGTGCATTTTGTGCCGGAAGCCAAGAAGGTGGATGAGCTTTTGCATGAGATGCAGGCCCGCGGAGTTCATATTGCCATTGTGGTAGACGAGTTTGGCGGAATGGCTGGAATGGTGACCCTGGAAGATATCATGGAAGAGATCGTGGGTGAAATTCGCGACGAATATGACCAGAGCGAAGAGCTGCTTTGCCAGCAGGTGGGCAAGGATGAATTCATTTTCCAGGGTCGTATCGACCTGGATGATCTGAATGAGGTTTTAGGCACCCACCTGACCAAGGAAGACGCCGATACGTTGGGCGGATTCATCTATGCAGAGATCGGACGTGTACCTGTAGGTGGTGAGCAGGTTGTTGTTGAGGACTGGCTCCTCACCATCGCCCAGGTAAGCGGTCGCAGAATCCGTGCCGTGCGGGCTGCCAGGTACACTCCGTTAAGCGAAAAGGAGGAATGATGCCATGGAATTAAATGATGAGGAACGCGTACACCTGATCGAAGCCGCGGGCGCTGCTCGCCATTGGGCTTATGCTCCATATTCAAACTATAAGGTAGGGGCCGCGTTATTAACCGCAACCGGAAAGATATATGATGGGGTCAACGTGGAAAATGCTGCTTATCCGACCACCATCTGCGCCGAGCGCGTGGCTGTGTTCAAAGCCGTTTCAGAGGGGGAGCGGGAGTTCCGCGCGATTGCAGTGGTAACCCAAAATGGCGGTTTTCCTTGCGGTTCATGCCGGCAGGTATTGGCGGAATTTGGGACGGACATCGTGGTTCTGGTGGCGAATGAAATCGGCCAACTGGTGGAAGAAACCACCGTTGCTGATCTGTTGCCCAAATCCTTCGGTTCATCCTACTTGAAGAAGCAATAGTGATGGGGTTGTGCAGTGCCGCATATTGAACACACCCTGAGGGTTGAGGCAGTTGTGCTGCGCCATTCCGACTGGGGAGAGGCAGACCGCCTCTTAACCCTGTATTCACGCGAGCAGGGAAAGCTGCGTGCGGTTGCCAAAGGAGTTCGCCGCATGCATTCACGCAAAGCCGGGCACCTTGAACCTTTCACCCGGGTTGTCATCATGCTGGCGCATGGGCGCGATTTATGGATCGTCACTCAGGCCGAATCGCTGGACGCGTATCAGCCGCTGCGCGAGAACCTGTTCCTTACCGGGACTGCCTCCTATGTCATCGAGCTGGTTGATCGTTTCAGCTATGAGGAAGGCGAAAATTCACAGATTTACCGCCTGCTGACTGATACGCTCAGCCGTCTTTCCAGCGGGGAAGATCCGTTTCTGGTGGTTCGTTATTATGAGCTCCATTTGCTTGACCTGCTGGGCTTCCGTCCAGAATTAACCCACTGCGTGAATTGCCGGGCCGAGATCAAAGCGCAGGATCAGTTTTTCCTGGCTGAGCAGGGTGGTGTGCTTTGCCCCGGCTGCGGTCCGGGTAAACCGGAGGTCAAACCGGTCTCCATGTTGGCGTTGAAATTCCTGCGCCACGTGCAGCGCAGCACGTTTGAACATGTCCGGCGCGCACACATTCCCCCAACCGTACAGAGTGAGATGGAAGCGCTTCTCCAATATTACCTGACTTACCTGCTTGAGCGTGGTTTGAACAGCCCGATTTTTCTGCGCGAGGTTGCCAGGAAGAATTATTCGGTTCAATAATAAGGAGATGAGTGTGTGTTTTGGACGGACGCAGCCCGCCCAAAACACACATTACCCCTGAACCTGAGAAAGTGATTAAAAAGACCGCCTGTTTGCTGAGAAATTCATTAGACAATGCCGCACCAGCTTAGAGTTGAATTAGAGTACCTTAAAAGTGATTGACAAACCCCTGCGAAATCACTACAATGAATTTAGAAATATAAATTAGATAGTAATAATCCTTTTTTACTCCTCCCCAAATCCCCTCTTCTACTCCAAGAGGGGATGATTTTTAATCTCCTTCCGGGGATTTAAAAATCCTCTACTGTCTGCTGAAATATGGTATCCTTGGCTTTAGATGGACAAGGTGTTGCCAGTAGGTAAGCTTCCTTTCGATCTGATGGCGCAGATTATTGAACAGGCCCCCATCAGCGACTCGCGGGTCATGTTGGGTCCGGGCATCGGCCTGGACTGTGCCGTGGTGGACATGGGCACTTCCCTGCTGGTTTTCAAGTCTGACCCGATCACCTTCGCCACGGATGAAATCGGCTGGTATGCCGTACAGATAAACGCCAATGACATCGCCACAACCGGGGCTGCGCCGCGCTGGATGCTGGCGACACTGCTGCTCCCTGAAGGCAGCACCACCCCTCAGGATGTGCTGAAGATGGGTGACCAGGTCTTTTCTGCCTGCCGGGAGCTGGGCATTTCACTCATCGGCGGGCATACCGAGGTGACCCACGGGCTGGAACGCCCCATCCTTTCGGGGGTTCTGGTTGGCGAAGTACCTCACGGGCAACTGGTGACGCCCCGCGGTGCCTCGGTGGGAGATCATATCCTGCTCACCAAAGGCGTTCCCATCGAAGCCACCTCCATCCTTGCGCGTGAATTTCCCGGCAGGTTGAAAAATATTCTGAGTGACGAAGAAATGAAACAGGCGGCAGACTACCTTTACCAGCCGGGTATCTCGGTGGTTAAGGATGCGCGCGTGGCTGTCTCGGCGGGCAGGGTGACCGCCATGCATGATCCTACGGAAGGCGGCCTGGCTTCTGCGTTGTGGGAACTGGCTGATGCCAGCGCACGCGCATTGGAAGTTGATCTGGCTGCCGTGCCGGTGCCTGCCCTGTCTCAGCGCATCTGCCAGTACCTGGGTTTAAACCCCATGGCCACGATTGCTTCCGGGGCTCTGCTGCTGACCTGTCCGCCGGATGATTCGGCGCAAATATGCCGGGCTTTGCAGACAGAAAGCATCCCATGTGCCAGGATCGGTGTTGTCCGGGAAGGACCCGCCGTGGTATATAACAGGGTGAACAATACCCGCGAAATCCTCCATAGACCACTTCGTGACGAGATCGCAAAAGTATATGATAGCTAACCAGACATTGATCCTATTGGAAGACACGGTCCAACTTTCCCATCCGGTGATCCAGGCAGTGTGCTGCATGCTCGGACCTGCAACCGTTCATAAGTTCGCGGCTGAAGGGGATATGCAGGGTTTTACACGCATCCTGCTGGTGGCTCCGCCTGACGCAGGGAAGTTGTTGTTCAATTTCATTCTTGGGCACCTCCCACAGATGGCGCTCCAGCCAGTCGGTTTGATCAACTTAAGCCAGACCCCCACAGAGCCGGCCTGGCTTCCCGATGCGGTGGCATTATTGGGGTGCAGCGGTCAAAATGCGGCTTCCATTCCGGCGGATGACGGCATTGGAGCGGTGATCGAGTACTGCCTTTCATTTCGCATGAAGGATCACCGTACCTCGGATGAGGTCGATGAAGACGAGTTAAAAACAGCCATCGAATCCTTCCTGCAAACCCATAACACCTGTACCCTCGCCACCTGCTACCACGACCAGGCGCGGGCTACCACGCTGGAATATCGTTACCGTGATGGGCATATCACCTGTGTAAGCGAAGGCGGCGAGAAATTTGCCGGGTTATTACGGGGAGGGCAGGTAAGTATTGTGGTGCATGAGCCGTACCGGGGCAAAGACTATCTGGCCGGGCTGCAGTTGTTTGGCAGGGCACGCGTTCTTGTGGATGGGAGCGAAAAATACTGGAAGCTGATGCAGGCCTGGGACATTACACCAGAAATGATGGACAGCTTTCCCTGCAGGTTGCATGGTATTGATATTCACCTGCAGGAGGCAATCTTCCTTCTATCTGGTTTCAAAGAAAAGGGTTTTGGCATCCGCCAGGTGTACCGGTTCCTGTGAACAACGAGCATTTGCCTTCCTGTTACTGGGTCATTCCCGGCAGCTTCCTGGCGGGTGAATATCCTGCCTCACCCTATTTTGACGAACACACGCGCTCCCTTTTGCGTGGCTTGCTTGATGCTGGCGTAAACCTTGTACTGGACCTGACGGAAGTCGATGAACTACCTCCTTACAGTAACGTGCTGCAGGAGCAGGCTGATTGGCTGAAGGTTAATGTAGAACACCACCGCATGTCCATCCGGGATTTTTCCGTGCCTGCAGAGCAAAAACTGAGAGAAATTCTGGATTTCCTGGATGATGCCCTGTTAAAAGAGAAAGTTGTGTATGTTCATTGTTACGGGGGCATAGGCCGTACCGGGACTGTGGTGGGTTGTTACCTGGTGCGGCACGGCATGGGCGGGGAGCAAGCCCTGGAGGAAATCCAGCGTTTACGGCAGGGGATAGACCGGGTATGGATGCGCTCCCCCGAAACCGACGCCCAGCGAGAGATGGTCTTAAACTGGAAAAACACTGACATTTCCATATAATATAAAGAGCGGCAACGCCGCTCTTTATTGGATTGGTGTCCGGTTATCCCAGATGCATGGGCATGATCACATGCTGGAAATTACTGTCTCCAACCTGGCGCAGCATCCCCGGGGTGTTATTGGCATTGGTCTCCAGCGCCACGTTAGGAGTTTTGACCACTTCCAACCCTTCCCGAAGATAACGGACATTAAAGGCGATCAGTAATCCCGGTCCTTCGGTGGAAGAATCAACCTGGTTGTCACTGGAACCCGTTTCTTCCGATTGGGCAGTGATGTTGATCAAACCAGGCTTATCACCTCCCGTCTGGATATCCAGCCGGATGATATTGCTGCCATCGCGGGCGATGATCTCTGCCCGTTTGCAGGCCTTAAGAAAATCTGCCGTGGAAACAATGGTGGTGGTTTTGAAGCCCTTGGGGATGATGGCTTTATAATCCGGAAAGTTTCCATCGATCAACTGGGTGACCAGTTCAGCATCCTTGAGGTGGAACAGCACCTGACCACGCCCGGGAGGAGCCACCATGGTGATGGTCTGGTCACCATCTGTGGCAATGCGCGCCAGTTCGCTGAGGGCGCGTGCCGGGATGATAAAACCCAACTGCTTTTCCCCGGAGTTGCTCAGCTCAGCCTTACGAACCGAGATGCGAAAACCATCGGTTGCCGCCAGGGTAACCGATCCCTCTTCCACCTTCATGGAAACCCCCTGTAGCACCGGGCGGGCATCGTCGGTGGAAGCGGCAAAGACCACCTGCTGAATCATTTCTTTAAAATCAGCCACACCCAGGTCAATGCCATCTTTCAAGTCTGGCAGTGGCATGGGGGGAAATTCCTGCGCATCAATACCTCGTATATCGGTGTTGGATGAGCCGCAGCGCACATTCAAAGTCTGGTTTTTGGGGTTAAGCGCCAGGACGACATTTTCGGGAGGGAGGGTGCTGACCAGGTCTGTGAAGGTGCGGGCTGGCACGGTGGTCGACCCTTCTTCGGCGATTTGAGCGCCAATCCAACATGAGATGCCCAATTCCAGGTTAGTTGCAGAAAGCCGCAGGCGGCCTTCATCGGTTGCCACCAGGATATTGGCTAAAACAGGGAGTGTGCTGCGAGGTGAAACTGCTCTGGATACAACGCTTAAACCATGTGATAATTGTTGTTGGGATACGGTCACTTTCATGGGTTGCTGCCCTCTCTGCGCATGTGGTGTTTAAAGGGAACTTCTCAAAAAATAGGGGCAGGAAATCTTTTGGGCGGGCGCAGCCTGCCCAAAACACTCCCTCTTCCCACTTATTATTGAGATGAAACACTTTAAAGTATACAACGAGAGTGGAAAAAAAACTAGAGTTTGGATGATAAAATGGTCGATGGCTGATATATTGAGGCTGATTTTAATCATTGTGGCAATTGCCATGGCTCTTCTGGCGCTCTTTTACCTTCGCCGGCGTCATTTGTCAATCCTGGTAGCCCTGTTGTGGGGGCTGCTGGCGCTCGCGGTTCCGCTGGTTGGCCCTTTCCTGGTCATTTTCCTCCAGCCTGGCAGCCCCCTGCGAAAGGATTCTGGTAAAAGGGCAGGAACATCACTTTAATTTTAAATTAATTCCTGTTAAAATAAATCCAGGATCACTATTTTATTATAAGACTGGTAAAGGTCGTCCCGGATGAATAATCAAGATTTAGCATCCCCGTTTTATTTCTCGATGAAATGTGGGAATGAGGAGTGTGACCAATGACAATATTTCTTCTGGATGATAGTTTACAGGTGAATATCTTTTTCGAAAAAAATGATTGCTCGTTTGATGACAATATCTGCGTTTCGATTGTGGAAACTTCACCGGATGCCGAGGCAGTTTTCATTGCCGGGGAGACCAATATTTATCTGACCTCTGCCCAGGCGCGCCAGCTATCCGAATCTCTGCTTAAAGTGGCTGATGAGAGTGATCGCGTTTGTGGGAAGCCAGAATAACAACTCTACGCATTATTTAAGGATACCGGCAGTTGAGCATAAGAGATAATTTCACCAGTCAAACCTGGTCAGATCAGCGCTATGGCACTTTATTTGGTGCGCTGGCTGGCATAGCGCTGTCGCTTGTTGGGTGGGGCGTGGATGGCTTAAGCCTGGCGCAGGCTAATGACATCCTACCCTGGATAAAAATCGGATTAGGGATTCTTCCCTGTATGGCTGTGTGCATGATCGTGGGTTGGGTCGCAAAGAAGATCGACCACGGAGGGATTACTGCGCTGTTGTGGGCGGGGGTCGGGCTCGCTTTCGCCTGGGGGGCAGCCCAGATTTCGTATCGTGGTGTGCCGGTTGTCATTAAACAATACCAACCTGATCTGGCAGCCTGGATTCAATACCCCTATGAAACTGGGCAACAAGCTCAAATGATCCTGGCAATGGTGGTGGTGGGCATCGTTGCGGTGATCGCCAGTGCTTTCTTTGCCTCGTTCGTGCGCGGGGCAGCCGCCAGCCCTTACCTGTTCGGGCGCCTTTTTCCGGTGCTGCTCTGGTTTGCCGCCTTTGCCCTGATCGGGTTTGTGGTGGATGATATCATCAACCTCCCGCTTCGTGAGCCTGTAATGATGGTTGAGCGGACGGTGTCTATCGCAGTTGAGCGCCAGAACAACCCCGGAGCAAGCCCGGAATCTCACAGCCTGAAACCATCACCCCTGGATCCTTTCAAAGAACTGCTGAACCAACCCCGCAGGTTGATCCTGATGGATTATGATGAGGCGGTTGTCGCCACCAATGTCATGGTTTTATTTGGAGAAACGCGTATCAGCTGCCTGGTATTGAATAAGCAGTTGTTGTTCTGTAAGTTGTTAAAATAAAGGGGCTGAACCCCCGTATTGTTGGGTATAATATGATTGTCTGGTCTCTCTAAAAAGAATTGAGGGGTGCCAGGAGATGACACATGGTGAATAAAAAGCCACTGGTTACCGTCCTTGTTTTGATCCCCACCTTTCTGATGGCGTGCACATTCCTCCAGATAGATTTTTCCAACGAGGTGACCCCACCGCCCACCGCTGAGCTGCCGCATGCCACAGTCACATCACCTCCTCAACCAACCAGTATCGTCGATAATCCGACACCCACGCTCACCGCTCCCCCGCAAGTGACTCAAACCAGCCTGCCCGTTGTTCCACAATTTATCAACCACCCCCAGCTCGATCTCTCGGTGGAAAGCATTCCAATTGAAAAGGCCGGCTGTCCAATGGATGCAAACGGGTATTATACCTGCCATCCAGGCAGCCCGATTGCAAACCTGGGGTGCACTGATGTGCAGTTTGCCGATTACATGCTGGGTGGGCTAACCCCGCGCCTTCCACTGCTCATATGCAACATCCGCCCCAACCAGGAAAATCCCGCCCAGAATATTGATGATGAAGGATACCTGTGGGTGGAAGGCGGTTTAATGCCAGTTTTCCACCGCCTGGTGGTCGAACAAGACGGTCAATTCATCCTGATTAAAAACCTGGAAGAATTGCAGTCATTTTTTAGCCCGGTTGAAACCGAAGAGGAAGCGCTAAGTTATGCCGTTCTGGCAACCGGGTTGACCCCATCTTATGGTGAAAAGTATTTTCCCGATCTGCGCTACCTGGTGCCGGTGATTGAGGATACTCACATTGTGCGGACAGAGAATGGTTTTGAAATAAACCTGTTTGGTAATAATATCTTTGGTTGCGGCAATCATGGTACATTTACCATGCCGGTCTCCGTCAGTGTGGATGGGAAGGTGGAAAAGGGAGAATATATCCAGATCGACGAAGACCCCAGGATGGATGGTCTGTGTGTTGATTGAGGAGGTGAACAATGGCTTGCTGGATTCTGCCTTTACCTGGTTGTTCTTGCCTTTGGTTTTGTGCCTCCCCAACCGGTGTCTGCCTGGAAGTCAGACACTCATGCTTACCTTGCGGATCTGTCACGCCTGGATGCCATTGATGACGGGCGGATCCGCTTTTTTCTGACCAATTACCAGACCAGTAGTTAACCAACCAGATCCTGGGGGAATTTGAACTGGATCCGAATATCCTCATGGCTCTCCAGGTATGTGCTGTATATTTCCGCGATGGCGCGGTGAATGCTGACTTGCCCCCCGATATCACGGTCTCCCAGCTTCTTCTCCACCCCGATAACCAGGAAGCCAGCAGCATTTCTCCCGCCCGCAGCATCAGCCAGGATTGGATTGATGCGCTCTGGAACAATCTGCCTGCTATCCTCTCTGCCGGCACGCCCGCTCAATCAAAGTTTTTTTTGAACCTTGAACCAATCCGTCCCCCCACATCTCCACATTTTCCTTTATTCCGAATTCACTTTAATAAAAACAATCGCTGGTACAATATATTCTCGCTGGCATGAGCATCAAACACTGACCCCGCACCGGGCATGCAACAGCACTTCCTTCTGAGCCAGTCGCTTCAGCACAGTCTTATGGAAGCAAGTACCACCTTATATTGATCTATTAAGGTCTGTTATTGATCCTTCGCCTGAATTCTCGGTGTCTGCTCATACTTAAACTATTGGCTGCTTCCGAACAGCCCCTGGCAGCCGTGAATATCGCCAAGCAGTTGAATATCTCTGCCAGGATGGTTCGATCCAGCCTGGCTTACGCTGAAGGGTGGTTACGAGATCAGCACGTTGACCTGTTGAAAGTTCCAGGAAAAGGGTTTTCTCTTCCTGTCTCCAATGAGACAAGAAAGAAATTAGTGAGGGTTCTTCAGGAATATGATGATCCTTTGCCCTGGTTATCTGCGACCGAGCGCAAGCAAGTCCTTTTAATCACTCTGTTCTATTCAGAAATTCCCCTTCAAATAAAACAGTTGCAGCAGACTGTAAATCTCTCACGAACTACTGTCCTGCACCTGTTGGAATCGATCGAGCCCTGGCTCAGAGAGTATGATCTTGAGCTCGTTCGCCGTCCTAATTATGGCTTCAAGATCAATGGGGATGAGGTCAACTGGCGAAAAGCGGTCCATACTTTGTTACAGGAGAGTGCAGGAGACGCTCAATTGCTGGCGCTCTTCACCGGGGCCAGGTCGGTTGTCGATCTTTCCTGCCTTGTGAGAACTGCACTGGAGGATACTCTTCAAAAGGTTTGGATACGGCTTGATCTTCCAACTATACGATTAATAATTTCGCCCATCGAACATGTATTTAAAGAGGCCAGGTCTGATCAGGCCTTTATTATTTTTTTCCTCTACCTGGCGGTAGTAATCCACCGCAACCGTAGTGGAAAGGATGTGGGAAAGTTACCCGATCCTTCCAGATATCAGTATTCACCACAACGACTTGCTGAAGCGATGAAGATAGGCGCAAAGGTTCTGGAATTGATGGGGATTCGTTTGTCCGATGCTGAGATCTCCTGGCTTGCTCTTCAGATCCAAGAAACCGGCTTGATGTTCGGCGCATCGCTCCATTCAACTGAATATGGTGCAAAAAAAACAGACATCTCTTTGAAGAACACCATTGATCAGTTTCTGACCCAGGCTTCCCTATCGCTCCATCCAAGCCTGCCTGTAGATGAGGACCTGGTCCAAAACCTGGCCCATCTCCTCGAAAAAATGCGGAATCCAGGACAATGGGGACAGGCCGCAAAGAATCCGCTCCTTCGGGAAGTGAAGAACCAGTACCCATATTTCTATTCGGTTGCCCGGCAGGGCTGTCCTGGTTTATCAGAGTGGATAGGAAGGGAATTGAGCGATGACGTGATTGGTGATATCGCGATTTGTTTGATCGCGTCCATGGAGCGGATGCGCTTGCTCGACAGGCTCACGAAAAAGATCCTGGTTGTATGCAGCGCAGGAGTGGTCACTGCCTGGTTACTGGTGTCTCGGCTCCGGGCAGAATTCTCAAACATTGTTGTTGTAGACGTGATCTCTGTCCTTGAACTTGAGAATCGGGATCATTTTGAAGGGATTGATTTTATTGTCAGCACGGTCCCGATTAGAATAAAAGATATCCCCTCTCGGCAGGTGAACCCGTTGTTGGGTGCGGAGGATATCAAGCGTCTCAAGGATCTTTTTGAAAACAATGGGAACAGAGTCTCCGGGAGCAAGCAGAATCTCATAACAGACGTCCACCTGTCTGATCTGATTATTCCAGTTACGATCCAGTTGGGCATCGAGGCGGAAAATTGGGAAAGTGTCGTCGAGAAAGCGGGGTCCAGGCTTTTAGACTCGGGCGCGATTGAACCCCAGTTCATCCAGGCGATGAAAAAAATCATTCAGGAATTTGGTCCTTACATGGTAATATGGCCTGGTACGGTCTTATTGCATGCCCCTCCGCAGGGGGTCAGGCGATTGTGCATGGGATTGATCACGCTCAAAAAACCGGTCCCCTTTGGTCATCCTAAAAATGACCCGGTAAAGCTTGCGATTGTATTAGCAGCAATGGATAATCGCTCCCATATCACGGCATTGCTGGAATTGAACGAGCTGATGCGAGATGGAAATGCTGTAGCTTCCATCAAGAACACGCTCCATAAATCTGTCATCTTGCATTGGGTCAGGTGGTATTCTACTCGTACAAATTTGTCACAATCAATTATTACAAAATAAGACGAGTATGGTGTGATAGGGGAGAAAATCATGCTATAATGAAAAATAGTCTTATCCCAATCTAAATTTAAGACAGTTTTATACAATTCAAAAAAAACCGGTTCATAACTCTCTCAAACACTTTAAGGAAAGTGCCAGTGGAGAATGTTTTTTTAGCTGCATATGCAACCGACAACCACCCCGGTTGAGCCATAACTTCTACAAATTCATCGGGTTATACTTAATAGTTTTCGAGATTGAATAGCAACTATTTTCCATCAAGACAGGAGAAAATCGAATGGCAAGGAGAATGAGAATTGTTACTGTTTGCGGTTGCGGTTTGGGAAGCAGTCTGCTGGCCAAGGGCATGATTGAGAAGATTGCTAGCGAGTTTGGTGTCCAGACCGTGATCGAAGCAGCCGATGTGGGAACTGCAAAAGGGTATGAGTCCGATTTGATTGCTGTCCAGGCCCATCTCGCGGAGCGACTTGGTGCAATACCTGGGACGCCCATCGTATCTGTTAAGTCTTTTGTTGACCAGGACGAGTTGAGGGCTTTGTTAGGACCTTACATCACTGAGTTCCGACAGAAAGGAGGGTGAAAAATAAGATAATAGATTTTTCCTCCCAAGAATAGAATCGAAACCATCCCAAATTGAATTCGATATATGAAGGAGAAAAATAAACAATGGAAATAATCAATTTCTTGATCAATGAAGTCTTTGTACAAGCGCCCATTTTCCTGGGCATCATCGCACTTCTCGGCCTGCTCCTCCAGAAGCGGCCATCTCGTGACGTTCTCGAAGGCACTATTAAAGTGATCGTGGGCATTGTCGTTCTTAATGCTGGTATCGGTGTCTTCCTGGGATCCTTGCTGCCCCTGACAACCCTGCTGAATAGCTCGTTTGGTGTAACGGGTGTCCTTCCGGATTGCTTTGGTCCCTTTGGTGTGGCCATGCAGACGTTGGCAGTCCCCATCTCGCTCGGTTTCGTCCTGGCTTTCATCCTCCATCTCATCCTGGTGCGGATCCTTCCCTGGGCCAATTTCAAGAACGTATTCCTGACCGGGCACATCATGCTGTTCAACACCTCCATTGCAACGATCGTCATCAATACAACCCTGGGTTGGACCGGCACCCCCTTGATTTTGTTATCGGCAGTCTTTACAGCTCTCTTCTGGACCCTCATGCCCGCCATCGCCCGCCCCTTCACCAAGTTCCTTTCCAAGGACATGTATACATTGGGTCACCTGCAGACCATGGACCTTCCGGCAGGTGCTTTAGCGGGCAAGTTAGTAAAATCGAAACGCAGTGATGAGATTGAGCTGCCCGGTTTCTTATCAGTCTTTACCGATTACACCGTTATTCTGGCCACGCTGATCCCGATTGTATATATTATCATCGGGCTTGTAGCTGGTGCAGAAAATGTCACCAAGCTGAGCGGTGGAGCGAACTGGGTCATCTGGCTGATCCTGCAGGGCATCGGGTTTGCGGCCGGTGTTGCAATCGTCTTGTTTGGTGTTCGCATGTTCCTGGCAGCCATGATCCCCGCCTTTGAAGGTATCGCCAAGAAACTCCTGCCTGGTGCACAACCAGCCCTGGATTCACCCTTGTTCTTCCAGTATTCTCCAACCGGTGTGATCCTCGGGTTCCTTTCCTGCTTCGTGGCTATGGTGATCTTTACCCTGGTGCAGCTTGCCCTTAAGATGTCTGTCATTATCTTCCCTGGCCCCATCTTCTTCTTCTTTGATGGAGCCCTGGCTGGTGTCTTCGGCGATCGCTATGGCGGTTGGAAGGCATCTATCCTCGCCGGGTTCTTCATGGGGATCCTGATTGACGTTGCAGCCCTGCTCACCTACCCCTTGCAGGCCACCTTCTTCGCAGGCAAAGGCCTGATGTTCGGCGGTGGTGACTACATTATCTGGGCACCCCTCTACTGGCTCCTGAACCTGATCGGTGGTAACAAGGTCGATGGCTTTGCCACCTACGGCGTGATTTCCATTATAGTAGGTGTGCTTGTCCTGGTTGGAGTGCTCGTTCTTCGCAGGCAGAAGGTCAAGGAAAATGCAGCCGCAGCATAAACCTGGGTTGCATGTCCAGTAATGGTTGAGTCATAGACTCTCCACTTTAAATTCAGAATACGTTTGCGTTTGCTTTCTATCAGGGGTATGGGATTAATCACATAGCTCATACCCCTGATAGTTATGAAATCCTGCGATCACGTTTTTACAGGCACAATGATACCCACATCAGAAATAACTGTCTCATCCTCATATTGGGATACAATCCAGGAGTCAAAGCAGTTGGTTTTTCATGCGACCATCTATACCTGGGCAACTGGATTGATGCAGCCTGGGTGGGTTCTTGATCTTGGTTGTGAATATGGCTTTGGTAGCCTGCTGATTGCGGAAACCAATCCTGCATTACATGTTCTTGGATTAGATCTGAACCTCGAATTTCTTGATTATTCTGTGAGTTTGCCATCTATGGAACGGATCCCGCGGTTGAATGCCAGCGGGTCTCACCTTCCAATTTTGTCTGGTAGCCTTTCCGGTGTGTACCTGATCAACCTGCTTCACCTGGTAGACGACCCTTCCGCAATGGTAGCGGAGACTTGGAGAACTTTGAAACCTGGGGGAGCAGCTATTCTCAGTATACCAATGGATGCATCCAATCAATCAAAATGGGACACACCGGTCTTAATAAAACACCTGGAAGATGAATTGCATTACCATTTCTCACATGTGAATTATCCATCGAAGATCAGTGGTCAGCTTCCATCCCATTCTCCAAAAACCTTCCTGCTTGACCAACCGACTTCACCGTGGATCGCTTTCGTTCGTAAGAATTAGCTTGCCCGATACTCAATAGTAAATTATTAAAGAGATGCCAACATGAATAGTCCATCCTTAATTTTCCAGAAATTTCTTGGCCAGGGGGTGATTGCAATCATCCGGATCGACTCATCCGATGATGTATTGCCTACCGTTGCGGCTTTGGTCAAGGGGGGAGTAGAATTCATCGAAATCTCTCTTGTGACCCCTCATGCCCTGGATTACATTTCCAGGGTCCACGACCAGCTTGGTGGCTCCGTTATGATCGGAGCCGGCACGGTGTTGGATGCCGAATCTGCACGCACTGCCATCCTTGCTGGTGCTGATTTTATTGTCTCCCCCACCACCCGGGTGGAAACCATTCAAACTGCAAACCGATATGGTATTCCAACCTTTTCGGGCGCCTACACCCCAACTGAATGTCTCCACGCCTGGGAGGCTGGAGCACAGGCAGTGAAGGTCTTCCCGGCTATGCCTGCCGGTCCCGAATATATTAAAGCCATCCGTGCCCCGCTCCCCCAAATTCCCCTGGTGGCAGTCGGGGGAGTTACCCTGGAGAACCTGCCAGCTTTCTTCAAGGCTGGCGTTTGCGGTGTCGCGGGCGCCAGCAGCCTGGTCGATCCCAAGCTTGTCGCAGCGGGAGCTTTTGACGAGATCACCAGGATCAGTGCTTCCTGGTTGGAAGCTGCCCGTGCCGCCCGAGGTTCATAAATGACAGAGAAGCCAGATAAAAAGCAGGATGGGGATGTCCCGGTTCGGAAGCAATTATCTTTGAGCGAACTCCTGCCAAAAGAACGGATGAAGCTGGGTGTAAGGGTATCAACCTGGCAGGACGCGGTCCGAGAGGCTGGAAAGCTTTTACAACAATCCGGTGCAGTCACCAGCGGATACATCGATGCGATGATCAAAGTCGCAGAGGAATTAGGTCCCTATATTGTGATCGCTCCAGGAATTGCCTTACCCCACGCAGCCACCAAGGATGGCGCTATCCAGACAGCGATGAGTCTTGTTAAATTGGCGGAACCTATTAATTTTGGAAACCCGGATCACGATCCCGTTCAGCTTGTTCTGGGGTTATCTGCCGTTGACAAGAAAGAACACATGCTGGCACTCAAGACCCTCGCTGAAATCTTCCTTGTCAAAGACCTGGTGGATCGGTTTCATCAAGCCGAGAGCGTTGATTCAATAACAGAAGTGCTGAAAATGGCGGAAGCAAGGTTGGAACATTAGCATGGCTGGAGGTCTGAAGACAGATATCCTGATCGTTGGAGGTGGAGCCGCCGGGACCCTGGCCGCGATTGCAGCTGCCCGGAAAGGTCAAAAGGTGCTCCTCCTGGAAGCCCGTGGTTTCCTGGGCGGTAGCCGTACCCTGATGGGTGTGGATACCTTTAATGGTTTTTTCAGCCCGGGAGAGCAAACATTCCAACTGGTGGGCGGAATCAGTTATGAGGTTGTGGAACGATTGGCCAGGAAGAAAGCTGCTTTTATCCGCCCCAATACATTCGGGTGTGGACCTGTTGTCACCTATGACATGGAACAACTCAAAATTGTCTTTGAGGAAATGGTTTTGGAATCAGGTGCCAATCTGCTCTATTATTCATCTGTTCCGCAGGTTGATTCCGGGCAGGACCGTATCAGGAGTGTTACGGTCTGTAACAAGGCAGGGTTGACGCAAGTTGAAGCAACCCTGGTGGTTGATGCGACCGGTGACCTGGATGTTGCAGCAAGTGCTGGCGAAGAATATGAATTGGCCGGAAAAGATGGAAAACCAGTTCAATCCCTTACAACCATCTTCTACATGGCAAATGTAGACACTCAAAAAGTATTTTCTATGTCACAGGCAACCCTCACACAGATCATGCAGGAAGCCAGTGAGAGTGGGCGATATAAACTCACCCGCATCGGTGGGTCGATTCACCCCACCCCGCATCCGGGTTTTGTTCATGCTAACCTGACCCGCATTCCAAATGTGGATGCAACCGATCCCTTTGCCCTGACGGCTGCCGAAATCGAAGGGCGCCGGCAGGTTCAAGAATATGTTCGTTTTTTGCAAAATGAAATTCCCGGGTTTGAAAATTCCTACCTGGCGGTAACAGCAAGCATGATCGGCGTGCGCGAGACCAGGAGATTGATAGGCGAATATATCCTGACCGGCGAGGATGTAAGCTCCAGTGCCAGGTTTTATGATGCGGTCGCCTGTTGTTCAGCTCCTATGGAAGATCACCATTCCGGCAAAGATGTCCACTGGCAATTTCTGCATTCCGGGGATTATTACCAGATTCCATACCGGTCTCTGCTTCCCCGGAAGAATAATAACCTGCTGGTTGCCGGTCGTTGCCTGAGTGCCACCCATGAAGGTCAGGCATCTGCCCGGAATTCTGCCCAGTGTATGGCAATGGGAGAAGCAGCCGGCGCTGCTGCAGCCCTGGCTTTTCAGAAGGGGGTTTCGCCAAGGCAACTCGATTATCAGGATTTGCATCCCGAACTGGTCAAACAAGGTGTAATTCTGGAACCTTTCCCGGTTGAAAAAGAAAGGATGGTCTTATGAAACCTATCCGGACAGTACTTGGTGATATTTCCCCAGAGATGCTGGGATTCACAGATGCCCACGAACATCTCATCATGGACAAGGATTATGTGCTCAAATTAAACCCGGACTACCGGCTGGATAATGTTGAAAAAACGTCTCAGGAGGTCAGGTCTTTCATGAATGCAGGCGGAAAAGCCGCGGTTGAAATGACCTGCCTTGGGTTTGGGCGCAATGCCAGGAAGATGGTCGCGGTCGCAAAGAACACCGGTTTCCATATTATTGCTTCTACTGGTTTTCATCGTCCCCAGTTTTACATGGATAGTCACTGGAGATTCTTTTATTCAGTCGACCAGATTGCACAAATTCTTGTTGAAGAGATCGAACAGGGAATGGATCAGAACCAGTACAACGGACCGTTCCTGGATCGAACGGAAGCCCGGGCAGGAGTGATCAAGATTGCTACAGGGTATTTTGCCATTAAACCAGAGGATGAAAGGGTGATCCATGCGGCCGCGATTGCCCATCTCGAAACCGGCGCTCCCATCTTCACGCATACAGAAGAGGGAACTCTGGGACTGGAGCAGGTCAAGATGCTGGAATCACGCGGAGTGGACCCGGCGCATATCACGGTTGGCCATTATGACCGCCTTCCGGATTTCTACCTTCATCATGAATTGGCCAGCACAGGATGTTTTCTCCAGTACGATACGCCCAGCCGCAGGAAATATTTCCCTGAAACACATTTTATCGACCTGGTAAGAAAGATGGTGGAAGCAGGTCATGGCAGGCAGCTTCTCTGGGGTGGAGACCTGGCCAGGCAGGGTTATCAATGCGCGTACGGGGGAGCACCAGGGTTAAAGTACATCCTGGAAGATTTCATCCCGCGCCTGCGAAAAGAAGGGTTTTCTGCTGAAGTTATTGATGATATTTTCATCAACAACCCTGCCAGGGCTCTTGGTTTTTGGCGAAAGGAGTGATGGAAACCAATGAAATTATCAGGAATCTTGCCCCCCCTTTTGACTCCATTCAAGGAGAATGGTGAAGTTGATTTTAACCGGATCCCCTTGCTGGTTAAATTCATGCAACCGCATGTCAACGGCTTCTTTGTATGTGGAACATACGGGTCTGGTGCTTTGATGAATGTGGAAGAACGGAAAAAAGTTTTTGAAGCGGTTTCAGAATGCGTGCAGCCACCCATCCAATTGGTCGCTCATGTTGGCACCACGAACCAGCGGGATACCCTGGACCTTGCCCGCCATGCTGTGGAACATCATGCTCTTGCGGTGACAGCCGTGCCCCCTTATTACTACCATTACGACGAAGAGGTCCTGTTCCAATATTTCCGCGCCTTCATCGACTCGGTCTCTGTACCAGTCTATTTATACGATAACCCGATCACGACCGGAAATCCGGTCTCGCCAGAATTGATCAATCGCCTTGCAGAGATCGGCTTGAATGGTGTCAAAGATAGTACCTTCGACATTGGGAAGACCTATTCGGTGATACGAAAAGTTCAAAAAGAGAATTTTGATGTTGTGATTGGTTCTGAAAGCTTATTACTTCCCGCATTTCTCATGGGGGTGAAGGCCTGTATTTCAGGCCTGGCAAATGTGTTGCCAGAACTGCTCCACCGGCTATATGCCGCAGCCATCGGAAACGATCATCAACTGGCCCGGGAATTACAGGACCAGGTGCTGAGAATGTGGGATATCCTGCATTATGGGCCATCGGTGCCAACCGCCTATGCCATGCTCCAGATACGCGGCATAGATGCAGGTCAACCAAGAAAACCCATGCTGCCTCTCGGTAAAGAGGTCTATGCTAAAGTGGAATCTGCCATGCGAGCGACCCGTTCTATATGGGATGGTTGAGGTAGATACATGTCAGTAGAAATGGAAAAACATTCCACTGTCCTCCTGGAACCAAAACGAGAGATTGAAGCCATCCTCTTTGACATGGATGGGGTCCTGGCTGATTCTATTCCCGCTCATAGCACAGCCTGGAATTCTGCCTCAGGAGTTGTTGAATGGTTGGATTTCTTTAAGCGAAAACAGATCCTCTGTTCGGGTGCTTCTTCCGGAGACATGGCCAACATTGTGATCGTGCTGGATACACTCCAGGTATCGGGGTACTTTACATCCATCATCTCCGGCGCGCTTTTGCCAGCCAGCAAGCCAGATCCTTTGATCTTCAAGCTGGCTGCTGCCTCCCTGGGTGCTGACACTGAAAAATGCCTGGTGATCGAGGATGCACCCGCAGGAATACAGGCAGCCAAAAGTGCGAACATGGTCTGCTGTGCAATCGCCACCAGTCTATCCAGGGACTATTTAAACCAGGCGGATATCCTCCTGAACGATTTATCCCAGGTTTCTCCGGACACTCTCTTCTCCGATTCTAATCTTCCCATATGAGGCTTTCATGATGACAGATTTGCTTTCTTACATTGGTATTATCCTGGCGCTGGTCGTGCTGTCGCTGGTTTTTTCGTGGATTACCAAAAAAGAGACCGTTCATCGGGCTTTCGCGGTTGTGTCCTGGTTGGTCAAGGTTGCTTATGTTGATCTGGTTAAAACGATCATTTTTGTCCGGCCCTGGAAGAAATATGCAGATCAGATCGGAGTGGGGCTCTGGTTGATCCTGGTATTGGTTGCTGGTCGCTATATCCTCGTTGCCCGGCCAGCGATCAATCAGATCCCTGGTCCCTTCATCCCTATGATCGGTTATATCTATTTTTTAAGCGTGATCTATATCATAAAATTCAGCCTCAAATTATCCCATAAAGCAGAGTAAAATTTCGGCTGTTATTTCTATTCTGGAGATGAAGATATATGAAGAAAATTGAGAAAAGGATGCAGGATGTTCTCAATAGGAACGAGAAGGTACTGGTATCCGGTGTACCCATCGGATACCCGGATTTGGATACGACCCGCCGCGTGGTTGAGATTTACATTAAGTCCGGCATCGATGTTGTTGAATTTTCAATGCCCAGCTCTAACCCATATATCGATACCAGGCTGATTGCCGAATCCAATATCAAGGCGCTGAACCAGCAGCCGGAGCTGGACCGGTATTTCTCAACTTTGTCAAAAGTCAGGAGTGACTTTCCGGAAGAACCATTTTATATGATGGCATATGCTGACATCATTCTCAAGTTCGGGGTCGAGCGGTTCGTGCATACAATTCAGACCCTTGAGATCGATGCATTGGAGCTGCCAGACCCCGAGGAGACTGTTCCTGAATTAGTAAGCCAGCTCGACCCTCTCCTGCAGAAAGCCGGGATTTTCCGGATATACATTCTCCATCACCCATTCAATGAGAAGTCCTTGCATTCAATAAAGGATAAGGCGCAGGGATTCCTGCTTCTCCAGTCCGTTGCTGACGCAGCCGGCAAGAGGGAGAAAGTTGCTCCAGAAAACAAAGGGATTATCGACAGGATCAAAGGAGCAGGCCTGACAATGCCTGTCATTTTGGGATATGGCATCAATAAGCCTGAAAGGGTGAAGGAAGCAGTTGCGGTTGGCGCTGATGGCGTCATTGTTGGCACAGCGATGATTGAGATGATTAACCGCGGTGACTTGAATGAATTGGCAAAATTTATCCGCTCTTTGAAGGATGCCACCCTTCCCGCATCTTGAGGATCGGCAACAGGAATTTATCCATGCCAGAAATAAGTTTTGAGATTCGAAATAGTGTAGGTTTACACGCCCGTCCTGCAGCGTTATTTGTGAAAACAGCCAATCAATTTAAGAGTTCCATCACTGTGGAATATGGTCCCAACTCTGCAAATGCAAAAAGTATCTTGAGCGTGCTGGCTTTAGGGGTGGAAAGTGGCACCGTGATCAAAATTGTGGCGGAAGGAGAAGACGCCGAGCAAGCATTGAAAGCCCTGCAAGAGCTTAACCAGGATAATTTTGGAGAAAAGGAATGAAACAGATTGAAGGCATTGCCGCTGCGCCTGGTATTGCCTTGGGACCGGCCTTCCAGTTCCGCCAGGTTGACCTGCAGGTGAAGCGTTATATGATCGACCATCCTGATGAGGAGATCCTGCGTCTGGAAAACGCGCTGAAGATAGCCTCTGATCAGGTCCAGGTAGTTTACGAGAAAGCAAAAGAGAGAACAGCCGAAGATCAGGCGGCAGTATTTGAAGCCCACTTGATGATCCTTCAAGACCCAGACCTGCTGGGGAAGATCCGGGAATCAATCACCAATAAAAAATTGAACGCAGAGAGTTCGGTCAGGGATGCGACTGAATTTTACGCCCGGACTTTGGAGGGCATGAAAAATGAGTACTTCAGGTCTCGTGCGACCGATGTGCGCGACATTGCCGGCCGGCTGGTGAGAATCCTGTCTGGAGTCAATGAGGTCAATCTGGATGGATTGGTTGAGCCATCCATCATTATAGCCAGAGAATTAACCCCGTCGGATACAATTTTATTGGATCAACAACTGGTCCTGGGTTTTTGCACGGTGGCAGGTAGTGAAACCTCTCATACAGCCATTCTTGCCCGCGGACTGGGTATCCCGGCCGTTGTTGGCAGCGGATCAAAGATCCTGGATATTCCGAATGGCCAGGAAGTGATCCTGGATGGGACAGAAGGCAAGTTGTACCTTGATCCCACAAAGGAATTGAAGGACAGTTACGAGACCAGGAAGATTTCCATCGCTGCCAGAACCGAAAAGGCAGTTGCTGATTGTCAAAAACCGGCCATAACCCTGGATAACCGCAGGGTGGAAGTCGTTGCAAACATCGGCAATGTGACCGATGCTCAGGCAGCCCTTCAAAAGGGTGCGGAGGGTGTGGGTTTGCTGAGGACCGAGTTCCTCTATATGGAGCGGGGCGAATTACCCGGGGAAGAAGAACAATATCAGGCCTACAAGGCCATCTTTGATGTATTTGGCAAACTTCCGGTTGTCCTGAGAACCAGTGACATTGGCGGCGATAAAACGCTGCCTTATCTCAATTTAGAAAAAGAGGCCAACCCGTTCCTGGGTGTGCGCGGTTTACGCCTTGCCCTTCTACATTCCCAGGAGCTGTTTAAACCACAGTTGCGCGCCGCGTTGCGCGCTGGCGTTGGCCATGATCTACGCATCATGTTCCCAATGGTTGCAGTGTTGGAAGAAATCCACCAGGCCAGGACAATCCTGGAGGAATGTAAAAACGAACTCGCCCGGGAAGGGAAATCCCTGCCCGCCACCATCCAGGTGGGTATCATGGTGGAGGTTCCCTCTGCAGCCCTGATGGCGGATAAACTTGCACCCTCTGTCGACTTTTTTTCGATTGGCACGAATGACCTGACCCAGTATGCCCTGGCAGTCGATCGGACAAATCCAAACCTGGCTTATCTGACCAGTGCCTTTTCGCCAGCCGTCCTGCGCCTGATCCAGAATGTGATCAAGCAGGCTCACAGGCATCAAAAATGGGTGGGGTTGTGTGGTGAACTGGCGGGAGAACCGCTGGGCATACCCATCTTGCTTGGCCTGGGGCTGGATGAATTCAGCATGAATCCATCGGCAATCCCCACAGCAAAGCAGGTTATTCGCGGGTTGAAGGTGCCAGAATGCCAGCAGTTGGCAGGGGATGTCCTGGATTACGAATCTGCCAGCCAGGTGCGCGCCTGTGTAAAAGACAGGTTCCCGTCAATCATGAGCGCTTAACCCTCGCGTGGTATTCAACTCCTCCTCTCTTCTGCTCTGTTGCGAGTTAATGACTGGCAATACTCTATGGTCCACCCGCTGGTGCCGGTGATTGAGGATACTCATGTAGTGCGGACAGAGAATGGTTTTGAAATCAACCTGTTTGGTGGTAATATCTAATGTTGCGGCAATCATGGTACATTTACCATGCCGGTCTCGGTCAGTGTGGATGGGAAGGTGGAAAAGGGAGAATATGTCCAGATCGACGAAGACCCCAGGATGGATGGTCTGTGTGTTGATTGAGGAGGTGAACAATGCTCCAATGGTTACGATTGATGTTGGTGGTACTCCCGATTGTATTCCTGTCCTGCGTCATACCCCCCATTTTTGCTCCGGATGGTTCACCAACTCCGGTCCCCACCCAGGAATCTCCGGTGAAATTTATCAACCATCCCAAGCCGGATTTCTCGGTGGATGCCGCCCCCTTCCAGGATGTGGGGTGTCCCAGGGATGAAAAGTACCCCAATTCTTCTTATGCCAGATGCACCCCTGAAAGCCCCATGGCTATGCTGGGATGCACGCATCTCTGGGATGCAGACCTCCTGTTTGGCGGGCTCAAACCGCTCTACCCGATGGTTACCTGCATCGTTTATTCAAAACCGGGGGACCAATCCTCAAAGCTAAAGGAGGGGGAATACCTGTGGTGGGACGGCGGTCCGGTACCCATTTACCGGCGTCTGGTGATCTACAAAGATAATGAATTTGTATTAATCAAGAACCTGGCTGACCTGCAGGCTGCTTTTGCCCCGATTGAAACCCCCGAGGAAGCGCTCAGTTTTGCCATGATTGCCACTGGCATGGAGGGTTATTATGACCAGACATATATTGGTGGTTACCGCTACCGCACCGATACTGTGGAGGATACCCACGTGGTGCAGGTGGATAATAACTATGAAGTAAATCTCTATGATTACCAGTGGATCGGCTGCGGCCCGCACACCTATAACATGTTTAAAATCCTGGTCACCACCGATGGACAGATTACCATCGGAAAACGGATTCCGATGTATGAGGATCCGAAGCTGGATGGTCTTTGTCAGGACTGATTAATCTGGATTGGAGGAAACATGGCTC
>Ga0315273_10001017_pt1 | contig 30961 bp, 43 predicted proteins | sample YL17G02_0_MG_FD_205753 | JGI IMG/M metagenome (GOLD analysis project Ga0315273, IMG submission 205753) | Sediment microbial communities from Yellowstone Lake, YNP, Wyoming, USA - YL17G02_0 | ecosystem: Environmental > Aquatic > Freshwater > Lake > Sediment | place: USA: Wyoming | collected... | reverse complement strand
CGCTCGCGATCGTTGTCGTCGGCGTCGGCCTTCGCGATCGATCCAATTAGCGGATCGGTTTGTTCGACAACACCTGGCGCGGGGCTGCCCGCAGTCTTCCACGATGTTGCGGCTTTGCGGTAGCGTTCCCAGATCGCAAGCACAATCGCAATGGCTTCGTCTGCGTTCGTGTCCCATGTAGCACGGTCTGGACCTGCCTCGGCTGCCTTCGCGCGCAGGTAGTCCTCGTAGCTGGTGCCGAAGGAACTATGCATTATCTGGTAAGCGGGATCGTCGTCGCCCGGCTTCGGCAACGTGTCCGCGTACGACTTCGACATCTTGAACTCGAATCCGACCCTCGTCCGCTTCCTCCAGGCGGCGCGCGCACCACGGACGCGGACGTCGGCGAGCAGCGTGGACCTCTTGAGCGTGATCATCGATTTTCCATTCACTTGACGAAGAAGTAGATCGCCGCGGCGGAGATGAGGAACGCGCCGATGAAGACGAGCGTACCGCTCCCGCTCCCGGCCGCCGAGGCGGTGGGCGTCTTCCCGGGCGCCGTCGCCGCGGCCAGCGCTTTGCGGAAGTCCGCCGTGATCGTCGCGTTGGCCGGCGAGATCGAGTGGTCCTTCTTGAACTTCACAATCGCGCCGCGCGTATACGGTCCGATCTTGCCGTCGGCGCCGTACTTCGCCCCGAGGTCGTAGCCGAGCGTCATCAGAGCCGACTGGATCTGCTTCAGCGCCGAGACGCCGGACGTCGTCGGCGGCATAGCCTTCGGCTTCGACTTCTTGACCTCCTCCTGGATCAGCGAGTCCTCCGAGATCGTAGACCCGCTGTCCGGGTCGCTCGTCGCCGACCACTCGTCGAGCACCGTGTTCGAGTCGTCTTCGATCGAGACCTCGTCGGACCCTACCCGAGTGATCGTGCGAGCGACCGTCGGCGCGACCATCGGCGTCGACCGCGACGCGACGTCCGCCAGCAGCGTGGACCTCTTCAATGTGATCATGTTCATGACGTATGCCTCACCTTCGCGCCGATCGACGCCCCGATCATAGCCGCGCCCGCGATGGAGACAGCGCCGAGCGCCCCCGCCACGACGGACGCGACCGCCGGGTGCGGCACCCACGCCCTGCTGGCGAGGTAGCCTACCGCGCCGATGGCTGCTCCCACGAACGCGGCCACGCGTATACCGTCCATAACCTCGCGGGTGTTGAGGCCGTTCTCCTGGTCGACGGCGCCGATGCTCGTCGTGGTCTTCGTCGACCCACGACCAGCGACGGCGGCGAGCACCGTCGAACGCTTGAGCGCGACAGCGATCACGGCCGTCCACCGCGACGGTAGTCGCCGCGGCTGACGCGCGCGAGGATGGTCTCCCGATCGCCCTTCGTGGTGACCAACATGAACCCGAGCGAAGCATCGGAGTCCTTCGGCGTGCTCTTCGACCTCGACGCGATGGCCCAGATCGCAGCGAGGCTGATCGGCGCGGCGGCGACCGCGACGCCCGCGCCGACGGCGTAGAGAAGCGCGCTCGCCGCCCCGCCGATCACCAGCTTCGCCAGCGTCCCCATCGACGAGGAAGTCGGTACCTTCGGCACCGACCCGGCCCCGAACCCGATCGGCGCGACCCCCGGGACCTCGCCGCGCTTCGCCTTCTCCGCGAGCGCGAAGGCGTCGCGCGCGAGCACGCCCCACTGGAGCACACTCGCGTTCGCCGCGGCCGTCTTGCACCGAATACACGGCCCACCGTCCGCCGGGGCCGGGGCTCCATCTTCGATGCTGCATACGTTCCACGGCTCCGGCTTCAGAAGACCCGCCACCGCCGGGTCGCGCCAGCCGAGGCTCTGGTCGTAGAGCGCCCGCGTGAACTCCCATATCGGGAGCCCGTTGCTCGCGGCGATCGGCGCCGCCACGAGCGCGACCTGCTCGTCGCTCGCGATGAGCCCGCCGGTCCAGTCGTTCCCCAGCGCGCCGAAGACCGCGGAGACGTCGCCGTACGCCATCAGCTGGTTCGCCAGCGTCCACCATCGACGCATGGACGAGACGAGCACGGCGTTGGAGATGGGATCGATCGCGTCGAGGAACCGGAGGTTCGTCTTGAGGGCCCGCTCCATGAACTCCATGCTCTTGGTCGGCACCCACTTCTCCGCCGCGCCCCAGGTCGACGAGCACTCGATGTGTTGGTCGAGTATGTGCCACGGGTACGGGTAACCCTCGCGCATCGCCGCCGAGAGCGGCGCTCCGATCTCGTCTTTGACGTAGGCCGCGCACGCCGCGTGCTTGGCCTCCTCGTAGGACTGGATGATCGCCATCGCGACCTTCGCCACCGCCCCGAGGATGGGGATCGCGAGCGTGGCGTCCGCGCCCGCCATCGCCGCCTCACCGCTCGACCGCAGCGCCGCCGCCTGGTCGGCGATGGCCTTGAACTCTCGCATCACCTGCGGGCCGATCGCGGCCCACACCACCGGGAGCAGCCCCTTGACCGCGTCGCCTACGTTCGACCCGAGGCTCGCTAGGATGGACGGCGCCCTCGACGTGACGCCCTCGACAGAGACGCCGATCCGATCGGCAAAGCTCTGCAGCTCCTTCGGCGTGAGTCTCCCCTCCACCGCCGCCTGGTAGTTGTTTACGACCTCGCTGACGTTCGCGACGAGCGACTCGTGACTCGCCTCCCACATCGTCTTGACGCCGACCTGCTTCCTCGCGTTGTCTCCGCCGAAGTCGTCCACCTTCTTGCGCATGCGTGCGACGGTGATCTTCGCGCGGAGCGTGCCGTCGCCGGCGGCGAACGTCCTCTCCTCGTCGACCGTGGGGGCGACGTAGATGTACCCGTAGTTCGCTACGTCGTCGCCGGAGTGGCACCACGTCTCGTGGTAGCGCGGGTCCTGGAACTTCTCGGGGATCTCCGCCTCGCGCTTGTAGCGGAGGTAGTCGCCGTAGCTCATGCCGGCGAACCCAGACCCGGGCAGAGACTTCAACGCTTGGTAGACCGGATCGTCTTCTCCAGACAGCGTCTTCTCGACCGACGCCGCGTAGTCCTTCGACATCATGATGTCGATCCCGACCTTCGCGTCCCACGCGTTCGCCGGCTCGACCCCGCCGTCGTGTCCGGCCCGGCCGAGCCGCTGGCCGAGCGCGCGCCGGACCTCCTTGACCGCGACCGAAGACCTCATGATACGAGACCGGAGCCGAACGAGCGCGCGGGCCATCGACAGGTCTGCGTCGTCGCCGCCGTCGAGCGTCGCGGCCTCCTCCAGGTACGCGATGGCCGTGTCGAGGTGCTTGTGGACGCACTCCGGGCAGCGCTCCTGCGAGACGTGCTTCTCCAGCAGCAGGATCTCCTTGCGCGCGCCGTCCCGACTCGCGTCCGCGGAGTGCAGGTCGTAGCCGCCGTCCTCTCGAGCCTCGCCTCGGCCCACGCGTGCGACGCCGCGCTTGCGCGCCTCGGCGCGGAGCGCGGAAGCGAACCTCACGACCAGCGCGTCCTCGCGGGCGCCGTGGACGCGCGCGAACCGCTCCTCCGGCACGCCTCCGGCGGCTACCGCCGGGTAGACGACGTCGACGTGCTCCTTCTGCAGCGACGCGACCTCCGCCTCCAGCGCCGCGCGGCTCTGGCCCGGCAGCCCGACCGCGACGTCGCGGAGCAGCGGGAAGAGGACGTCGTCCTCCTCCTTCGCGTGGACCCGCCAGTCCTCGGCCGTCCACGGCGCGCCTCCTCGCGCGTGCATCGCCGCGGCGTGCGGCATCCCGATGTATTCGAGCACTTCCGCGGCCCGCGGCGCCGCCCCGCATCCACACCCGACCCGGGAGACGACGACGGACTCTCTGCCGCGCACGCGCGCCAGGACGTCGTTCCTAGGTCTGGTCTGGATGCCGAACACGATCGCCTCCTCCTACATCGTCCAGTTTCGCGTCGACCGCGGTCGTAGACCGCCGTGCGCGACGTGGGCGAGGATCTGGTTCCGCGGTCCCCACGAGCCCCTGGCCATCCCCTGGCCGACACGGGGACCGGAGACGATCGCTGTCCCGCCGCTGTCACCGCTCTCGAACCCGCCCATCTTACCAGCCGCCTTCTTGATCTCGTCGCCCATGCTCGTCCCGACGGTCGCTCCTATGTAGGCGGAGAGGTAACACTTCCTGTATCCCTCGCGGTACCTCGCCGGGTCGCCGCTCTCGTTCTGGCGTTTGATGCTGCCCGGCGTCTTGAGCCTGTCGTCCGCGCTGTTCGCGTACCCCTCCGTCGCGTCCGAGTAGCCAGACGACGTTCCTCGCTCGCAGCCGTAGTCATAGGGCGTGGTCTTGTCCGGCTTGCCGCCCGGCTTCACGGTCGTGTCCGTGACCGTCGTGGTCCCGTGCCAGTTCGCCTCGTAGCCGTCGTTGTAGCCGTGCTCGTACTGCGTCTGGAGCGCTGCGTCGGTGCTGTAGTTCAGCACGGGACGCTGGTTGACCGGTCCGCCGACGTCGGCCGTCCCGTCGACCGTGCCCTCCTTCTTGCCGTCGTTGTAGGCGGTGACGAGCGCCGCGTCCCGCGCCTTCTTGGCGGCGTCTGGAGACGGGACGACCGGCGCCTTCGCGCCGGTGGACTTCATCAGCCCGTAGCCGAGCGCGATGGCCACCGCTGTACCGATGGCGACTGGGATGAGGGGGAAGGCCATTAACGAGACTCCTTACACACACGCTAACGACATCGACTCAACGTACGCCTCTGAAGCTCCAGCCGGCAGGCGCCGGAGACAGCGCAGCCCAGTGTTTCTTCTCGCAGGCTTCCTTGCCGGCGAGGAACCCCCTCTTGTAGTCCTCGGATCGACCGTCGAGGAGCTTCATCACGGTCACCGCGTCTGACGGGCGAAGCCGTCCGATCAGGTCTCTGATCTCCTCTGGAGATCGGGATCCGAATCCGACGTCCCACCTCTTCTCGCAGTACACGCTGCCGTCGCGTTCGCCCTGGTTGTACTCCGCGCGCGCCTTGTCCGCCGGCGTACTCGAGCCGCCGATCTTCCTCCGGACCGCGAGCACAGCGTTCCTCGTCCCCCACGCGCCGACGCTGACGTAGCTGTCGCGACCGACGCCGGACGTGATGATGCTGACGCTGCCCTCGGACGCCTTTTCGATTCCCTTCACGTATCCGACGCGATAGCCGTCTGCGTACCCGCGCCTGTACTCCGCCGGGTTCCCGCTCTCCGCCTGCCGCTTCAGGCTCCCTGACGTCTCCAGGGGGCTCTTCATGTCGGCGTCTTTTCCGTCGATGCCGTCCTTGTACCCGGTCGACCTGCCGCGGCTGTACCCGTAGTCGTACGCGCTCATCCCCTTGCTCGCCCCGCCCGCCGACGGCGTGGAGTCGTGGACCACGTCTACCGTCGGCGGCGCCACCCAGGAGGACTCGTAGCCGTCGTTATAGCCGTTCTCGTACGACTTCTGGACCTCCGCGTCCGTCGAGTAGTTCAACACCGGACGCGGGTCGTGGGCCTTGCCCGCGTCGGCCTTGCCGTCGGCCGCCCCCTCCAGGCGGCCCGCGTCGTAGCCTTTGCTCAGGACCGCGTCCCGCGCCTTCTTGGCGGCGTCTGGAGACGGCACCTTCGCGCCGCTCGCCTTCATCAGCCCGTAGCCGAGCGCGATGGCCACCGCGGTACCGATCGCGACTGGGACGAGGGGGAATGCCATGACCGATTCCTTTTCAGTTCGGAGCGAGGAAGAAGACGACGGCGGTACCGTTCGAGATGAGCGCGGACGGGTTCAAGACGCGGAAGAACCTCGCGCCCCGCCCGCGAGCGACCGGGACGACGCTGGCGTCCGGCTTGCCGATCGGCGCGGCGCTGACGATCTGGCCGCCCGCGGCCGTCAGCTGCTCGAACGTGGCCGTGGCGACCGCGATGTTCGTGTTGATGAGTACGGCACCGGACGCGAACCGCGGGATCGTGACGTACGGACTCGCGCCGCCGCCTGCCGGGATGTCGCCGAGGAACACCGTGCGCCGCGCGCTCGCCGCCGGCCCCCTCGTCGTTCCGATGCCGACGGCCACGTCGATCCGGAGGTCCGGGTGCGTGGCGTCCCTCGGCCCCGGGTAGGTCACGTAGACCGTCATCCCGTCCGTCGGGACGCTGAGCGAGACGCCGTCGACGAGGTCGAAGTCCATCTCCATCGATGCGGCGCCGCTGCCCCATAAGATCGTGCCGAACGCGGCGGAGAGGTCGACCGTCGACCCCTCGTCGATCGGGTTCTCCAGTCGGAGTCGTACTCCGACCTCTACAGACTGCGCTCCCATCTCGTGGCATGTGTAGAAACGAGGCAGGCACCAGCGCAGGATGGACTTGCGGTCGAATCCAGCCTGGACCGGCTCGCTAGCCCCGGCCGAGTACACCGCGTGCGGGTCCAACGGGATGTTCACGACGTCCTCCCGAGCGCCGGGAGCAGCAGCCGCCTCAGCGGTCTGTCACCGGCAGTTGTCGTACTCGATCCATCCGGCAGGAGGTGACGCAGCTCCGACGGGAGCGGCGGGGCGTTCCTCGCGTCGTCGTCGATCCCGAGCCGACCGATGAGCCGGACGTAGGCGAGCGGCCAGCGCTGGAAGACCTTGTCCCGCTCGTACTCGTATGCCTCGACGCTGCTGTACTGGTTCGTCACGTCGGCGCTGGTCCGCACGGTCCCGTATGGATTCGTCCGGACCGCTCCGCCCCGCGCGACCATCGTCACGACGTCGCCGTCCCGATAGAGGTCGACCGCCCCCACCAGCTTGCCGTTTCGGATCTGCAGCGCTTTGCTCATCGTCCTCTAGGTCGGTCAAGTCGGGAGCGGGTATGCGGTATTGAAGTATGAGCTGTCTGTCCCGGAGTGCGTCTTCTTGTACGCCTCGTGGCCCAGCTGGTTCGCCGCCGTCCTGAAGCCGCGCTTCCAGAACTCGTCGAGGATGTTCTTGAGGGTGGCGAAGTCGTACGTCAAGCCGCTAGCCGGGACCTGCGGCGCCTGCTCCGCCCACAGGTACGACGGCGAGGAGAGCCAGCTCGCGCCGGTCGTCGACATCATCTCGTCGATCGCGAGTGCGCTCCGAGACCCCGTCGCGCCAGGCAGCTCACCAAGCTCCATCAACCATCGCTCGTGGATCGCCGCCGCGTCTGCCTTTACCTTCTTCCACGCGGCCGGGTACGGGACGAGCCTGTCGGCGGCGACGTCGTCGAGCCGCTGCGGGTCACCGGACGCGTACGCCGCATCCACCTCGGCGCGGACGTCCGCGGGGAGCGTTCCGAGCGGGTCTGACACGACGCTTGGCGTGTACGTAGCCACGAACTCGGTGACCGGCGCCGCCGTGTAGATCGGAGCGATCGACGCCGTCCGCGCCGCCCCCGCCGCGTCTGTCGCCTGCGCGCTCGCGAAGTAGTACTTCGCGACGTTGAGGGCCGCCGAGAGGTCGTCGAGCATCCGGATCTCAGTGCTCGTCGGCTTGACCACGAACTGGATGCGCTTGTAGTCGATCGCCTCGCCGGCCCCACCGAGCTTCGGCTTCATGAACAGCGCCAGCGCCGCCGACGTGTTGCCCTTGATCGTCGAGTCCGTCGCGGTGCTCGCCGCCACCTCCGCGAGAGACATCTTCGCGCGCGAGGCCGCCTCCGCCTCGACCGCACCGGTGATCTTCGCCGCCGCGGCGCGCATCTCGTTCGCCGCGCACGCCCACCCGGCCGCGCTCGCCTGCGCGGCGAACGCGTTGATCTTCGCGACGTCGCCGGCCTTCACGGCTGCCATCGCCTGGCTCTTGTAGGGCTCGGCCAGGTCTGCGATACACGCCGTCTTGGCCGGGGTCTTCTTCCCGCTCGACGAGATGATGTACCCACTGATGCCTACCGCGCCGATCCCCAGGGCCCACCAGATCCAGTTCGTCATGAGGCCGCGTCTCCCATGTAGTCGAACCCGTCGCTCCACCCGGTGGGTGCGCTCGAACCCGACGTACTCGTCGCCGCGTGCGTCGCGGCCGGGACCTCCTCGGCCGGGACCTCGACGATCATGCGCGGGTCGGGCGGCCACGGCACGTACGTGCCGGCCGCGGTCCCCAGCTGGTCGACCCAGCTGTTGAGCGTCTGCGAGAGGTAGATCTTCGTCCCCTCCGGCAGCGTCCCCTCGGCGAAGTCCCACGCGTCGGGCCCGACGACCACGCCCATCGTCCCGCGCTTGGGGATGTGCGGGTTGGCCGTGAGCAGCTCGATGTAGCGCGCGCTGTCGCCCGCGATCCGTTCCGCGATCAGCCCCGCCGTGTCCCCGCCCCGGACGAGGTAGCACCATCGGTAGTGCGGGGAGGACTGCATCCCGGCCTTCGGCGACCCACCGCCCGGCACCGGACTACCACCGACCGCGCACGGAACGAGGACGATGGTCGGACGCTCGCTCAACAACCGGCGCTCTCTGTGCTCGCCCGTCGGTAGCGCGGGCGGTCGATCGCCTCCGCCTCCCATCAGCTTCGGGACGTAGTGCCTGACGACGATGACGCCGCCGACGATCGCCAGCAACCAGAGGACCGTCTTGCCTAACCCGTCGATCACCGTCGACCTCCCATCCTGCTCCTCGCGGAGCGTAGCACGGAATACTACATCCCAAGCACCCTCGAGGGGTCCTCGATCAGCAGTCCGTCGGACGTGCGCTCGACCGTGTTCGGGTAGCGCAGGAGACCCTCGGGCCATCGGTTGACGATGTGGTAGAGGTGCCGCCTCCGTGAGTGCCCACCGACGTTGATCCAGTCCCGGCGGAGCATGACGTGCGGGACGACCACGCGAGGCACTACGCCTCGACCGCCGCAGCACTCGCATCGGACGGGCGCGACCGCCTCGCCGACCCGGTAGATCTCGTTGACCTCGGCCGCGCGCCAGCAGGCGAGATCCTCGCAGTCCCCGATCCGCGTGCCGTCTGGCCCGCGCGTGTCGAGGATCCGAGGGATGTCCGCCCACTTGTCGTCGCCGCAGGCGCTGCCCTCGGGCGGGTCGAGCGTGTCGTAGCGGACGCCCGCCTTGTAGAGCCTCGGCGTCGTCGTGGGGAACCGCCTGAGGTGAGACCGGTCGATGTCGACGAGCGCTCCGAGCAGGAACCCCATCGCCTCGATACCGATCTCCAGGGCCTTGGGCTCGTCCCGGCCGATCGAATCGACGTCGAATGTGGGTTGGTACACGGGGTCTCCCCCGGCCTGCGGCTAGCCGCATGCCGTCGTTGCGGGACCGAGCGGACCGAGGCGTCGACCAGAGTCAGCGCCTCGATCGCTAGGTCACGCTAGAGCGGCAGCCTCGCGATGGTGACTTCGCAGTCGACGAAGTCCTCGCTCAGCACGCCGTCCGCCGCGGCGGTGTCGCGGACGAAGACGTCCACCGTAGTGGGCGTAGTCAACGGGAGGATCGGGCGGGTGAGCACCACGCTGACGACCCGGTTCGCGCCGGCCGCGTTGGTCGCGCGCGGCGTGATCGACACGTGCTTCGTGTCGACGTCGCCGCCGACCGTGAACCGGTAGTGCCCCGCCGCGACGCTGTCGGGGACCAGCGGGTTCACCGCCCCCCTGGCGTTCCGCATGTACGGGGTCTGGGCGATTGGGTTGACCGGGCAGGGGAGCGGGAATACCCCCGGCTGGAAGATGGCGCTGGCGATGACTTCTCGGGACGCGGATGCCATTGGACTCTGTCTCCTCTTTGTCCGTGGGTTCGAACCGAGCGGCGCGGGCCAAACCTAGCCCGACGCCGCGTCGATCCGGTGGCCCGTTGGGATCAGCAGTCCTGGACCGCGCCGAAGAGCAGCGCGTTGAAGAACGCCGCCGCGGTGCTGTCGTTGCGCACGAGCAGGCGCCCCGGGATGCTCGGGTAGATGAACCGGCCGTCCACGATGTTGTTCATGAACCCGCCCTGGTTGCTGAACGCTTCCGCGGGGGTCTCGCCTTCGGTCAGCTCCAGCCGACAGATCTTGAGCGAGATCACCGTGAAGAGCAGCGCGAAGCTCTCGGGGATCGTGAAGTAGTGCAGCCGGAAGGGGCTGCAGGGCTGGAAGAGGAACTCCTGCGTCGCGCCCGCGGGGACCGACGCGCGCGTCGAGCCGAGCGGCTCCTGGCGCACGGTAGTTCCAGCTCCGCACCAGAGCGTGGGTCCTGGGGCGCTCGCGGCGAAGTCTCCACCGCCGACGGGCGAGATGGAGGGGGGCACGATACCGGGAGCGCTCGCGCCGCCCTGCATGGTGGCCTGACCGACGCGGGTGTAGTCCTGCCGACCGACGCGGACGGACGTGGGCTCCGGCGAGAAGCCGTGCATGGGGCCGCGCGCCGCGGGGCCGCGACCGACTCGGACGATGGCAGTGTTTCCGAAGCGCATGACTCTGTTCTCCTTCTGGTACCGACGTTGGCTTGAGAGAGTGGATCGTTATCGAGTCTGTTCGGTCTGTCTGATCAGGAAGCGATCAGAGCGAACCGTAGTAGGGGTTGAAGCTCCCCGCCTGAGCCTGCGCGGGCGCGGGCACGCGCCCGACCTGCGGGAGCGCCTGGGGTTCGTGGGCGTCGTAGTCGAAGCCCTTGACCTCGGGACCGGGGGTCAGGCCCTCGGACTTCGCCTTGTTGACGCCCCAGATGGTGCCCTGGACCGCGGCCCAGTGGCAGAGGAGCCCGGTCGAGACGCCGCCGACGGCCGCGACGGTCTTCCCGCTCTTGCCCTTCCAGAGCATGTAGAACTCCGCTCCGGAGAGGAGGACGCCGGCGATGACGTCGAGGCCCGCGAAGTTCTTGATCTCCGGGAGGCCCTTGTAGGCGCTGATGCCACCCACGAGACCGGCGGTGACCACCGCGGTCGCCTTGTAGATCCCGGCGTCCATCATGGCTTCCTTGCGACCGCGCGAAGGCGTGTCGCCGTCGGCTCGGAGGTTGGAGCCGTAGGAGTAGGGGCTGTAGCTGTGGGAGCGTGTGAGGTTGCCGAAGGTCCACATGGCTGGTGATCTCTCCTTGGCTCGATTCGGGTCGATCCGGACCCGCGATTGGATCCGCGTCGTCTTCGAAGACACAGCCTCGTCGATCGCGTCCACCATGGCCAGGTCGGTGTTCACGAGAAAGCTGTAACGCCTAATTCTCGCGCATGGCGAGTCGGATCTTACGGGCGATCTTCTCGCATGACTCACAGTCGTATCGACGCGGTCTACCGCGTCTCCGGTTGAAGACCTCGACCAAGAACACCGTGCCGTCGACCGGGCAGACGATCCCCTCGACCGCGTACGGCTGCGCGGCGCGTCTCTTCGCACGGTGCTTCCTAAGCCTAGCGAGGTTGCTGTGCAGGTTCGAGCAGTACGTCGTCCGGCCGCTCGGGAGCGACGCGTCGCACCCCGGCAGAGCACATCGACGGACGTCGACGACGCTCACCACGACTACCGCTGTGCGATGCCGCCGCCCATCGGGGCGATGAGGTTCGACCGCATCATCCTCGTGGTCGTCTCCGCTACCTCGTCTGCGACCCAGACGGACTTTCGCATCCGCTCGATGTCGTTTGGATGGAGGTCGCCGATGAACGCGAGCGTCGTGAGGCACGCGTGCATCGGGAAGTCGTGCTCCAGCTCCAGGAACATCTCGTGTCTACCGACGCACAATACGTTCGCCGGGATGACCGCGCCCGTCCTGTTCCCAGCTGCGTCGCACTGCGGCAGTGGGAACCGAACATGGGCCAGGATGTAGCGCGGCATCAACGTCACGCAGATCGATCGGAACTGGACCATCTCGGCCCGCAGGTCGTCTTCGGTGTCGTTGCCTACGACCCTCGCGAGCACGTCGCGATCACCTACCATCGCGAGGACCCAGACACCAGTCGCGAACGGGTCGACTGGCTTACCACCGATCCCGTTCGATTTCCCATCTCCGCTCATCCTCAGTCTCCCTTCGGTTCTTTCCATGGGTCCACCAAGCCGCCGCCGCCGCTCCCCGCCGCCGCTACCGACCGGTAGCTCGGGCCATCGCCTCAGCCGGTCCTGACGTCGCAGACGTCTGGGTCGTGGTCCTCGTGTCCGGGCGGTCTCTCCGGCAGCACCTGGGCGCTGCTCTTGCCTCGCCCGCCCTCGATCACGCGGGGGCTGAACGGCGACGTTGGGGAGCTGAACGGCGACGGCGGAGGCCCAACGACGGCGATGCGCGTGTCGGTCGCCATCTGCCGACCGAACTCCTGGGTCCTGGCTTCCATCTCGGACCGCGACCTCGCCAACGCCATCCGTGGGTCCACGAACCCAGCGCGTACCTTCACCTCCGGCGTTGGAGCCGCCTGCTCCATGTAGGACCCGGTCGGCTCCGTCCCGACGCTCCACTTCACCGAGCACGCGCGGTCGCCAAGCATCCCGTGCTCCTGACATCGGTTGAGCACGGGGTCGTCCTCGTAGTGGACGACGTAGGCGGCGTACGCCTCGTCTCGGCTCTCGCCGCGGAACTCGTGGACCAGCGCCGGATAGTCGCGCGCCGGCGCCATCAACCAGACCTCGTGACGCAGGATGTACGGCATGGCCTAACCTCCGGAGTCCATCAGTAGCATCCCTTGGGGCCCGCCTCCACGCCGACTTGGACGCCACCCACTATGGACAGCTTTGTCGTCCTGGGCGCGAAGAGCGCGCCGATCGCTTGTACCGGAGCGCAGGAGAAGTTCTCGAGGGTGACGTACACCGGCAGTGCCGGGTAGATAGTCGCTGCTCTTCCGAACGATCCTCCGCGGTCGATCGGACGCCGCGCGTCGGCCGGGATGCGCACCGCGAAGCACTCACCGGGGATCGGGCCGTCGATGAAGCTTTGCATCCCGATCTGCAAGTCAGTCACTCGGACAAATCGAGCGACGTCCAACGGGAGGGAGAGGAACGCGACGTTCTCGACGACCTCGACGACGCTGACGGGGATCCGCTGTCTCGCCCCCGGCGCGATGAGGGCGGGTCCGAACCGGATCCACGTGCCCTCCTGGGTGTCTCGCAGTCGCTGCGCGTAGGCCGCCTCGCGACCCGGCTCATCGATCGCCTCCGCGATGGCGAGCACGCGCTCGGCGTCGACCTCGACGACCTCGTGCCGGCGGAGCGAACAGCCGCAGTCGGGACAGTTCGTCGTGTCCTTCGGCAGGACGCGGTGCGTGCGCGCGGCCTCCTCTGGGTCGCGCTCGACGTCGACCTGCGGCGGCGTCCAGGCGTCCTCGCTGTACCACACGCCGCAGCACGCCACCCATGCGCAGCCGGCCTGGTCCGTCTTCGTCGCGCCGTCGACCGGTCGGTCGCCCACGTTGTTGTTTTTCATCGTCATCCTCCGGTCGGCGGTTTCACGATCTCCAGCACAGGGCACGGCCGGTCCTCCGGCGGGAACGCCGTCGCCACGCGCTCCTGCGCCGCGAGCATCCGCTCCATCGCCCGGTCGTTCGTCGCCTGGTTGACACGCGCCTCCTCTCGCGCCGCGTCGAACGCCATGCGGTTCAGCTGGACCATCTCCTCGCCGGCCGCGACCTGCTTCTCCAGCGCCGCGGCGATCCGCTCCAGCGGCGTGCCGGGTGCGACGGCTGTGACATCACGAACCTCACGAACGTCGATCTTCGTATTCGATGAAAAACAGTAGGCGCGGATGGCCAGCGCGATGTTGTCGGCGCAGAGCCACGCCTGCTCCTCCGGTCTGTCCCACTCGACCTCGACAACGATCTTCATGTCATCCCCCGCGCGTGCCCCGGATCGTCTCCAGGTCGATCAGCCGCGCGCGACTCGGGTCCTTCGGGTCCGGGTCGAACTCGATGTCCATCCCGTACTCGACGCCCCCGTCGCCCGTTTGGTAGACGACCTGGCGGCCGTTCGAGTCGAGCGTCGGGGCGGCCCAGAGCACCGGGCGTCCGGTCGGCCCCTTCGCCAGGTCGATCATCGGAGCCCACGCGATACCGGCGTGGATCACCACTCGCGCGCCCTCCGGGAGCGATACGACTCGTCCCGCTCTGTTCCGCGCGAACGCGGGCGAGACGAGGATCGCGATGATCAGCGTGGACTTTCCAGTACGCTCGATCACCCGATCCGGCACGCAGTGGAGCGCGCGCCCGCCGCAGTCGGCGGGCGTCCATTGGTAGAGTCCCTCCGGGACGGGGAGATAGCCGGTGGGCGGAACCAGCCTCGCCGGAGTGGTCGGCGCGGTCGCTACCGCCGGTATCGGCGTAGACGGCGCCGCGGCGGGGCCGGGCGTGGTCGGCGCCGCGGGCGGCGTCGCGACTACCGCCGCGGTCGACGCCTGGTCGATCGCGAGCGGCGCCGGGGTGCCGTCGATCAGTCCGATCGTCGAGCCCACCGGACCGACTACCGTCGGTTGCGCGCTCGTCGTCGGTGGCGTAGGCAGGCTGTTCTTCTCGCGCTCGGCCGTCGCCCTCGCCGCGAGCGACTCCATCTTCGCCGCGAACTCGCGAGCCGCCCGACGCATCTTCTCGGGGTCGCCCTGGAGCTGCGCGTAGAGCATCGCGTCCGCCTCCTCCTCGCTGGTGGGCATCCGCTGCTGCTGCTCCGCCGTCGGGGCGTCGTGGTGCGCGCGCTGGACCGACCCGAGCGGCAGCATCGCCGGGGCCCCGCCCTGCCCGCCGCCCTCGTGACCGGCGTCCGCCATCGCCTCCGTCGTCCCGCTTCCACCGCCGTTCGCCTCGTTCATTGTGGCTCCTTGTGGTTTCTCGAATCCATCAGTCGTCCGCGTCTCCGTCGCGCAGCATGGTCGGTAGGCTCGTGCGTCGCGCGTCGTCCTTGGCGTTGCGCGCGGCTGTCTGCAACGCCCGGGGCGAGCCTACCACGATGCAGGCGTGCCTCGCCCTCGTTATGGCCGTGTAGAGCAGCGTCCGGGCGAGCATCACGTGGTGAGCGTCGACCAGGACGAGGACCACGGCCGGAGCCTCGCCGCCTTGAGCGCTATGAATAGTAGAGCAGTAGGAAAGTACGAGGTGGAGTAGGTCGGTCGGGCCGTACGCCACCACGCCCACGTTATCGCCGAAGTCGACCTCCAGCCACGGATGGCCGTCCTTCCGACGCCGCTCGCTAGCCTCGACGGAGCAGACGCGCCCGACGTCTCCGTTGACCACGCTTCTGCCGTAGTCGTTCTTCGTCTGTCGCACGCGGTCGCCGAGTCGGTAGACACGCACGTTGTCTCCGCGTCCGAACTCGACCTCCGGCACGTCCACCGATGGCGGGTTGAGCAACGCTTGGAGCGACGTGTTGAGTGCGGCGACGCCGCACGGGCCCTTGCGCATCGGCGACAGGATGAGCGCGTCCATCGGGTCCACGCCCATCTCCGTCTTCAACGACAGGACCACATCGAGGACGGTTCGCGGCGTCTCCTCCCCGGAGACGGACACGACGTGCAGGCACCCGTCGCTGCGGTCTCCGTCGACGCTCGTCTTCGGCGCCCGTCCGGCGAGCACGCCGTGGGCCGCCCGGACGATCGCGCTACCCTCCGCCTGACGGTGGATCTTCGTGAGTCGCGCGACCGGGACCGCGCCGCTCGCGATGACGTCTCGGAACGGCGCGCCCGGACCGACGGGTGGGAGCTGGTCGGCGTCGCCGACGAGGACGAGCCGACACCCGTCCGGCAGCGCCGAGATGAGCGCGGCCATGAGCGAGACATCGACCATACTCGACTCGTCGGCTAGCACCACGTCGGCGTCGATCGGGTTGCCCTCGCCCTTCGCGAACCGTCCGGTGCCCTGTGCTTCGAGCAGTCGGTGGATCGTCGTAGCCTCGTGCCCGGTCGCCTCGAAGAGGCGTTTCGCCGCCCGCGCGGTCGGCGCGCAGAGCCGGATGTCCATCCCGCGCGCGTTCGCTTCGCGGACGATCTCTCGGCATGAATGAGTTTTTCCGCTGCCTGGACCGCCAGTTATTACTGCGAGGCCGAAGTCGAAGACGGACCCGACGGCTGTCGACTGCTCGTCGGTCAGCCCTGACTCGGCTCGCGGCACGTACTCCTCGCCCGACGAGTCGCGGCGGATGTGCTTGAGGCCGGCGGCGATCGACCGCTCGGCCGCCAGCAGCCCCGGTATCGCGTAGCCGCCGGGCGCGACGACGATCGCGCCCGTCACGATCGACCGCTGGACCGACGCCTCGACCGTCCGCGCGATGTCGTCCACGATGGGCTTCGGCGGGGTGCGCCCCATGAACAGGGTGAACATCGCGCGCGAGACGTCGGCGAGCGAGCAGACGGTGTGCCCGCCCTCGTCGGCCGCGACGCCGACCACGTGGGCGGTCGCCGCGTCGATCCGCTCGATCGAGTCCTTGCCGACGCCTACCTTGAGCGCGACGTCGTCGGCGGTGATGAACCCCACGCCGTCGATCTCACGGGAGATCCGGAACGGGTCCTCCATGACGACGCGCACGGCGTCGGCACCGTACTTCGCGCGGAGTCGAGCGCGGAGCCCGGGCGTCAGCTCGAACGAGGCGAGGCGCGCCTCCACCTCGCGCTCGACGCGGTGGTCGCGCCAGGCGGAGATCATGTCGATCTTCACTTGGTAAGGCAGCCATCGCATGGCGTCGAAGACGGTCCCGGCCGGCGCGTTGGCGAGGTTCGCCGCGTGGTCGAGCGCTCGGATAGCGGCGTCGGCGCCGCCGAGGTCGGAGACCATGCGCCTCGCCCGTCCGGCGCCGAGCCCCTTCGCGATGCCGTCCAGCGAGCGCGCGAGGCCGTCGTCCGTCACCGCGTCCATCGGGTGGATCGAGTCCGCCCGGAACTCTAAGCCGCGGCGTCCGCGCGCCCACCGCCCGACCGCTCGCACTCGCTGGCCCGCGGACATCGATGAGGACCGCCCGACGACGCTCGTCGACTCCCCGGCCTCTCTCGGGCTGCGGGCTACCGAGTCGGCGTCGAGGCGCACGCGCAGGACCAGGAAGCCGGTCTCCTTGTCGGAGTAGACGACGTGGACCACGTCGCCGGAGACGGCGGTGTCGTCCGCGCTCGGCGCGCTCGTCTGGGCGGCCATCAGCCACCGTTCCGCCGGGGCGGCGGCTTCTTCTTGGCGAGGGCCTCGGCGCGCTCTCGGACGTCCTGGACCACCGCGCGTCGGATGTACGCGGCCGACGAGATCGCCTCCTCGGCGCAGAGCCGCTCGAGGGCCTCCGCGTATTCGTCTGGGAGCGTCGTCCGGTAGAGCTTCTGCACTGCGTCGTGGTCCTCAGTTTCTGACTCTACGTGACCGTCGTTGCCTCGGCAAGACCCATTACGGCTCGCACTCACGTCCGTCGTCACGGTCGCGAGCAGCCGAGCGCCGACCGGCCCGAGCGCCCTCTCGGCCGACCGCTCCGCATCAGGGTCGTTCCACCACCGACACCGTCCCGACGGGTGGGGGACGACCATGACCGCGGCCTTCCTGACGACCCGCCACGTCAGGAACGGCGCGTCTCCGAGACCGAACCCATCGGCCGCGGTCCGACCCGCGACGAGGACGACGCGCCGACGCGTGTCGAGCGCGCCGGCTCGCGCGCGCAGCAGGGCGACGCCGGCGCCCTCCGCTGCCTCGTCGTCGGTCAGCAGGTTCGCGACGTCGAAGAGGGCGGGGAGCGGGTCGACGCGCAGCAGGCGGGCGAGCCGGGCGCCGGACGGGCCGGAGAACGGCGTCTCGCGACCGTTCGGCGCCTCTCCGACGAGCAGCGGGCGGACGCCGGTCTCCTCGGCCCACCGGAGGCAGCGCTCGAAGCGGCGGACCCCGCGGTAGTCGTCGAGCAGCGACGTCGCGCCATCCAGGCCGTCGCCCGAGAACGACCCGCGGGCGAGCGCGCGCTCCAGCAGCAGCTCCCGACCGAAGACGTCACGCCAGACCACCGAGGATCCGGTCGCGTACGCGACCCTCGCCTGCATCCTGTGCCGTCGAAGCTTCGCAGCCCTCGACGGGCGCCTGCGCTCAGCCGTCGACCCGTCGCCAGGTCTAGGCTGGCCGGGGGTGGGGCCAGCTTTTCCACCGAGGTTAGCCCGGGATTCACTATTCATCTCGGTCACATGACTCGCTGGGATGGCCTGTCCCATCCCGAATGGCCCTGCTACACCCTACGGGGGGCACCGGTGGACACTGTTGGCCTCCCGGTGACCTGTAACCATATGGCCACACGGTCACCGCCGGGCCATCCGGGACCACCCCGGCTACTCTCTCTCTCTCTGTAGGTAAGAGGATAGGACAGATGGGACAGGACTGTACGTCGCCGGAACGACGACGGATCTCCTGGCCATCCTCTGGCCAAAACTGGGCCAACCGTTCGAACGGCTGGGACGGACACGGATCGAGTCTTGCTTCGTCGATCGCGTCGCTCGACGCCGCCTCAGCCTCGGCGTCGTCCGGTGGGTAGTACGGGTAGATCCGTCCGACCCCTGGGACTCGCCTCCGCAGCGGCTCCTCCGGTCGCTCGCCTCCCGGCCGCCAGCCGAACGCCGAGGTGAGGATCTCCGCGACCTTCATCTCGTCGTTCTTCTTCCACTGGCCCGCGCTGATCTTCAGGGCCTTCTTGAGCACCTGGGCGACGGTGATGTATCCGGCGCGCAGGATCATGTCCTCGTTCTGAGCGATCCAGTTCGAGATCGGCTCCTCCCACGCGTGGATCTCGCGCCGCGACTCCTGCTCCTCTCGGGCGTCGGCCTCCGCGTCCTCGTCGAGGTGCCACCGGAACCCGCTCTCGTAGAGCCACACGGCCTCGGCGATCAGCTGCTCCCTGTCTCGCTCGATGTCGTCGACGCGGATCTTCTTCCCCGTCTTGACGGGCCAGATCCTACGGTTGCCCGTCTGGTTGCTCAGGTACTTATGGTCGTTCGTCGTCGCTACGAGCACGAACGTCCTCGGCTGGACGATCTTGCGGCGGACGTTCTTCGGTGAGTAGGTGTCGTCCTTGAGCGTGATGAACCCCATGACCTCCCTCGGGTCGTAGCGTCGAAGGAACCCAAGCTCCGGCAGCTCGTAGAACCAGACCGACTTCACCTGGGCGCCCACGAACGGCGATCGGATGTCGATCGGCGAGTCGCAGTAGTGGTGCCGTCCCGCCAGCGCCTCGACGGCGCTCGACTTCCGCGCCCCGGTCGGGCCTTCGAGCACGAGGACGTGGTCTGCCTTGCACCCGGGTGAGACCGCCCTCGCGACGGCTGACACGAGGAAGCGCCGGCCGATCTCCCTGACGTACTTCGAGTCTGTCGCGAGTACGTAGACCTGGAGCCACTGGTCGACGCGCTGGACGCCGTCCCACCGGAACGATCGGATCTCGTCGCACAGCGAGCTGAACGGCGAGTTGTGAGAGACCACCATCAGGGCTTGCTCGATCACGTCGGTCGAGACGCCCGCGTGGAACCGGTCGGAGATCCAGCATCGGAGGTTCGCGCTGTCGACGTCCGTCCACTCTCCCCGGCGACTGCTCCACGGAGTCGACCCACGCTTGGAGGTCTCGCCGAGGTACTCGTCGAACCCGATGACGCCCGTGAACTCCGGGTGCTCGGCGAGGACGTCGCGGACGTGCCCCACTGTAGGCCGCGTGTCGCGCGGGATCCAGACGCGGTCGCCGTCCCCCGGGGAGACGAGCCGGAGCGGCGTGCGCGGCTGCTGCGGCGGCGACGGGGGCGGCGGGAGCGCCGGGAGCGGCTGGATCGACGGGAGGGACGCGACGGACGGGAGTACGACCGACTGGAGGGGCGCGATCGACGGGAGGGGCGCGACCACGCCCTCCTCGGCGTCGGCCACGCCGTCCGCGTCGCTCACCTCGGCACCGACCGCACCGGAGGCCCACTGGACCGCATGGACGAGAGGTGGTAGTAGTATCGGCGCGGTCGACGCGTGTCTCTGATCCTCTGCATGCTCGACCCCTGCCCCGGGCGTTGCTACCGCTCGATGGGCAACTCCGTCTTCTACTCCCTGCTCGGTCGGAGTGGCAACATCCATCGCCGCGATGGCCGCCATTATCTGGCGCCTGCGTCGCTCGGAGTCGTCCGCCGCCACGAGTCACCCTGGTCCGAGGCGGGACGGACGAATGGGCATGGACGCGTGGTGGTACTTGAGCATGGTCTCGATCGCAATCCCGCCCGCCGTCGTGCTCTGGACCTAGCGTCCGAACAGACCCGTCCCGAGCGCGGCCTCGGCCAGCACACGCGTCTTGTAGTACCCGCTCTCTCTCGAGTACGGTCCGCAGTTGCACTCGCTGCCGACGTAGTAGCCCGCGGCGGAGGAGCAGACCGTCAGGACGACGCGGACGCCGCAGTCGCCGCACGTCTCGGCCGCGCCGCTGGCGATCGTCTCGCCGGGGACGGCCATCACGCGCTCCCGACGGTCGTGGCGCCGCCGAAGACACGGTCCCACCCGTCGCGGTAGTCGCGTGAGTTAGCCCGCACCGGCCCGCCGGACCGCTTCATGTCGCCGACGGTCTGGTACGGGACCCAAGAGCCCGGCCCGCCGTCGACGAACACGGCCTCGTCGCTCATGGACTCTCCCTCTCCGATCGGGAGCGCGACTCCGGACTGGTTCTCGTGGTCCTCACCGTGGGTCCAGTAGACCCGCGCGCCGGTCGTCTCGTCTACGACCGGCCCGAGGAACGCGGTCTTCGTCATCTTGCACTCGGCGTCGCCGTCTTTGGACATGACGTCTCCTTTCTGGATCACAGGCGCCGCGCCGCGTCGTCGAACGACCGCATCTCCTGGACGCCTTCGACGTCACCGCGCTCGTCGCACGCCCGCAGCGTGTCCGCCAGCCCGAGCAGAGGCGCGCGCTCTGTGATCCGGTTGAGGTCGTTCGCCCCGTGCTGCGAGTTCAGCACCGACTCCAGCGCCGACGCGAAGAAGAACGCGTGGTCGCCGCGGATGAAGACACCACACCAGTCGCCAGCGAACCGCATCGGCCCGCTCTCCGGTCTGCCTGGACGAGGAGTCTCAGTCGCTTCTTCGTCTGCATCAGCGTCGTCGACGGCCTCGTACGTCGCCGCGAAGATATCCGGTTTACAAGGGTACTTCTCGCCAGCGATACCGGTGATGATCCAGTCGCCCGGCGTCACGAGGTGCCCGCCCTCGAGCGTCTGGCACCACGCCCGCGGGAGGGCCGGATCCTCCACGACCCGGACGCCAGCGACCTCACGTCCAGGGAACCACTGCTCCGCCTCGATCACGATCGGCTTCTTCCTGAACCTCGCCATCCCGCACTCCTTCTTAGATCCTAGAACAGACTCCCCTGGCCCCTGTCCGGCGGCTTGTCCGGCTTCGGCTTTTTTGGCTTGGTCGGCTGCTTCGCCGGCTTCTCCGCGGTCTCCGCGGGCTTAGTCGTCGCGACCGGAGCGGACGGCAGGACCGGCTCCACAGGCGTGGCTGGCGTAAGAGTCGATATGGGGACGGTCGGCTCCACGAGTACGCCCGGCCCGTCCGGACGGCCGAGGACGGCCGAGGACGGCGGGTTGGACGCTACGATCGGGTGTACCGCCTCCGCGTGTCCGAACAGCGACGGCTCGACCGGCTCGGCCTGTTTCGGCTCCGACGGGAGCGGCTCCGGCGGCCTCACTGGCGCCGCGGTAGGCGCTACGGCAGGCGCCGCCGGATGGGTCCCGCCGCCAGTGGTCGGGACGACGTCCCGCGCCAGCCCGGCGACCTGGGCGACCCGCCTGAGCATCGCCTTGAGCGACGGCGACGACGCGGCGGCCACTGGCTGGGCTACGAGGACCACGCCCGGCGGGTCGATCCGCCCGGTCCTGAGCCCGTCCGCGTAGGCGCAGACGAAGCAGTCTCCGTCCCGCTCCGGATCGTAGTCGAACGCCGGGATCGACTCGACCGTGAGGTAGGACTCGACCTTCGCCCCGCCCGGGACGTCGATTGCAGTCGGGTCGAGCGCAGGGAGGTACGTGAGCCGACCGGGCGGACCGAACTCAGCCTCGCAGTGGTGTAGCTCGGCGCCGATCACCGTCTGACTCCATCGGGCAACATGCGTGCGACGTCCTCGAACCGAATGACGCGGAGTCCAAAGAGGATCGCAGGTTCCGGTTCGTTCGTGATGATCAGCGCGTCGTCTTTCGGTACCGGATCGCCAGGGACCCAGCCGTCGACGACGCGCGACAGGCCGAGAAGTCTCGCGATCTCCTCCGCGTGGTGCGTCTTGCCGCATCCCTGTGGGCCGGTGAGGACTATAGACTTCATCGACCGATGATCTCCGACCATCAGCTTATCCTTTCCTATACGAGCCCCCACGTTCCGTCGGTGTACGCGACGCAGACGTAGACGCGGTCGCAGCCGAGGCACCTCACTTCGGTCCCGTCGCGGACGTCGTCGGCGTCGACGGTCTGCTTGCAGTGCGGACACCAGTTCCACGGCGGCTTCGTCTTCTTGAGCTGACCGCCGATGTCTCGCACTTGGCCGTGCGCGCGCATGCACGCGATCGACGCCTGGGAGGCGAAGGCGTGGTGCTTGCCGCAGTGCAGGCATGCGACGCTCGTCGTCATCGCTGCGTCTCTGCCACGTGCATCATGAGAAACGCGTGCGCGCGCTTGTTCCATCGGGCGTCCATGAGGGCGTGGTGCTCGTCCTTCTCCTGCTTCGGCAGCCTCGGGTCCCCGCGCTCCACGGCCAGCTGCTTTAGGTCCATGCAGTACTTCGGCATGTACTTCGGCAGGTCCATCATCGTGCCGAACAGCTGGCAGAACACGACCCAGTCGTAGTCGGCGTAGTAGCCCCACACCTGCGTCTTCGGGCTGTACTCGTCGACCGGCGCGATGAAGGCGACGACGCTGTCTCTGATCTCCGCGCGCGTCTTCCACTCTGGACTGCCGTACGTCGAGAGGTGCGGCAGGACGTTGTCGCGGACCCACGGGCTCACGCGGTGCAGCTCGGCATCGCTGTTGGCGGCGTAGAACTCGCGGCCGTCCTCGCAGACGATGCCGATCGAGATGAGGTCGATCGTCTTGCCGTCCTCGTAGAACTCGGTGTCCAGGTAGTAGCGGAGGACACCGGTCATCGTCCACCGCCTCCTCGCGCTACCCCGACGTCGCTCCGCACGGCGTCGTCTGCGAGCGTGAATACGTCGTCGAGCCTGTGCCGTACGCGCTCGATCCACGTCTTAGGTCCGTCAGCGATCGGCCCCGACCGCAGCTCGCCGAGCGCGACCGCGGAGACCAAAACCTTCGCATATTCCTCGCGCTTGCTCCCGCATCTCTTGCACAGGTTCGAGTAGCGCGACCCAGTGTCACACGAGTCCCCGCAGATCCGACACGTTCCATCGCCAGATGACTTCGTCATGAGCAGACCTCCACCGACTTACCGGCCTTGCGCGCCTTCGTGATCGTATCCGCGGTGCCTCGACTCTTTCCGTTCCAGAAAGCCACGAGCCGGTCGCACCGTTTTACGATCTCTGTGTTGCGGATCATCCCAGCCGCCTTTCCAAGCTCACGCCACTTGGCGGTGTAGACCACGACCATCAACCCGGCCGCGACCGCCGCTTGCTCTGCCCACGAGTCCACGCCCCGAGCCCCGCCTGTGACGACGACGGTCCCAGGCGGGAGCGCGTTGACGTACTTCTCGACCGCTTGCTTGAAGTGCGCGGCGATGGCTGGCGTCTGGAAGTCTCTGGTCCCAACGATCGCTACAGTCTTCTCTGCGCAGACATGCTCGTCTGGGTCGCCGGCGACGACGGCGTGGCAGAAGACGCACTCGAACGGAATCGTCCCCTGCGCGGTCCAGCAGGACGGGCATTCTGTATCGCCGCAGTCGCATCGGAGTCGGCTCATGACTCGTCTACCATCTCTCCGTCGTAGACAACCACTGGTCTGTCGTTGGCGTAGACTCGAATCAGCGGGATCAGCAGCGATCGATGGCAGCGCAGCGGGTTCTGACAGTAGCAGAGGAGCGTGACGGACTCGCGCTCGACGAGTCGACGCCACGCCATTGGGTTCTCGCGCGCGCTGACTATCATCTCGTCGAGGAACCGGTCTCGGTACCCCGGCCACGCCTCCTCCAGTCGGCCGGCGCGTCCCTCGCTCTTCGCCCAGGCGAGCAGCGCGGCGGACGGGGCGAACGCGAGCCCATCGCCGGTCCCGCTGCCTCGTGTCACGTCCAATGCGTCGTCGCGCAGCCGCGCGCTCGTCTTCAGGCAACCGGTGCGGAGGATCATCGGTTCGGTTCCGAACACGAACATGGACTTGGAGGACACACTTGACGGCGTGGCGGCTGCACGACGTAAGCGTAGACGACGAGCGTCACAGTCAGGCCCACACCGAGTGCCAGGACGATGTAGTCGCGCATCACGTTCCTTTCGAGTCGGACGAGATGGCGACGACGTCGCGCGCGATCTGGAACGCGAGTCCCTGGCGCTCGTTGATCATATCGCTCCGATCCAACGACGTACCGGTCGACCCGCTCGGCCCGTCGACGGTGACCACCGTCCTTTGGTGTGGGTTATCCGCGAACCACGCGTCGAGCATGCGGAAACGGTCAACCCGCTGCCGCGGCGTCATAGCTCGGATCGAATCAGCCATTGCTTTCCAGTCGGTCGTCATTCCGCAGCCTTCTCATCCGCTACGCACCGCATCCGCCCGTCCGGCCACCGCGACATCTTCGCGTTGGCCGCCCGACCGGTCTCGCTGTCGAAATGCGGGACGCGACCGGCGGCCTGCGCGGCGCTCCCTCCCTTGGCCGATATCTCTCGACGGCGCTCCGGAGGGAGCGACGCGAACCCCTTGCGGCCGTCGACCGGCGGCGTGGGGCCCAGGATCTGGCTCACGCGCTGGCGCGAGAGCCCGTACTCCGCGCCGACATCGACGAGCGTGCGGCCGGCGAGCCGCATCGCGCGCATCCCGCGTGCGCGCTCGTCATGGTCGGGCCAACGACTCACGTGTCTTCTCCGCCGCACCGCTCGAACGCATTGGATTTAGCCATCGGTCTCCTCAGCTCCCCCACACGCACTTGTAGCCTACGCAGACGACCGTCGGCGACGGGCATGGCACGCAGGAGCAGCATTCGGTGTCGTAGACGCACGTCGTCCCGGCGGTCTTCCGGACGCACGTCGGCGCGCCGTCCGCGGCGTCGCGGGTGTCAGCCGGGACCGCGGTGTCTACTATTGAGTCTGTCGGAGTCGGGGTCGTGTCCACAGGGACAGCCGTATCCGTCGGCGCGCTGGAGTCCGACGCGATCGTATCTGAGACGCCGTCGACTATGGCGTCCGACTCATAAGGCGCGTCGAGAGCCGACTCCACGCCTCCGTCCGACGCGTCCTCGAACGCGTCTGGGTCGTTCACCGAACCGACCGTGAACCCAGAGCCGTCTGAGCATCCGATCAGCAACGTCATCGCGAACGCCAGTCTCTTCATCTCAGCCTCTCCTTCTCCGCGTCTCCTGGACGAGCCCGTTCGCTCAGGTATTCACATCGCCTTCCCTGCGCGCGACGATCGGCTCGGCGATCGGCTCGACGGCCTGGTCCGTCGCCTGCGGCTCGCGCCCGACCCAGCCCTCCTGGCGCGCGCGCTCTCGCTCCGCCGGGAGGACGCGCGGTCCCATGGTCTCGAAGAGCGACGCCTGGCGCGCGCCCTGGCAGTGCGGCGAGCACCAGAGGCGCTCCCGGTAGCTGTTGGCGTCGGCCTCGTTGCCTTTCCCGCCGCCGTATCCGCCCTGCGCTTTCCACTCCACCACTCGCCACGACGCCGGCATGTCGTGCTGGCCCTCGTAGCCGGCGAGGACGATTCGGAAGCGCGGGTCCTCGCCGTGCTCGATCGCCCAGTCTCGGACCTGCGACGTGATGCTCACGTCGGCGTTGCCGCCGACCGAGTAGTCCATCGAGCCCTCGCCGTAGGGAGGATCGAGGAAGACGCCGGTCGGGACCCCGCGCTTCCAGGTGAGCGTCGGCGTTAGCACGCGCTGCCAGTCGCCGCAGGCGACCCGAACCCTCCGGAGTCGGCGCTTGAGCCGGGCGAAGACCTCGGTCAGCGCCGCGCGCTCCCGGCTGGAGTCGACGCCGCGCTTGTCCCCGGCGGCCCAGTCTGAGTGGACGCCGCGCTCACCGCCCATGTGCGGCAGACGAGTCGGGACGTCGCCTGCGCCGCCGATAGCGACGACACGTAGGTCACCGTCCGTGATGATCACACTCGGGTCGTCGATGACGGCAGCCGAGTGGACGCCGACGCCGCCGCTGCTGATGTTCGGCATCTTCCGGTGGACGCCTTGACCGTCACCCGACAAGTGCGGGATGATCCGCGGGACGTCTTTGTTCGCGTCCTCTGGGACCCGGCACCAGCCGTCGCCGATCCAGGCGCAGAGGCCCCACACCCACCAGCCCGCGACCTTCGCGTCGAAGAGGTAGGGTTCGCGTGTCATGCGCTCTCGCCACTCGCGGCGGATCATGTCGACGAGATACTGGTGGCGCGCAGAGAGATCGGACTCGATCACCGGCCAGTCGCAGTGCTCGGCGACGCCGTCTGGATCCGCCGCGGTCGCGCGCCAGAAGTTCGAGATCATGCAGTCAAAGTCGTTGACTGTCTCGACGCGCGGCTCGTGTGGCCTACCGAGCATGACCGCGGCCGACCCGCAGAATGGCTCCACGTAGTTCGCGACGTCGCCGAGGGCCTCCCAGACCATCGGCGCGGCTCTTTTTTTGCCCCCAAAGTAGGGGAAGGGTGCCCGTAACGACTCTTGACTCACTCCGCCCTCCACGAATCGAGATCGACTACTCCGTCGGACAGGTCTCGGATCAGCAGCGCGACGGTGATCCCCGGCTCCGACTCACCGACTTCGATGCGCCGCATGGTATCCCACGCGATGTCGAGGCGCCGCGAGAGCTTCGACGTGTCGAACGCCTCGCGCTTCATCCACTTTTTCAATTTGTCCAGCGCCGGAGCCGGCTGCTGTTCCTTTTTCCGTACCGCCGACACCGTCGCTGCTTTGGCCATGCGAAAGTATTTAACCCATGCCGGGACGAAGGGCAACGGAAGAGGCTATCAATCCACCCGGGGGCACTCATTCGACGTTCCCTCGGGATTATCGCTGTAGCTGCGCCACTTGACTTCTCCGTCCACGAGACTAAGCTAGGGAGACCGGTCGCGGTTCGAAGCCGCTCCGGAGGAGGCTAGACAGATGGCGACTTGGACGCTTTTTGACTCTGAGAACGAGCGCGCGGTCCTCTATGACTCCTGCGTCGAACGCCCGTTCGGCCCAGGCTTCCATGAAGACTCGGACAGCGGCTTCGCCGCGGACTCGTTCGTCCGCTTCGCGAGCGGCACCGCAGGCAGCAGTCCGCTCTCCTCCGTTCCGACCGACGTCTTGGACGCGCTCCATGACGCGTGGGACGCGCTCACGCACTGCAGCGGGTGCCGTCGGCCGGACTTCGGCGATGACGTGCAGAGCGACGGTGGCATCGAAGCCGACCACGAGACGACGTGCGATACATTCGCAGACCTTGTCGAACTCGACGACCACGACTTCAAGATCGTCATGGACGAGACGCGGCTGCCGCGCGTCTGCCCGAACTGCCGCGCCGTCCACGTGACGCTCAAAGGAGGTGCGCGGTGAAGGCGCGCGAGGTGGCTCGGATGCTCGAACGCGCGGGCGCCGATCTGATCCGCCGCGACGGCGACCACTACGTCTACCGCGTCCCTGGGTGGGGCCCGACGATCGCACTGCCGATGGGCGGCGCCCAGACTGAAGTCTGCAAGACGCTCCTCTGCAAGGTGCGTAAGGCGCTGCGGGCGTCGTCTATGCATGACCCCATCGACGTCGAGATCCGGAGGGCGTCGTGATCGACTACGCCCTCATCCCGCCGCGGATCATGGCGGGCCTCCGTCGCTACGTCGACGACCACCTCCAGCCCGGCCACTTCCTCTGCATGGTCCTGCAGAACGACCTCTTCGGCGCCGTCGGCCGCGCCGACGACGAGGCGCAGGCGGCGCTGCCGTCGATCGTCGGCTGGATCTACAACGAGGCCCCCAGCGAGTGCTGGGGCGACCAGCGGGCCGTCGCCGCCTGGCTCGCGGCCCGGCAGGATGATCAGTCTCAGCAACGAGCGGATCATCAGTGGCCGCATCCGTCTGAGAATGACGATGGAGACGCGTCGTGATGCGCCGCCACACCCCAGCTCGCGCGAACGCCGCGCTCATCCCGGCGCCTACGTTCGGTTCCGTCTTCCGCCGCGAGCGCGAGCGCTCCGGACACGACTACCACCGCATCGCGAACAACGTCGGGGCGTCCAAGGCCGACGTCAGGGCGTGGGAGCGCGGCGACGCCCTCCCGAACCACGTGCAGCTGCAGAAACTCTGCGGGCAGTTCCACCGGCTCCGCTACTACCTACACCTGATCCCCCGTGGGAAGGGGCTCGACGTGGTCGTCGGGGTCCTCGGCGAGCGCGGCGAGGCGCCGGAGGAAGAGGCTCCGCCGCTGCCGCCCCGGTCGTTCGCCGACGCGCTCCGCGTGCTGCGGGTCCGAGAGGGACTCGACCAGGGAGAGCTGGCCGCGCTGGTCAAGGCCGAGGGCGTGACCGGCCAGGCCGTCTCGCACTGGGAGTGCGGACGCAACGAGCCGGTCCGCGAGCACTACGAGGCCCTCGTCAAGCTGCTCCCCGACCTGGTCGGCTACCCGCAGCCGGAGAGCCACCGGGAGACGGCGTCGAACGGCGGCAAGGGACAGTCGCGTGGCGCACGGCAGGCCCACGTGCAGCCGGCCCAGGTCGCGCCGCCGCCGCCGATGCCGAGGGAGCCGCCGCCGCCGCCCCCAGCGGAGTCGCAGGACCGGGGCGAGACGACGCTCCGCCCGGGCGACTGGTCGCCGATGACGGACGACGAGCTGCGTGCGATCCCGACTCGCTACGGGACGCGCGTGCCGGAGACGGTCGGCCGGCTGCTCGCTACGATCGCGGCGCGGGACATCCTGATCGCCGACCTACGAGATCGGCTTGGCCGTCACACCGACGTGCGCGGGCACGTCCGGACGCTCGACCTCCCGCCGCAGACACCGGCGCAGGACGAGACAGGCGTGAGCCGGCTCGACGCGAAGCTCGACGAGCTAAAGGAGCTGGTCGAGGAGGCTCTGACACGGCCGGAAGCGTCGCCCGCGTCGACGCCGCAGCAGGCCGTCCCAGAGAAGGAAGAGCCGAAGCCGGAGCCGATGGTGACGGTCGGCGCGGCGGTGATCGTCCGCTGGACCGCGGTGGTCGCGCGCATCCGGGCGGACGGCGCGACGGCGCAGAACGTCCGCGACCTGCTCGCGCTCGCTCGCGTGCTCGGACTCTCTACCGACCAGGTGGTCGACGCGATTGGGACGTAACAAACAACAAGAAGAAGAGAGACGGACATGCCCGAATCAAGCGTGAAAGTAGGCGACGTGGTCGAACTCAAGAGCGGTGGGCCGTTGATGACGGTCCAGAGCATCAGCATCGACCCGGGAAGGAAGCGTCCGATTATGTGCTCGTGGTTCACGCGCGCGAACGACGCCGAGCCAGCCGACGAAGACTGGCGAGGGCCGTTCACCCACGCGTTCAACGTCGAGTCGATCAAGGTCGTCGATCTCCGTCCGCGAGCAGAGGTCGTAGAGGGCGGATGATCGTGGTTTTCCGCGTGGCGCGCCAAGTGGAAAACCAACGGTCGAATTCCCGTTGACTCTCTGAATAGAGCAGCGGTAGGGTCCGTCGAAGATAGGAAGCGCCGCACGGAGACGCGGCGCGGAGGAGGCTAGGATGGCGACGGAGAAGAGTGAGGCGAGACCGACGACGCTCGAGAGCGATCCTTACGCGACCGCGACTACGACCGCTCGGTGCCTCGACTGCGGGCGGTCGTCCTGCGACGGCAATGCCCCTGACTCCGCTAAGCGAGATCAGGCCGTCTGTCTCGCACTCGCTCGGGTCCGCCGTCTCGCTCGGTTTGACGACAGCGCGGGCGCGGCTGGCTTCCTCGCGTCGGTCCGCGTGCGGGCGGACGACACAGTTCGCGACACCCGCGACCGACCGACCAAGGTCATCCAGTCGATGCGTACGATCGCACTCCTCCGCGAGTGGCGGCGGATCCGTATGTCGGACGCTCACCCAGCTAAAGTCCTCGGCGAATCAGTCGGCAGGAAATGCGCCTTCGACTACATCCCGCTGCGGCTGGTCGACCGGATCCGCGCGGCCGACGCGGTCGCGGCGGAGCTGGCCGAGTCGATGGACCAGGACTTCCGGGAGCAGGACGTCGACCTCGACCGGCTCGTGGGCGACCACTGCCCGCGGTGCGGACGCGAGAAGACGGGCGGCGAGGGCTCGCGCGAGTACTGGTGCGACGCCTGCGTCGCCGGGGCGCGGGCGGAGGTGGAGCGATGACGCCCGAGGAGACGTGGCTGTTCTTGATCTCGTTCCTCATCGCCACGGGCCCGGCGGTGAAGGTCTCGATGTACACGCAGCCCGTCTCAGAGGAGGACCCACGTAAGATGCTCGTCGTCGAGGTCGTCCGCGAGGACGGGACGATCTACGTGAGCTACGGGCTCGCGCCGGACGGCGACGAGCGAGCGGACGTAGCCGTCATGATGACGATCGACGTGGTCGTAGCCGCGATCCGAAACGCCGTGGCTGCGGCCCAGACAGGAGGCTGAGTGAGCAACGATCCCATCGCACTAGCAAAGCTGGCAGCGGCCAAGATCGAGTCAAACTCGTTTGCGGCGACGCCGTTCAACGACCTGGCCGCAGATACATCGGTGGGCCGCCCGGACGCCCCGCCGCGCACGCTGATCTACGGCCCGGCCGGCGTCGGCAAGAGCACGTTCTGCGCGAGCTGCGAGGACGTCTACGTCCTACCGACGGAGGAGGGCGTCAACGAGATCCGGGTGGCGCAGTTCAAGCGCAAGATCGAGTCCTTCGACGAGTACAACTCGTTGGTCAAGCGCCTGCTGGAGAAGCGGCATCCATACAAGGCCGTCTGCGTCGACTCGGCTGGGGCGCTGGAGGCGCTGATCATCACCGCGATCGAGACTCGTCTCACCGGCAGCAGCGTGAAGGTCGGTGGCAAGGTCGCGCGGACGATCGCCGACATGAACGACGACTTCGGGTCTGGCTACCAGGCCATCGCCGACGAGTGGCGAGGCGTCGTTCGCCGGCTCGACGAG